>Ga0082212_10001266_pt1 | contig 34925 bp, 29 predicted proteins | sample TergutNt197P3_FD_71548 | JGI IMG/M metagenome (GOLD analysis project Ga0082212, IMG submission 71548) | Neocapritermes taracua P3 segment gut microbial communities from Petit-Saut dam, French Guiana - Nt197 P3 | ecosystem: Host-associated > Arthropoda: Insects > Digestive system > Gut ... | reverse complement strand
GCAACGCATGACTTACAGCACATTGTAGATACTCTGTACGATATATCGCTCAAAGCCGGATTAAAAGCCCTGCCGGTATGGGACATTGAAGAACGCTTTCTTGAAGATTACCGGCGCTTAAAGGGATATGTTATGAAATGCGGATTCAACGATACCATGAGCGAATATGTGTACAATACGGAAGAACTGCTTGATCTAAAGGGTGAAACACATTACTACAAGCGCAAACGGCTTAAAATGTTTCTTGACAAGCCGAATGTTTCTGTAGAATCCATAACCAAAGACAACATTAACCTGTGTCTTGATATAGAGAACCAATGGTGCAGCTTACAGGATTGCGTTCTGTGCGGATCTTTTGCCGGTTGTTCAAAAAAAACACTGGAAATTATGATTGATATTTTTGATGATTTTTTGTATCATGGTATTATCGGTTATGTTGACGGAACGCCGGCCGGTTACCTGTTTTTTGAAAAGGCAAACGAAGAACTTGCCTACATTCATTTTGTAAAAGCGGCTATTCCGAATTTCAGTGTATTTTTATATTATACTGCCGTTCAGCGTTATCTGTGCGGCGTTAAAAAAATAAACAACGGAGCTGATTTGGGAAAAGAAGGCTTGCGGCTCTTCAAGAAACAATTAGGCGCCCATGAACTTATAAAAAAATACCTTTGCACTTTTACCAAAGAAGGCTGATATGAAAAAAATAAAATGGTATGTTTTTACTGCATTCCTTATGTTTACCGTTATGTTGTATATGAACAGGGAATATATAACATACCAGCCCTGGCTCGAGGAAGAACCGCTGGAATGGATAGCCTATGCAAGCGGCAACGGAGAAACAACAGCCATTATTGCAGATTCCGCAAGAACCATTATAGTGATAAATAACGAAGGTGAATTACTGTATAAATTACATGCCGGCAATGATACGTCACGTTCGTTTGTTTCCGCCGAACTGGTTGAACTGGATGCCAATAACAATTTATATGTGTATGATAAAATTTTCGGCGGCGCATTTGAAGAAAGCACAGAACGTATATTAAAATATTCACCCGATGGAAAGTTTCTTGGCGTTATTTATTCTTATTCCTACATTAACAAAGACTTTATAATTTCCAAAGGCAAAATAAGCGGCATGGCTTCTATCGGAGATATACTTTATCTGGCCAGACTTGAACATGAAGGTTTTTATCTTGACTGTATATATGCCCTGGAAGAGGACGAAGTGCGGACGTATGCCTTTGTTGAATATCCCAATGCTTTCCGGGACTTGTCATATTGCAGAATAAATATCAAAAATCAGCGCATTGTATGGACAACAAAATCCGGAACCATACTCCAGTACAGCTTTTCGGGATGGCCTGTAAATGAAATTATTGCCGGCGACAATATGTCTCCGTACATGGCAGTATCTGACAATGATGATAATTTTATCTATACAGACATTTTAAATTGTGAAATCGTTCGTATAGACAGTCAAACAGAGGAAAGAACAACATTATTTCACCGTCCAATGTCAGACGGACTGTTTTATTATTACATCAATAATAACAGGAATATAACGTATGCTTCCTATAATTCCGGCGATGTACTTGTTATTGACAGCAACGGTACATGCACAAGCATCGATTCCTATTCCTATTCAAGATATGATATAATTGCAAGACGTATAATTTTTTCCGTATGTATTGTTAATATAATCCTGCTTATATTAATGCTTGTCTGGGGAATTTCATTTTTATCAAAGCAAAAAACAAGCGGTGTTTTTAAGCAAATAATTCTTGTCGCTTTATGTATTATTTTCGGAGCCGGTATTTCTTCATTTATTATTTTAAAGGAAATGCAGAAAAAAAATACCGAAAATACATTCAATGAACTGGAAAAAATTTCCAGATTGCTTGCTGCTTCCATAGACATAGGTTTTATTACCAGCCTGGAATCGCCCGGACAATATGACAGCGAAGAATACATTGCTTTTGCGGAACATATCAAGACGCTCTTTTCGGAACTGCCGTTTGACGGAAAACAGGTATATCTTATGCTTTGGAAAGAACACAACGGCGTTGTCTATTCCATGTACGACCTGGAAGATGCACTGGGTACGTTTTACCCTTACGATGAATACGAGGACAGCTACATTGAAGAAGTATTTACTTCGGGGGAATACAACCGCTTTGTTGACAATTTACCGTCTGGAACATGGGAATATGTTTTAGGTCCCATTTTTGACAAAGACGGAAATACAATTGCTGCCATTGAAATAGGTTACAATGTAAAGGTAGTTGAAGAAGAAAACAAGACAATGTTAATTCAGGTAACGCTTATCGTTCTTGCAACCACGGCAGCATTTCTGTTGATTGTTATTGAGTGTCTTTTAATGCTCGATGCTTACAGAAAAAACAGCGACGAGCTTACCGGAAACAGTAAAACAGAACTTAAACCAAATATGCTTAAATGCATTATTACTCTTCTGTTAAATGCCTACAAAAATAATACCGTTAAAGAAAAAGCTTCCGCAATATTACCACGTCTTGCCAGTCCGGTTATCAGCCATCTTGTAAACACCTATAAGGCCAATTTCAGTTCGGTTTTTCATCCGGAATTGCTCCGGGCCGCGGCTTTTTTCATGTTCTTTTCGGCCAATTTTGCAACGGCGCTTTTACCAATGTATGCGGCCGGGCTTTATATACCGATTTTTAACCTTCCGCGGGAATTTATTGTTACCCTTCCGTTTACTGCCAATGTAGTTTTTATGATAATTGCCTTATTGGTAATTCCCGGTATTCTGGAAAAGGCAGGGGCAAAAAAAATCAGTTTTGTGTCAGCCATTTTATTTTTAACCGGAAATATCCTTTGCATTATTGCGGAAAATATTATTCATCTGTCAATAGCGTACGGATTAATGGGCCTTGCCTGCGGTGCGTTCGGGTTAATATTCAATACAATAATTGGATCTCAAAAAAACCCGGCGGATATGAACAGCGGCTTTGCCCATTATAATGCGTCCTATCTAGCCGGAGTGAATGTCGGGGTTGTTTTTGGGTCAATAATCGCGCAGTTTTTTCCCTACAGAACGGTATTCTGGTTTGCATCCGGCATAGCGCTGTTGTTCTTAATCATCATTGTATTTTCACTGCGTTCCAGACTGCTTCGGCATTATTACGATGTGCAGTATACCAAAGAGGAAAGTGCGGAAAAATTCGCTTTTGTAAAATTCATATTCAGACCTGTTGTACTTTGTACCCTGCTTCTGGCGCTTATGCCTATTGTTGTCTCCATGAGTTTTATGGAATATTTTATGCCTATTTTCGGAACAGAGAACGGTCTAGGGGAAGCCAATATCGGACAACTAATGCTGTTAAACGGATTGTTTGCGATTCTTTTCGGCGCAAGCCTATGCAAGTTCGTGTCCAAAAAAATACCCATATTGATCACAATTCTTTTTCCGCTTCTGCTGGACGCGGGAGCACTGTATTTATTTTCCCTTAACGTTTCAATAAACATGTTAATCGTAACAATAATCCTTCTTGCCATTGTCAACATCTTTGCGTCAACCAACATTCAAACCTATTATACGCTTTTGTATCAGGACGGAGGTATTCCTTCGGTAAAAGCGCTCGGCTCATATTCCGTTATAGAAAACTTGTCTATGGCCATAGGCCCGATCATTTTCAGCTACATACTGGCAAACGATATTAGTACGGGAATGACAATGCTGGCAGCCACAATGCTTGGGTGTATAATTGTATTTACGGTTGTTTCAAGGTTGTCTGTAAAATGGAATGATGATACACTGAATAAAATAATGGAATAACAATTCCGTTAAAAAAGGGGTGTATTATGGCTGCTCGTACTTCAATAAAGCGCAGATTGCTGTTTTTTTCGCTGGCGTTTTTTCTGGTGATTTTTATCGGGGGAAGCGCTGCTTTTGCCCTTTCCAGATGGCAGATTGCCCATGCAAACGCCGGCCATGAACTGTCACGGGTTGTAGAAATAGAACAGGTCAGGCTGGAAGCATCAGTTAATGGCGAAATTGCCATTGCCCTTAAAATGGCTGATTCGCCCTTGATAAAACGGCACTTTCTCGACCCCGGAAACGAAGAATTGCGAAGAATTGCCTTTGAGGAAATTGCCGGATACCAGCAGGCTTTTGCCAGTAAAGCGGTTTTCTGGGCAAGCGACACTGACAGGGAATTTTACTTTGATGCGGGCAATCATTACACGATTGATCCCGAAGATCCCGATAATTATTGGTATAAAATGACCCTGTACGAAACGAAAAAATTCAATTTTAATATCAACTACAATTCCGAAATGCAAAGGATCATGCTTTGGATAAACGCTCCGGTCTTTGACGCCAGACATACACCTATAGGTCTTGTTGGAACAGGCATCGACTTGTCGGAATTTGTTAATGCAATATACAAAGGCTATACGGACAAGGCGGCACTGTACTTCTTTAACTCCCTGGGAGAAATAACAGGCGCACAGGACATGGAACTAATCACCAAAAAAGTAACCATAACTGATGAACTTGGCTCTGCAGGCGCTGAAATTCTTGAAAAGGCAAATAATATGGAAGACAGGGAGATTCATTACTTTAATACATCCGGTGGTGAGGTTGCATTAGTCGAAATACCGTCTTTGAAATGGTATATCACCGCAATTCTTCCCATAACCATTTGGGATTCATTGGACAGTCCCATGACGGTTATCTTTATGGCAATGATGGTTGTAATCGCACTTATTTTTATTGTATTCTATTTTTTCATCACCGGACTTGTAAAACCTCTTAACGTAATGGTAACAACCCTTGATAAAATTTCCGAGGATTGGGATATGACCCGGCGGCTTAAAGTCCGGCACAAAGACGAAACCGGTATATTGGCAGAATTTTTCAACCTGACCTTTGAAAAAATCAGCATACTCCTTAAAGGTATAAAAAACAAAGCCTTTACCCTTTCGGATACCGGAGATGAACTGAATGCCACTATGGATGAAACCTCCCTGGCCATTACCAAGATCGATACGGAAATTCAAAAAATGCGGGAAATGGTTTTGTCTCAGGCGGATGAAGTAAACAATTCGACAGTATCAATCGAACAGATCATTAAGGAATTGGATAACCTTAACAACCATATAACTGTTCAAGCAGAAAATGTTTCCCAGTCCTCGGCGGCCATTGAACAAATGCTTGCAAGCATACGTTCCGTAACCGAAACCCTGATTAAGAATTCATCAAACATCAATTCGCTGACAGAGTCTTCCGAAACCGGACGAAACGATCTGCAAAAAGTTTCCGAAGACATTCAGGAGATCGCCCATGAGTCGGAAGGACTCCTGGAGATTAACTCGGTAATGCAGAATATTGCCAGCCAGACCAATCTTTTGTCCATGAATGCAGCTATAGAAGCGGCTCATGCCGGGGAATCGGGAAAGGGGTTTGCCGTAGTAGCGGACGAAATCCGCAAGCTGGCAGAAAATTCCAGCAATCAATCCAAAACGATCAGCACCGTACTTAAAAAAATAAAAACCTCCATTGACGCCATTACTAAATCGACCAGTGTTGTACTGGAGCGTTTCAGCACCATTGAGCGGGAAGTCAATATCGTATCAAATCAGGAAACCCAGATACGCAGTGCGATGCAGGAACAGGAAAACGGCAGCCAGCAAATTCTGGAAGCAATTATGCGTCTTAATTCAGTTACTAGCGAGGTTCAGAAAGCGTCTTCCGATATGGCGGGCACCAGCAAGGAAGTACTTAACCAGAGTACCAATCTTAAGCGGATCAGCGGCGAGGTAGCGGGTGAAATGGACGATATGACGCAAAACGCGGAAATGATCACCAGCGCCGTCACCCGGGTACTGGAGATAAGCCAGGAAAACAAGGAAAATATCAGCAGCCTGACTTCAGATATTGGGAGGTTTAAGGTAGAATGATTACCCGGAAACCTCAGTTTCCGGGTAACTCTATTGTTTCTCTGCAAGCAGAAAGAAAAGTGTCCATATCTTCGCCGGTTCCTATGCTTACCCGCAGATAATCGGCAATGCGCGGCTTGTTGAAATGACGTACCAAAATGCCTTTATCGCGCAAAGATTGAAACAAAGCCTGACCGCTTATGCCGGGATACGTAACGAACAAAAAGTTTGCTTTTGACGGAATTACAGTAAAGCCCATTGCCTTTAAGCCAATGACGGTTGTTTCCCTGGTTGCTATTACTTTTTGATTTATCGTTTCATAATAAGACTTGTCCAAAACAGCAGCACTTCCGCCGGCAAGGGCAAGGGCATCCATCGTATAGGAATTAAACGAATCACGCACACGAAAAAGGCCCGCTATTAATTCCTCGCTGCCGATAGCAAAGCCAACACGAAGCCCTGCCAAAGAAGCGGATTTGGAAAGAGTATGAACGGTAAGCAGATTCGGATGATCGTTAATATGGGGTACAAGCGATTGGGCGCCAAATACAGCATAAGCTTCGTCAACTACGAGTACACGATTATTCTGTTCAAGCTTTCGTGCCAGTTGCAGAAGATCGGATGCAGGAAGGTCACGGCCGGTAGGAGCATTGGGGTTGGAGATAATAACGCCGCCGGAACCGGCGGAATAATCATTAAGATTGATGGAAAAATCTTCCCCGATCGGAATGGTTTTATACGGAATATTCCACAGATCGGCATAGACCGGATAAAAGCTGTATGTAATATCGGGAAATAAGATTGAATGTGTGGTTACACTTTCCTTTTCAGGAGTTTCAAAAAATGCGCCAAAGACAAAGCCCAGCACTTCATCGGAGCCATTGCCGGGAAAAACCTGGCTCGGCTTAACCCCATAGGCGGCAGCAACAACTTCCCGAAATTCGGTACAAAGCGGATCGGGATAAAGCCGCAGTTTATCTCCTTTTGCACGGCTGTCCTTACCCTGAGAAGTAATTGCTAAAGCCTGTTCAATTGCTTCAATTACTTTGGGTGACGGCGGATATGGATTTTCATTGGTATTGAGTTTGATAAATTTCCGATCTTTGGGCTGCTCACCGGGAACGTAGGGAGTAAGGTTGACTGTCCGTTTGTTCCAAAAAACACTCATTATAATGCTGCCTTATTTATTGTGACGTCTTGTCGATCGCCTTTGTCTTTTGGGAATATGATATTGGCCAGTGTAATTCCTGCGGATACCATTACCAGTCCGCACATATCAATTGCGCCGAGGAAACTGAACCCTGTAGCCTCCATTTCCAGCAGGACTATGGGCAATATGGCAGCATGGTACACACCGCCGATAATTGCCGGCCAAATTAAAAGCCCTGCAATTGCACCTGCAAGAAGCGGGCTGACGTTCAATGCCGCTTCAATTAATGACTTAATTCCGTCTCCGGCTATTAATGCCAGGGGCGCTATTAAAAACATACCTATTAACCCGGCGATTAACCCGCCGAGTCCGCCTGCGGCGATATTTGCCGTTGTTCCGGGAACCCTGTGTTTAAAGCAAAATGTAATTATGTAATATGCAAAAACACCGGCCAGAATACCGGCTATCAGACCGCCTATAATACCTCCGTCCTTAGACAGGATTCCGGCTGCCAAACCGGCTACTATACCTACTTCGTCAAGACCGGAAACCTGTTTGGCGGCAATTGCAGCGATAATAACCGGTAAGGCTCCGACCAGAGCATTAAAAACATCTCCAAGTATCTCAAGACCGGGAATCTTGCTAAGAGCCAATGCGAGTGCCATTGCAATAAATCCGGGCAAGGCTGCCATCATAATACCGCGGAAGTTTACACGCTTCCAAATGCTTCCCGAAACAGCTTCGCCTCCGGCAGCCGCAGAAGAGCCAATAACCGGCATATATTTCAGTTTCCACTCTCCGGCCAAAGCTGAAATAAACGCTACTGCCCTGGTGCGGTTTGTTGTACCCGTCGTTCCGGAAGCGGAAATAACCTTTACTCCCATTTTTTGAGAATTCGCCATCGAAGCGCCGCCCGTACCAACAGCCGGGATTTTCTGTTCGGCCATAGCTTTAACAGAAGCGCTGTTAATATTTCCGGGATCACAGCTCATCATTACAACGCCGTCAATTTCGCCATTCTTTATTTTTTTTGCCAGGGTTTCATCCAGGGCCTTTGCCTGCTCATTAATTTCCTTCAGCGCCGCTTCCGGTCCTGATTCAATACCGCCGCCGCCCAGCGTGTAAAGCCGTGCTTTTGCATCGGGGAAAATATTGTCCATACTGGCGCTCGCCCCAATAAACTCAACAAATGCAATTTCCATACCCGCAGAGTCTGCCTGTACAAAAATCTCCTTTAAAAGGGCGGCGGGATTGTTGCCTCCCTGAGCATATAAATTTCCGCCGCTGCTGCCGATTATTGCTATCTTACGTATGTCCTGACCATCCTGCATCTGCTTCATAGATTACTCCTTTTCCAATTATTTTCTTTGCCCGCCCGAAGGCAGACTCACTTCACCGCTGCTATTATACTCCAAAACAGTATCATTAACCCAGCTTTGCTTACCCCAGCGTTCCCTTGGTAGAAGGGATGGCTTCCGCTGCACGGCTGTCAATTTCACAGGCTTGCCGCAGAGCACGGGCGGCCGCTTTAAAGAGGGCTTCGATTTTGTGATGATCATTTCTGCCATACAGTATTTCCAGATGAAGGGTAAGGGCAGCGCTTGAGACAAAACCCTGCCAGAAATCTTCCACTATATCGGTTTGGAAAGAAGCTGATTCAGATGCAGCATCCGGATTATTCGTTCTTTGAACCGGTGCGGAAATCAGCGGTATCCCCGAGAGCTGCACATTGAACATCATAAAGGCCCGGCCCGAAACATCTGCCGAAACCCTGGCCAGAGTTTCGTCCATCGGAAACAGACACGAACCTACGCGCACTATACCGCGCTTGTCACCCAGGGCTTTTGCAAAACATTGACCCAGCACAATACCGGTATCTTCAACAAGGTGATGCTGATCAATTTCCAGGTCTCCCCTTGCCTTTACTTCCAAATCAAAAAGGCCGTGTTTGGCAAATGTATTAAGCATGTGTTTCATAAACCCAATCGGATAATCAAGCGTGGCAAGGCCGGAGCCATCCAGATTCAGTGTGATTGAAATATCCGTTTCCGACGTGGTTCGTTTTATTGTTGCGTTTCTCATGGCACTACCTTCCGTAAATCGTATTCTACTATATCGGTTGCACCGCTTTTTTTTAAGCGGGGAATCAAATCGGGAATTTCGCTTTTTTTAACGGCAATCTTAACCGCAAAACCTTTGTCTCCGTAAAGCGGAGAAACAGTTGGACTGCGCATGGCCGGAAGGGATGCAACAATCTCTTCAAAGCCGTTTTTGGGCATGTTCATCTCCAGCATGACCCTTTCCCTTCCGTCAAGCACCGACCTGAAAAGCATAATCAGTTCTTCTATACGGCTGCGTTTTTCCTTGTTTGCCATAGCCGCTTTGGAAGCGATAAAACGGGTTGATGATTCCAGCAAGGTATCCACAATTCGAAGACCGTTGTCTTTAAGGGTCTGGCCGGTTGAAGTATTGTCGATGATCATGTCCGCATCATCCGGCGGGAACACTTCGGTTGCCCCGTAAGTGCGGAGTATGCGGTATGTGCAGCCCTGCCCGGACAGCCACTCTTCTGCAAGTCTTACGTATTCGGTGGCAACAACAAGCTTTTTTTTAAGCAAGGTTTCATTGTTAACACTTGAGGGAACAGCCGCAACAATACGTACCTTGTCAAAACCAAGGTCAAGCAGCTCTTCCACATCAGCGCCGCTTTCCTTTATCCAGTCTATCCCCGTAAAACCCGCATCGTGACTTCCCAGTTCCAATAATTCACCTACATTTTGAGGTTTCATTATCTTTACATCCAGCCAATCCGCGGCTGAAAACGGCCTGTACGTTCTGTCGGCCCTGGCAAGGGGAAATCCCGCCTCAGAAAAGAGTTGTAAGACATTGTCGAAAATACGGCCCTTGGGAAGGAGAACCCGAAGCTTTTCTGTCATAGTATTAACGTATCACAAGTTACTGTCTTTGAGTAGAAGCCTTTGGTAAAACCGCCGTGTACGATTTTGGTACAGCTGCCCTGGATTTACGCACTGTATTACCCGGCGTCATTCATCTGCTTCTTCCGGTTCCGCTTCCACCATTTCTTCCTGGGTAGCCATCATTTCCTCTTCCGCCAGGGCTTCAAGTTTTCGCTGCTCAAGGATCTCCTGCATCTGGACATCAAGATCCTGGGAATCTTCGTCGAAGAGTTTTACAGCCCGGTACCGCTTCATGCCGGTACCGGCAGGAATGGGATGACCTATAATGATGTTTTCCTTTAAACCCCGCAGCGCATCGGTTGATCCTGCAATGGCCGCATTGGTAAGTACGCGGGTTGTTTCCTGGAAACTTGCCGCAGAAAGAAACGAATCAATATTAAGGGCCGCTTTGGTCATGCCCTGGAACATAGGCCGGGCAATTGCCGGCTGGCCTCCTTCGGTAATAACCCGGTTATTTTCTTCGTGGAATTTGTACTTGTCAACCATCTGACCGTAAATAAAGCGGGTATCTCCAACGGCTACAATTTCAACTTTTCGCATCATTTGGCGAATGATAATACCGATATGCTTATCGTTAATTGAAACGCCATTAAGCCGGTATACCTCTTTAATTTCATCCATCAGATAGCGCTGCAGTTCCGATTCGCCGTGTATATGGAGTTTGTCGTGGGGATTAATCGCACCATTGCAAAGCAATTCACCTGCTTCCACTGTGTCGCCGTCACGAATCAGAAGCCGCTTGGTTATGGGAACCAGGTGTTTATATTCCTTTCCAAAAGCATCCTGAATTATCACTACCCGTTTGCCTTTGACGATACCTCTGAAAAACACTTTTCCTGCAACCTGGGCAAGTACAGCGGGGTTTTTAGGTTTGCGGGCTTCAAAAAGTTCACTTACCCTTGGCAGACCAAGTGTAATGTCCATAGCTTTGGCGCTTTCCTTTGTTGTCTTGGCAATGGTGCGTCCGGCATGTATATGTTCATCTTCGTTAACCAGAATATAGGCGCCGCTCGGAAGGAAGTAAGAAACTACTTCGTTTCCGTTATCATCCACAATAATAATCCTGGGCTGTTTGCTTTCCAACTGGAATTCGGTAATCCGTTTTTCCATTTTCCCTTCTCCGCTCGGTTCTTCTTTCATGGTTGTTCCGGGAATAATGTCTTCGTAAATAACCTTTCCCCCTGCTTCGGCAATTATAGGATCGTTAAAGGGATCGAAAGAGGCGATGGTTTTTTCTGCTTCCACTATTTCGCCCTGCTTTGCGATAAATTCAGAACCGTTGCGGATTTCGATTTTCTGATCCTGACCAATCAGACAGAGCATGGAATTTCTTCCATTGCTGTCTTTCAGAACCAGGGCATAGGCGATTTCCGGCGACAAAATTTCTTCGCTGCCCCGCTTAATGATGGGCGCCCCGCGGATGACCCGCTTGCCATCCTCAACAAGGAGTTCATCTTTTGCTTCCAGTTTATATTCCATCATAACCTTGTTTACAATGGCATGGCCTTTACGGGTAAAAAGCCAGTATGCGGGTTTGGTAACTTCCAGTTTACCTTCTTTGTTTTTGGAATTTACTTCCGGCATTTCAACATGAGCGCCCTCCACATCACGGATGTAAACAGGGTATTTAAGGAAGATGCGGTTATCCTCGCTGATTTTGGTTGCGGCTCCTCCTATATGGAAAGTACGCATGGTAAGCTGGGTTCCCGGCTGACCGATGGACTGAGCTGCAATGGTTCCCACCGCTTCTCCTATATCAACAGAACGATTGGTTGCCAGGTTCCTGCCATAGCACTTGCGGCAAACCCCATGTTTTGCTTCACAGGTAAGCACCGTTCTTATCTGAACGGACTCAACGCCCGCAGCTTCAATCTGTGCGGCTGTCTCCGGAGAGATTTCTTCATTAACATCAATGATTAATTCTCCGGTTATGGGATGCTTTACCCGTTCCAGAGTATAACGCCCGATAATGCGGTCTTTTAAGTGTTCGGAAATATCTTCGCCTTTCTTGATTGCCGAATATAAAATTCCGTTGATCGTTCCGCAATCATCTTCGTTGACTACCACATCCTGCGCTATGTCTACAAGACGGCGGGTCAGATAACCTGCTTCGGATGTTTTAAGAGCTGTGTCGGCAAGAGCTTTCCGCGCACCGTTAGTCGAAATAAAAAATTCAATAACCGAAAGGCCTTCCTTAAAATTCGCCCTGATGGGAATTTCTATAAATTCTCCGGTAGGCTTTGCCATAAGACCGCGCATACCGGCAAGCTGACGGATTTGCTGAAGGCTTCCGCGCGCGCCGGAGTTGGCCATCATATGGATCGAATTGAAGCCGTCCCTGTCCGCTTCCAGGGTCTTCATCAAAATTGCGGCAAGTTCATTATTGGTGCGGCCCCAGGCTTCGATAATAGTGTTGAACCGTTCTTCTTTGGAAATTAACCCCTTGCGGTACTGCATTTGAATATCTTCAACTTCCTTGTTCGCCTTTTCAATCATCGCAGGCTTTTCCTTGGGAACCACAATATCATCAATGCCGATTGTCGCTCCAAAGACTGTAGCATACCGGTAACCGGTAGCTTTAATTGCATCAAGCACTTTTACCGTAGTCCACGAACCGTTTTTCTTGAAGATTTCTTCTATCAGTTCTCTCAGTTCCTTGTCTTTCATCTCGAAATTAATGAATGGAATTTCGGCGGGCATTTCTTCGTTAAATACCAGCCGTCCTGCGGATGTTTTGATAAATCCGCCGGGTTCCTGTACGGCAAGCTTGCCGACCCTTTCCCAGACATTCTTTTTTGGTAACTTAACGGTAATTTGCGCTGCCCATTCCAGGGCTTTTGATTCCACAGCCATTAACACTTCTTCAGTGGAAGAATAGCGGTGTCCCGTACCTTTTGCCTTGGGCTTAATCCGGGTAAGGAAGTTTATCCCAAGAACCATATCCTGAGAGGGGAATACAATCGGTTTTCCGTTGGCAGGGTTTAAAAGATTTTTTGCGCTGAGCATTAAAGTCCAGCATTCCATCTGGGCTGCCTGTGTCAAAGGAACATGGACTGCCATTTGATCGCCGTCAAAGTCGGCGTTAAAGGCATGACACACAAGGGGATGCAGTTTAATGGCTTTTCCTTCCACCAATACCGGTTCAAATGCCTGAATCCCCAAACGGTGCAGCGTGGGCGCACGATTAAGAAGCACCGGATGTTCTTTAACTACCTCGTCAAGAATTGCAAAAACTTCCGGCGTTTCCTGTTCCACAAGTAGTTTTGCTTTTTTAATATTGTAAACAACATCCTTGTCCACAAGTTTCTTCATTATAAAAGGCTTAAAAAGCTCCAGAGCCATCTTGGTCGGAAGACCGCATTGCCACATTTTCAGATCCGGCCCTACGGTAATTACCGAACGCCCGGAATAGTCAACGCGCTTGCCCAACAGATTCTGTCTGAACCGGCCCTGTTTGCCTTTAAGCATATCACTGATTGATTTAAGGGGCCTGTTACTGGCGCCTTTAACCACCCGCTTTTTCTTGGAATTGTCAAAGAGTGCATCCACCGCCTCCTGAAGCATACGCTTTTCGTTGCGGATTATAATGTCGGGAGCATTGAGTGTCTGAAGCCGTTTAAGACGGTTGTTCCGGTTGATTACACGGCGGTAGAGGTCGTTTAAATCGCTTGTTGCAAAGCGTCCGCCGTCCAATTGCACCATAGGCCGCAGATCAGGCGGAATTACGGGGATTACTTCAAGGATCATCCATTCCGGTTTATTGGAAGAACTGCGGAAATTTTCCACAATTTCGATTCGTTTAAGAAGCCGCTTGTTGCTTTTAGCGCCTTTTTCGATCATCTTGGCCCGCAAATCAACTGCAATTTCATCCAGGTTTACATTTTCCAGCAGGGTTCTTATTGCTTCAGCCCCCATGCCTGCAGAAAAACTTTGACCATACCGTTCCTGGGCCTCGAAGTATTCTTCTTCCGTTAATAGCTTGTTTTTCTTTAAATCCGTATCACCTGCCTCAATAACCACATACTTTTCGTAGTACAGCACAGAACGCAGATCAGCCATAGTCATATCAAGGAGCAGTCCCATACGGCTGGGAACCGACCGGTAATACCAGATATGGGACACCGGGGCGGCCAATTCAATATGCCCCATGCGCTCACGGCGTACTTTAAAGTGGGTTACTTCCACACCGCAGCGATCGCAGATAACGCCCTTATAACGTATCGATTTAAACTTGCCGCAGTAACATTCCCATTCTTTTGTAGTGCCGAAGATCCTTTCGCAAAAAAGTCCGTCTTTTTCCGGCCTGAGGGTACGGTAATTAATTGTCTCCGGTTTTTTTACTTCACCGTAAGACCATGCGCGGATCATCTCCGGAGAAGCCAGCTTAATCATTATTGAATCAAAATCCTGTATGTCCCTCATTTAAATCCCCTTTAACTTTTTAGTTCGGCTACCAGTTCCATCAACCCCGTTGATTTTTCCAGCAGCGCCCTAAGATCGCCGTCCGCCAGAGTTACAAGCCTGTCATTTTCAGAGGCAATGCCGTTCACTTCGTTCACCAGTGAAGTAACAGCCCGGCTTGATCCGGCCTGTTCTTCGGCCCTTTGCAGTATTGAATGAACCCGAATCATGGTTTCCCGAACCGTTGCTCCCGCTTCTGTTAATGACCGCGCCGCTTTATCCGACAGCTCAGTTACATGGCTAATGGAAGAAACTGCTTCGGACATTGCATTGATGTTATTTTGCGCCAGTTTCTGCATATCGGTGATACTGGCTCCTACTTCTTCGGCAGCGGACTGCGTTTTTTCCGCCAGCTTCCTGACTTCTCCCGCCACCACAGCAAAACCTTTGCCCGACTCACCTGCATGGGCAGCTTCAATGGAAGCGTTCATTGCAAGCAGATTGATTTGGGCGGCAATATCGGTGATCACATCCATTATGCTTCCAACAGTCTTTGACTGTTCGTCAAGTTTACCCACATTCTGTTTAAGGTTTCCCGTAAGGGTAAAAAGCCCTTCCATAGCCTTGCCTGACTGAACGGCCATTTCCATCCCCGCTTCAACTTTCTGATTGGATTCCTCGGATTTGGACGCCGCTTCTCCTGCACTGCCGGAAATCTGTTCCACTCCGCTGCTAAGCTGCTGCATTGAATCAAGTATACGAAGTATCTTTTCAACCTGGGTATCACTGCCGCTCTTGACACCGGTAACACTGCTGGAAATATTACTCACAGCATGTTCCACTTCCTGCGAAGCGGTTTCTACCCGGGCTGCCACACTCATCACTTTGTCGGCAGTTGCTTTGGCTTCCGTAGCGCGGATATTAGCTTCATCTTCCTTGGCCTTAACAGTTTCAAAACCCTTGTGAAGATTTTCCGCCATCCGGAGAAATGCCTGCTGCAAAACGGCAATCTCATCCTTGCCCTGAATCTGTATTTCTGTTTTCAGATTTCCCTGAGCTATCTGTTCCGCCGCCGCTACCGTTATCTTAAGAGGCGCATTGATCGAATGCATGGTCATAATACACATAGGGCCCAGGATAAGAAGGAGTATCACCGTTGCCGCGCCAATAATAAGATAGAGCCGCTTTTTCAGAGCCTCTTCCATATGGGCAGTTAGTTCTGCCTTATGGGTGTCAATATTATCAATATAAATGCCTGTAGAAAGCCAAATATCCGTACCGGGGATGTATTCTACATAAGCCATTTTGGGAGCAATCTCCATATCCGGCGGCTTGGGGAATACAAAATAAACAAAACCGCCCCCTTTTTTTGCATTTTCGTAAAGCTCCCTTACATAGTACACGCCGTTACTATCAGCTGTCTCTCCAAGATCTTCCCCTTCGCGCTGGGGCAGGGTTGGGTGCATAAAAATAACTGTACCAATATAGGTAAAGTAGTAGCCGGATTGATCTTCTTCAAAACGGTAATCCTGAATAAAGCTTTTAATAATGTCATGCTGTTCTTCACGGTCTGTTATCCCCTGTAATGCTGCCGCCAGGGCGATTGCCATGGATTGGGTGCCAAGTTTAATCTTTTCCTGCTGACCTTCGATCATCGCCTGTTCAGTTTCCGTTATCCCCTTGTCTTTTGCTTCTTCGGCTGTAAACAACATAATCACCGTAAGCGCCGCCGCCGAAAGAATCAGAATAAGAATTATTGCTACCAACCTTACAGCTATTGGTATGTTCCTTAACATAACGTTCCTCTTTTCTAGAAGTTACTTCCCGATTTGGTGATTAATTCCTCGTCTCTTTCCGTCAGGGGAATTTGTTTTCCCTTGGCATCGTAAATGGTCATGTCCAGAGCCAGCCCGCGCAGCTCCTGAACCAGTACGTTGAACGATTCGGGAATGCCCGCTGTAGTGGAAGGTTCGCCCTTTACGATCGCTTCGTATATCTTGGATCGTCCTGTCATGTCGTCCGATTTGATCGTTAACAGTTCCTGAAGCGTATTGGCTGCACCGTAGGCTTCAAGCGCCCAAACTTCCATTTCTCCCAGCCTTTGACCGCCAAACTGGGCTTTTCCTCCCAATGGCTGCTGAGTTACAAGAGAATACGGTCCGGTAGAGCGCGCATGCATCTTGTCATCAACAAGATGATGTAATTTAAGGAAGTAAATTATGCCGCAGAAAATCGGATTTACAAAAGTTTCTCCTGTTCTTCCGTCCCGGAGTATGGTCTTGCTGGTAACAGGAAGGCCCGCTTCTTTAAGTTTTCCTTCGATATCTTCAACCGACGGAGACTGGAAAACCGGTGTAGCGTACCATTCATCCAGGGTGCTTGCCGCCCAGCCCAATTCGGTTTCCAAAAGCTGACCAATGTTCATACGGGAAGGAACCCCAAGCGGCGTTAAACAAATATCCAGAGGAGTGCCGTTTTCCATATACGGCATATCTTCTTCCGGCAATATTTTGGCTACAACGCCTTTGTTGCCGTGGCGGCCTGCCATCTTGTCCCCTTCACGAAGTTTCCGTTTTGTAGCGATAAGTACTTTTACAACCTCATCAACACCGGGATTAAGATCATCCCCTTCGGAACGTTTAAGACGCTGTATATCTATGATTGTTCCTTCGATACCATGCTGTACACGGAGCGAGGAATCACGCACTTCTTTTGCTTTTTCACCGAATATGGAATTGAGCAGTTTAAATTCAGGCGTGGTTTCTGTTTCGCTTTTGGGAGTTACCTTGCCTACAAGAATATCTCCCGGCCAGACCTTGGCGCCCACACATATGATCCCTTCGGCATCAAGGTTATCAAGGCTTTTTTCCGATGTATTGGGAATGTCCCTGGTAATCTTTTCCGGTCCGAGTTTGGTTTCTCTGACTTCTGTAATAAATTCCTTGATATGAATTGAGGTAAACATATCTTCTTTTACTACACGTTCGGAAATAAGGATCGAATCTTCGTAGTTATAGCCGTTCCAGGGCATAAATCCTACAAGAATATTCCTTCCCAGTGCCAGCTCTCCGTCTCTGGTAGCGGGCCCATCGGCAATAACCTGTCCTGCAACTATCCTGTCGCCAACTCTAACAATGGGCCGCTGATTGTAGCAGGTATCCTGATTTGTCCTCTGGTATTTTGCCAGCTTATAAATATCAAGGCCGTCTGCCGTTGTTTGAGGACCCGCACCTACCTTGTTATCCGGTTTTATGGTAACTTCACCGGAACTAACCCGGATTACCGAACCGCTGCGGCGGGCTTTAATCAGCACGCCGGAGTCATAAGCGCACTTCCCTTCCATACCGGTTCCGACACGGGGCGCTTCGGGAAAAACAAGCGGCACTGCCTGGCGCTGCATATTACTTCCCATTAAAGCCCGGTTAGCATCGTCGTGTTCCAGGAAAGGAATAAGAGACGCCGATACGGATATAATTTGCTTGGGAGACACGTCCATGTACTGAATGTCTTCAGGAGAACGGTTACTGTAATCGCCTTCACGGCGGCAGGACACCTGATCTTCCGAAAAAGTTCCGTTATCGTTCAGCTGTGCCGAAGCCTGTGCAATGTAGCACCGGTCCTCGTCCATTGCAGAAAGATATTCAATGTCGGACGTAGCTTTGCCCTTTACAACTCTGCGGTACGGTGTTTCAAGAAATCCGTATTCATTAACCCTTGTGTAGTTGGCAAGAGAAACAATAAGACCGATATTCGGACCTTCCGGTGTTTCAATGGGACACATTCTGCCGTAGTGGGTATAGTGAACATCGCGTACTTCAAAGCCTGCGCGATCCCGGGAAAGGCCTCCGGGACCCAATGCGTTAAGCCTTCGTTTATGGGTTAATTCCGCAAGAGGATTTACCTGATCCATAAATTGGGAAAGCTGACTGGAACCAAAAAATTCTTTAAGGGCAGCCACAAGAGGTTTAATGGAAATCAGATCCTGCGGCTTTATTGTGTCGGTTTCTTTCAGGCTCATCCTTTCTTTGGCAATTCTTTCCATACGGCTGAAAGCTACCTTCATCGCATTGACCATAAGTTCGCCGACAGAACGGACACGGCGGTTACCAAGGTGATCGATATCATCCGGCTTTTCATCATTCACAAAAACCTTGATCAGGAATTTCATGGTAGCGATTACATCCTGTTTGTCCAGGGTATGTTCCTTTAAAGGTTCTTTGTAGTTAAACTTCTTGTTTAACTTCCACCGGCCTACCCGTCCCAAATCGTAACGGCGGCTGGTAAAAAACATACTGTTAAGGTCTTTTTCCGCCGCTTCTACGGTTATCGACTCACCGGGCATAAGCACCCTATAGACATCTGTTAATGCTTCTTCCTTGGTAGGTTCATCCCGGAAAGAATCTTCCTTAACAAATTTTATTTCCTCCCGTTCAAAACAATTCAGCAGTATGGGTGAATTGAGCGAATCCGGCGCTTCAAAATTAATCACTTCAATGGATTTGGTTCCGTTTACCAAAAGCTCGTCCACATTGTGCGGGTGGAGTTTTTCTCCCGTTTGGTAAAGTTTCTTTTTTCTCTCTCCGTCTGCCGTTGCTTCTGTTTCCGATTTTGACCAGACCGGCGCTGCCAGTATCTTGCCGGTTATCTGTTCACGGGTATCCTTGTCGTCTTTTATTTTAAAAGTTTCAACTGAATAGAAAGATCGGATTATTTCTTCTCTGGAGCTATAACCCAATGCGCGCAGGAAAATACTCCCCAGAATTCGTTTTTTTCTGTCAATCTTGGCAAAGATAAGTTCACGCTTCTGGTCAATTTCAAATTCCAGCCAGGAACCGCGATAGGGTATGATCCTGGAAGAAAATACTCCTTTTTCATGGCTGAAAATTACACCCGGAGAACGGTGTATCTGCGAAACCACCACACGTTCTGCGCCGTTGATAATAAAGGTGCCCCGTTCACTCATTATGGGAATGTCACCCATATAGATGTCTTTCTGGCGAATTTCTCCGGTTTGCTGGAAAATCAGGTTAATTCTGGCCTTTAGGGGCAGCGCATACGTAAGGCCTTTTTGCTTACAATCCAGTTCGGTAAATTTGATATGGTCTTCATCCAGGGTATAGTACTCGTATTCAAGTACCATATCCCCTCCGTTGGGACTTTCTATAGGAAAGGTTGATCTGAAAACTTCTTCCAGTCCCTGATGATCGGGGGCATTTCCGGCCCTGAGCTTTCCCCGCTGAAGAAAACGTTCGTAAGAGCAAAGCTGAATATCTATCAGATCCGGCAATTCAATCACATCGCGTATTTCTCTGCCTACGTATGATCTTTTTTCTTCTTTTCTTGTCTTTACCATTCCAACCCCCATTGGTTTACCGCAGATCTTCCCTCTGGCAGGGAAAAATCTGCGGATGTTTGAGTAAAAAATGGACTGTTCTTTTCTTCAACTCTGAAAAAAATTCCTTTCTTACTGAATTTCCACCGTACCGCCAGCGGCGCTGACCTGTTCTTTAATTTTGGCGGCTTCTTCTTTGGAAACACCTTCCTTAAGCGGCTTGGGCGCACCTTCAACAAGGTCTTTCGCCTCTTTAAGGCCAAGACCTGTTACCGCCCGGACTTCTTTAATTACCGGAATCTTTTTGGTTTCGTCAAACGCTTTAAGGATTACATTGAATTCGGTCTTTTCTTCTGCCGCTTCTCCGCCGCCTGCTGCGGCGCCCGGAGCCGCTGCTGCCGCTATTGCCACCGGGGCCGCCGCAGATACTCCGAATTTCTCTTCCATTGCTTTGACCAGTTCGGAAACTTCCAAAACTGTCATGGAAGCAATTGCTTCCAGAATTTCTTCTTTTGTGGCTGCCATATTATCTTCTCCTTAAGTTTAGTACACCCTTTATACAAAAGATGTTTTTAAAAACCTGACAGATAGCAACCTTCATAATGAAGTCTGACAGGTTCTCGTACACTTATCCTTTAAAATACCTCTCGCAAAGCCGCCAAGACACAAAGTTTTGGGCGTATTTTGCAAATCCCGCTCCTCTCTTTGCGTCTTTGTGCCTTCGCGAGGTAAAATTTAAAAATAAGCATAGATTCATTGTTTTATGCACCAGCTTTTTGATCCGCAATCGCCTTTACCGTCCTTACCAGGCGTGAAGGAATGTCGTTCAGCGCCGCCGCAAGGTTCCGTGCAGGACCGTTCATCACAGACATAAGCATTGAAATCAGTTCCAGTCTGCCGGGCAGTTTGGAGAATGCTTCTACCTGTTTATCCGAATAAACGGTATTTCCCACAAGACCGCCCTTGATCTTCAATGAAGGCGCTTCTTTGACAAAATCCATCAGTATCTTTGCTACTTCGTTGGAATCTTTGGGTGCAATCGCAATTGCCGTCGGTCCAATAAGGTAATCAGATACATCAGGTGTTTTAAGTTCTTCAAAAGCCAGGCGTGCAAAATTATTCTTTACGACTTTAAAAGATGCTTCTTTGCCCCGAAGCGATTTCCGCAATGTGGTAATCTGTTCTACAGAAAGCCCGCGGTAATCGGCAAAGATAAAATCGTTAGCCGTCCCTTCGCCGTCAGCCAAACCGGCGCTGGTAAAAACATTTTTAAGTTCGCCTATAGCTTTTGTTTTATAGTCCTGTATTTTACTGGCTACAATTGCCATGCTATTCCTCCTTGTAGGCGACCCATACACCGGGTCCCATAGTGGAAGCCACAGAAACGGTCTGAATAAACTCGCCCTTGGCATCCGAAGGCTTTTTCCGTTTAACTTCGGTAATTACAGCCCGTACATTCTCGGCTACTTTATCGCTTTCCATGGAAACCTTTCCCACGGCAAGGTGAACAACACCGGTTTTATCGGCCCGGAATTCAATACGGCCCCGCTTTAGTTCCGCCAAAGCTCCCTTCAGGTCAAAGGTAACGGTACCAGTCTTTGGGTTAGGCATAAGACCCTTGCGGCCAAGAACCATACCGAGCTTCCCTACATCCTTCATCATATCGGGGGTAGCCACTGCAACATCAAAGTCCAGCCAGCCTCCTTTGATCTTTTCGATCAAATCATCGGCCCCTATAAAAGCCGCACCTGCATCCTGAGCTTCTTTTTCCTTTTCAGGTTTGCAGAATACCAGTACCCGCTTTTCGCCCCTGAACTGATTGGGAAGCACTACCGTATCCCGAACGGATTGGCTTTTTTTCAGGTTGAGTTTAACCGACAGATCCACCGTTTCGTCGAATTTTGCAAATGCCAACGATTTAACTGTATCAAGCGCAGCTTTAAGATCGTAGGATACCGCCGAATCGTATTTTTTTACGCTTTCCCTGTATTTCTTGCCCCGTTTCATTTGTCCACCTCCACTCCCATGGACCGGGCAGTACCGGCAATGATCTTCATTGCGCCTTCAATGTCGTTGGCTGAAAGATCAGGCATCTTTAATTTTGCAATCTCTTCAAGTTTTGCTTTGGGAATCTTGCCCACCTTGGTTTTATGAGATTCGGGAGAACCCTTTTCCAGGCCGATTGCCTTTTTAATAAGCACCGCTGCCGGAGGGGTTTTTAAAATGAACGTAAAGGACTTGTCGGCATAAACGGTGATAACCGCCGGTATAATCAGTCCCGGTTCCATTGACTTCGTCCTGTCGTTAAACTGCTGGACGAACTGGGGTGCGCTGACGCCATGAGGCCCCAAAGCCGGTCCTACCGGGGGGGCCGGTGTGGCCTTCCCTGCGGGGCACTGGAGCTTGATATAGGCGACAACTTTTTTCTTTGCCATCGCATTCTCCTTTAGTGGTAGCGCCTGACCACTTTATCAAAGTGGTCAGGCGTTGGAGTTTCGCAAAGCGAAACTCCAGCCGGATTGCCGTCCGGCATAACGGCAACCAAAATTGATTGCCTCCCACATTTATAAAAAACACATTACGTGTCTTTACACTTTTTCTACCTGTAAAAGATCAACTTCCACCGGAGTACTCCGGCCAAATATCTGCACCATTACTTTAAGCTTGTTCTTCTCCTGATTCACTTCTTCTATAGTACCGGTAAACGATTCAAACGGGCCGTCAACAATTTTGACCTGCTCTCCCGAGTTAAAGACCTGGCGGGACCTTACGGGTTTTTCTCCCTTGATCTCCCCGGATTTCTGTAAAATACTTCTGGCTTCATCCCCGGAAAGAGGTTGGGGACGTTTATCAGCCGGGGTCCCGACAAATCCTGTAACTCCCTGAATTTTTTTTATTTTTGAACAGGTTTCTTTCCATGCAAGGCCTTCGGGCAGATCCAGCTCGACAAGAACATAACCGGGAAAGAACTTTTTTTTCTGGGTTCGCTTTTTACCGTCTTTTACCTCAATCACCTCTTCCTGGGGAACCTTGATATCTTTTACGATCTCCTTGTCCAGATCCCCTTTTTCGATCATGAGGTGAATTATCTTTTTTATCTTGTTCTCATACCCAGAATAAGTATGAAGAACATACCATCCCGCTGCCATTCCAAATCCTTAGTCTTTTTTACCTGAGCGCTTAAAAAAAGCGATCGGGCTCTTATTTAAATATAGTCTGCACCCCCAGGAGCAGAAGAACATCGACCAAGCCCAAAACCGCCGCTATAATAACTGTGGAAACAAGTACAACTCCCACAGAACTGATAACATCGTCCTTTCCGGGCCATACAACTTTGCGTAATTCGGCATAACATTCTTTAAAAAACTGGATTATCTTTTTCATTATCCCTGTTTCTCCTTTCAGGCGCAGTAGGCTTCGAACCCACGACCTGCGGTTTTGGAGACCGCCGCTCTACCAGCTGAGCTATACGCCTAGTACCTTTTATTTAACTTTTGTCTCTTTGTGCAGGGTATGTTTCCTGTCAAAAGGGCAATATTTGTTAAATTCCAGCTTTTCCTGGGTATTCCGCCTGTTTTTCTTGGTGGTATAGTTTCTCCGCTTACATTCACTGCATTGCAGCGCTATTAGCTCCACCGCTGTCTTTTTACTGGCCATATTTACTCCTTTCCAGGCTATTTACCATAATAATCCATACGGAAAAAACACAGCCCTCGATCAGCCAAGCGAAGCGCCGCTGACTTGACGGCTGTTTTTCCGTACGGAAAAAACACAGCCCTCGATCAGAATCGAACTGATGACCTTATCCTTACCATGGATATGCTCTGCCAACTGAGCTACAAGGGCAAAATATGATATGTTCCCTATAGTTTTGTGAAATTACCAAAAATTCAAGATTGTGTCAAGAGAGGCAGGAATATAATGTAGAAAAACAATATTATTCGTGCTATTGTAATGGCAAGGAGTAAGTATGTCTATACACATCGCAGCTAAACCGGGCGAAATAGCCGAGGCAATTTTGCTTCCCGGAGACCCTCTTAGGGCAAAATTTATAGCCGAAAACTACCTGGAAAATGCAAAAGAGTACACCAGTGTACGTAATATTCTGGGTTTTACAGGTAATTACAAGGGAAAACCGGTCTCTGTCCAGGGAACCGGCATGGGAATTCCATCAATTTCTATCTATATATATGAGCTTTTCCGTGATTATGGGGTAAAACGGGCCATCCGTATCGGTACAGCCGGAGCTATTCAGGAAAGCCTGAAAGTACGGGATATGGTTCTTGCCATGTCTGCATCTTCCGATTCTGCTGTCAATATCCGCCGGTTTGGAGGACATTGCTATGCCCCGACTGCCACCTGGAGCCTTCTAAAAACAGCCTGGGACGTTGCAAAAACCAAAGGCATGGAAGTAACAGTCGGGAATATTGTAAGCGAAGACCTTTTTTATACCGACGATCCGGAAGAATGGAAAAGCTGGGCCAAATACGGCTCCCTGGCTCTGGAAATGGAAACCGCCGAGCTATACACCGTTGCCGCAAAATTCGGCCGGGAAGCCCTGGCAATCCTTACCATGTCCGACCATCTGGTAACCGGAGAGATAACCACTGCGGAGGAACGTCAGACCGCCTTTACCCGGATGATGGAAATTGCCCTGGAAACGGCAATTTCGTAAGCAGACAGGCGTATTAAGGCTGTGGAATTCCAATAACGTTCTAGGTTGACCCGTAGACGGCGTATAGCCGTCGGAGCGCCAACCGTTAAGCGATGCGGGGCGGGGCACAATATATTTTACCCCTTAATTATACTGTTGAACATATTTATTCAACACTTCATTTATCATTGTTTGGTATTTTACATTATTTTTTTGGGCATGCCTTTTGAAAAAATCAACACTCCCACTGTTCAGTGTTATTGTTATTTTTACTTTAGGCTCATTCCTTATTAATTCTTCAGGTGGTGGTAAAAAATCCGTTATTATTTTTCCCCCAGTTATTGCCCCAGAAATATCTTGGGGTGCTTTAGTGTAAATAATTCTTTTTTTGTTCATATAAATCTTTCCCTTCCCTTCTTTGTCAAAAAATGCCTCCTGCACTGATTCGAATGAGACATTATGTTTTTCAATGTTATCCAGGTTTTTATTTTCGTCCCACTCAAATGTCATATGTATAAATATATGTAAAATATACCATATTGTCAACCATACTTTTTGCAATTTTATGGTTAATTCATGCGTATACTTTTTTATACAGTTTTGATGCTATTTACCTTTCCCACTTTTGCCCCGTTTCGTTTAACGTGCCGGCTGTAAATGAAGGTTTTTTGTGCCCGATGAGGAAAATGCGTAGCATTTTACGGGCACAAAAAACTTTGGCGGAGAAATAATCCCACAAAGGCGCGAAGCGCCGAATGGGATTTTTCGGAGCCCGAGCCGCCTACAGGCTCTTAAAATTACTGCGCTAGCAGTAACCTTACGTTTACAGTCCTGTTGTTAACATTCTCCCATCATTTCTTCTACAGTTTTTTCTTTTAATAATGTCATCCAATCTCTTTTGCAATATAAAAATCTAACTATTTTTATATGTTTATTATCATCACCTATTATATAGAATGTCATATAATTATTTACTTTTTTTAATCTATAGCCTAAATTTGCTAAATATTCATCATTTACTAATGGTCTATGAGTTGGATTATTCATAACTTCAATTATTTTTTTCTTTGATTCAATAATTAAATTATCCGCCGCCTTTGGACTTTTCAATGTTTCACTTATATATTTATAACTTGAGTCAAGATCACTATACCATAATTTTGAGAATCTAAGTCTGTACAGATTTATTTCCTTAGATAATTATCCATTATTTCGAACATTTCTTTTTGTTCAATATATTCACCATTATTAATTTGATCTAATCCTGCTTGTAAAGCATGATATAATTCGTTTTTGCTTTTTCCGATTAATTCCTTGTATCTTTCCTCTGTCATTAAAGCAAACCTACCTTGACCATTATTTGTTACGATTACTGGTTCTCCGTTATTCGTGCAATATTCCAAAATTTCGCTTAAATTGTTTAATAAATCCATACTTTTGCTGGCTACTGGCATATAATACCTCCACTTATAATCTTGATATTATAATACAACTTCTAAATATGTCAAGATGCCGAATTCCGTATATTTAATAAATTATAATTGATGAACCTTTCCCATTTAATTTTGCCTAATTACTAATACCAACATTATCCAAAGGCAAAGGAGAAGAGCCTGGATATCTTGCATATTTTAATCTACTGATTACAATAGAATCGCTTACATCACCTCTGTCCCGTTGAAATGTAATCGTATTGCTTCCAGCATCTAGCCGCAGAAAAATTGACATCTCTGTCCATTCGCTGTACGTTTGAATGCTCCTACCAAGCCGCAATTGTTTTGCTTTATTGTTATTAACATAAAGACTGATACTGGGAAGAGGATCACGGCGGTATGCTGCAATATTTGTCCAGGGCGGTACGCCTTTAGTGCGGTAACGGAAATTTACAATGTAGTCTCCTGTAGCCGGCGTATTTATGTTAAACGTTAAACCGTTACCGTCCTTTGTAAAACCGCCATATCCTGTTGTATTTTCGCCAAGATGCCAAGATACATATTCATGTTCTTTATATGTTACCAAAGTTAAACCGTTAGCTGTAACTCTCGCTGTATCATTTGCTCTGATAATTTGAACTGGCTCACAAGTTAAATAAGCGGGTAAAAACTTGAGGATATAACCTTCTCTATTAACATGGCTTTGATTTCCATGAGCGCCGTTAACTGCTACCCACATTTTTAGACCGTCTGCGCTTGTATATTTTTGCGTTAAAAACGCAAATGTTAAATTATCGTCTGCTTTTGCTGTCATGTGTTCTTCTAACACATAAAAAGACCAAGGACCCCATGGGTATGGTGCTTCATACATAGCTATTGTGCTTTCTACAATTGGTTTTTCGAATGAATTACTGTAACATGTTGTTCCAATATAACGGCGCAACATTTCGTTATATACCATAGAAGCACCTGGATGCCAACCATAAGATTTTGCTCTGCTATAGTCTGTTGTCCAATATCTATCGTTTGCCACCGCCTGCGCATCAGCTAAAGTATTTATTTGCCCATAACTTGAAAATTCAAGTTTTCTTCTTATATTATTACTGTCAGGGGTTGTTCTCCATTCATGTAGATCGCTTCTTCTTATACGTGCCATGTATGTTCCATTTCCTCCAGGAGGATTATATTTACTCTCTACAATACAGAAAAAATAAACAAATTCTTGTGCTCTATCTATATTAGAAGCGGCTCCGCCTCTTCCATATTTTACAAACCTGACGTTTTCCCAACCTTGCGGGAAAAAAGCATCTTCCCATGCGGGATCTAGGCGAGTATCAATTTGCCCCTTGTGATTCTGCCATGTCCTTCCACCATCAGTAGAACGCATAAAATTGCTGTAAAGAAAACCCCAATTGCCAGGTATTTGAAACGAATATACAAAATTACAATATAAAACTCCGTCAACTTCATATATATCTGTAGAATATGGATACCATGGCTGTGGGTTTTGAAAATTCCCCCAATATCTTGCTGTAAAGTCTCGGTTATTTATGGGGTGAACAACTCTACGCCCATCCCTTTGATTAGCAAGGCTTGCAAGGTTTTCAGGTGTAAAATTTTGCGGTACCCAATTTATATATGTGTGCGCTATATATTGAACACTGGAACTTCTTGGATTATGTCCAATAATTCCCGTGCCATCATTGTTCATAATCCATACACTATCGTCTACACTCCATGTGCTTGCGAATGTATCGCCGTAACTGCCTGGAACATTAACAGGTACTCCAAATCCGATAAGAGTAATTGGACGACCACGTTCTTGTGCTGTAATATTTACAGTAAATAATAATGCCAAAATTGCCAGAAATAGAAGTATTCTCTTTTTCATTTATATTTCCTCTTTCTAAGATATTATACTATATATCTTTATTGCAATATACTATTTTTCTTTTTGCCTTTTTTTTCGGATAAAATCCAGGCTATAGGACAGCACCGAGAGACGAATAATAGCGGGCAAAAGAATTTTTATTACATTTAATTAATGATCCATTAAAATATTTGTGAAAATGTCATTTAACTCTTTATCCGTGAGAAATAATCTTTGGAAATTGCCCTGGAAACGGCAATTTCGTAAGCAGACAGGCGCATCCTGTTACGTTATTTCTATCTCCTTTAACAACATTCGGCGGAACCGCACTCGCAATTCTGCTCTTTGCCGGCCAGCCGGCTGAAAATAATAGCGGTGGCACATCCAACATTAGCTGCTACTTTGACAGCGGACACCGGGCAGTTTTTAGAGCAAGCCCCGCATTCCATACAACTGTTTTTATCGGCAATTACCGCTTTGCTGTTTTCAAGGCTGAATACATTATGCGGACACACCTCTGTACACTTTCCGCAACCGATACATTTTTCCGATGACAAACGTAATGTTTGGACATTTTTTAAGTACCTGTGTTTCATAACTTCTCCTGCTAACCGGGTTTTGGAACAAGCTCAACCAATAAAAGTTTTAATCAATATCAGAACGACACCCGCAACAAGAGAAAGGATAATTGCGGGAACCGCTATTTTCATTTCTTTAATTACGCCTGAAAAGGACGTATAGGTAGTTGCTCCGGTAAAATTCATTGCTATAAAAGCGGAGTAGGCAGGAAGCGCAAGCATATAGCCAATGCCTAAAAGCAGCAAGGGCGGCGTAAACCAGCCGTAAACATAACTAATAATAGCCGTGCTAATTAAACCCATTAACCAGCCCTTAAAGGCAAAGGCTCTCCCCGGAATAAAGGGAAGCAAAACCGGAGTAAGTACCGAACCCGCAAGAACGGCAGCAGAGTACGCCAGGAAATCAGCAAGACCAAAAAGGCGGGAAGCAAAAAGATTAAAAAGAAACAGAACGCCAAAGACCATGATCGAGACCTTTGCGGCTTTTACCAGTTCCATAGGCGTTAATTTAAGCCTGTCCCAAAAAGTAAATTTTACCGTCCGCATTTCTTTTGTTGCTTTGTAATCCGCTGCAATAAACTCTTTAATATCTTTTGCCCGAACCGGGCCGTACACAACGGAAAAGCCTGTACGTTTTGTTACTTCATGGGCGCTTATACCTGTTGCCCCAAGCTGCGGTGCTATCAATTTCCGGTGTTCTACGATTTCTGTCAGTCCGGTTACATCAATCCGGCTTACCAGTTCATTAGTGCCGAATGTTCCCTTTCCGGCGGCACACCAGACATTGATCCCTTTTGTATCGAGTATGAGAAGCCAGCAATCAAGATCGGTTAAGTTTTTCCGTAATGTGTCAAATGTCAATTTATAATTTGCGCTTATCAGAACAGGGGAAGCGGTATCCGGTTCGCCAACAGCGTACAATCCGGGTTCTACCGTGTAATTATCCCTGCCGATACCCCACCTGACTTTCCATGCGCCTGCAATATCTTTGAGCGAAAGCGAAGTGGAAATTGCAGGGACACTTACCGAACCTGCCGCCGAAGGCCGAGGTTCCCCTCCGGAACAGCAGCAACCGCTATTGCAGCAACAATCACTCATTCACAACACTCCTTATTACCCCCTCACGCCGTAGCCTGAAAAATAAACCAGCCATCCTCGACCGAAAACTGATATACGCCGCCGTGTTTTTCCACAATACGAGCCATACTTTTTACGCCAAAACCGTGCCCCTGTTCTGTTGATACCGGCAAACTCTGATCAAAAACCGGTTCCTTCTGATACCTGTTGCGAATGTCAATACACAGCTTGTTGTCCCTGGAATACACACGCAGAGTAACAAAGCGGTTATTGCGGTCGGGTATAGCTTCACAGGCATGTATAGCGTTTTCCAGAGCGTTTGACAAAAGCGAACAAAGCTCGGTATCGCTGAAGGAAATCGAGTCAGGCAGCTTCGCGTCAATCTCCAACTGGATTCCCGACTGCTGTGCTTTGGCGGCGAAAGCGGACAAAATCAGATTAACCGTTTCGTTTTCGCAAAAGCGTACCGGCGTAATGGCATCCATGTCGGACTGGGCGGTTTGCAAATATTCTTTTGCCTCCTCCATGCGCCCCCTGGATACCAGCCCCTGTAAATGAGCAAAATGGTGGCGCATATCGTGCCGGTAGACCGCGGCATTCTGCTGCACCTGCCGCAGGGAATCAAACTCTGTCTGCGCCAGGCGGAACTGCATATCCAGCATATCCCGCTCTCTTTCCATGCGCGCCTGTTTTTGCGTTTCGGTATGGTATATGACGATAAACACAAAATAGAAAATGCATACTGCTGAGAACATCATATATACTGCCCATTCGGCGCCTCTGAAAAGAATACCGGTATAGGTGGTAGTACCGTAGTCGAGCAAATAATAAAGAAATGGTATTACACTAAGAATTAAACAGGATTTAACGGATATTTGTATCAATTGACGGAAAGGCTTAACCGTATTTTTTTTCAGGACATAATAGGTCAGGAATGCGGCTGCACCATACACAACAGATTCCGCGATGCGGTTGTCAAATAAAACGCCGCAAAGGGTCAAAGCCCATAGCGGCGGCTGGCAGCATAGAAAAGCGGAGAATACGCTGACAGCGGATATGCTCCACGGACGCTTATTATAGAGAGAGAAAATACATATCAATGGCAGATGGACAAGCAGCGGATACAGTTTTGTCAGCATATCCCACCCCAAAAACCACAGGCAGACGGTCTGGGCGATAAGAAAAACCACGTAGAAGAAGCCAAGGGCACGTTTGTTTTTACGAGTGAATTCTATTCCTGCGAAAAGAATCGAAACCGATGTGCCGAGTGTCAGGGCAAACCCAAAAAACAGCATATGTCCAATAAAAGTTTCCGTCATCCGCTTTTCCCTCCCATTTGATAATTCAGATAGTGCTGCTTAATCTCCTGTATCTTGCTCTGCGCAACAGGGACAGAGGAAAGGGTCTGTAAGTTTACCTGATGATTTTCGATAGTATCCACATACTGCATATTCACCAGATAGCAGCGGTGGGTTTTGACAAAACACCCGTATTTTTCAAGATTATCGCAGGTAGAGGAAAAAGGTTCCGCACATTCGACCACTGTGCCGCTTCTTAAATGATACAGTACATTCCTGCCGAGAACCTCGGCGAAAACCAATTTGGAGATAACTATTTTTTGAATACCCTCTTTACTCTTTACAATAACAGCATCCTCATCTTTATCCGTATGTATCTGATCCAGCATTTCATCAAAAGCGATGAATAGTTTTTCTTTGGTAATTGGCTTAAGGATATAGTTATCAGCTTTTACCGAATAGCTTTTTAAAGCAAACTCAGGCGATGAGGTAAAGAACAAGATCCGCGCTGCTTTGTCAAAATCACGAATTTCCTTTGCTGCATCAATGCCCATAAAGCCCGGCATAATAATATCCAGGCAATAAATATCAAACCGTATTCCCTTTTCCAGAGCCGCAATCAGCTCAACACCATTCGGAAAGGCGGTATATTCGCAGTTTAAATCTTTTGATATTCTATAGGCATCTATGAGCTGTACCATATTGGACAGCTCGTCAAGATTGTCATCACAGACCGCAATTTGCAGCATAAACTAACCTCTTTTTTACCTCATTAAGCAGAAATGCAGACTCCTGACCATCAATATACCGCTTTTTAGGGGTTTTGAAAGCTGTTTATCCTCCAAAATTCATGATTCATGTCGAATTTTTAATGTTTCATGCAAAAGACGGTTTTTAGGGAAAATATGCGATATAGTGCAGCCGATGTAAAAGGAGCTTACTATGCTATCAACTCTAATTGTCATCGGCGTAATAATCGGGGCAATCTTTTTTTGGACAACGTACACCCAGCGCAGGCTTGTCGTATTGGACGAAAATATCAACAGCGCCATGAGCCAGATTGGTGTTCAGCTTTCCTGCCGCTTTAATACACTGACAGCACTTTTGGACTTAACCAAAGGATATGCCGGGCAAGAAAGCGAAATGCTGATTGAAACCATATACTCCGGAAGAAGTGATATTACCGCGAAATCTACTCTAGGTGATGTACTGCGTCAGGAGGGTATCATCGGTGAGGTTCTTGGCAGAATTACCAAGGTCAGTGAGCAGTACCCTGAACTGAAAGCAAATGAAAAATATGTAAAAATCATGGATGCCGCAGAAACTTATGAGCATATGCTGCGTACCAGCCGCCTGATCTATAACGACAGCGTGAACAAGCTGAACCGTGAAATACGCATGATCCCTGTTTCCTTAATTGCAGGTATGCTGGGATTTTCGGCAAAAAAATACACAGAGAAACAATCAGTAAAAGTTAAATTGGAAAGTAACATCGCTCTTTAAGGGAGGGTAAGGATGTTAAACAAACAGAAAAAGAAAGCTGTAATCATATTGGTAGATGATAATAACATCAACCTGACAATTGGACAAAAAGTTCTGGCAGAAAATTATATTGTCGTAACCGCTTCTTCTGCAGAAAAAATGTTCTGCATTCTGGAAAACATCATCCCCGACATGATCCTGCTGGATATTGAAATGCCGGAAATGGACGGATATGAGGCAATAAAAAATCTTAAATCAAAGCAGCAGACCAAAGATATTCCTGTGATTTTCCTCACCGGACGCACCGACACCTCTGATGAAGAAAATGGTTTAAGCCTTGGGGCTATCGACTATATCGTAAAACCCTATCAGCGGGATTCTCTTTATAAACGCATAGAGACCGGTTTAAAGCGGTACAAGGCAACGCCGAAGGTACGCTCATTTCTCTATCATTCTGTTTCATCAGGATAGTTTTTGGCAGGAAATTTCTGACAGAAGGCGGAGTAAGATGATAATGGTAAATTCTTCTGCTTCCCTGCCAAAAGGAGAAAGGAATCTGCGTTTCGGCAGACCGGGCAATGGGGACGTAATAATATTTGGCGGCGAGCTTGTATAGAGATACCATTCGCCGCCTGTCTCTGCTGAGCCAGAGGGTTCTATGGCCGGTATTGTCAGTATTACCGCAGGGTTAAAGCCCTTTTTAATGAAGGCGGGGTGTTCCATTAAGTTTCGATAGAGGGGACTGCCGCTGCCCTGCCTGATACTGTTTTGTGTGTTCCATTGGCTTAGTATCACAAGGGCGATTGCGACCACATAGAAAGCGGGGACAAGGTATTTGATTAACCACCGCCTGAGCATTGTTACCATTGGAGAAAACAGCCGCATAACAATCATTCAAAAATACCTAAGTTATTCGCATCATCTGTTCGCTCTTTAAGATAGGCAAGATACTGTTTTTTAATCTCACTCGCCGCACCCTGTGCGACAGGGACAGGTGAAAGGACCTTTAAGATTACCTGTTTATATTCAATGGTTTGAATATACCGCATATTCACCAGATAACTGCGGTGTGTTCTGAGAAAGCATCTGTATTCCAGCAGAGTATCGCAAACCCCGGAAAAAGATTCGTAACAATTGATTACACTGCCGTTTTTCAGGTGATACAGCACATTGTGGTTTAAGGCTTCGGCAAAAACCAAATGGGAGATTAATATTTTTTGAATACCCACTATGCTCTTTACAATAATCTTATCTTCATCTTCTACCGTTTGCATCCGATCCAGCATTTCGTCAAATACGAGGAACAGTTTTTCTTTGGTGATTGGTTTAAGGATGTAGTTCACTGCTTTCACTGAATAGCTTTCCAGCGCATGCTCACGCGATGAAGTAAAGAATACAATCCGCGCGGCTTTGTCACGAGTACGAATATCCCGCGCAACATCAGTGCCCAAAAAGCCCGGCATAATAATATCCAGGCAATAGATGTCAAAACGCATTCCCTTTTCCAGCGCCGCAACCAGATCGACACCGTTGGGAAAAGCGGCGTATTCGCAGTCAATATTTTTTGACGTTCTATAGAGGTCTATAAGGTGTTCCATAGCTGTCAGTTCGTTAATATCGTCGTCACAAATTGCAATGCGGAGCATATTTTTCTCTCATTTTACCCTAAAAAGCCCGTTTTCGGCAACCCAGGGCTATTTTTTTTGTAAAAAAAACATGTTTTACGTCGAATTTTCAATGTTTCATGCAAGAGACAATTTTTAAGGAAAATTGCTGATACGATTCAACTTCGAAGATATTGCGCCGGTTTTAGCGGCGACCCTTCGAAAAACGAAACGAAAACGGAGATATGTATGAAGAAGAACAACCTTTTCACCAAGCGGCCGGCCAAATTCAAATTTTCATGTTTTGTTGTTTTTTTTGTGTTTTTTCAGATAATTTCTGCTTCTTGCCAGACTTCTTCTCCGTCAATAGCCGAACAGGTTATGAGAGCCTATGCTGCCGCCTTTCCCGAAGCAATAAGCCAGGTTGAAGAGAGAGACGGAGACTGGGCGGTACTGCTGCGGGATAAATGGTTTTACTATGCAGATGGCCGTCTGCTCCCCGAAACAGAGCTAAATAAAGCAAGCTCCTGGACGCAGCAGTCTTTTTATAATTACCCTATCGAACTCTCTCTCTGGAAGGAGCCGGAAGGCGAAGAAGCAGAATGGCTCCGGAATGAGCTGGCCAACCGCAGAGCAACCCCGCCTAAACGGACCCCTCTTTTTTATGACACTCTGTGGCGGGCATCTACCCAAAAAGAAGCTGCCGCCAATATAGTGCAAATTAATTTTTTTGGAAAAAATCTTAATGTTCACAAGGATCTGAAAGATATTCTTTTAAAGATCGATGCTTTGGTAATGGAAGCAGCGAAAACAGATAAGGAAATACGGGATTTTCTAAACGAAATCGGTTCTATCGGCGCTTTTAACTGGCGTAATGTAGCTGCAACGGCAAGCCGGAGTTTTCACTCTTATGGAGTAGCTATAGACATACTGCCGAAAAACTTGCGGGGCCGTGCAACATACTGGCAATGGACTTCGGATGAAGGTAACCCTGAGTGGTACAATGTACCCTACGAAAAACGCTACCATCCTCCCATGTCTGTTGTAAAGATTTTTGAGCAACATGGATTTTGCTGGGGAGGCAAGTGGTCTCTCTTTGATACCATGCATTTTGAATATCGTCCTGAACTAACGATTCTGTTTGGAATA
>Ga0082212_10001452_pt1 | contig 34961 bp, 28 predicted proteins | sample TergutNt197P3_FD_71548 | JGI IMG/M metagenome (GOLD analysis project Ga0082212, IMG submission 71548) | Neocapritermes taracua P3 segment gut microbial communities from Petit-Saut dam, French Guiana - Nt197 P3 | ecosystem: Host-associated > Arthropoda: Insects > Digestive system > Gut ... | reverse complement strand
ACTCACTTCGCTTCGCTGCGTTCAGACAGTCGAATTTTGCGGCGCCGTCGCTAAGAATCGCATCAATCCCTTCGCAAAGTCGCTGCTTATAAATGTTCGCCTGCTCTGTGTGGCCTTCATACGCGAGCCTAATAAGTTTATTCCATATATTGCTACAACAATTAATTGGTGCGCCCCAATGAACCGGAATGAAACGCTGCCGGAAAGCAGAGGGTTTTTATCAGTATCAGGTTATACTATGGAAGAGTCTGCACAACCTCCATGCGTTAATTTTAGGAAGTAGGAAGTAGGAAGTAGGAAGTAGGAAGTAGGAAGTAGGAAGTAGGAAGTAGGAAACAGAGATGCTTATCCGGGATATTTTTCTAACATATCTCCCCTTTAGCGCCATGATGGTTATTATTTTTATAATCGAACTGAACAGAAGGCTCAAACGGCGCGAGGATTATCTGTTTGTCCTGTCATGCTTCTGTGTTCTTGGCTGGATTGCCTTCAACCTGTTTATGCTGTTGACAGATGACATCGCTCTCATCAATATACTTTATCAGTGCAAGCTTGTTTTTGTGGCTTTCTTCGCGGTATTTCTGCTGTTTTTCATGATGAAATTCTATCGCGTTTTTGATAAAGTTCCCCGCTATGGTATCATCCTGATGCTGATTCTTCCTTCTCTTACCGCGATCGTAGCCCTGACCGGTCATTGGCATCATCTGATGGTCGCGCGTTTTGACGTCATTTCCCTGGCTCCGGTTCGGAATTTTAATATTTCATGGGGCATATGGTTCTGGGTTCATGCTGCCTATTCCTGGATCATGGCCATGGCGACAGCGGTCATAAGCCTGATTTATCATTTTCGGGAGCCCAGATTTTACCGTTCTGCATCTTCTTTTATGGTTGCCGGTATCGTGTTGACCCTATTCAGCAACATCATTACGTTGTCGCATATTTTTCCTTCCTTCCTGGACACCACGGTTATTGGCGCCAGCTTGTCCCTTTTCCTGTTTAACAAAGCGATCATCGGGAATGACAGAAGCCGTTTTGCCCGTTACACACGACGGCAGATTCTGCATTTCCTGGATGAATATATTTTCGTTCTGGATGAGAAACAAACTATTGTTGATGCCAATCAGCCCGCGGCCCAATGGTTCCTGGGCCAGGGAATTTCCCTGACCGCAGCCACCCTGCAGAACATAACAGACGTCCTGATGCGCAGAGGGAAACGGGTTGAAAATGATTTTCATATAGAGAATGACCCTTTTCCGATTGTCCTGAATCTTCGTGTGCATGATCTTACGGATGAAAATAATTCTGTTATTGGACACATTGCCGTTTTCACAGATGTCACCCAAAACCGCATGCTTATTGAGCGACTGGAGGCCCGGGCCAAAATGGATACCCTGACCGGCCTCCCCAACCGCGGCGCCTATGATGGCGCCAGAAAAAGGCTCGAGGCCCCCGTTCACCTGCCGCTGGCTGTTATTGTCGGCGATGTGAACAATTTGAAAGAAGTCAACGACACTCTGGGACATCAATATGGCGACATGTTGTTACAAAAAACCGCCGAAGTACTGGAGCGGATCTGTCCTGACAAAGGTTTTCTGGCCCGGTTGGGCGGAGATGAGTTTGTTTTTCTCCTGCCCCGCTGTTCGGGCGAAGATGCCGCCGTGTATACAGATAAAATCAAAAAGGAGATGTCTCAACGTCAGGATCTTCCCTTCACCTTGTCCATGGCCCTGGGGAGCGCGATCAGGGACAATGCCGGGCAGAATCTGGATGATGTGATTGCTTTGGCCGACAGCCTGATGTACGAGGACAAAAAAACCCTCAAAGAAGCACTTCCATAATCCTAAGGACTTCCCGTCTACATTCTTCCCATATACTCCGGATTCCGCACAGTAAACAAAAACAACAGCCCCTGACTCAAGATATAAAAATAAGCGCGCCCCTCGTATTCCCAAAACATGATGGGCGTGTTGGTTTTATTGGACAGGTTCAGCATCTCTTTAAAACTTTCCACATTAACGATTCGATAGTTTCTGAAATCGATGGGGGAACTGGTGTTGATAATGATGTCGTCATAGGACTTCAGATAACCGCTGACTTCCCGGTGATAGGCGGTTCGGCGGTCAAGAAGTTTGCGCAGAGAGATCAGGGAGATTGCAATACCGGCAATAATTAACAGGGACAATGCAATAATTGCCCATATGGAAAGGGGCTTTTCCAAGACCTTATGCTCTTTCGTGTCTGTCGTATCCCCGTGAGTTTCAATAGTGTAAAATTCAGAGCTCAGCGGAATCGTAATGCCTCTGATATAGGTATCGTTATAATTGTCAGGGCTTGTCAGTGTGACTGTGATATCGATCCGGACTTCGCCTGCCAAATCGAGCTTGATCGTCGAGGCGAATTGTTCCAGTTCGCTTTTATAAGGTTCCAGGAAGATATCATATGTTCTGTCAATTCTAGCTCTTTCCGAGGTGAAGTCCAGTGTTTCCTGATCGAGGATATAGGTTTTGCTCATGACATCGGGATTGTTGGAACTGCCTGAGGATTTGTTATAGCGGGAAATAATCGTAGCGGTTACTTCATAGTCACAATGGGTGGTTGTGGCTTGGCTGCTCAAAAAAGAGTAGTGACTGCGAAGTTCGACATAGTCTGTGTAGGAGTATAGATAGTTTTCGTCCATACCCAGGTAGGGTTGGTTGATATAAGGATTTTCTTTCAGATGTACCAGATACTCGATATCATCCTTCTGAACCACACTGAAGACATTTTCCACGTGGCGAATCTTCAGGAGCCGGTATCCCATATATCCGCCGGCGATTATGGATAGGATCAGACAGAGGGCGCAGAGTAAGATGAGAATTTTCTTGGCGTGTTTGGCGTAGAAATTTTTGATCTTTGGCGTCACCTCTGTCCCTCCCCCTTATTTCACGGGCTTTCTGGTTTGGGAATTCGAATGCGGCACGAATGCGGCACGAGTGCAGCACTAGTCTGGTGTTTGAATGTCTCCGGCATGACTGGGTGTCGCTGTGAGAGAGGCGATCAACAGCGCCGGATATCCGATATAGGGGATGTGCCATCGTGCAAACCCGATTACTTGGCTGGCTTTAACCGGGAAAATGTCTTCAACGGGATTGTTGTCGCCTTTGGTCACATATTCTTTGGCGCCGGAGGTGGTGGAGTAGACTGCCACAACTCTGTGGACGACGGAGATTTTGCCGTAGCGGTATTGGATGATGTCTCCCTCTTGAATGTTGGCCGCGGCTTCTTCGGTGATTTTATCGATAATGACCATATCCCCTTTGGCAAAGACATCTTTCATGCTGTTGGAGGCTACGGCGACCGGAATAAAAGGGAAGGCTCCCAGGCCGAACAGCAGGCAGAAGGCCAAGACAATGCCGGCGGGAGTCATCCATAGCCATTGACGGCTGTTTTTGACAGGCTGTTTTTTTTCAACCTGCCGATATTTCCACTCCTGACTGTCGAGGATGACAAACATGATCAAGACGAGGACATGGATAAATATAGCTTCCATAATCTTCGGAATGTCGGGCATGGTGGGAGAATACAGGTAGACAGCCCAATACACAAGTTGGAAAATCATATTTCCCATCATGCCGCCGCGTCTGGCGGTATAGCATAAAAATGTATTGAGTACAAGCATGGGAAGCAGGATCGTGAAAACGTAATCCAGCATTTGAGCAGCATCGTAAGTTATGATGTTTTTGATATTGTCAATGCCGCAATAAGTAAACACCAGAGGCGTAACAATGAACATGATGACAACAAAACGGCGTTTGCCGGAGATTAATGTCATGATCTTGCTGCGCAGATATTCCCGGATGAGCGCGACGCCCAGATAAGCATAGGTATTGCTCACAAAGCCTTTTAGCTGTCCGGTGGCCATAGGGTTTTTGGCAAATCCGAGAAAAAATCCGCTGATAAACATTAGGTTCAAATAGACTAAAGCGCCCACACTCGCAATCATCAGGATTTCAGAGTGAAAGGTGTAGGTTCGTTCATCCTTTCGAGTGAGAACGAGGCAAAAGATCAGCATCAGTCCGTACATCAGCGGGCGGAAGGCTGTCAGATAGGAGGATAACAAGTACCCGGGGTACAGGAGAAGAAGCAATTGGGTTGCCGCCGTTGTCCCCAGCAAGAGGCAGGCGATGGTTCTGTTTCGCATCAGGCAGGCCTCATAACAATATCAATATAGAAATAACGCGGTTTTCCAGCCATCGTATAGGATACGGTAATGCGGGCTTCATCATAGCTGGTAATATCGATTTTGGTTCTGAACGAGAAGGTAATGATCACATTTCCGCCGGGATTGACCGTGGCGGCGCTTAAGGTGGCGCTGACTGAGCTGTATATACCGGATACGATGACTGCGCCGGCCTGTCCGGCTGTCCAGGTATAAACAGTGGGGTTCGTGATCTGAAATGTCATGGTAAAGTTGTTCATTCCGTTGTTGGCCACACTGGGAGGTTTAATGATATCGAGATAAAAGGTATCTACAATCCAGTCCTCTTCCCCATGGGTCAAAGCCGCAGGCAGGGTGGTGGAATTGAAATAACTTCCATCCGGCCAGGGAACCGGGTAAAGGGGGAGAATATCAGAGTTCAGGTCATAGCCAGTGATATGGGCAATTCCCAAGATGCCAAGATTGTTGCCTTGGATGGCGTAGACGACGCCTAGGGAAAGCAGCAGAAGGATATTTAAGATAATAAAAAGTCTCTTGATGAGTTTGATCACGGTGTATACCTGGATGTCATCTTCCTCCCTCTGCATCCTGTGTGTACTGAAGAGAGGCATGAAGAGTGATGTCGGCTGCCGGAGCGCCGAAAGCGCTGGGATCCCATATGACAAGAATAGAGTATTCGGGGGATTCGGCGCCCGGCATCAGCAGCACATCATCCAGTTCCGGCCAGACGACGTATACGCCGGTAGTGGAAGGAGGATCTTGTCCCGTCAGATTTTGCAGCCGGGCCGGCAAACTACTGGAATTTTCAACTTGAAAAGTGATCAGCCTCTGATCGCCGGGCTGGGTCAGGATAATGTGAAAGCTCAGGTTTTTTTTATCCGGATCCAAGTCGATATTTTCATCCTGCCGCATGCTCCCGATGACGGGGTTGGCAAGTTCCAGATTCAGTGGTGGTGTGGACACCACTGAACCTGTAAACTTCAAGGATCGAGTAAGACTTGCGTAAGCGGCGGAAGAGATGAGAAGGGAGAGTAAGAGGGACAAAGTAAGGGTGAGGGTACGGTTTTTCATGGCAGAGGATTAGGGTGTAACATATTGCATATAGTCAATTGACGCGCTGAAAGTGACTTCATAATCTGATTCCGCTAATAAGCTTGCGGCATCGGGAGCCGTAGAGGGCCATTCCACTACAATGGAAAAGGGCCCTTCCGGGGCAACAGAGCTTGTGTTGGCATAGATAATAAGATCCTCCAAATCTGAATCTGGCCAAGTAATGATAAGGCCTGCGGCTAAGGCCTCTGTATCATCGACTTCCAGAAGTGGGGCGAGTTGAGCATCTACTTTCCCTACATTTCTAATGTCAAAAGTAACTTCGCGTGAAGTGTTCGGCTCCTCCAGATAAACGGTAAAGGTTAGGGTTTGTTTGTCCCCGCTGATGACGCAGCTTTCTCCGTTAGCTGTATCTATGCCGCCGGTTATTGTAGCGTCTTCGATTTCTAACAGCAAGTCGGGATTCAGCCTGGCTGTACCATTGAAAAACAGTGTCCCGGTTGCCGCCGCGTAAACGATAGCTGAAAGCAGGAATATCGCCAGGACGCCAAAGACGATATACAGATTCTTTCTTTTGGTTGTTGTAGCCATAATAAAACTCCTTTATGATTTGGTTATGGATATCACTTATATCTTCTTCTTTGCTTGGCGAAATATGTATGGGTGTTGTTGGGAGTTGAATTTTTATTGTGTTTTGTACAGAAGGATTTTTATTTCACTCTCTTTGTCCTCCTTCTGTAGCCAGCAATGTCGTCACAACATCGGCATCCGGGGTCAGGAAGAGGGACCAGTTCTGATCGTAGACGACCATACCGGGTTTGGCGCCTTTGGGTTTTTTGATTTGAGCCACATGAGTATAATCTACGGGCACGTGTGAGGAGTTGGCGGCCTGGCTGAAGTGAATGGCCAAGGTGGCGGCTTCCAGCAGTGTGGCGTCATCGGGGAATTCCTGATCTGCGGCGAGGGGAACGATGACATGGGAACCGGGGATGTTTTTGACGTGGAGCCAAAGATCGTGGGGGCGGGCGTCGCGCCAGGTCATGCGGTCGTTTTGGGTATTGTTGCGGCCGACGATAATGGTGTTTCCTGTGGAGGAGAGATAGTGATGGGGGCGGGACGGGGGTTCGGAGGCGGGAGATTTGGATTTGGGATTTTGGGATTTTGATTTGGAGGATTTGGATTTGGAGGATTTTGATTTGGGGGTGACTCTGGAGTGAGTTTTGGCCGCGGCAGGGGTTTTGCCGAGATATTTCTGGTCGGTGAGTTCGGCGTGAATTTCAGAAAGTTCCTGGGGGGTTTGGGCAAGATCAATGCTGACCAAGAGACTTTGCAGGTATGTGTATTCGGTTTGAGAGGCCTGGAGCAGAGGGGCTGTCTTCTCTAAGGTGGCTTTGGCTTTATTGTAGCGGCGGTAATAGAGTTGGGCGTTTTCTGTGGGTGTGAGCTGGGGGTCGAGGGGGATGGTGACGAGGGGATATGTGGGAGTGTCGCGAAGATAGTCTTCTACCGTGATTTCTGTGGCTTGTGGGGGGATGCGGTAGAGGTTGGCCATGATCAGTTCCCCTGTTTTGCAGGTGGGGAGGGTGCGTTCGGCTTTGGCTATGGTATCTTGCTGAAGGGTGACTTTCTTGCAGGCATGGGCACAGGCGTCTTGGATGACGCGGCGCAGGGAGCTTCGGGAGGCTTCTTGTTTTTGGGCGAGATAGTGGGATTCATAAAAGAGGCGAAGGGCTTGATTGAGGGTGGAAGTACTCAGGGCGCGGAGGCCGGCGTATTGGACGTAGGGAGTGAAGGAAAAGGCGGTGGGAGGGTGTTGTGTCGTGTGAGCGTAGTAAAGGGCAGGGGCAAGGGACGTAGTGTCCCGCCGCAAAAGCAGATCGGCATAGGCCTGATAGAGACGGCTGAGGTCGATGTGCCCGCACATGTTGAGGGTCGTATCGGGGCTTAGGCCGGCCCGGGCGACGAGCTCCCGCGCCAGTTCCGGGCTCATTCCGGTGAAGGTTTTGAGCAGGAGGGACGCTAGGGGGTGATCAAGGGAGTTTGGGTCAGTGAATAACGCTTCTATCCATGGGGTTTCGTCAATGGGCAGGATTTTTTGCTGAGGGGGGGGTGGGATGTAGGGCCGCCCAGGCAGGATTTCCCGGTGGCGGCTGAGGGTGTGGGAGTAGCGGCGAATGCCGTCTAAAATTGTGTGGGTCTGTGGATTGATCAGGATGAGGTTGCTGTGTTTGCCCATGATTTCTAAGTGAAGATGATATTCTTGCAAATCGCCCTGTTCGTTGTAGTTCTGAAAAAGCAAAATGACGACACGATCCAGGCCGGCTTGGCGTATGTCCAGAAGGCGCGCGCCTTCTAAATGTTTGCGCAGAATCATGCAGAACATGGGGGGAGGGCTGGGATTTTTTTTGGCGGTTTCAGTTGTATGGAGGCGGGGGCAGGCGGCGCCGGCGTTGAGCAGCAGGCGGAGAGGGCCGGGAAAAGGGTGGCCGCTGGGGACTTGGGGTCTTAAGGAGAGATGGATTTCGTATTTTTCCGGCTGCTGAACACGGTCGACCCGGGCGCCGATGAGTTGGGGGGAGAGTTCGCGTACGAGATGGTGTAGGGTCAAACTGTCTAGTGACATGGATCCGTCCTTTCAAAAGAGGTTTCTTAAGGGGTATCTACAGCCTCGCCCAAAACTTTGCCGATGCTGTCCCTGATAAGGATATTGGCTCTTGTATCATATGAGGTACTTCCTTTGTTGATGAGAACGAGCTTGTTGCCGGGATAGTGCTGGATAAGTCCGGCGGCGGGGTAGACGTTGAGGGAGGTTCCGCCGACAATAAGGACGTCGGCGGCGGAGATGAAGCCGACGCTGTCTGACAGAATGTGGTTGTCGAGGCCTTCTTCATACAGGACAACGTCAGGTCGCACCATGCCGCCGCATTGGGAGCATTCCGGAATGCCCGCAGAGTTGGTGACACTACTCAGATCGTAAGTGGCGCGGCATTTTATGCAATAATTCCGGGTTACGCTGCCGTGAAGTTCTAATACGTTTTGACTGCCGGCCGCCTGATGGAGGCCGTCAATATTTTGGGTTATTACGGCCTTGAGTTTGCCCATTTCTTCCAAGCGGGCCAAAGCTTTATGGGCAGCATTGGGGTGGACGGATTCAAATATGAGATTGCTGCGATAATATTTGAAAAAGATTTCCGGCTTGCTTAAAAAGAAACTGCGGGAGAGGATGACTTCTGGGGGATATCCATAGGCTTGTCTGGTAGCGAATATGCCTTTTTCACTTCGAAAATCAGGGATGCCGCTTTCTGTGGAGACACCGGCGCCGCCAAAAAACACAATGTTGTCTGAGGCTTTGAGAAGTTCTTTTAAAGTGGCTTCCGGAGCTTCTTGGGGTTTAGAAGATTTCATAGTGCAAAACTCCTTATTTTTACACTCATTGTACCTTTCTTAGTTCTCTCTGTCCAGCCCCTTCAGTGTTTGGAAATGTTTGTAGTGGTATATACTATCAGGAAGTGCAGGATTCAATATATGAGGTGACTGGGAGGGAATGGCTTGGATGGTGTTGTCGGCTTTTTGTTTATTGGGCAAATTATCTTTATGCTTGTGATTGGCATGTATTTTTGGGGAATGCTGCGCCAACAGCATAATAACAAGGAAGCGGTGGAAAAGGAATCCCGCAAGCAGAAAGAGATTCTTAACCGCATGCGGAAGGTGTCTTTGTCCCAGCCTCTGGCGGAGATGACACGGCCCCAGAGTTTTGAGGAGATTGTGGGGCAGGAGAATGGCATCAAAGCGTTAAGGGCGGCGCTGTGTTCCCCGAATCCCCAGCATGTTTTGCTCTATGGTCCGCCTGGTGTGGGCAAGACAGCGGCGGCACGCTTGATTCTGGAGGAAGCGAAGCGCTCCAATGTCTCTCCTTTCAGCCCGGAGGCGAGGTTTATTGAGATGGACGGGGCAACGGCTCGTTTTGATGAGCGGGGCATTGCGGACCCGTTGATTGGGTCGGTTCATGATCCGATCTATCAGGGAGCAGGCGCTATGGGGATCGCCGGTGTGCCTCAGCCTAAAATGGGAGCTGTGAGCAAGGCTCATGGCGGGGTTTTGTTTATTGATGAAATTGGAGAGCTGCACCCGATTCAGATTAATAAGCTGCTTAAGGTTCTTGAGGATCGCAAGGCGACGTTGGAGAGTTCTTACTATAATTCTGAAGACCCGGCGATTCCTGAACATATTCATGATATTTTTCAAAATGGATTACCGGCGGATTTTCGGCTTGTGGGGGCGACGACGCGCCAGCCGGCAGAGATTCCGTCGGCGGTGCGGTCTCGCTGTATTGAGATTTATTTCCGTGAACTTATGCCCGATGAGGTGAGATCTATTGCCTGCACTGCGGCTCAGCGTATCGGGGTGGGGATTTCCCGGGAGGCTCTCAAGCTTGTGGAAGAGTATGCGACCAACGGACGGGAAGCTGTTAACATGATCCAGCTGGCAGCCGGGGTGGTTCACAGTGAGGGACTGGAGGTTGCCAGTGGTGGACGGCATGTTCACAATGAGGGCCTGGATGTTGACAATGATGAGTATATCACGACAGAAATTCTGGAGTGGGTCATCTCTACCGGAGGCCATATGCCCCGTCCACACAAGAAAATTGCGTCTTATCCGCAGATTGGAGTGGCCAACGGGCTGGCGGTTTATGGGGCGAATGTGGGGCTGATGTTTGAATTGGAGGTGTCTGCTTTTCCTGTTGCGCCGGGGAAGGGGAAATTAGAAGTTACCGGGATGGCGGAAGAAGAAGAACAAGGGGATACTGTGCGCAGAATCCGCCGCAAGAGTATGGTGCGTTCGTCCATTGAAAATGTGCTGACGGTGCTGCGCCGCCAATTGGGGGTTGAGCCGTGCAATTATGATCTGCATGTCAATATTCCCGGAGGTGTACCTTTGGATGGGCCGTCGGCGGGGATTACGATTGCGACAGCTGTGTATTCTGCTATTCTGGGATGCAAGCAGCCGGCTCCGATGGGATTGATTGACAACACTGTGGCGATGACAGGTGAGATTTCCATCCGGGGCATGGTGCACGCTGTCGGAGGTGTGGAAGCCAAATTGCTGGCAGCCCGGCAGAGTGGATGCCGCCGGGTGTTTATTCCCCGGGATAATTGGCAGGAACGCTTTAAGCTGATGGAAGGATTGGACGTGGTGCCTGTAGAAACATTGGAAGAGGTGTTGGAGCAGGTTCTTTTGTCTCCCTCACAGCAACAGGATGCTGCTAACGCGGACGTGCCCAAAGAGGGTATTTCGTCGTCGTGGCAGCGTTTGGGGCCGCCGGCGGCAAGTCATTTGCCTGACCAGACTCAAACATGGTAAACTATAGTTATCTTAAGGGGGATTGCACCAGAACCAAGGGTTAAGCTTTGTGTCAGGATATTTTCCAAATAGAGGAGACGCTTTATGTCAAATTACAGCATCCCTGTTCTGCCTTTGCGCGGGATTGTCATCTTTCCTTATATGGTTCTTCATTTAGATGTGGGCCGGGAACGTTCCATGGCGGCTGTGGAAGAGGCTATGCTGAGGGACAGGAATATTTTTCTTGTGTCTCAAACGGAAGTGGAGCTGGATAACCCTGACAGTGACGATCTTTATGAGATGGGCACCATCGGTGAAGTTAAGCAGCTTTTGCGTTTGCCCGGAGGAACGTTGAGAGCCCTTGTGGAAGGGAACCGACGGGGACAAGCTATGGGATATCTGCGTGAAGAACCTTATTTTGAGGCTGAGGTTGTTGCGTTTCCTGCTGAGAGTTCCAATCCGGGCATTGAACCCATTCTGCGTTCATTGACGCATCAGTTTGAGGAATACGCGAAATTGAATAAAAAAATTACGGCGGATATTAGCAATGCGATTTTGACGGTGGGATCTCCTGATAAAATGGCGGATCTTATCGCGGCGCAGCTTAATTTGCGGATTGAGGATAAGCAGAGTTATTTGGAAGCGGTGGATTTAAATCTGCGGTTGGAAAAACTTACGGAATACATCATGCGTGAGATAGAGATCTTGGAGCTGGAACGGCGTATTGGGCTGCGTGTGCGCAAACAGATGGAGAAATCCCAGAAGGAATACTATTTGCGTGAACAGATCAAGGCGATTCAAAAGGAGCTGGGGGATAAGGATGAGAAACAGGCTGAAATTGATGAGTATATGGCTAAGATTGAGGAAGCTAAATTAACGGGTGAGGTTCATGAGAAGGCGCTCAAAGAGGTGGAGCGCTTGGAGAAGATGCCGTATGCCTCGGCGGAGGGCACGGTGATCCGCACCTATTTGGACTGGATTCTTATGATACCCTGGTATACACAGAGCCGCGATAAGACCAACATCCAATGGGCGAGAAAGATTTTGGATGAGGATCATTATGGCTTGGACAAGGTCAAGGAGCGGATTATTGAGTTTTTGGCTGTGCGCAAGCTGACCTCTCAAATGAACAGCCCTGTGCTGTGTTTTGTCGGCCCTCCGGGTGTGGGCAAGACATCCTTGGGCAGGTCGGTGGCGCGGGCGCTGAACCGGAGTTTTGTGCGCATGTCTCTGGGAGGGGTGCGGGATGAAGCGGAAATCCGGGGGCACCGCAGGACATATATTGGCGCGCTGCCTGGCCGTGTGGTGCAAGGGCTGCGCAAGGCGGCGACAATGAACCCTGTTTTCCTGTTTGATGAGGTTGATAAGATGGCCTCGGATTTCCGCGGAGATCCGGCGGCGGCCTTGCTGGAGGTTTTGGATCCGGAGCAAAACAATATTTTTTCTGATCACTATCTGGAGATTCCGGTGGATTTGTCCCAGGTTCTCTTCATTATGACGGCCAATACTTTGGATACGATTCCGCGCCCTTTGCTGGATCGCATGGAAGTGATTCCTATCAATGGGTATACGGAAGAGGAAAAGATCAGTATTGCACAGCAGAGTCTGCTGCCGAAACAGATTAAAGCCCATGGTCTCAGGCCGTCAAAAGTGAATGTCAATGAGGATGTCCTGCGCAAAATCATTCGTGAATATACGCGGGAAGCTGGGGTGCGCAATTTTGAACGGGAGATTGCCAATCTGCTGCGCAAAATCAGTGTTCAGGTTGTTCGTAAGGAATGGACTGCCGGAGAGGTGGAGGAGGAAACTGTGGAGAGAACTCTTGGTGTTCCTCGTTATTTGCAGACGGAAATTCTCATGGAGCCTATGGTGGGGTCGGCGGTAGGGCTGGCGTATACTCAGTATGGCGGGGATGTCCTGACTATTGAGGTGACGCCCCTGGTGGGAAGGGGGAACCTGACTCTGACTGGCAAGCTGGGGGAGATCATGAAGGAATCGGCTCAGGCCGGATGGACTTTTGTCAGGGCTCACGCGTTGAGTTTGGGAATTCCGCAGGATTTTTACGAGAAGACGGATCTTCATATCCATGTGCCTGAAGGGGCGGTGCCTAAGGATGGCCCGTCGGCGGGGATTACTATGGCGGTGGCGATGACGTCGGCTTTGTCTCAGAGGTCTGTGCGACAGGATGTGGCGATGACGGGGGAAATTACTCTCAGGGGGCATGTTCTGCCTGTGGGTGGTATTAAGGAGAAGGTTTTGGCGGCTCATCGTGTGGGGATCAAGATGGTGATTTTGCCTGAGAAGAACCGCAAGGATCTGGAGGAGATTCCTCTCAATATCCATCAGGAGCTGGATATACGTTTTGTGGAGCGGATGGAAGAGGTTCTGGAACTGGCGCTGACTTTTGTGCCGATGCCGATTACGGCTTTTGACCCTGTTTATGGGACCATGCCGGTAGGGGAGGCGGGTCACGGCGCGCCGCCGCCGATTGCGTGAGGTATTATGATTATCCGGAAAGCTGAGTACATAATATCCACAGTTAAATACAGTCAGTATCCTCCGCCCATTGTGCCTGAGATTGCTGTGGCGGGGCGCTCTAATGTGGGAAAATCTTCATTAATCAATAAGTTTCTGGGCCGCCGCAATTTGGCGAAGACGGGGCAGACGCCGGGGAAGACGCAGACAATTAATTTTTTCAATATCAATGATCAATGGTATCTGGTGGATCTGCCGGGGTATGGGTACGCAAAGGTGCCAAAGACGACCAAGGCCCGCTGGCGCAGAATGATGGAGGAGTATTTTGCGCGCCGCAAGACGCTGCGCGGGGTGGTCCTGCTTGTGGATATCCGGCATAAGCCTACGGAGGATGATAGAATTATGATGGATATGCTGCGGACATATGGCTATCCTGTGCTGGTGGTGGCGACGAAGGCGGATAAGATTGCCCGTTCTCAGAGGGGGAAGTATCTCAAGGAGATTGCTGGGACGCTGGAGATTGATGTGGATGTAATTATTGCTTTTTCCAGCAAGGATCAGACGGGGTATAAGGAATTGCATGAGGCGGTTGAGGCGATTGTGCAGGGGTAAAGAAGTCATAGCTTGGAATAGTTTCCTAATTTTGGAATAAGGAATCAAGAGATCTCATATATACATACTACAGAATTCGTTTTGGGGAACCTTTATCGTTCAGGCGTAATTTTTACGCTAATTTTTAGGGATATAGGGATGGTGGTCTGGGAGTTCTGGGAGTTCTGGGAGTTCTGGGAGTTCTGGGAGTCTTGAGGGAGGGGAGAGTTATGTGGACAAGCGTTTTTCGTGGGCTGATGATGGCTTTGGCTGTAACGGTTTTGGCTCTTGTTGTGGTTGTGGGTATGGCATGGTGGGGTGTTGGCGCTCAGTATATGCTGCTAAGTGTAGATGTGGGATTGGTCTTAAGCTGCTTTGTGGCGGGCTATTATGGGGCCTGCGCAACAAGCCGGATTATGCCGGGGGTTGTGGCGGCTCTGGCTTATGTGGTGCTGGCTATACTGCTTCTGTCTTTTTATTTTCAGGTGCTGCCTTTTGGTGCGGTTAAGGTTTTGACAGGTGCTGTCCTGTTGGCCATGGTGTCCGCTTTGGTGGGTAAGGGGCGATCGATGTACAGAGCGCAAGATGCAGAATATCAGTCTGCTTCCGGCCGATATATCAGACAGTTGGAGGATCCCAACTGTATTGGACGAAGGCCGGACAGCATGACCTCTCTAAGGACGCCAGATTCAGAGAGGGGACAGACTCGCCTTAACTATAGGTATAGGAGGCCGGCCTATAAGAGACCAGCCGTAGCCGAGCGAAGATCAGACAGCATAGCTGAGGATGCCAGCCTTAGCTATAGGATACCAGCTTCACCAGCTTCGCAAGAAAAAAACCGATCTTACAGCTTTCGGGGGACACGTCCGAAAAAGAGCGGTTTTTCAAAGTTGTCTTCTTTATTTAGGACTGAAGGGGCGAGGGGGACAGGCTCTATAGAGAGGAACCCCTACAGAGCAAGCGAAGAAATACCTCACTGGTATATGCGCGGAAGACGTGGGTCACGGTAACGGATCGCGGGAATCACGCTCGCATGCTTTCGGAGTATTCCACCCCAAGACCATACGCGCCGCCGTGTTCCTTGACAATTGTCATGACCCCTTCGTAGGTTTCTAAGTTATTCCAATCACGCTGCCACTCCAGCATGACCTGCATCCAGGTCATCGGCTTCACACCGGCTTGTGTCATACGGAGAATGGCCATATCGTGGGCAGCCCCGGAAGCCCCGCCGCAAGCATCAGCGGCGATAAAAACCTCATAGCCGTCTTCCATCATACACAAGGCTGGGAACGTTACGCAGGCTTCGGTCCATAGCCCGGCGATGATGAGGCGTTTGCGCTGGGTTCCCTCAATCGCCTTTTTCAAATTGGCGTCCTCCCACGCGTTGATTGCCGTACGGTCAATGGGAACCACCTGAGGGTATACAGATTGCAGTTTAGCGTATGTCGGTCCGGAAAAGGTTTGGGCTGCTACTGTAGTGAGCATACAGGGTACCCCAAACAGTTGTGCCGCTTTGGCGAGGCCGATGACGTTGTTTTCAATGATACAGCGCGGCGCACTCTCGACACCAAAATACATTTGAGGCTGATGATCGATAATGACAACAGCACACTGGGCCGGATCCAACAAGGCCTTGGGATAGTTTCTCACGCTACATCCTCCTCAAAAAGAGTATATAGGATATATTTTGAATTAATCGAAAAAATATTCATCGATATCAGGCCTCCTATTCACTGCGCAGAGCCTCCACAGGATCACGCCGGGAGGCGGCGAATGAGGGGATCAGTCCGGCGACCAACGAAAGCAGGCAGCTGACGCCTATCAGCATAATCGAGGGGATCGGCGGCAGCTGGGCAAGATTGGCCACATCGAACTTGGCCTCGACAATGATATTAGCCGGAATACACATCAGGGCGGTGATTACGATGCCGATGATGCCTGCCGTAAGACCAATGATGAGCGTTTCAGCGACAAAAACAGTGCCGACATTCAACTTACTGGCGCCGATTGAGCGCAAGATGCCGATCTCCTTTTTGCGCTCTAAGACTGAGATATAGGTGACAATCCCAATCATGATGCTGGACACGATAAGCGAGATGGTGACAAAAGCCACAAGCACTGCACTGATCATATTAATGATTGTTGTCACTGAGCTCATCAGTGCGCCGACAATATCGGTGTAGACAATGACCTGGTCTTCGGCGCCGGAGCTTTTCATACGGCTGTTATAGTCATCTAAAATATTGAGAACCTGCTGTTTGCTCTCAAAATCTTTGGGATAGATGGAAATGCTTGACGGATCATCCGGATTGGCGTAGCCCAAGAGCTTCAGGTTTGATTCGCAGTTCTTTTGCGCGCCCATAAGTGAGAGCATCAACTGGGCGAGTTGGTCCTGATCCATGTTGAACTGAAAGATTTTTTCAAAGAGATCGGGGGAGAAGCCCATGCTGCTTGTCAGCTGATTCATAGAATTGGTGATTGCGGTCGACAACTGCTGCTGAAGGGCAGTCATGAACTGTGTCATGAAGCCGGATACAGTTTGCTGAAGATAGGTGTTGAATAGGGTGGAGATGCTCTGAAGCAGCGGGTCTGTATTTACAGATGCGGAGAAATAGTTTTGTACTTGGGCGGATACATCCGGTTGGGACAGCCATAGGGAGAAATCACCGGTTCTAGTGCCTGACGAACTATGGGGAGCATACCCGACCTGAGTTAGGTAGATGTTTATCAGTCCATTGATCTGCATAATCATGGCGCTGTCAAGCGATTGCTGTAGAGCGGCCTCCAGCGCCGGAACCTGTGGCTCCAGCCAAGCGGGGAATTGGGCAATCATGATGCCGGGATCTGTAATCCCGTGCATACCACAGTACTGCATATATCTGGCGATTGTGTTTGCGGCCAGGTCATTAAGCCCTGGGGATCCGATGGCATTGGCCGGTATGGCGGCTAAACTGGTTCGGACTTCCGGCTGTTGCAGATATTGGCTAAAACCGTTCAACACATGTTGAGTGTCCGGGTCAGACGCAGACGAGCGGCTGGCCAGGTAGTCGCCAAGAACCCTACCCGCAAAATCGGATAACCCTCTCAGTTGAAAGCTGCCCATCCCCTGTGACGCAAGTACAGAAGTTAAGTCTATGGCAGGGAGGCCGGGCATGTTCGCCATCAGAGAATCCAGATCCAAGGCTTTGGTAAAGTCGATATTGCCCAGGGAGCCGGCGTCGAATTTAAAGGCGCTGCCAAGAGCATCTTCATCTATGGTCAGCATTTTGCTCATGTCAAAGTCGGCCAGGCCGCCCTCGCTGTTTATCTGTGAAAAGGTCTTGCCGGTGAAGACATCAGTGTCCGGCTGAGCGAGCTGACTTTTTACGATATCCTTTTCAGCGGCTTTTTCCATCAGGTAGTCAGTAAGCTCCGGCAGGTAATTGATACCCGGGCGCAGCGGCGTGAGGGCGCTGTCCGGTTTTGGAGCGATGACGCCTACAATGTGCAGGCGCTCAGAGTCGTTGATTAAGTCTTTTAAGTAGTTTTGGTCGTCGCGGTGATCCACATAGACATTGTACACGCTGTCATAGCTATAGTAGTCGGGGGCCAAAACCAGCCTCAGATCCACATCTAAATAATCCTGGAAGGTAAATGTCCGATTATCGATAGGGGGTGTAACATTCTTTTGATCCATAAAGTCGTCAAACATCTGCTGCAACAGATCCGGATCGCGCAAGCCCAAGACATAGGACACATAGTCGCTGATTCTTTCGCCGGGCGCCAGGACGATGACGCACTCATTGTAGGCCACAGGCCATTTGCCGGCCAAAACGTTATATTGATCTGTTACGAGAGACGTGTTTCGCGGCATGGAATTGAAGATGCTCATATTCATGCCGAAGCTCCAGGCTGAGCTGGAGCTGCCCATACTGGCGGCTGAGGGATCCATCATCCGGGACATGATATCAGGGTTGACTTGCCAGACTTTCTTGGAGGTGTTTCCCAGATAGATCTGCGGGGTGAGGTCGTAGGCGTATTCGATGGCATTGACATATCGGTCAATGGCGCTTTGGGACTTGTCATCTAAAAAGACTCTCAGAGCTTCTAAGTCGTTGGTTGTAATGCTTTTGAACACGCTGGAAAGCAGTTTGATTTCACGTAGCGTGCCGTCGTCAGAGTTCTGGCTGCCCGAGCTATGATGGGGGTTATCGCTGCCTTCGTTTCCCTCGTTTCCCTCATTTCCCTCTGCCCGATTGCTGCCAACCAGCATGGTTGTCAGGTCTATGCCGCTGCGTGTTATGCTAAGCGGATACTGAGAAAGCGTACTTTCCTCCACATCTTTGATGTACTCTTGAACACCGTTAGCTAAAGCCAGAATAGCGGCAATGCCGATAATACCTATGGATCCGGCAAAGGCTGTCATGATGGTGCGTCCCTTCTTGGTCATCAGGTTGGAGAAAGACAGGGACAGTGATGTCAAAAAATTCATGGAGGTGTGCTTGATGGCTTCGCCGGAGCCGGCTTGCATGGTCTCCGGCGTGTAGGGGTTGCTGTCGGAAACAAGGCGTCCATCGGATAGAGTGAGGGTACGATTGGCATAGGTGTCAGCCAGATCAGAGTTGTGGGTCACCATGATAACCAGGCGGTCTTTGGCGATGTGTGTCAAGAGATCCATAATTTGCAGGCTGGTCTTCGAATCCAAGGCGCCGGTCGGTTCATCGGCCAGGACGATCTCCGGGTCATTAACCAAAGCCCGGGCAATGGCCACCCGCTGCATCTGACCGCCGGAAAGCTGGCTCGGTTTTTTGTGGATATGATCGGCAAGGCCGACTTCTTTCAGAACCTGAATGGCCCGGCTCTGACGTTCAGCATTGGACACGCCGGAAAGGGTTAAGGCCAGCTCCACATTGGCCAGCACGGTTTGGTGGGTGATCAGGTTGTAGCTTTGAAAGACGAAGCCGATCCGGTTATTGCGATAGGTGTCCCAATCACGGTCTTTATAAAGCTCGGTAGAGATTCCTTCTATCAGGAGTTCGCCGGAGTCGGCGTGATCCAGTCCGCCGACAATATTCAACAGTGTTGTTTTGCCCGAGCCGGAGGGGCCAAGGATGGCGGCGAACTCATTGTCACGGAAGGTCACAGAGAGTCCATCTAAGGCGGTCTGTTCAAAGCTGGCTGTTGTGTAAGTTTTGGTGATATCTTTGAGTTGCAGCATGGTGCACCTTCTTTTCTTATGGGGATTTGGCGTCGAAAAACTTGGCTGGATAACACCTTTGGATGATGTATATTGCCATTTGCAGAGGATATTCTTGAGTGCACGCAGGTGAAAAGATATTACCTGTATGCAACTCTTCTTGTGATGATTGTAACAAAATTTTGCATGAAAAACAATTGGTATTTTGTCGGATTTGGTATTTTGGCGGAGTGCGCAGCCGCAAAACTTAAGCAACATATTCCAACAAAATATAACACGAAACAACAATATAAACAAATTTATTTATTGTTAATCACCATTTACAATGAGTTCAAGATAGTTGTTGGGGGTTCAGATAACTATCTATTATAATAAATCTAGAAAAGGGGGATAAAGGTGAAAAATACAAACATACCAAAAATAGTGTTAACCGTGTTGGTATTTGCAGGATTAGGCGTTGGGGGATACTTTTTAGGGTCCTGGATTGCCACGTTTTTCTAGAGAGGTGAAGGATGTATGTATAACGAAAGGAGGTGAAAATATTGATATATGAATATAAAAGCGAGCTTTGGAAAGGGTCTATTAGTTGGGTAAGTGACAAACCTAAAACGAAAGACGTAGAAAAAATGGACGAGTTCATTAATGCGTGGGCCTCGGAAGGATGGGAACTCGTCTCAAATTCTTTTCTGACAAACCCTTTTTCTGCAACTAAGGCTACTTTGTTAACGTTTAGACGGGAAAGGACTGCATTCTAAATTCTAAACAAGGGAAAATCAGGCAATAAGGCAGGCCTTCCTCTGCAATTGAAAAAAGATAATTTGACTTTAAGCTGTTCCAGCATTCGGATCCCTGCCTACTTGACGGGTCTCTTCCGGAGTTTTCGCTGGATCTCCCTTGACAGTAAAGTGGTTTCCGCTCCTTTTTGAGAAGGATTTAATGATCTCGGCCCTATAAGAATAAATGACAAACTCAGATTTGCCATCAAAACGAACCTTTATTGATTTTGAAAATGTATTTTTTGCAGGCTCATGTTCTACTATAGCGAGGCTTCCCCGGCTTTCGTCAAGGATTTTAAAAATCGTTAAATATCCAATGCCGCTGCCACCCTGATCAGCATGGGTGGTAGATTTTTTTAAGCCCAGGTCCATCAAAGTTTCCATTTCAAAAGGGATGCCACTATCCTGTACAGTTATTTCATAGCAGTCCTCCGCGATGCCCATGGTCACCAATATTTTCTTGTGTGTGCTGTCGGAAGCTTGTAGTGTCAAGTGAACTTGTGGCGTCAGGGTAACAGCAATAATAGCGTTTTCAATCAAATCCGCAAGCAATGTTACTAGTTGTTGTTTTGGGATGACACTTTCGGCACTGTCCTTAACGTTTCCTGTCATGACAAAATCGAATTGAATTCCATTTTTTGCGGCTTTCATACACATATAATTGAGAATATTGTCAACCCGTTCCATGCCTGTGGAGGTCAGAGGCTTATGTTCCCTTTGAATCTTGAGAATCATCTCTTTGCGTTCCCGCATCATTTCGTCCAATTCGCTGAGAATCTGCATCCCTTTTCTTTTTGTCTCAGCCTCTATGTTTTTGTCTGAGGTGTTTAAAAAGGTGCCCACCGCGGTGTACATGGCAGGAATAAGTTTGTTGTCCCTATGCACCGTTTCTGATAAAAATTTATTGCATGTAGCCAAGCTTTCGTTTTGTTTGTTCTTTTCATCAATCTCGCCCTGCTGTTCTTGGATGGTACGGTCTTTCAATCGTTGTTGATAGAGCATGGTTGTATTATGACGCCACCAAAAATTAATTCCAATTATGCAAATAATCGTTAAAACAACTAAGAAAACTCCTAAAGCGATAGAGGTATTTTCTCCCCAAAAACTCCTGATAGCCATAATGAGCACACTGAAAACGATGCCAATCCACCTGGCCTCTTTATTATGTAAAAAAACGAATCCTGGTCTTAGGCGCTTTATCCTAAAAAAGAGCACGACAAGCACAGCGTTCATAATGAGCGATATGGATTCCGTGACTATCAAAGGGATAGACAATAAAGGATTCCATGAAGGATCTGAATTCACTAAAAGGACTATATTTTTCAAATCCTCTAGAGGGATATTATCTTGTATCACGTTTGCTATGCCATATTCCTGTATGAGCTTTGCTGAGTAATTGACAATTAAGATAGGATATTCTATAAAAGATATGATTAGGTCGGCTAAAATATCAATTCCTAAGCTTATACCAACGGAAATAATAACAGCAGTAATCATAAGAGGTAGTTTAACTCTCGATGTAATGGCAACAAAAACAAAAACGGATATAACAAATATGAACTCGTATAAAGGAGGAAAGTATGAGAGCGGAACACTCATTATGAGCGAAAAGAGAATGGCGAATGCGATTTTCAACTTTGATACATTTTTCATATTTAGTATTTTTTTATAGACATAAAAAGAAATGATCAAGAGTCCAAACATTCTAATCATTAGGTAATGTTCCATATTATCCATTCGTGATTTTTTCCGCATAGTAATACATAAATTCGGTTAAAGTCGGCACACCTTTAACCGAATTTATCCGCGCGGTATAATATTTTTCCAAATCATCAATAGGTGCTGTGCGCCATGCCTTTTCAATAGCGTTTTGCATAGCCCGCTCCACGCTGGCCTCAGTTTTGGCATATTTTGCTGACAAGGCCGCACAGATTTTTTCATTCTGCCCGTTTATAATGAGAGTAATACCATCAATCAAGTATCCTCGTCCCATTGCGTTGGGAGGGATCCCTATCCGGTCAAGGTCGGTGATAATCCTTTTTACAATCCGCTGCTGTTTTTGTTGAGGGGATTCTGCAGTGTCGGATTGGGCGGCAACCTTCCTGTTCCCATGAATAATACTCTTCAATGAACTCAGAAAGTCGATGACACTTTTCGCGCTGTAATCCTCCTGACTTTTAACCATTATAAAATCGGCCCCCATTTTTCGCGCGCCTTCATGTGTGACATAGCTTATATTGTGAGTTGTGACAAGCACATATATCGGAACAGATAGATTCGTTTTTTGCAATAAATTTAAAAATTCCAATCCGTTTCCATATCCCTTATGTAATTCCAAATCCAAAATAATGGCATCAGGCAGGAAGTCCGTAACATACTCCAAGGCCTGAATAACGTTATTGGTAACACCCACCAAGTGAACGTCATTTGTAGATTCTATACACTGAATCATTTCTTGACATTCTTGTGGTTCATCCTCTATGAGAAGAATGGATAACGGCCTCCCCATGGTGGCCCCCCTTTTTTTGGCCTATACTGTCGCTTGGGTTGGAACACATATGCAAAGACAAATCCACAACGTATTCCAACAAAATATAACACAAAATAACGCCTAAAACAAATATATTTATTATTATTTTACAGTCGCAATAGGCTTTCAAAGCTCTTGGAGAAAGCCGGAAAGCCTGATTATATCAGGATATGAGCCCGAGGATCGTTCTTGCAGACAACGGATTTGTATCTTCTGGTAATTTCGGGGAATTAGAAGAACCACGCTTATTATGATGGGACGGATTGCTGCACTAGCTTGCAGCTTACAGCGGGTGTAATTATATTTTATAGGTATTGAAGGTCAGGACTTTTATACAACCTATAATTTACAACTACACCCGCTTACAGCTATAGCATTTGTGATTTTCCGTAAATCTTGATATAGTAATACATGCAGTGTTGGGAGCGAACTTAAGAGAAGACATGAGGAGTAACCCATGACAGAGAAGGAAAGGGCTGCCGATGATGAGCGATGCTGCCAAAATGCAGATACCCAACTCATGGATCGACAGCCCTTCATTAAAGTCCGAGGCGCCCGGGTGCATAACCTCAAAAACATGAACGTCGATATCCCACGCAACCAGCTTGTGGTGGTTACAGGCTTGTCCGGATCAGGCAAGTCCTCTTTGGCGTTTGACACAATCTATGCCGAGGGCCAGAGACGATATGTGGAGTCTCTATCCTCCTATGCGCGGCAATTTCTTGGCCAGATGGATAAACCGGACGTAGACTCCATCGAAGGCCTGTCCCCGGCTATTTCTATTGACCAGAAAACCACGAGCCGCAATCCGCGCTCGACAGTAGGGACTGTGACAGAGGTTTATGATTACTTAAGGCTGCTGTATGCCAGGATCGGCCATCCTCATTGCCCCCAGTGCGGCAAGGAGATTTCCCAGCAGACGATACAGCAGATGGTGGATCAGCTGATGGCCTATCCCGAACGCAGCAGACTTCATGTGTTGGCGCCGCTCGTGCGTGGCAGGAAAGGCGAACACAGCAAAATCCTTGACTCTATCCGCAAGAATGGCTATGTCCGCGCCCGGGTTGATGGCGTTCTTGTCGATCTGACCCAGGAAACGGAGCTGGCTTTAGAAAAAAACAAGAAACATTCCATTGAAGCGGTGGTGGACCGCATTGTCCTCAAAGCGGACAGCGCCTCGCGCTTGGCGGAATCTTTGGAAGCTGCTCTCAAAATGGGGGAAGGGACAGTTTTGGTATTGCTGACAGCCGCGGAGAACACCGAGGAGCTTCTGATTTTCAGCGAAAACTTCGCTTGCCCGGATTGCGGTATTGCGCTGGATGAGATCGCACCCCGGCTGTTTTCATTTAATACCCCTTTTGGGGCGTGTCCGTCCTGCACCGGATTAGGGGCCAACCTGGAACCTGATATTACCCTTATCATTCCAAATAAAAGAAAATCCCTGAATGGGGGAGCTGTCGAGCCTTGGTCCAATTCCACGTCTACATACTATCCCGCCCTGATCAAAAGCTTTGCGGACAGCCAAGGGATCGATATGGACGCGCCTGTAGCAGCCATGACTGAGGAACAGTGGGACAGGCTTCTTCATGGAACCCCTGAGGTGATCACCTTTTCGTATATCAATATTCTGGGGGAGAGCCGTGTCTGGCGCGCGCCTTTTGAAGGACTGATTCCCCATTTTCAGAGGCGGTACCGCGAGTCGGCGTCGGATTATGTACGCGGAGAGATGGAACGCTATATGTCAGAGAAACTGTGCCCGGACTGTGACGGCCGCCGGCTCAGGCCTGAAGCCTTGGCGGTCAAAGTGGGCGGCCTATCCATATATGATTATACACGGCTGCCGATCACAGACGCGCTGCAATTTCTCTGCGACCTTTCTCTTTCTCCCCGGGAACAGACCATTGCCCGCCGTATTTTCAAGGAGCTTTTAGAGCGGCTGGGATTCTTGATTGATGTGGGTCTGGATTACCTGACCTTAGACAGGGCGGCGGGAACCCTGTCGGGGGGAGAAGCTCAGCGTATTCGTTTGGCAACTCAGATTGGGTCAAGTCTGACGGGGGTTCTCTATGTGCTGGATGAACCAAGTATCGGCCTGCATCAGCGGGATAACGCCCGCTTACTGGGGACGCTGAAAAAACTGCGGGATCTGGGCAATACGCTGATTGTGGTGGAGCATGATGAGGAAACCATGCATGAAGCTGACCATATCATTGACATCGGTCCCGGCGCCGGCGCCCATGGGGGTGAAGTGGTGGCTCAGGGGAGATTAGCCGATATTATCGCCAGTGAAGCCTCGGTTACGGGGCAGTATCAAAGCGGCAAGCGTTCTGTCCCGATACCTGAGAGCCGCCGGCAGCCCAACGGCAAGTGGCTGACGGTTCGCGGAGCCTCGGAGAATAACCTGAAGAACCTTGATGTCAGCATTCCCCTCGGCGTTTTTACGTGTGTCACAGGGGTTTCCGGTTCCGGCAAGAGTACGCTGGTAAACGAGGTTGTGATTAAGGGACTCCGGGCCGGTTTGCAGAAAAACGGGGTTACGAAACTTGGGAAGTATGTGAAGCCTGGCGAGTTTGACGACATTCAGGGCTTGGAGCACATTGATAAAATCATCAATATTGACCAATCGCCCATTGGGCGCACGCCTCGCTCCAATCCGGCCACCTATACCGGTGTCTTTGACCATATTCGCGAGCTGTATTCGCAAGTCCCTGAATCCAAGATCCGGGGATATAAGCAGGGGCGCTTCAGTTTCAATGTCAAAGGGGGGCGCTGCGAGGCCTGCCGCGGGGATGGGATTATCAAAATTGAAATGCATTTTTTGCCTGATGTGTATGTGCCTTGTGAAGTGTGCCGGGGCAGCCGCTATAATCGTGAAACGCTTGAGATCAAATACAAAGGGGTGTCTATTGCTGATATTCTGGACAGTACGGTGGAGGAGGCGCTGGACTTCTTCGCGGTTGTCCCCCGTATTCAGCGTAAAATCCAGACCTTATATGACGTGGGCCTTGGCTATATCAAGCTGGGGCAGCCTGCCACCACCTTGTCGGGAGGAGAGGCCCAGCGGGTTAAGCTGGCCACGGAACTGGCCAAGAGAAGCACGGGTAAGACTCTTTATGTGTTGGACGAGCCCACCACGGGGCTGCATATTGCTGATGTGGATAAACTGCTGGCCATTTTGCACCGCCTGGTGGAAGCCGGGGACAGTGTTCTTGTGATTGAACATAATCTGGACGTGATTAAGACGGCCGACCATATTATTGACCTGGGCCCCGAGGGGGGCAGCCGGGGAGGTGAGCTCTTGGTGGCGGGGACGCCGGAGGAAGTGGCGGCTTTTGAGCGGTCGTATACAGGGCAGTTTTTGGGGCGGGTTTTGGCAAATAGGAAGGGGAATGATGGTTCTATACCACCACATCGAATATCCGCCTGCCGTTGAATTCCATCCACTGAGCACAGGGCTGTTTATTTTGGTTTCTACGGAAATCAAAGGTTAAAAGGTATCCTGTAGAAGTGTTCTTTCCTGCCATATAGTCCAGCAGTTGCATGTATGCGCTTTCTTTATACGTCTCACCGTGCCAAAGCTTCAATTCGACAATAAACTGTTCTTTATTATAATCCACGACAATGTCCATGCGGCGCTGATTTCTGGTTTCGCTTTCAATATGGTAAAAACCGGCGCCGTTAATCAGAGGACGCAGATATGACAGAAAAAGCAGACGTCCATGCCGTTCGAGGAATTGAACGTCTTTTACACTAAACAGCTCATAATAGTGGGCGGCGAACTTTTCCAGGCACAGCTGCATATTGAATTTGCCGTCAGAGACAACATCAGATGAGAGGACGGCCTTGACGGCTTTTTTTTCTTTATTGGTCTGTTCTTTGGATATGAAATACTCGTAGATCAAGGTTTCAAAGATTCTATTGGATACGACGGCGACGGTGTTATGGTTCTCGATAATGCCAAAGGTATGGGCTAACTCTATAACAGGATTGCCGAATTTAAAGTTATAACTCTCACCCATAATTAATATGTTGTAGATAAAATGGTAGAGATCTTTATTATTTTCAAGGTTTTTGCAGAGATCGTCAAACAGAGTGTTTTTTTCATCAAGGAGCCTATTGACGGCATTTTGGATACCGTCATACGTCCATTCTTTGCCAAGTTCCTCGTCAAGACACTGGCAGACTCTTGACACCAGAAACGGGTACCCTCTTGTGTGACGATAAATTTCTTCAGATAGGGCTGTTATGTCCATGCCGGTGCTGTGATCATTTTCGTACTCTGCCAGCATTGTGGCGATCTCATCAGGATTAAAAGACATATCAACCTTGAAGTTTACAGCGATATTCCATGGTGAGTTGTACTGTTTATTCTCCGTTGCTGCAGGTGTATGAGTGCCTTCATGTATCATCTTCAGCTTGATATTTTTAATATCATACACGCCGGCAAGAATGACGCTGTGGAAGGTGGCGCCGAGATCTCCCTGCCGTTCAATATATTTGTGGCGCAGCATCCCCAAAAAAGACAAGAAAATCTGATGGTTACCAGCCCTATCGACCTCATCTATCATCAGAACAATCTTGCGGTTAGCACACAAATGCGTCAAATGGGCGCTGAGTTCATCAAAGTCGGTAATTTCCGGGTTCTGCCATTTAATGTTTTCATGGGGATATTCGTTTTGGGTTGCAGCATCCAGCTGCCAAAGAAACCGCTGACAAAAAGACTGCGCATGAGTAAACATGGTTTCTCCCGCCCCTTCAAAGCTGAGGCTGAGACAGATATAGTCGTGGCGCAGCCTTCTTTTGAGGGCGTACAGTGTTGTTGTTTTTCCATACTGTCTGGCGCGGTTAATTGTAAAATAGCTGCAATCATCCACGAGTTCCTTAATTTTTTCTATCTTATTGCTGATGTCTACCATGTAGTTTTTCGACTGGACACACACTCCTGTTACATTGAATTTCCGCATAGGCTCATACCTCCGGCTTGAGTATGTCTATTTTAGCATTAATTTTCAGGAAGCTAAACTTGATGTTCTCTTTGCCTTTTCACCCTGATCCTGCCTCTCTTTCGTAACGCGCTTGATAAAAAAAGCCAGGATTAAGGCAGCGACAGCAACACAGGCAGTCACAAGAAAAGAGAAATTGATCCCTTTGAGCATAGCCTGAGCACTAACCTGGTGTTGCAATTCCGGTGTCATAACGGCGCCGCTTTTTATCATATCGGCGGCAATATCCTGGGCTGCTGAGGTTGTGTGAATAGACATAATCGTCACAAGAACCGATGATCCAATAGCGCCGGAGATTTGTTGCAGGGTGCTGTTCATGGCGGTTCCGTGGGGGTAGTTCCGCGCCGGCAATTGATTTAACCCATTGGTCATAACCGGCATCATGACTAGCGCCATTCCCAGCATGCGGGATGAATACAGGAGGAGTAAGTGCAGATAGGGTGTGTCAAGGGTGAGTTGGCTAAATGAGTAACTTGTGATCACAGTTATGGATAAGCCGATAACAGCGAGGAGTCTGCCGCCGATTTTGTCGAATAATTTTCCGGTAATTGGCGAAAGAAGCGCCATCATCAAGGCTCCGGGCAGCATCAGCAGACCTGCCTGGAACGGGGAGATCCCCCGCAGGGTTTGAACATATATAGGGAGCAGCAGCATGGAAGAGAACATCACCATAGAGAGAATGATTGAGATGGCTGCCGACAAGGTATACATGGGGTATCGAAAAATTTCAAAATTCAGCATTGGCCGTTCCATTTTAATTTGTCGAAGGACAAAGAAGAGCAAAGCAGTCACACCGATGATCAGTGAAATGTAGACATGGGGGGTATCCCAACCCTTGCTGCCGGCACTGCTCAAGCCATAAAGAATACCGCCAAAGCCGAAGCTTGATAGAATAACAGAGAAAAGATCCAGGGTCTGGCTGCTTTTTTCTTTTTTATCTTTAAGAATAAGGATCCCGGCGATGAGGCTGGCAATAGCGATGGGTGTGATAAAATGAAAAAGCATGCGCCAGTCATAGTGCTGAATAACCCAGCCTGACAACGTGGGTCCTATTGCCGGCGCTCCCATCATAACCAGCCCCAGGAATCCCATAGCGGAGCCGCGTTTTTCGGCAGGGAAGCTGACAAGCATGACATTCATTAATAACGGCATCACAATCGATGAGCCGGCAGCTTGCAGCAACCGCCCTGCAAAAAGCACGGGAAAAGTATAAGCAAAGCCGGCAACTATGGCCCCGGCAGAGAATAAGGCCATGGCGGTTAAGAATAGATGACGGACAGAGAATTTTTGGATTAAAAAAGCGGTTATGGGAACAAGGATTCCCATAACCAGCATGAAGCCGGTTACCAGCCATTGAATCGTTGTGGCTTCCAGATTTAAATCAGCCATCATAGAAGGTAAGGCGACGTTAAGGAGTGTATTATTTAACATGGCGATAAAATCACTGATCATGAGGACAGTGATCATGGCGTAGGGCGCTTTTTTGGGTTTTTCGGTCATGACTTTATCTGATAGCTCCCTCTCCTATATAATTTCCAAGAACAGTATAACAGAAAACGCAGAAGAGCGCTTGAGTTTAAACCACACCTTCGAGGAATTCGCTTCTGTCCAGAATCACTTGTTTGAAGACAGATATGGCATAAGCGTGGTGCTGGGGATCGCGAATCCGCTCGCCGGAGTGATCAAATGCCATAATCTTGTTCATTTTAATGCAGACTTCTACCGTTGCGTTAGAGATGTTATCCCAAAGGTTAGGTGTTTTAACGCTTATATTTCCAATTGACGTTTTAATATTATAGATAGCTTCATATCCCAGATGTTCGCTGGAAACAATGTCACCGAAAATCGAGATGTGTTCTTCATGTGTGGTGTGCAGTATCATGTGCTCCGGCCTTACGGCAAAAGAATAGTCATAGCCCTCAAACGAGAGAATGTTAGCCGGAGGAGAGCCGATGAAACCAGCCACAAACAAGTTATCCGGGTCTTCGTAAATAGCTTTAGGGCTGCCCTCCTGTTGAATAATACCTTTATTCATGATCACAATATGGGTTCCCATGCTCATGGCTTCAATCTGGTCATGTGTTACATAAAGGAAAGTTGCCTCCAATTTGCTATATAAATCAGTCAGTTCATAGCGCATAACGTTGCGAAGTTTGGCATCAAGATTAGAAAGAGGTTCATCCATCAAAAATATTTTGGGGCGCTTGACAATAGCGCGGGCCAAGGCGACACGCTGGCGCTGTCCGCCGGACATCTGCGCCGGCAGCTTTTTGACCTGATCCTCTAAACGTACCATATTGATGGCATCCGTTACCAGTTTAGTCCGTTCAGGGTTTTTGACCTTTCTGGCCTTTAAGCCATATTCGATATTCTGATACACAGTCAAATGCGGGTAAAGGGCATAGTTTTGGAATACCATAGCAACATTACGGTCACCGGGCAGAACCTTAGTCATATCTTTATTGTCACAAAGGACTTTGCCTTGATCAGGCGTTTCAAGCCCGGCGATGATGCGAAGCAGCGTGGATTTTCCACATCCCGAAGGACCCAGTAATATGGTGAACGAACTGTCCTGAATGTTCAAATTAATGGTATCGAGTACAGTCACTTCTTTAAAAGCTTTGCTAACGTTTTGAATTGTTACATTACTCATTTTTCAAATCCTTTCTATCATACAGTTTTTAAGGCTTTCTATGTCATCATGGCTCACGCCGATGAACTCCAGATAGCCTTGGGCGCCGTTATATTTGGCGTTTAAATGTTTCAAAAGGCGCTCCATATGAACAGGGTCTGAGCCCAGCATGTCGTCCACAAGCTTATCCAATTGCGCCGGCATGCCGGCATTTTCTTTCAGAATGGGCAGCATCTGGGCCAAAAAAACTTCGGTGAGGGCATAATCTTGTATAACATCATTATCGCTGACGCCGCATAACTTGAGCAGCAACGCTGCTAGCAGCCCTGTCCGGTCTTTGCCCGCGCTGCAGTGAAACAGAATTTTCCCCTCCCGGGCCTGGGCGGCTTGGGCAAAGAAGCGGCGGATTGAATCCTGATGAGTGTCAAGCATATCAATATAGAGTGCGCCCAAATTAAAATCGGGCGGCAGTTTATCAAAATCCAAGCTTCGCTTAGTCTCTTCTGAATAGAGCGGCAAACAAACATACGTGACATGCTCATACTCTGAAAGCCCGCTGGGGACTTTCTCATACTCATCCTGATTGCGCAGGTCAATTACCGTGCGCACGCCTAACCCCCAAAGCGTCTTCGCGTCATTGTCACTGAGCGGCATGAAGCAGTCTGATCTCAGGAACCGATCTGAGGTTATAAAACCATCTGCTGTCTGATACCCGCTAAGGTCGCGCGCGTTATGGGCAGTTGTAAGGTTCAGGCACTGTTTGGGGTGTCTTGTTTGTTTCAAGGCGGCTTCCATTATTTAATCCCCCATTTCACAAATGAATTTATAATCATTTTTTGAAGCGCTAAATAGAGCGCAATAATCGGTATGCTGGAAAGCGTGGCCGCTGCCATCAGCGCTCCCCATTCATTCCTTTCAAGGCTCAGGAACTGCTGCAGGCCAATCTGTATAGGCGCCTGATCGATTCTCGTATTGACCAGCATGGCCCAAAGATACTCATTCCAGCCATGGATAAACAGCAGTATTCCCAGTGAAACCATGGCCGGCTTGATATTGGGAAGCACAATACGTGTTAGAATGGAAAATTCACTTAATTTGTCCATAACAGCGGCTTCTATTAATGCTTTCGGGAAAGATTTAAGGGCAGAATACAGTGAAAGTATTGCGAAGGTTGACGCTGTAAAGGGCAATATCACACCCAGCATGGTATTTCTAAGACCTAAAGAAGTGATGGTAATATAATTAGGGATCATAATGGCTTGCATGGGAACCAGCCAGGTCAGACTGAAGATGGTGAAAATAAGACCCCGGCCCTTAAATTCCCATCGTGTAAGCGCATAGGCCGCCATAACGGCTGATACTAACTGTGCAACAGTCTGTACAGAAGCAATAATGAGTGTGTTAAGGGTTAATCTGAAGATGGGGACATTGTTTACAGCGTACGTATAATTTTCAAGCGTTGGCGCTGACGGGAACATGCTGGGGGTAAAGATTTCGCCAAGGGGCTTAAGAGAACTGATCACCATCCAATATAATGGGAAAATCGCGAAAGCGCAGAGCAGAATCAGCAAAGCATGTTTGGGTATTTGTTTTATTGACGAGATCATACATTTTCCTCTCTCAGTTATCATAAAACGCAAAGCGTTTATTGATTTGATTTATCATGATCGCAATGATACCAAACAGGACGAAAAACAGGATGGCTGCCGCCGAGCCCATGCCGGCATTAAAATTCTTAATGCCATAGACATACATTAAATAATAAACATTTGTTGTTGCGCTTGCAGGTCCTCCCAGGGTTAACACATTGATGTAGACAAATGTCCATTGTGCGGTAAAGAGAATGCTAAGCATGATCATATAGATGACCATGGGTGAGATCAGAGGAAGCGTAATGGTCAGCGTCTGACGCAGCTTAGAGGTTCTGTCAAGATCCGCCGCTTCATAATATGACTTGTCAACGCCGGTCAATGCCGCGGAGAACATCAGTGTGCTGAAGCCAATCATTTTCCATCCCGCAATGAGGAGAATAGAAAAGAGAGCGGTAGGTTCAGACCCTAAAAAATTGATTCCTTGGTCAATCAGCCCCAGCCCCATCAACGCCTGATTGATAACCCCGACCGAGGGGTGAAAAAGCCAGCGCCAAATGATGGCAACCGTCACAGGAGGCATAATCATGGGGAGGAAGAACAACGTACGATAAATATTTTTGGCTTTTGTATTCATGTTCTCCGTAACTATCGCTAAGATCAAAGGAATAATCACCGCAAAAGGTAACATGCCAATGATATACCACAGTGTGTTGACAAGTGCTTTGCCGAAATCGGGATGGTCAAACAGCCTGAGATAATTTTCAAATCCCACCATCTCAGGGGTGCTGCTAGGAAGCATGTTCCATTCCATAAAGCTGTAAAAAACTGTTTTAATAAGCGGCCAGTAAGTCCATAGGCCCATCAGGAACAGGGCGGGAAGCATAAACCATAATGGGTTTAATGTCCTGATGAAATCCTTTATTTTAATATTTTGGAATTTAGATAGAAACACATTATGCTCCTTTTAAAAGGGTTTCAAATTCTTTCAGGCTTTCGGTAGTTGTTTTGATTTGGCCAACCATACTCATGATTTTTTTAAGTGAAATTTGTGCCAAAACTTTTTCAGACCCGAAAGTAACCGTATTGTTATGCATCGTTTGGTTAAGGATTGTAACCATATTAAATCCGAAACGTTCTATCATTTTCACATCGTCGCCGTTGACAACAAGGCTGTACGCCATACTGTCCGCTGTAAGGCTCAAAATATTATCCATGATAATGTTCTGATTGCTTCTGTGCGTATGCCCTGTTAATACGCCGATAACATCAGTTCCCCAGATGATATCATAAAGGGCGCTGGTATCTCTAAGACTGCTTTCGCCAAGTCCAAACTCGCTCATCGCAGTTGGATGATGAAAAGCAAGGACAGTACCGCATTCTGCCGGTTCTTCTAATTGCTGTTTAAGCCATAGCAATTGTTCCTCGCCTATCTCGCCGTCCACGTCATTATCCTTTGAATCCAAGACGATCAGGCGAAGGCCGTTAATATCCCTGCTGTAGTAATAAGCCGACTGGGGTTCTTCTTCCAGGTACCCTTCAAAGAAATACCCGCGGTCATCATGGTTGCCTATTGTGAGGAAGATAGGCGAGCCCAATTTTTCCTGCATACGGTCAATAAACCCTTTGGCATAACGGTAATCTTCTAAATCATTATCATTAATGATGTCGCCGGTGACAACGACAAAGTCCAGCTTGTCATTCATCGCACAAAAATAGTCAATCGCTTTTTCGAAATTGTCTCTGACAGCGATATCTAAGAAAGCGGACTTACCTTCGCGGCATAAATGTGTGTCGGCTAAGTGCGCAAATCGTATTGTTTTCATGAAATTTTCCTCATTTCTTAGGCATTAAGGACTGTGCTTGATTCTGTGCGTCCTGCATTGTTTGGGCGACATCGGCATCTGTGAATACAGCTTTAACGCTGGCATCCATGAGCAGCTGTTCAATTTGATACCAGTTATTGCCTGGATAAGATTGCCATGGAGTCACTATTTTTAATTGTTCGAGGTTAGGACCGGCAAGAGGGTTTTCCTCCGCCCATTTTTTGAGATAGCGCTCATCTTCTATAATAGCAGGGCGCAGGGGGGGATATCCCATCATGGAAGTAATGACGGTATAACCTTCGTCGCTGGTCACATATTTGATGAATTTCCAAGCAGCTTCCTGCTTGGCTTTATCTTTTGTGCAAATGAACAATCCGCTGCCTGTGTTGACGGGTACCGCAGGTTTATCACCAAATGCAGGCATTTTAGCGGTTCTGAGCTCCCAGCCTCCCTCATCGGCCGCCTTGATCATACTGGCTTGCAGAGCTGATGTGTATAGCATCATACCTAATTTGCCGCCAGAGAAGGCTTCTACACCTTGCATGGAGTCGGTGATCTTCGGTTGTGCGCCGTTAGTGACCATATTTTTTAACATGGACAGAGCTTCGATTGCCGGCTGCTCGCCATACTGTATTGTTGTCCTGTCGCTGGACATAATGCTGCCACCGTTGCTTTTTATAAGGGCTTGTAAAAAGCAGTCACTTAGGAGGTACCCCCCAAATAAGAAGCCGTCATTACTGGTTTGTTCTTTAATTTGAAGCGCGTATTTTTCTACCTCTTCCCATGTGGTCGGAGGTGTATCAGGATCCAATCCCGCTTCTTCGAGCAATGTTGCATTATAGAATAATACGGGTGTGCTGAAAGTATAGGGCAAGCCGAGCATTTTACCGTCAATTTTTGCAACATTAAGTGCTGCGGGTTCAAACCCTTTTAAATGCTCTTCAAGTTCTGTCTTATCAACGAGTTCATTCAGATCTTGTACACCATAGTTATTTTGAGCAAAATCCAACGCGTCAAAAACGACTTGTATCACGTCCGGTTCAACACCGGCGGCGATATCAGCCTGAATTTTGGTATTGATTTCTTCGCTTGTTACGTAGACAACTTCGACGTCAATATCCGGATTGTCTTTTTTGAAGTCTGCTATGAGTTTATCAACACCATCCTTTTGTTGAGCCATGTAGTTATAGGTATAGAATGCGATTTTCACCGGTTTGTTTGCCGTATCGTTTGAGTCGCTTGAGCATGCCGCTAAAGACAGTGAAAGACATGCCACAAGAATAAATGAAACTATCTTTTTCATGGAATTACGCTCCTTCTGTTATAAATTTCTTTTCGTTGAAGTCCTCCTGTTAAGTCCTCCTGTTAAGTGCTGACTTCCGTGCCGTGATAATTCACACACAAATCGCTCTTCTTACACCTCCTATCTTTGTCAAAATAATTATAGTGGTGTAAAGTAAAACCCCAAGCAATAGCATGCAAATTGTTTGTATGAATCATGTAAAAGTTAAAAATAAACAATAAACTTTGCACTTTCCCGCTTCCTCAAATTGGTTAGATTCAGGGTTGAAACAAAAACGGCAGAATCTGCCGCTTTCTCTTTGTGTCACTTATTGCGAAGAAAAGAACTTGGGCGCACCAATTAATTGTTGTAGCATAATATTCCAAAAACATATGATGCTTCTTGAGCCGGCCACACAGAGCAGGCGAACATTTAACGCGCTCGATTCTACGCGATTGTGCGCTTCTAAGCCGGCCCGAGTGGCCTTGTAGAG
>Ga0082212_10001451_pt1 | contig 34970 bp, 39 predicted proteins | sample TergutNt197P3_FD_71548 | JGI IMG/M metagenome (GOLD analysis project Ga0082212, IMG submission 71548) | Neocapritermes taracua P3 segment gut microbial communities from Petit-Saut dam, French Guiana - Nt197 P3 | ecosystem: Host-associated > Arthropoda: Insects > Digestive system > Gut ... | reverse complement strand
CGATTACAGCCATTTCTCATCTGACTGTCTATTGCTCCGCATTTCGGACATCTCTTTTTCTCACTTATTTCTGCTCTTCTCATATTGACATTATATCACACTAAACGCTATTTGTCCACTCCTTTTGAAAATTACCTCCGCCGCGATTTTAACATTTCTATTGACTTTTCATAAAACTTACATTAACATTACAATGTGAAGGCAGAAAGTGGAGCGGAACGCCCGCCTCCCTAGCCCGTGTTTAACGGGCAGAAAGGAGGCGAGGTCTTTGCGTAAGTGGATACGGATTTTATACACAGTAATTCGACAGTTGCTGATTCTATTTTTGATAATGTGGCTGACATCCATAAATGCAAAGTAACCGCCTCCGGTCCAAAGGTGCGGTTACTTTGTGAAATCGTTCAATTTGGGCGTTCCGCGATGCGGACTGCCTTCCATATTTTTATTGTACTGCTGTTATGGGGTTTTGTCAAGCGAAACTTTGTAAAAATAAAATTGCCTTACATTTTTTCTAATTGAAATTTGCTAATGTTTAGTGTATAATAGACGATATAGATGATGACGGCTATTGCGGTCGTCACGCAGGGGGTTTTTGTTGATGAAAAAAATATTTAGCTTGGTGCTGGCGTTTACAGCCGTTATGGGGTTGGCGTTTTTCGTTTCAGCTCTCGCGGTGGATGATTTGCGCTTTGATACACAACCTGCCGCGTCCACAACAGTTACCCAAGGTAACATATCCGGCAATCTGTCTGTTATAGCGACAGCTACCGGAATCAGTGAATCAGATATTGAATACCAATGGTATGAAAACACAGTAAACAGCCATACAGGCGGCACGAAGATTGACGGCGCGACAACAGCAGTTTTCACGATACCGTATGACTTAATGTCAAATAAGTATTACTACTATTGCGTTGCAAGCGCAACCAGTTTTACCCCTGTCTATTCAAGCGTTGCCACGGTAACAGTGAATCCTCCTGTTATAACCATCAATACACACCCTGCCGCAAATACACCCGTTGTACAGGGAAGTATTTCAGGCAATATATCTGTGGCGGCAGCTGTCACATTTGGCTCGTCACTCAGTTTTCAGTGGTACTCTACAAGCGCGATTAACGTTGACGGTGAAGCAATCGGCGGCGCGACAGCCGCAAGTTATCCCATACCGACAGATTTGTCGATAGGCACATATTATTACTACTGTATAGTCAACGATTCAACGCTCAACGCGATTGCTGTGCGTTCAAATACGGCAACGGTAACGGTGAACGCGCCGACCTACACCGTTACAGTCAATGGCGGGACATCTGACAAAGATAATATTACGCAAGGCACTGTTATTACAGTAACAGCCGACACAGCACCGGAAGGCAAGCGTTTTCTTAACTGGACATCAAACAGCCTCGGTGTGACCTTCGCAAACGCGGAAGACGAAACTACAACGTTCGCCATGCCCGCGAACAACGTTGAGATAGAGGCAGATTACATAGATTTATCATTAACAACCAATGTTACATTTACGGCAGTGCAAGTCGGCGGCACAAGCAAGACCGCTAACAGCACAGCCATACAAATTACTTTCAGCCAAGCGGTGACAGGACTAACTGTCAACCATATAACCGTCACAAACGGTACGGGGGCTGTAGTCAAGGGTGCTTTGTCGGGGTCGGGCGCGGTTTATACCATAGCTCTCAACAGCGTGACAACCGAGGGAAACGTCACGGTCAAAATCGGAAATTTCGGATTATTTACCGTTACAACCACCCCTCAGACCGTTGCCGTTTACAAAAACACGAACGAGACAGAAGATAACTTTATTTACGGTGACTTAAACCGTGACGGCGTGGTGAATAACGCCGACTTGATACTGCTTCTCAGATATTTTGCTCAACCCAATATTGCCATTGACATTGCCGCCGCCGATGTAAACGGTGACGGTGTGGTGAACAACGCCGACTTGATACTGCTTCTCAGATTCTTCTCTCAGCCCGGAATTGTCTTAGGTCCGCGATAAACTCTTAACTGATGTAGGTATGGAGGGCATACGATGAAGAAACTACTCCCAACGATAATTGCCTTAACACTGCTCTTTGCGGTTGCGTCTACGGCATATGCCGCGCCCGGATGGCCGACATACACCGTTGGGGCGGATGTGTCCGCCGCAAGGGGTGAAACGGTTACTGTCCCGATTTCAGTCAGCAGCAATCCGGGCTTCACTTCCGTTGGTTTTGTTGTGTCGTATAACCCTAATGTGCTTGAGATTGCAAACGTGACCGCCGAGCAGGCGGCAATGCCGCTCAATCCGCAGTTTGCGTATACTACCGTACCGGGTACGCAATGGATTCATCTTATCAATACAAATCTGGTGGATTGGAGCGGCAACGGAACTGTTGTTAATATAACTTTTTATGTAAAAGAAGACGCGCCCGATGGATTAAGCCGCATATTTTTAGATTTCACAGGCACACCGGACGGCACGCCCGCTAACTCCAACGGCGATATTTTATCCGATGCGAGGGTAATTTCGGGTAGTGTGGACGTATCCGGCGACGGCGCGGCAGGAAAATATAAGGTCACATACGACTTGAACGGCGGCTCGGGTGTCGTGCCGACCGAGACGAACAAGGATAAAGACGAACGATTTATCGTAAAATCGGCGTTGGGAATAAACGCGCCCGCCGGAAAGCAGTTCAAAGAGTGGAACACATCGTGGAACGGAAACGGCGACTGGTACTGGCCGGGCGAACACATCACAATGCCCGATTCGGATTTGACGCTTTACGCTATCTGGGAGAATGAACCGAATTTTTTAATGAACACAGACAGTGGCACAAACCCCGTCTATACACCCGCGACCCCCGACCCTCAACCCGCGCCAACGCCAACGCCTGACCCTGTGCCGTTATCATCACAGGCTAACTGGCTGCCGCAGACGGGCTTGCCGTTTCGGCATATTGCGTTTTTTGCCGCAATAGGCGCGTTGGCACTGATTCCCGCTTGTATTCTGCTAAGAAAGAAGAAAAAATGAGGCGCAAGATAGGTATATTCTTCCTTATTATATGTTTGTCGGCGGTTGCGCTATCCGCCGGGTTTATCGCGTATAATATTTGGGTGGAAAACACGGCGTATAATATAGCCATGCGGACGGCGCGGGCGTTGTATGAAAAAATGGGAGAAGCCAAAAACACTGAGCTATCATCTGATAGTATATCAGTTGATATGCCGTTGCTCGAGATTAACGGCGAGCATTATATCGGAATAATCAGCATTCCCGCGCTGTCACTGAAATTGCCTGTTAATAACGCGCTGGACGATGACAGATTAAAGGAGTCGCCATGCCGTTATTCCGGCGATTTGTTCGATTCGCTTGTAATTTCCGCCCATAATTACAAGCGTCATTTCGGGGCGGTTTCGACCCTCTCTAACGGCGACATGGTAACTGTCACGGACGCGGAGGGCTACGAGCATAATTACAGCGTTGACTTGATTGACACTCTTCACGGCTCGGAAGTAGACGCTATGGTAAACAGCCCTTATGACCTTACATTATTCACTTGCGCTAAAAACCGCACCGACAGGATTACGGTCAGGTGCGTAAAAATCGAGCAGGAAATTGAAAATCTCCAGCTCTTCGAGCCGGAGATTCTTGAAAGTGAAGTTTTAACGCCGATAAACGGCAAATTGAAACTGGATAAAAAATACGAGGTGTTCAATCCGGTTAAGAACAAATGGGGCAGTTTGCCGAAAGTGACCGCAAATGTCGTGTTTGAAATACGGCTTAAAGATTCGGCGGTTTTGCCCGGCAAGCTGATAATCACTTATGATGTTTACAACGGAGAAAAAAGCGGTATAGTTGCGGCGGAGATTGTACCTTAGCCCTCTTCCGGCGCGGAATCATCCGTGCCGCTTTCATCCGCACCGCTCTCTGCGTTGCTTTCATCCACGTTGTTGTCCAGACCAAGACCAACGTGCGGTTGTTTGCCCCTTGGCTGAGATATATTAACCTCAACGCGCCGATTCATCTGCTTCCCCTCGGTTGTATCATTAGTCGCTATTGGAGCTTCCTCGCCGTAGGCGCGAATACTGAATATACCCGGGTTTAGCCCGCTTTCATTCATCAGTATACGGAGAAAGTTCAGTGCGCGATCCGCGCTCAAATCCCAGTTTGAAGGGTATCGAGCCGTGTTTATGGGAACATTGTCGGTATGCCCTTCTACTTGTATTTCAAAAGGGTAGTTCGCTTCAAAGTTTTCGGCAATCATTCGGGCTATTGCCGAACCTTTTTCGCGCATTGCCGCTGATACTTCAGCACTGCCCGAGACAAACCAAATATCATTGGAAAGTGTCAGAAGTAAAAAGTCGCCTTTGTGTTCTATCGAAATACTGCCTTGTAACTCATTTTCAAAAATCCAGTCCTGTATCTTCTCATACACATCATCCAAGGCTGTACTCATCGCTGCCAATATTGATTCATCATCATCTATCGCCGGGTACTCAATATCATCGGGGTCGGGTTCGCCAACGCCCGCCATATCATACTCCAACTGAATTTCCAAAAATTGTTCAGCGGATATGCCGTCTCTGGAAAGACCCGCCGCCAAGAGCTGGAACTTCATCGCGTCAACATTGGATATAGCAAACAGTAAGACGAAAAATGTGAGCAGGAGCGTAACCATGTCCGCGTAAGTCGTCAACCAACCGCCTTCGCTCGAGCCTTCGTCTTGCTCTTCTTCTCTGCCGCGTCCTCTAGCCACTTTCCTTTCCACCTCCGTCACCGGTGCCGCCAAGCGCGACAGACGCGCTCTTCTCAGACAGTCTTACCTGTTCGAGAAGCGCGTCTTGAATAAGTTTGGGGTTGTCGCCGCGAGCAACCGAAAGCATTCCGTTACACATCATAACTTTATAGAAAATCTCTCTCTTGTGAAGAACTTTAAGGTATCCCGCCAAAGGAAGGAAAATGATGTTCGCAAACAGAGAGCCGTACAGTGTTGTTATAAGAGCCGCCGCCATGTTTCCGCCGAGAGAGTTTATAGCGTCCGGATTGGAAAAGTCGAGGGCTTTAAGCATATTAACCAAGGATACGACCGTTCCGACCATTCCGAAAGCAGGCGCATACGATCCCGCTTTCTCGTACAGCGAGATAACTTCGGCGTGCCGCTCTTTAATACCCGTTAAGCTGTCTTCGAGTGATTCCCTTATAGCGTCTTGATCTATGCCGTCAACAATCATGTTAAGAGCGTATTGCATAGTCTTGTCGCCCATGTCAACGCTTTCAAGCGACAGCAAACCCTCTTTACGCGCCAATGTCGCGCAGTCAACGATTTTCGCGATGAACTCTTCGGGCTGCAAGTTCTTTCTCATCATGACCTTAAAATGCTTAGGTATACCGGCAAGAAGCTCCATCGGGAAGTTACTTAACAGCGAGCAAAAAGTGGGTATGATAACCAACAAGAAACTAGCCGGATCGAGAAAGTCACCAAGACTGCCGCCGAGCAAAACGATACCGAGTACGGTGGCAACAACGGTGATGAGCATTCCTACAAAAATCAGCATAGGTTGACGGTCCCTTCATTCGTGGTTTCTGTTTATCCTTTGCTTTCCGATGATTTATTGAGCAACGGATATGCGCTGACCTCAATTCGCACAAGCGATCTTCGCACCGTCACCTGATCTTTGAGTTCCATCGCGTCATGATGGGATTCAAGACGTTTCTTTGCCGAATCCAAGTCTTCTTCGGCATCGGAGCGGTTGATTTCATCAGGCCACTCGGCGGCTGAGGTCAGAACCGTAACAACATCATTGCGAATTTCGGCAACGCCGCCGTACACAGCCAGTCTGCGCTCGCCGCTGTCATCGAGAATACGAAGCACGCCGTAATCCAACACTGCGGAACCGGCCTCGTGACCCGGCAGGATACCCATATCTCCGGTCATACTCCGCAAGATGACCATATCCACTTCCTCATCGACCTTTATGACATCCGGCGTTATGATACGCAAGCGAAACTTACTCATACGCCTACTCCTTCTTTCTGAACCTTTCGGTTACCTCGTCAATAGTTCCGGCGTTAAGGAACAATCCTTCGGGTATGTCATCGTGTTTTCCGGCAATTATTTCCTCAAAACCTCTTACCGTTTCGGCGACAGGCACGTATCTGCCTTGCAGCGATGTAAACTTTTCGGCAACAAAGAACGGCTGTGAAAGGAATCTCTGCACCTTACGCGCACGGTTGACAATCAGCTTGTCGTTCTCTGAGAGTTCGTCCATGCCCAGAATGGCGATTATATCCTGCAAGTCCTTGTATCTCTGCAATATGCTCTGCACCGAACGCGCGGCGTTATAATGTTCTTCGCCCAGAACCTCTTTGGAGAGTATGCGTGAGGTGGACTCAAGCGGATCTATCGCCGGATATATGCCCTGCTCAACAATGGCGCGGGACAGAACGGTAGTCGCGTCTAAGTGCGCGAACGTGGTGGCGGCGGCGGGGTCGGTAAAGTCATCGGCGGGGACATAAATGGCCTGTACCGATGTAATCGAACCTGTTTTTGTAGATGTAATACGCTCTTGAAGGCTGCCGACCTCCGTGGCGAGCGTGGGCTGATAACCAACCGCGCTTGGAACGCGCCCGAGAAGCGCGGACACTTCCGAACCGGCCTGCACATAGCGGAAAATGTTATCAATGAACAGCAGAACGTCCTGCATGGACACATCGCGGAAATATTCGGCGATAGTCAGACCCGAAAACGCAACGCGCATTCTCGCGCCGGGGGGTTCGTTCATCTGCCCGAACACCAGTGATGTTTTGTTGATGACACCGGAGGCGGTCATATCATTATATAAGTCAATGCCCTCGCGTGTACGCTCACCAACGCCCGCGAACACGGAATAACCGCCGTGTTCGGTAGCTATGTTACGGATAAGCTCCATGATTATAACGGTTTTTCCAACGCCCGCGCCGCCGAACAGACCGATTTTGCCGCCCTTTGAATACGGGCAGAGCAAGTCGATGGCTTTAATGCCTGTTTCCAGCATCTCGGTTGTCGCCGTCTGATCCGAAAATCCGGGCGCGGGACGGTGTATAGGCCAAAATTCCTTTGTCTCCGGTTTTTCTTTGTTGTCGATAGGATCACCGAGTACGTTTAACATACGCCCCAGTGTTTCCTGCCCCACGGGAACGGATATGGGAGACCCCGCGTCTATGGCTTCCATACCCCTGACAAGCCCGTCTGTGGGACTCATTGAAATGCAGCGCACAATATTGTCACCCAAGTGTTGGGCAACCTCCATAACAACCTTGTTTTCTCCGTTTTTAACTTCGATTGCGTTATACAGCGCGGGCAGTTCGCCCTCGAAGCGAACATCAAGAACCGCGCCGATAATTTGGAGTATCTTTCCCTTGTTTTTCTCAGACAAACCTAATCCACTCCTTGTATATAGTTGCCCCCGAACCTCCGGAGACGGGGTTATTGCAGCGCGTTCGCGCCGCTGACAATTTCGTTGATTTCCTGTGTGATAATACCTTGGCGTTTGCGGTTGAACATTAGCGTCAAATCTTCAATAATTTCTTCCGCGTTATGGTTGGCTGAATCCATGCTTATCATACGCGCGGCCTGCTCACAGACGGACGACTCCGCCAGAGTGCCGTAAATAAACATACTCAAGCACGCCGGAACAGCTTGTTCCAGAAAAGCAGCGATATCCGGGTCGAACTCCGTGTTATCGAATGTTTGCTCGGGGTCGCCTTCGATAGGCAGAACCTTAACAACAAGCGGAACGTGTGAAAGTGTCGTTTCAAAATGCGTATACGCGATATAAGCCTCGTCTATTTCGCCCGCGATGTACTGGCGGATGAGGTAATTGCATATATGCTCCGCGTCCTCATAATACACGGTGTCCGACAAACCGACATATCTCTGCTGCATAACGTTTTTTCGGCGGCGTTTGAAAAACTCCCAGCTTTTTACGCCGACAGAGATTATCTTTTCATTTTTGCCTTCATTCATTGATGCCAGAGCTTCTTTGGTAATATTGGCGTTATAACTTCCGCATAGGCCTCTGTCACCCGATATAACGACATACGCGGTGTTTTTGACCTCGCGTTTAGTCACGAATACGCTCTCAGACGCGCCCTCGCAGAGAGAGGCGTTTTTAATGATACGCATAGATTCCAACGACAGCGGGCGAACGGTATCAAGCCGCTTTTTAGCCTTTTGCAGCTTTGACGCGGCAACCATGTTCATCGCCTTCATTATCTGCTGCGTATTTTTTACGCTGGTTATCCTTCTTTTGATGAATTTCATCGAAGGCATAGTTTAGCCTCCTATCTGCTCTCAGCCGGCAAATTCATATACTCATTGATAGCCGCGACAATTTTCTCCTCAAGCTCCGGAGAGACTTCCTTGGTTTTCTTGATTTCCTCCATTATGTCATTATGTTTTTCGTCAAAGAACCTTAAGAATGTTCTCTCGGTTTCCCGCACGTCTTCAACGTTAATCGAGGAGAAGTATTTATGCGTAAGCGTGTACAGAAGCAATGCCTGCATTTCCACCGGCATAGGCCTGTGCTGAGGCTGTTTGAAAATTTCAACAATGCGTTCGCCGTGCCTCAGACGATCCAGTGTGTCCTTGCTCAAATCCGAACCGAACTGAGCGAATGCCGCAAGCTCTCTGTACTGCGCCAATTCAACACGAAGCGGACCGGCGAGTTTTTTCATCGCCTTTGTCTGAGCCGCGCCGCCAACGCGCGATACCGAAAGTCCGGGATTTATAGCCGGACGTATGCCGTTGTTGAACAGCTCCGCTTCGAGATATATCTGCCCGTCGGTAATTGAAATGACGTTTGTGGGGATATACGCGGATATGTCGCCCGCTTGGGTTTCGATGATAGGCAACGCCGTCAGCGTTCCGCCGCCGCGCTCTTTGCTCAGGCACGCCGAACGCTCCAGAAGCCTTGAATGGAGATAGAAGACATCGCCCGGATACGCCTCGCGTCCCGGCGGTCTTCTCAGAAGCAAACTCAACGCGCGGTAAGCGACCGCGTGTTTAGACAGGTCGTCATAGATTATCAAGACATCCTTGCCCTGCTCCATCCATTCCTCGGCGATAGCGCATCCCGCGTAAGGCGCGACATACTGCAATGGAGAGGAATCGGTGGCGGTGGCGGCAACAATGACAGTGTAGTCCATTGCTCCCGCGTCCTCAAGGGTTCTGACCAGACGTGCGACTGTGGAGGTTTTTTGACCGATGGCAACGTATACGCACAAAACGCCCGTGCCTTTTTGGTTGATTATCGTATCCACACAAATAGCAGTCTTTCCAGTTTGACGGTCTCCTATTATAAGCTCGCGCTGTCCGCGCCCGATAGGTACAAGAGCGTCAATCGCTTTTATACCTGTCTGGAGGGGGACGTGTACTTCGCCGCGCTCAATAACACCGGGCGCGGTACGCTCGATGACGCGCATCGTCTTAGAGTTTATCGGCCCTTTCTGGTCGATTGGCTGCCCCAAAGCGTTGACTACCCTGCCGAGCAGCGCGTCACCGACAGGCACGTTGGCAATACGCCCCGTGCGCTTTACGGGATCGCCCTCTTTAATTTGCGAGTCCGACCCCAGAAGCACCGCGCCGATGCTGTCTTCGCTCAGGTTAAGCGCGATACCGTGGACATCCCCGGTAAACTCCAGAAGCTCGCCGCTCATGGCGTTATTCAAACCGTGGATATGGGCTATGCCGTCACCAACATGAATAACACTGCCCACCTCGGATATGTCCAGTTTCGCGGAATAGGATTTTATCTGTTTTTTTATGACAGAACTAATTTCATCAGGCTTGAGTATCATTCGTCATACTCCTTTTTCATACTGTCCTCCATATCGCGCAGCTGTCTTTTGACAGTCCTGTCCAAAAGATAACCGTCTGTGCGGATATAGAGGCCGCCGATTACGGATGGATCCACCCGCAATAATATTTCAACGTCTTTGTCCAGCTTTTTTGACAATAACTCTTTCAGCGCGGAAACTTGCTCCCCGCTGAGTTCCGTTGCGGATATAACATATGCTTCGGTCTTTCTGCGATAGCCGTTAATCTTGTCGATAAATTCCGCAAGAGCCGGGATAATGTAGTTTTCACGGTTTTTTTCGACCGCCAGAAACAGAAGACCGAGCAGGTCGTCGCGAATGCTTTCCGAAAAAGCCTCTCTGAAGAACTTGCATTTTTCAGCTACCGAAATACGCGGATGGCAGATAATCTGCAAGTATTCGGAATCTTGAAGTGTGTCGCGCAGAAATACGGCTTGCTCAAAACTTTCGTCCGGCGCGCCGCTTTCCAAGAAAAGGTCGAACAGCGCGGAGGCATATAGAGAGCTTATCTCTGCCATGGTGCTTCCTCCAACTCCGCCATAGTGCTTGCGAACAACTTTTCGTGGAGTTCGGCATCTATGGCGCGCGCGATATACTTTTCGGCAATAATGACAGAAACTTCAAGAATAGCCTGTCTTATCTCGTCTTTAGCGCGTTCCATCTCAAGCTCAATCTCTTTCGCCGCGCGGTTTCTAACCGCGTCTGACTCAGATTTGGCTTCCGCCAGTATTTGCTTGCTTCTCGCAACGGCTTGCTTACGCGCTTCTTCAAGTATCTCTTCCCTTTGCAAGTCAATGGCTTTGAGCTTCTCCTCATATTGGAGCTTCAGCGCGGCCGCGCTTGCCGAATCAGTCTCGGCTCGCTCAATTTGCTCCTGTACCCGATCCGCCCTCTTTTGAAGAAAATTGAGGACAGGTTTATACAGCAGCTTTGTCAATACAAAAGCAAGTATCGCAAGGTTTATTAGGGTCAGTCCGACTGAGATGAAAGTTTGCAGTTCAATGCCAAACACATACGATGGCGGAACGTCCGTTAGAAAATACAAAGGATACCATCCCCTTTCATTTTAGGGTGTGATATTTTACGATATAAAATCTGCAATCCGGCCTACGAGCGGATTGGCGAAGATTAAAATAATCGCAATAACAATACCGTAGATACCTGAAGTCTCGGACGTTGCCAGACCGATGAACATGGTGGACATTATTGAACCTCTGGCTTCCGGCTGACGCGCAATCGACTCAATGGCTTTACCGGCAATGTTGCCCTGTCCGAGCGGAACGAGCAAGCCGTTAAGCAGCGCGATAGCGGCGCCAATCTGCGCGATAGCGATAACAAATGCGTATGCGCCGACATCTGTCGTTAACATACTTGTTGCGAAGGTGCTCATGGATAATTCCTCCCAATAAAAATATTTTGGTTTCTTTATTCAGTGGCTGCGGCCTCTCCTATGAACGAGAGACTCAGCACACAGAAAATATAAGTTTGCAGCAGACCCGCGATGAGGTCAAAGTACGCGTGGAGAACAGTAGGTATACCGACAAGGATATATGCCGGAAGCTGATACAGCAGCGTAATGAGAATCATTCCCCCTAAAACGTTACCGAACAGGCGGAAACTGAGCGAAACGGGACGCGCCAGTTCCCCGATAAGGTTTATGGGAAGGAAAAACACGACAGGCTCGAGAAAAGATTTTAGGTAATTACCTTTTCGGTGCTTAATGCCCATTATCTGTATAATGACGAACGTTGACATCGCGAGGGCGAATGTTACCGACCAGTCGGCGGTCGGGGGTCTGAGTGTGCCGAGAAAGATGAGTCCGCTGATGTTGGAGATAAGTATAAAAGCAAACACCATAAAGAACCAGCTGCCTATACCTCTGAATTTTTCTCCGGCACTGCTTTTTACAAATCCGTCAAACATCTCAACCATCAGTTCAACAACATTCTGAAAGCCCTTTGGCTTTCTTTCGTCAAATTTTTTGAGTTTAATGCGTACCACAACGGCAAAAGCGATGAGTATCCCCATGATAATCCATGTGCTCAGGTGTGTTTGTGTAAACCACACATCAACGCCTCCCACAGTGAATCCCCATAGGCTTTTAATACCGAAATCCAATATGCCACCCCCTTTACAGTGAACACTGTCCGTGATTATATCACATACTGTCTGAAAACACAATATTAAATATTTAATATCGCAAAGAAAACTGAAAGAGATACTCTACTGCTCTGTTGCGTCCTCCGGAATATCATCCTTGAACTCGTTTCTGAGGGTAATTCTCAGCGAGTATGCGGCAATCGGCATTGTAAAGACACCCGCGATCGCGCCCCACAAATTTATAAAGGGTATCAAAGCGGCCGCGATTAAAACCGCGCCTGTGAGCAGATACCTTATTAAATATTGCAGACGTATATAATTCGCCGCGCTTTTTCCTTCTTTATCCAAGCTCTTTACAACAGCTTTATCAATCATATACACCTTTATAATGTTTAGCCCCGCCGTCAGAGCAAGCCCCAGTATAAAAGGGAATATCTGTAAAATATCGGATATTAGAAAATAATATGCCGCCGCCGCCGCGGTAATAACCGCGACCGCAATACCTATTGTAATCATCATGTTCCTTGCCGGCTTAGATAAATTCATATTTACTCCCGCTACATATTCTTCATTATATCATACATGGATTTGAACGCCGCGCCCGCGCCCAGCAGAGAAAAAATAATTATAAGCCATGGTGACGTGCCGAAAAGATTGTCGAAGAACCACCCGCCCAACACTCCGACCGAAACACACGCGATGACCGAAAAGGCAATCTGCGTCATAAGAGAAATTCCCTTGGCGATATGCTTATATTGTTTGTCTTTATTCGGCATACTAACATTCTCCGTCCGATTATTGGATGTCCGTTGTTCTGCATTATAAATTAGAGGCGTGTAATTGTCAAGCCTTTCGGCTCACAACTTCACGCCAATCTAATTTACGCCAGAATATACAATGTCTTGTAGGGGACGCTGTCCTCAGCGTCCCGAATATATAGAGATTCCAACCCTTTTAACATTTCTCGCAAATAGTCGGTTTGCCGCGTGACGGTGCGGTATGCCGGACGAATTGCAGTCAAAAATATATTCCGAACACTGCTCGATACGCCAGTCGTGAAAATAAGTGAACAGCTGCCCGGATTTCCATAAATGATGATAATTATCATCCGGCGCGGGCGAAACAAATGGTTTGCTCACGAACACATGAAAAGCAACAAGACCGGTTTCGTTCACATGAGTTTTGTAGTCTGCCATAACCTCATCCCGAAGCTCCGGTTTTATGTAGTGAAGCACTCCGCTTGAATAAAGCACATCGTAGTTTTCGTCCAAACGGTAATCCCATAAATCGGCGCGGAATGTCCGCACATGAACACGCGCTTTTTCAGCAAGCCGCTTCGTTTTTTCAAGCCCCGCTTCTGAAATATCAAAGGCACTCACTTCATATCCGCAGCGGGCAAAAAACACAGCGTCTTTACCTTCGCCGCAACCAATATCAAGCAGTTTCAACGGTTTGGTCGGCGGCATCAATTCGATGACTTTCAAACAAGCCGTGTTGGGTTCAACGCCCCAAAAATATTCTGCCTTTCGATAGTCGTCCTCATAAAACGAAGTGTCGTTATTGAAAGCGGAGTAGCCCAACAGCTTATCAACGCTGACGTTGAGTGTCTGCGCGAGTTTTGGGAGCAGCACGGTGTCGGGTATCGTCTGCCCTGTTTCCCATTTACTGACCGCTTGGAACGTTATCCCAAGTTTGTCTGCAAGTGCTTCTTGTGTCATGCCTAAATCTTTTCGGTATCGGGATATATTTCCCGCTAAAATCTCTCGCATATAAATCCACCTCTTTATAAATATTATGCGTGATTTTAGGCGCAAAAGCAATAACCGCGTATTTGAACTTGTGAAAAATTCAACCGCCGCTTGAGTTTGTGATATGTGGTATAGTAATTATTCATAGATTATAGTAATATCGCAATCTGAAAAGTAGATTTTGATTAAAAGTCATGGTATACTGTTCGTGTGCAATCTTTTGGGCGAAAGAACAGCATAATTTTAACGCATAATTGATTATATTGCGTTGGTTGATTTGGAGGGCAATTAAGTGGACAACAATAAAATTCGGTTGTTTGAGGACAGGCGTGTTCGCACAGCATGGGACGAAGAAAGAGAAGAATGGCTGTTTTCCGTTGTAGATACCGTGGAAGTGCTGACAGGCACAGATAATCCCCGGCGTTATTGGAGCGATTTGAAACGCAAATTAAAAACAGAGGGAAGTCAGTTGTACGAAAAAATCGTACAACTGAAATTGAAAGCTGCGGACGGCAAGCGATATGATACAGATGTTGCCAATGCCGAACAGCTTTTGCGTATTATCCAGTCGATACCGTCACCAAAAGCCGAGCCATTCAAGATGTGGTTAGCTCGCGTTGGCAGCGAACGGATTGACGAAACGATAGACCCGGAACTGACGATAGACCGCGCCCTTGAAACCTATCTCAAAAAAGGCTATTCCCGCGAATGGATAAATCAACGCTTGCAGGCTATCCAAGTCCGAAAGGAACTGACGGACGAATGGGATGACAGAGGGATTCAAAAGGGAATAGAATACGCCATACTTACCGATGAAATATCAAAAGCATGGTCGGGCATGACGACAAGACAGTATAAAAACTACAAAGGTCTGAAAAAAGAAAACCTTCGCGATAATATGTCCACGCTTGAGTTGGTTTTGAATATGCTTGCAGAAGCCACGACTACGGAACTGGCAAAAGCACATGACGCACGGGGATTATCCGAAAACCAACAGGTCGCAAGGCGCGGCGGCAAGGTTGCCGGAAACGCAAGGAAGGAGATTGAAACTGACACGGGCAAGCCTGTCATCACAGCTCAAAACGCCGTTGATTTTAGCAAATTGATTTCCAACGTTATTGAGGGGTCAGCCGATAATGAGAATAAATAAGAAAAAACTATCAGTATGGATTATTATCTTTTCATTGGTACCGGTTCTCTTAGCTGTTTGGGCTGTTTACACAGATGTAATTATATTGCGTAAGACCGAAGATATGGCAAACTATGAAAACACTGTGTCCATTTTATGGGTTGGCAGCAGCCATGTGTTTGCCGGCAATGTCCCGCAGCAGTTACAAGCTGTTACCGAATCATACGATATTAAAATAACATATAAAGACATATCAAGGCACGGAAATCGGGGCGGGACTTTAAGAGAACATAGGGAAAACGCAATAAAGGAAATGCAGACCGGAAAGTTTGACTATGTCGTCCTGCATGACCAGAGCAGACGGTCGCTTAATGACATTGACGGGTTGCTTTCCGATATTCAAATTCTTTGCGAAACAGCAAGAGAAAACAGTGTTATACCTATACTTTATGATTTTGCGTGTATGGCTGCGGACGGACAGCCCGATGAAGAGCGTCTTCGGGCATCTATCAGCGCGTATAAACACGCAGCTGCTGAAAACGATGCTATTTTAGTAAGAGCAGCCGAATCATGGATTTATGCGTATAAAACAATACCGGAGATTTCCTTATACACTCGATTTGACCTCCGCGGACTTCATTCAAACAAAGCAGGAGGATTTCTTACAGCTTGCGTGTTTGCGACCACGCTGTTCAATCTGCATATTGAGGAAGTTCCAAAAGACAGCATATACAAGGGCAATGACGCGCTTGACCTCGCGCAAGCGGCATGGGAATTTGTTCATTCCTCACATTAGAATATTATTGGTTGCTGTCTTCCTTGACATATGCGCTATAACTCTACAAAAATTCCATCTTGCCAATCTCGTCCAAATAATGTATATTAGTAGCAATACTACGAAAGATGAGGTGTCCATATGCGCGCTTTTGAATTGCTGACCGATTCCAGCTGCGACCTCCCGCGCGAGATAGTCGAGGAGTTCGGCATAACAATGCTGCCCATGTCATTTACGCTCGGCGGGCAGACTTATCACGAGGACTATTGGGCTTCGATTACCCCGGACGAGTTCTACACTCGTGTAAAGAGCGGCGAAAAATCTATGACAACACTGTTCAACCGCGAGGCTTTTGTTAAGGTGTTTTCAGACATCGCGCAGAAGGGGCGGGATATAGTCCTTGTGTGCCTCAGCGGCAATATATCCGGGACATATGAAAACGCGGTGGGCGCGGCGGAAGATGTTGCTAAATCTTTCCCTGAGCGGCGCGTCCGCGTTGTGGACAGCATAAACGCTACCATCGGGCATGGACTGCTCGTCCTGAACGCCGCGCTAAAAGGCGATGACGGCATGAACGCCGATGAAACGGCGGATTATCTCGAGGAAGTCAAGCACAAAACATACGCCTTCTTCACGGTCGATGATTTGATGTTCCTGCACGCGGGCGGGCGGCTGTCAAAATTCTCGGCTATCGCCGGTTCAATGCTCGGCGTTAAGCCCGTTCTGTGGGTTGACACGGAAGGAAGTCTTAAAGTCAGCGACAAGAAGCGCGGGCGCAAAGCGTCGCTCGAGTGGTTGGTCGAGTGCATGGCGAAATGTTCCGATACGTCTAAAAAACACAAATTTGTTACAATCGCGCACGGAAACTGCAAAGAAGACGGTGAATATGTAAAGAAGCTCGTAGAAGAACGCTTCGACACCGAAAGAGTAATCCTTACAATGCTGGGCGCGGTCATCGGCTCGCACTCCGGTCCCGGCACATTGGCGATGTTCTTCGAGGGCGATATTGTACGAACGGAGTTTGAAAATAACAAGAAATGATTCTCATCGACGCAAACAACGTACACAAGACTTTCGGCGGGCAGCCCGTCCTGCGCGGGCTGTCCTTTACTGTTGAGCGCGGCGAGCATATCGGGCTTGTGGGCGCGAACGGCGCGGGCAAAACCACACTGCTAAAAATCCTTACCGGGGCGGAGACACCGGACGAGGGCGGCGTATCAGTGCCAAGCAGCATTTCGGTCGGATTGCTCGGGCAGTTTCCCAAATATCCGGACGGGACGAAAGGCAGCGATGTTATCGGCGCGTTTGAGTACGAAACGGATTTTACCAGAGTATGCCGTGGTCTTAGGCTTGACAAGACACTGTTAAACGGCGATATGTCAAAGCTGTCCGGCGGTGAGCAGACGCGCGTCAATCTGGCGCGTCTGCTGCTGAAGCATACCGATCTGCTTTTGCTCGATGAACCGACAAATCACTTGGACTTGCGCGTTTGCGAGTGGCTCGAGGAATATATGTCGGGCTATAAACGAACTGTCGTTGCCGTATCGCACGACAGGTATTTTTTAGACAAGTTTGCGCGGCGCATTATTGAAATCAACGGCGGCAAGGCGGAGTTTTACAGCGGAAATTACAGTTTTTATGCCGAGGAACGCGAAGCGAGGCGTGTTGAGCGCGAGCGTATATACGATAAAGAGAAGCGGGAGTACGACAAACTCTCGGCATCGGCAACGCAGATGCACGCATGGGCTGGCAAGAACGCGAAAATGCACCGCCGCGCGTTTGCGATGGAAAAACGCGCCGCGCGCATACTAAAGACCGAAAAGCCTCAAACGGAACGCTTGCTGAAAGGCAGTTTTTCCGAAACGGGATTTTACGACGACGATGTTTACAGGCTTGAGGGCATATCAAAATCCTTCGGAGAAAGAAAAATTCTGGACGATATAACGCTTGATATACGCGGCGGCGAACGGGTCGCGCTATTGGGAGATAACGGCTCGGGCAAGACAACGCTGCTGAAAATTATGCTTGGCGAGCTTGAGCCTGACGGAGGGCGCGTGTGGCGCGGCCCGTCAGTCAAGACCGCTTATCTGCCGCAGCAGGTAACGTTCGAGGACACGAGCCGCAATCTTGTCGATACTCTTTTATACGAACTGGATGTAACGCCCACAACGGCGCGTAACAGGCTTGCCGCCTATCATTTTACGGGCGACAAGGTCTTCGACCCTATCAGCGCGTTGTCCGGCGGCGAGCGCAGCCGCCTGAAACTTTGTATTATAACGGCGCGTGACGCTAATCTGCTGCTTTTAGACGAGCCGACAAATCACTTGGATATAGCATCGCGCGAATGGGTGGAATCCGCCCTTGACGGCTACGAGCAGGCTATGCTGTTTGTGTCGCACGACAGATATTTTATCGAGCAGTTTGCCACGCGGATTTGGTGGCTGGAGGATGGCATAATACGGGATTTTCGCGGCGGTTACGATGAGTTTACTGCCGCGAGAAAAAATGAAGCGCGGAAAGAAAAGCAAAACACGCCGCGCCGCGAGACGGTTCAAGCGCAGAGCGAATCCCCTTTACAGAGACAGCGGCGCATAGAGCAGGAGGCAAATCGGCTTGAAAAAGAGATTGAGCAGGCGGAAATCGAGCTGTTCGACATCGGCGAGCGGATAAAAGCCGCGTCGTATGACGCGGCGGCACTTGTGGGTCTGTTGGAGGAGCAGTCGGAGCTTGAGACAAAAAGAGACGGGTTGTATAAACAGTTGGAGAGTATGTAAGGGTTAGGTGTTCTTACTTCTAAAGCTCACCCTGTTTTCCGTCCCCTTAAACAGCCGCTTTATATTCTCCCTGTGCAGAAACACGACAAACAGGGCAATCATAGCGGACGCGGTTATCGTTACCGCGTCATAATTGAAAAACCAAAACGAGAACGGTACGCTGATTACCCCGAGCATTGAACCGAGTGATGACAGACGGGTAACGGCGACAGTCAGTATAAATATCGTGGCGCATATCAGAAACGCCCGCCAATCAAGCATAAGTACCATAGCTCCGGTTGTCGCAACGCCTTTTCCGCCCTTGAAACCGAAGAATACGGGGTACACATGACCGATAATCGCAAACGCGGCGGCAAGTATACGCGCGAAATAGAACTGCTCCGAACCGTAAAAAAGCCAGCCCGCGAACAGAATAGCGATAACACCTTTTAATATGTCGCCCGCCGCCACCAAGGCGGCAAGTTTTTTGCCCATTACGCGCAGAGCGTTGGTAGCTCCGGCGTTCCCGCTGCCGTGACCGCGAATATCGTCTTTTAATATTGTCCGCGATATAACAACCGCTGTGTTGAAACTGCCGAGAAGATATGAAACGATTGCAACGATTGCAAGATTCATGAAAAGCATTTAGAATCCTCCTGTTTTTTCTTCGCCCTTCTGTCTGACTGTCAGTTTCAGCGGCGTGCCTTCAAACCCGAATGTCTGGCGCAGTTGATTCTCGATGTAACGCTTATATGAAAAATGGAACAATTTCGATTCGTTAACGAATACGACAAAGTGCGGCGGCTTCACGCCCGTCTGCGTCATGTAGTACAGTTTCAGCCGCTTTCCTCTGTCCGATGGCGGCTGTACACGCGCCGTGGCATCAGACAGCACATCATTGAGCATACCCGTGGAGACACGCATCGCGTTCTGACCCGCTACATAGATAATCAGCTCAAACAGCCGCTCAACACGCTGTCCGGTCAGCGCGGAAATGAAGATTATAGGCGCGTATTGCATAAACGCCAAATCAACACGAATCCTATCGCGCATATTGTCCATTGTATGCGTGTCTTTTTCGATTAAGTCCCATTTATTAACAACAATGATACACGCCTTGCCGGCATCGTGTACAACGCCCGCAACCTTGGTATCCTGCTCGGTAACGCCGTCACGCGCGTCAATCATTATAAGGCACACATCCGCGCGTTCTATCGCCATTACCGCCCGCAGAACACTGTAATATTCCACATTTTCATTGACCTTGGATTTTTTTCTCATACCCGCCGTGTCGATAAAGTTATACTTTCCGTACTTGTTTTCAAAATAGGAGTCCGTAGCGTCGCGCGTTGTGCCGGGAACATCCGACACTATGACGCGCTCATGCCCCAAAATGCGGTTAATCAGCGATGACTTGCCCGCGTTGGGCTTGCCCGCAATGGCAACAGAAATGACATCAGGCTCAAACTCATCCTCCGTATCGGGCGGGAAGTGTTCGAGACAGGCATCTAACAAGTCGCCCGTACCCATGCCGTGCATTGCCGACACGGCGTGCGGATCACCCAGTCCGAGATTGTAGAACTCATAGACATCGGGGCTTACCGGCCCGGGCGTGTCACATTTATTGACGGCGAGGATTATAGGCTTCTTGGATTTTTGCAGCATTATCGCAACATCCGCGTCGGCGGAGGTCATGCCCGTCCGCACATCGGTAATAAATATAACGACATCGGCGTTCTCTATGGCAATTTCAGCCTGCCGCCGCATGAATTTCAGCATTTCATCGTCTGTGCGCGGCTCGATTCCGCCCGTGTCCACAAGCGAAAAGGCGCGTCCGCGCCATTCCGCGTCCGCGACAATACGGTCGCGCGTAACGCCCGGAGTATCCTCAACGATAGAGATACGCCGCCCGACCAGCTTATTAAATAACAGTGATTTGCCCACATTAGGGCGGCCAACTATGGCAACAATAGGCTTCATTTTCAGTTCCTTATTATTTGTATAACTCTCTTGCCAATGCCTCGCCGTGCGGCGGTACGACTTTTATATAGACACCGAGCGCGTCTGTCACATCCCGAACCGTTAAGTCGTCAAGAAAAACATCCCCGCCGTGGCGCAGCATATTCGAGGGTATCAATAAATACTCGCCCAGAGCCTTGCCCGTCAGCTGATTTATCAAATCCCTGCCTGTAACAAGTCCCGCAACCGTCACCGTATCGCCCCAAAACTCGTTAATAATGGGATATACGCTCACGTTAGACGGCAATATATTAACCAAAAACGGCGCGAACGCCGTTCCCGTGGCGATTGAAACAGCGTTGCCCTTGGGGGCGCGGCTTTCAGCCGCATACGCGAAATCATCGAGGAAAAGCCTTATCATGCCAACGCCGTTCTCCAACTGCGGGTAGTCATCGTAATACTCGGACGAAGGCAGCTCAAGCCCCGCCCGTAAGTACAGTTCATCGGCGCAGTAAACCCGCGCGAAAGCGTCCGCCCTCTTGATACAGTCACGCGCGTTCTCCGGTGTCAGCGGAGTTAATGAGTAAAGCCCATCTCTGTACTTGGTTAATCCGACAGGCACGACAGCCACGCTCAAGACACCCAGAGAGGTCAAGTCTTTAAGCGTATGCGTCAGTATGTTCCCGTCATTTATACCCGCGCATACCACAATCTGAGTGTGCAGTTCTATCCCGGCGTTTGAGAGCTGTTGGAGAATACCGAAGCACAGCCCCGCTTTAGGATGATTAAGCATATCGTAGCGCACGGACGGTTCTGTCGCGTGTACCGACACCCTCAGCGGCGATATGCGCTGCTCGATAATGCGGTCTATGTCTTCATCCTCAAGGTTTGTCATGGTAATGTAATTACCCTGCAAAAATGAGAGCCGCGCATCGTCATCCTTGTAATAGAGCGTCTTTCGCATATGTGGCGGTTGTTGGTCGATAAAGCAGAATACGCACTTGTTACGGCAGTGCTTCTGCTCGTCCATCAGCGGTGAATCAAACTCCAGCCCGATGTCGCTCCCCTCGGCGTGTGTGACGTGGTAATAGCGCGTCACACCGTGCGAACCGGCAACGGTAAGCTCAAGTTTGCGGTCATAACTGTAAAACCTGTAATCCAAAACATCGCGCACGGGTTTTCCGTTTACGCACATCAAACGCGCACCGGTCACAAGACCCGCGCGCGCCGCCGGACTGCCTTTTCTAACTCCGGTTATAAGCGGACTACTTATCGTCCCCGACCTCTATCACCTGACGGCCTCTGTACATACCGCAAGCCTTGCAAGCTCTGTGGCGCAGGGCATATTCCCCGCATTTGCACATAACAAGATCCGGTGCTTCAAGTTTCCAATGCGAACTGCGGCGCAGATTGCGTCGCTGTTTAGAAATTTTACTCTTTGGAACTGCCATTTTATTATCTTCCTTTCTATTGAATGTACTCTCCGAACTCTCCCCCGTCACAATCCTCGCCGCATAAAACCTTCATATCCATGCTGAGTATCAGTTCCGGGATGAAAATCTCATCGAGTTCTATCGAATCGCCTTTCAGGACATAAACGTTGTCCTCGTCTTTCTCAATCTCAGACAGCATATATGATACTTCAAGCGTCTTTTCACTCTCAAATGATTTTCCGCATCGGTCACAGACAAGCGTCAACATACCGTTGAGTTCGCCGCCGAGCATCAGCACACCCGAAATATTCTTTATCGTGCCGGATACCTCAAGCGGTTCGGCGTTTTCGTTCTGATAATCCGGTACGCGCAAGTCATACGCAAACTCCTGTTTGCCGCCCGGGCTTTTTTTCAAAACACGCAAATCAAACCGCACAGTATCACCTCGCAAACGGTACAGGGGGTATTATAATCAATGCAAACGCGATTGTCAAGCAAAAGTTTTGGTGTGCGCCCGCGAACAAATACGTCAATCTAATTTATAAACGCAATGTATAATTTGGCAAGAAAAACACCCGCCGACTGCGGTCGGCACCCTCTTTGCCGAAAGAGGGCAGGGTTAAATCGGCTTTCTTTGCCCTCTTTTGTAAAGAGGGTGGCTCCGCAGAGCCGGGTGTTTTTCTCGCCCGCAGGCGATAAAACAGAAATATATCAAATTACATTGACGTGTCCCTGCAAATGAATTTGTTGACGGATGATGTATAATATTGTATTATGAATTGTAGAAACGAACTGTGTTCGTCCTTATGCAACAAATCATTTTAGGAGGAATCCACATGAAAAAACGTATTATTTCCCTCTCGTTGGCTTTTGCCCTTCTCCTCGTACTTGTTCCGTCCCTTGCCATCCCCGCGCTTGCCGATGATGCAATGCCTTTTAACATTGATTTGAAGTTGAATAGTGATGACGGTAAATATACCTGTACACTACAGGTCACAAATGTAGAGGGTATCATCAGTATTTACAGAGGAATACAGTATATTTACTTGCTGAATCGAGACAAAAGCACCGCAACGGTAATTGACGGCACTTTGAAACTCCACTCCGCGACATTTAACGCAGGAGATAAAGTGCCTTATTCTTATCTTAATGGGGCCGAATTTTCTAATTGCTCTTTTGTCGGTGAAAATCCTCTGATTGGGATTATCTTTGATGAAACTGACGGTAATCCGCTGGATTTCGCAAGAGATAAATATGAAGATGACGAAGCGGGCTTGTATACCCTGTCCGAATCTGCCATGATTGAAATTATTTTAGAACAGTTTGATTTTTCCTCTGCAAGCGTTTGGGCAAGAGAGGGGATAGCCGCCGCAATAGCAAAGGATTTTGTCCCCGATGGCTTGTATGACAATTACACCAACATAATCACCCGCGCCGAGTTCTGCCGCATGGCGGTCAAGTGGTTGGAATACAGGACGGGGAAAAACATAGACGCAATACTGGCTGAAAAAGGCGTGTCCCGCAACCCTAACGCTTTTACCGACACAAACGACCAAAATATCCTCGCGGCGTTCGCGCTTGGAGTTACATCCGGCATAGGTAACAATCAGTTCAACCCCAACGGCGGCTTCACCCGTGAACAGGCGGCGGGCATGATACTGAATGTCGGGAAAGTTATCGGAATGAATACGAGCAATATCCCGCCATCGGGGTTTGCGGACATGGGCGATGTGTCGCCGTGGTGTGTTGACGGCGTGAATTTTGTCAAGGCAAACGGAATTATGCAGGGTGATAACAACAAATTCAACCCGAAAGGCGTGTATACCCGCGAACAGAGCATACTGACGTTTAACAATATCAAGGAAACAACGCCCGGTGTCGTTAGCCTTATTAATGTGACAATCAGTGAAACCCTTAAAAAAGGCATGACTGCGGCAGAATTTGAGCAAGCATACGCAATAGCCAAAAACATTGCTTCAAAATATGCCGGAATGAGCAGAGCGGAGCAACTGCAAGGGATTTATAAGGACTTACGGGCGATAACGGAAGTAATAATATTTTCAGACGGGTATACAACAAGCGACCCTCATTATAACGATGTTTACGGATTCTTTGTCCTCAACGCCGCGTCCTGTGCCGGAGCGACCCGCGCTGTGGGATTGTGCTTGAATATACTTGACATACCGTTCGAGCATATCAACGAGAACCAATGGAAGCACCAGTGGTGTCGGGTAGAGGTAAACGGCGAATACTGGATATGTGACGCATACGGTATGTATGTAGGCAAAGAACCCGCGCCGTATGAACACCCGTATTTTGAGTAAACAGAACCTTAAACAACCGCCAATCCCTTTCGGGGAATGCGGTTGTTTCTGTAGGGGACGCTGTCCTCAGCGTCCCGCCAATTATATAAATCCCCTCAATTATCCCAATTCGGCTATCATCTTCTCAACATAGGCCACATCCTCGGCTTCCATGGTCGCTTTGGCTTTGTTGATAAGTTCAAACAATCCCTCGACTTTGTTCTCCGATTTTTCATTGTCACGTTTTAGTTTGAGCAAATCATATAACGCGGTTTTCTGCATTGTACGCATTTCCATATTGGATGGCATAATATAACCCCCTTTCCTGTTTCCATTTTACACTCATAACCCTCGCTTTGTCAACCACAAAAAACCACGGGGACACGGCGGACGCACAGGAGTGCGTACCCACCGAATTATTCGATTGACAACACAACTATTATGTACTATAATATAGCACATGATTGATTTTAGGTGTTTTATTGAGGAGGGCTTATGAGACAGAGGGATTTAGCAAATTCATACTTATCCGCCTTGTGCATGGAGTTGTCCATGCTTTTAGAATCCGGAATCGCGTTCAGCGATGGGATTCTAATGCTCCAAGACGATGAGAAAGACAAAGGCGGGAAAGCCGTACTGCAAAGCCTTTTAGCAACATTGGAAAAAGGCGAGCCGCTCTCGGCGGCACTAAAAGAATCGGCGTTTTTCCCGCGCTACATGATTAGCATGGTGGAAATCGGGGAAAAAACAGGCCGCTTGGCGGGAACGCTGAAAGCACTCTCCGAGCATTACAGCAGGCAGGAGAGATTGGCAATCTCCATAAAAAGTGCCGTACTGTATCCCGCCATATTACTTGTGCTGATGGTAGCGGTCGTTTTAGTGCTTATAGTTCAAGTGCTTCCGATTTTTAACGATGTGTTTACCGAACTCGGCAGCCAGATGTCGCCGCTTGCGGCAAGTCTCGTAAACTTCGGCGGATGGCTTGGGAATGTTTCCGCGGTCTTGGCGGCGATAATCGGCGCGATTTTCGTTGTCGCTTTTATCGCGTGGATTGTCCCGTCTATACGCAGAGCCATAAGCAAATCTTTCAGTAATATGTTCGGGGACAAATCCGTGTTCGCGCATATTTCATCATCGCGTTTTACATCGGCAATGACGCTTGCCGTTACCAGCGGACTTGATACCGATGAAGCTGTCACGATGGCGGCGGCTATCAGCGGCGGGTCTAAGGCCGTGGACAAGAAAAACAATAAATGTATTGAAATGCTGCGTTCGGGCGGCACTCTCGCCGATGCTATGCGCGACTCGGGCATACTCTCCGCGCGTGACAGCAGGATGCTCTCCCTTGGCGGGCGCAGCGGCATGGTTGACTCCGCGATGGCTGAAATAGCGCGGCGCAGTGAAATAAGGGTGCAAGACGAAATTGACCGCGTTGTCGGCAAAATAGAGCCTACTCTTGTCGTAATCACATCGGCAATAGTGGGTGTAATCCTGCTGTCGGTTATGATGCCGCTGATGGGTATTATGACCTCCATAGGATAACGGCTATGAAAAGAGAAATTTTTAAGAAAACCGCTTTGGGCGTTTTGAAGGACAGTATCGGAACGCTTGTGTTAACGCTTGTAATTCTGGGAATGGTTCTGTTCGGGCTTTACCAAGCGGAACAGTCCGTCAGATCCGAGTCAATCCGTGTGCTTGAAGAGGGGATTCTTCGCGCGGCTGTAAAATGCTACACGGTCGAGGGCAGCTACCCGGAGAGCATAGCGTACATCGAGGATAACTACGGCGTGTATATAGACAGGACGAAGTATGTCGTGCATTATGACATATTCGCGTCAAACCTATTACCGGACATAACCGTTATTGACCTGCGAAATCGTTGATTTGCCGAACAGACAGAATGTCTGTTCAGTTACGGGGGTACAGCCTATATGGGGAAATCAGTTAAAGGACAAAAAATTGATACGGTGCTTGTGCTGTTAACTTTCTGCGTTTTCGCGGTATCGGTGCTTCTGGTGCTGATGCTCAGTGCGCGGGTTTATAAGAACATGACGCAGGTATCAAGCGAGGCTTATAACGAACACATAGTCCTGTCATATATATGGACTAAAGTAAAGAACGAGGACAATGAGGGGAAAATCACCGTTGATGATTTTAACGGCTTATCCGCTCTCTCTATCAGCGCGGACTACGGCGGCACGGAGTACAAAACGATGATTTACCGCCATAACGGATGGATTTATGAACTGTTCAGCGAGGCGGGTCTTGGGCTTGCCCCGGAAGACGGTACTGCACTTATAGAATCCGGCGAGCCGCTCGGCTTTGAACTGTTGGAGGGCGGGCTTATACGCGCGTCGTCAGGCGCGAGGAATCTGATAATTTCGCCGAGAAGCGTTTCGGGAATCGCGTTGGAAGGGGGGCTTGCTCAATGAACCGCCGTTCAAAAGCCTCTCTGTTTTTATTGGAACAGCTTATAGTTATATTGGTGTTTGCTCTGTGCGCGGCGGCTTGCGTCAGAGTTTTCGTCTTCTCTTACACGACCGCCAATAACACAAGGGATACCTCAAACGCTCTGCTTATAGCCGAGAGCGCGGCGGAAGCGTTCAAATTCACGGGCGGCGATATTGGAAGAACAACAAGTATTTTGAGCGGAGCCGCCGGAAGCGGCGAAATTCACTATGACGGCGACTGGAAGCCCTCCGCGAAAAGCGAAGCCGTGTACAGCTTGGTTTTTTCACAGCTTGAGAATGATGGAACTGTTAAAAAATGCAAGGTAAACGTCAGCAGGGCAGAGGATGACGAGCTATTGATTACCCTTGATATAGCGGCGGGAGGTGGACGCAGTGAATAACGGCGGAACGGGAACGGGCAGCGCGTCCATAGTGTTGATTTTCGCGGTATTGTGCCTAACTGTGTTTTCTATTATCGCCTACTCATCGGCGAGAGCCGGAAAGGCAATGACAGATGCCGAAGTGCGCCTTGTAAAGCAATATTACGATGCGGATGCCATAGCCGAAATGATAACCGCCGAGATAATGCTTAACACGGATGATATTCCCGAAAGCGTTATGGGCGCGGAGATTGAGAGCTATCTTGACTTTGACACATGGGCGCAAATAGTCCAGTTTAATTGCGGGATGAACGACAGGAAAGAGCTTCATGTCAAACTTGAGGTTTATCCAGATTATTATAACATACTCAGCTGGCGGATGCGGGACATCGGAGATGAAGACGGCGGCGATTTCGGATTCATCTTTGACGACAATCTGCCTGTATGGGATGGGAATTAGGTGACAAATGAACGGAGTTTATGATTGGCTTACCTTGGCGGTGGAAAAAAAGGCTTCCGACATATTTATCGGGGCAGGCCGCCGCGTGTGTTTTAAGATTGACGGGGTTATCGTACCGCAGAGCGAGAATATAACAACGCCAAGCGAAGCGGACGAATATGTCAGCGGCTTATATGAGCTGGCGCGGCGACCGATTAATCACTATAAAGATTCCGGAGACGATGACTTTCCCGTATCAATAAGGGATTTGGCGCGTTTTAGGGTCTGCGCGTACAGACAGCGCGGCACGATGGCGGCTATAATAAGGGTCGTCCTGTTCGGCATACCGGATTACAAAGACTTAAATATTCCCGAAGAGGTAATGAAAACAGCATCGCAAAACCACGGGCTTGTACTGGTTACGGGTTCGGCGGGAAGCGGCAAAACCACAACGCTCGCGTGTATCATAGACGCAATTAACAAAGACCGCAACTGTCATATAATCACGCTCGAAGACCCTATCGAGTACCTGCACAGGGACATAAAGAGCCTTGTCAGTCAGCGTGAAATATCCACGGACACCGATTCGTATATATCCGCGCTCCGCGCTTGCCTGCGGCAAGCACCCGATATTATACTCTTGGGCGAAATGCGCGACCACGAGACAATTAAAACCGCCATGACCGCAGCTGAAACCGGACACCTTGTTATCTCGACATTGCACACGGTCGGCGCGGTGAATACAATAGACCGTATCATAGACGTTTTCCCGTCCGGTCAGCAGCAGCAAATACGGGTACAGCTCTCAATGCTTCTGCATTCGGTTGTATCACAGCAGTTATTGCCCAACGTAAAAGGCGGGCTTTCGCTTGTTTTTGAAATTATGCACTTAAACAGCGCGATACGCAATCTCATACGCGAATCAAAAACACACCAAATCGACGCGGTTATACAGACTTCGGCAAACGAGGGCATGGTGAGCATGGACGCGTGTATATTAAAGTTATACAAGGAAGGTATGATTACAGCGGATGTAGCTCTAAGCCACGCTTCAAACGCGGATGTCATGACGAGACAGATAGGGCTGAAGTGAGTTTTGAACAGAAAATTTACCTAGAAAAATTCTCGTTAAAATTTGTATTGACACTTCTTTCATTATAATGTATATTATACCTCGTACCATTGAAAAACCGACATGAAACGGGGGATGATAAATGTCCAAAGACCTCATTCGTCTTATAGACTGTGTTATGGTGTTTGACGATGATGTTATTCTTGATAAAATCAACCTTACTATAAAAAACCAAGAGTTTCTTACTCTGCTCGGCCCAAGCGGCTGCGGGAAGACGACAACACTGAGAATAATCGGGGGATTTGAAACCCCGACCTCGGGAGACGTTTTCTTTGACGGCGTAAGGATAAACAATGTCCCTCCGCACAAGCGGAGGGTCAATACAGTGTTTCAGAAATACGCGCTTTTTCCCCATTTGAATGTTTTTGAGAATATAGCTTTTGGACTGCGTATAGCCAAAGTGCGCGAGGATGAGATTAAAACCCGCGTTCTCGAGTCGTTGGCTCTTGTCGGTTTGCGCGGATATGAAAAACGCCGCGTACACCAGCTCTCAGGCGGACAGCAGCAGCGCGTTGCCATAGCGCGAGCGATTGTTAACCGCCCGCAAGTGCTGCTGCTTGACGAGCCTTTAGGTGCGCTTGACTTAAAACTCCGCAAGGAGATGCAAATAGAACTCAAAGCGATTCAACAGCAGGTCGGCATAACGTTTATATATGTAACGCACGATCAGGAAGAGGCCTTGACAATGAGCGATACGGTTGTCGTCATGAACAACGGCGTTATTCAGCAAGTGGGAACACCGCAGGATATTTACAACGAACCTCAAAACGCTTTCGTTGCCGATTTCATCGGCGAATCGAACATTATAGGCGGCATTATGAACGCCGACCGTGACGTAACGTTCGCCGGAAAGCGTTTTGAATGCGTTGACACCGGGTTCGGTAAGGATGAAAACGTCGATGTCGTCATACGCCCGGAGGATTTTATAGTCACCGAAGACGGCGGACAGATGAGCGGCATTGTGCGCTCGGTCACGTTCAAAGGCGTGCATTATGAGATGATGATTGATGCCGAGGGATTTGGATGGATGGTACACTCAACTCTCAGCCAACCTGTCGGCGCGAAAGTCGGTCTGTCTGTAAAGCCTTTTGACATACATATCATGCGCCGGGAGACTTCGGAATGAGACGGCGTGTTTCATTCCCCTATGTGGGATGGATGGCGGTATTTGTCGTTGTGCCGATGGTGCTTGTTCTGGGCTTCTCGTTCACTAGCGCGGACGGCGGATTTACATTTGAAAACTTCTCTGAGATGACAAAATACGCCCCCGTTTTCGCGCGTTCAATATGGCTTGCGTTCCTCTCGACAGTCATATGCCTGATAATCGGGTACCCCGCCGCACTTGTGATGTCACGCGAAAAACCCATTGTCGCGTCTGCCGCGCTAATGCTTTTAATGCTTCCGATGTGGATGAACTTTCTGCTCCGCACATACGCTTGGATGTCAATTTTAGAAAACAACGGCTTTCTGAATCAACTGCTCGGCGCGTTAAAACTGCCGCCCGTGGCAATAATAAACACGGACGGGGCGGTTTTGCTGGGCATGGTATATAACTATCTGCCGTTTATGATACTGCCGATACACACCGTGCTGCACAAGATGGATAAACATTTACTCGAGGCGGCAAGTGATTTGGGAGCGGACTCGGTAAAAGCGTTCGCGCGTGTTATATTGCCGCTGACACTCCCCGGCGTTTTGTCCGGAGTGACGATGGTGTTTGTACCAAGTGTATCAACGTTTGTAATCTCTAAACTGCTTGGCGGCGGCAAGACCATGATGCTTGGCGACTTGATTGAGATGCAGTTCACCGGGAACGCCTATAATCCGTATCTCGGCTCGGCGATTTCGCTCGTCATGATGGTAATGGTGTTGGCTTCGATGACGATTATGAACAGGTTCGGAGACGGCGAGGAAAGCGCGGTGATGATGTGAGACAGAAATACTTTACCGGTCGCCTGCTGATGATTGCAATCGCTGTTTTTCTCTATCTGCCGATTGTTATAATGATTGTGTTCTCGTTTAACTCAAGCAAGAGCCGCACGGTTTGGACGGGCTTTACGCTCGAATGGTATTCGGCGTTGTTCCGTAACGAGCTGATAATGAGTTCGCTTTATACGACAATCCTCGTATCACTGCTCGCGGCGGCAATAGCCACGGTTTTAGGTACGGCGGCGGCAATCGGATTCAGCCGCATGAGGCGCGGCACACGACAGTTTTTCCTCACGGTAAACAATATCCCCGCCGTCAACCCCGACATTATAACCGGAGTGTCGCTGATGCTGCTGTTTGTGTTTATCCGCTCGGTTACCAATATTGAACTGGGGTTCTTTACGCTTCTGCTCGCGCACATAACCTTTAACGTTCCGTATGTGATACTGTCCGTCATGCCCAAACTGCGAGGGCTGAACAAGCATCTGTTTGAAGCGGCTTTAGACCTTGGAGCAACGCCCATCAGAGCGTTTTGGAAAGTGATTCTGCCGGAGATAATGCCGGGCGTTGTAAGCGGCGCGTTGATGGCGTTTACGCTGAGTATAGACGACTTTGTCATAAGCTACTTTACGGCGGGTTCGTCTGTTCAGACGCTGCCGATGACGATATTCGCCATGACGCGCAAGCGCGTCAGCCCCGAAATCAACGCTATTTCCACATTGCTGTTCACAACGGTATTGTTGTTGCTGATAGTAATAAACGTGGCGCAGCACAGAGACCAGAAAAAACAGAAGCAGAAACAATGAGGAGGTTATAATTGTTATGGGAATTAATACATCTGCTCAACCACAAAAAATAATTTCATATGTTGTTCTGTGTGTTAAGACATTTTCAAAAGAATTTGACTTATCATATATTGAAAGCTACAGATATATTGAAAACTTTGGCGGTCTGCAATTCATTATAAAACATTACGAAATCGAACATACACTAAGCATAGATGACACCATTGGTGATATACGGGCGATATGCAGTAAGAACGGAGGCTTGATATGATACTCTATCATGGGTCAAACACAAAAATACCGAATATAGATTTATCGAAAGCGCGTCCGTATAAAGATTTTGGGCGAGGGTTCTATTTAACCGAGATAAAAGAGCAAGCGGAGAGAATGGCTGACAGAGTTGCGGATCGATTTGGCGGCACGGCGTGTATAAGCACATTTGAACTAAATGATGATTTTGTCGGCGATGATAATTTGAATGTCCTAAAGTTTGATAATCACTCCAAGGAATGGGCGTTATTTGTAATGAATAACCGCGATAGAAATTTCAAAGATTTTGAAGATAAATTATATAATGGCGATAACAAATATGATATAGTTGTCGGCGCGGTTGCCAACGATGATTTGGTGGAGACTTTTGACTTATTTAGAAGCGGATATATCAACATTGATGAGTTAGTCAAACAGATAATATATAGAAATTTAACAAATCAATATTCTTTTCATTCTGAAAAGGCGATTAGATACCTAAAGGCGGTGGAGTAAATGGAATATTCCAAACAGCAGGAATTTTTGATACAACGCTTATCCGCCGATTTAGCGGGTATATTGGTTGAGGAACAAAATAAAACTATAGAGCAGGCACTAAATATTATTTATAATTCGACAACCCTTGCGAAAATTTGCGATTTTAATACAGGGTTATACCGTGAAAGCGCGGGATATAATTATGACATTTTGCAGGATGAATTGAAGCACGGAAAATTTGGTCAATATGGGAAATACGAATAAACATATGAACAGATTTACCGCCATTCCTCAAAACCTGCAAGGAGGGTTAAAAATGAAAAAGATTGTTCTGATTTTACTTTTTGCGGCGGCAATGTTTGCCGCTTTGTCCGGCTGCGCGAACTATCCGAACGGTGTCGTCAATGTCTACAACTGGGGCGAATACATGGACACGGATTTGAACAAGGAGTTTGAAAAAGAGTTCGGCATTAAAGTCAACTATAAGCAGTATGAGACAAACGAAATGATGTATTCCTATCTTAAAAGCGGCGGCGCGGGTTATGACGTTATCATTCCGTCCGATTATATGATAGGGCGGCTGATTGAGGAAGATATGCTTGAAGAATTGAACTTTTCAAATATCCCCAATTTCTCCGACATAAAACCCGAACTGAAAAACCCGGGCTATGATCCCCAAAACAAATTCTCAGTGCCTTATGCTTGGGGTATAGTCGGGCTTATCTATGACGGCGGGAAGATAAACGAAAATCTTGACAGCTGGGGCGCGTTATTCGATGTAAAATATTCCGGGCAGCTTCTAATGTTCGACAATTCCCGTGACGCTTTTGGTATCGCGCTGAAATATCTGGGTTACTCGCTTAATACCGAAAATGAGGACGAGATATACGAAGCGTTTGAGCTTCTTAAACGGCAGAAACCTCTGGTTCAGGCATATACGATGGATCAGATATTTGATAAGCTCGGCGGCGGCGAAGCACTGCTCGGCCCGTATTACGCCGGGGATTACTTCACCATGCTCGAGGATAATCCCGCGCTGATTTTCGCCGTTCCAAAGGAAGGCACGAATAAATTTGTCGACGCGATGTGCATACCCAAGGGCGCGGATAACAAAGAAAACGCTGAAAAGTATATCAATTTCATGACAAGCACAAAGGCGGCTTTGGCAAACGCCGAGGTCACGTGCTACTCAACGCCTGTTATATCCGCCTTTGAATTATTGGACGATGATGTGAAAAACGATGGCATATCCTACCCGGGCGCGGATATCCTTGCCCGCTGTGAAGAGTTCATGAATTTGAGCGAAAAGACGCGCAAACTGTACGCCGATTTGTGGACGCAGTTAATAAGCGGGTAGGGGCGACCCTTGGTCGTCCGCAGTTTCCTGTAGGGTGCGCCGCCCTCGGCGCACCGCCGTTTCCCCTGTCATCGGCGGTAATATTTACAACGGGCGGACGAACGGCCGCCCCTACGGGATTTTCGCCGTTTTCGTAGGGGCGACCTTTGGTCGTCCGCGTTCCCCCAACGATCGTCCCGTTGACGTTGGATGGTGCGTAATATTAACCACGGGCGGATTGCCATCCGCCCCTACAAAATTATTCGCTAACATACAACCTTAGCTGATTCTTCAAACCCGTCAAGGCGGTTTCGTAGCTTACCTCGTCTTTCAAATACGGTGTCATATGCTCAATGAACATATTTCTGGTCGGTGGTAAAGTTGAATTAAACGTACAGTATTCAATTTTCGTCACCATATCAATATAATCCTGCGCTTCACGGGGTGTCAGTTGCTTGAACACAGCATCGGTGAACGCCGTTCCGTCACAAATAATTCGCCATTCCTCAACTTGGGCGGCAATCGCGCTTTTAGTCACAGGCACACCTCTGGAAAAGCCGTTTTTTGCTTGCATTTCATGAGAGAGCATTATTTTGATAAAGTTCCAAGCATTCTGTGCATTCGGGCTTCCCGCCCTAATGGCTGCCGCTCTATTACTAGTCGCGTGAATCTTGCCGTCCATATCGGGTATCATCATCATCTCATAGTCGCCTTTTACTTTCATTTCACTGGCGAAGTAGGTAAAACCCGCCGGGTCATTTGCCGGCGGGAAAATAATTGTGCCGTTGGTAAAAGTACCGTTGGTTTTGCTGCCGAACATAGAAACTCTGCTGCCGATATTGTCGGCATCTGAATCGATGTGATAGTATGGCTTATAAGCATCGAACAGTCTTTTCAAGCCGTCTTCATCGGGCAATGCCGTATTCGTCTCGTAATCCACAAGCTGTATCCCTGATAGTCTGAGTAATTCGATCCCCAATATACTGCCACAGAGCGTAGAAAAATAGTCTGGATTACTCTGTGCTTTAGGTATTGTCCGCTCAATTTCATTCAAAAATGAAACGGTATCACTTGTTTTTGACAAATCAAAACCAATATCATTCAGTCTGTCCGAATTTGCAATATAAATAGGAGGCGTATATGAATAGGGCATTACATACCGCTTGCCGTTGAATACAGCAGCGTCAAGCACTTCCTTTACATATTCGCCGAAATCAAAGCTCTCGTCCTGTTCTATAAACTCATCGAGGTCAAGGAACGCGCCCGCTTGGATTACCTTGTAAATATCCGTGTTTAGCATAGAATCAGTAAATATTACATCCGGTCCTTTTCCCGCCGCAATGTCCACGCTTAGTTGTGCGGAAAATGCAGTCCAGTCGGCATTAAGATAATCCTCTTTTATTACATTCACATTGGGGTACATTCTTTTGTAGAGGTCTATTAGAGGGCTGACCATATAATGATTCGGCGTTACATAAACAATCAAATCGCCTGTTTGGGTGGGGTCTGCTTGCAGGGTTTTTACTTCTATAGGCGCGGGTGTCCACAGAGGTTCGGGCTCATCGTCTGTTTCGTTGCCGCCGGGGGTTTCGCCGCTGTGGTTTTCCTGCGTGACTGTGTTTCCCTCAACGGGCGGTGTATTGGGATTGTCGTTTCCATCGGGACTGTTGCATCCCGCTAATGCGGTTATTAACAAAACGGTTGTGCAGAATATTGATA
>Ga0082212_10001450_pt1 | contig 34971 bp, 34 predicted proteins | sample TergutNt197P3_FD_71548 | JGI IMG/M metagenome (GOLD analysis project Ga0082212, IMG submission 71548) | Neocapritermes taracua P3 segment gut microbial communities from Petit-Saut dam, French Guiana - Nt197 P3 | ecosystem: Host-associated > Arthropoda: Insects > Digestive system > Gut ... | reverse complement strand
CAAGAGGTGGATAACTTTCCAGAAATTTTTGCACAAGCATTTTCGCGTTTTTCTGTGAGGGGTTCAGCGGCATATAGTTGTCGAGATCACAATCTTTATAGCGTGCCGGTATGCGCGCTTTTTCCAGCAATTGCCCAATTCGCAGAACGATTCGACAGTCACAGCGGCGGACTGTTCCTTCAATCTCCGCCGGTGCCCAGCCGGAACCGTGGCAGATCGTACAAATTTCGCTTTCTATGGATTCTTCAGCGATCATTATGAAAACTCGAATGTTTATGGAGTGCGTGAGCTTGCTCCCGCTTTCACAGCGGCGGCTTGCCGCCGTACTCAACAAAGTTTCTATTATTCCGTCACATTACACGACTAAGGTATTTGTCACGCCAAAGGTTTTTGCGTTGCCGGTGCGGGAGTAAGCCGCCGCATTCCATATCAGTGGTTCTTTTTTCTGATTACTGACTGCTGACCACTGAACTAAAGTCGCCTACGGGCGCCGGATTCCGCTCTTTCCAGCAGAACGACATTCTTCTGTATTCGGTTTTTTTCCCGATACAGGGTAACCCGTACGGTTTCTCCGGGCTTTTTAGCTTCAAGAAAAAGCTGCAATTCTTCCTGCGACTTGACGGTCTTGCCGTCAATTTCGGTGATGATATCGCCGCCCACCCCGATGCGATTGTTATACCAGCGTACGACTTCGCTTGCGCCGCGTATCTCCGCCTTGTCCGCTGAACTGCCGCCGTAAACACTGTAAACGAGAACGCCTTCCGAAACCGGAAGGTTCAGGGCTTTGGCCAAATCCGGAGTAAGCGCGTAGCCTTCAATGCCGAACCAGGGACGGCGGACGCGCCCGTCGCGAATCAACTCGGTGGCGACCCGCCGGATGGTGTCGGCCGGAATCGCGAAACCTATTCCAATATTGCCGCCGCCGATTGTAAAAATGGAAGTGTTGACGCCGATCATTTCTCCGGAAGTATTCAATAACGGCCCGCCGGAATTGCCGGGATTTATCGCGGCGTCGGTTTGAATGACGTTATCCACGAGATCACCGCTCCGTGTTTCGATTCTGCGGCCGAGGGAGCTTATAATTCCAACCGTCAGCGTATTCTGCAATCCGAGAGGATTTCCAATCGCCAGAACTTTTTGCCCAACTTTGAGCCCCTCGGAGGCACCGAGGGAAATTGGGTGAAGCCGTTCGGCGGGCGCGTTTTCAAGTTTCAGAACGGCAAGATCGTTCTGCCGGTCGGCTCCCACAAGCGTCGCCCGGTATTTAGTGCGATCCGGAAGCGAAACCTCGAGACTGGACGCGTTTTCAATCACATGGTAGTTGGTCAATACGTGTCCGTCTTTATCCAGCACGCATCCGCTGCCGGTTCCGCTTTCCTCGCGAATAATCGCTCTGAAAAAGAAACGTTCTTCAACCATGACCTTCGTGGTGATATTGGCAACGCCGGGGCTGACCTCGTCATAAACCCTGACATTTGTTTCTTCTTCGTTGCTTAACATCAACGGCCCCGACGGGGCGAAAGCGAAGGCTTTTCTTTCGGCACCCTGATCGCGGAATACGGGAACAATTCCCCATTGTACCGCGGCGAGAGTCGCCGCAATCGCAAGTAATGCAGTAACAAGAACCAGATGAAAAGGATTATTACGCATAGAAACCGGGTTCTTTCCGCCTGAAACGCCGATTAATTCGTTATGCGGGCGAATCGCTGCGTCGCGCGGGGCATGGAACCTCGACATATTGTAATGATATATGCCTAGGCTCCTGTGTTCCGTACGCCTTGCGCTTCATCCCGCATAACGAATTGCTCAGCATTTCTCTTTTAATCTTGCCGGAAAGAACTCGCCTTAGGAAACGCTGATTAATTATCTGTGCGGGCGAATCGCTGTGTTGCGCGGTGCTCGCAACCTCGACATATTTCTATATATGCCTCGGTTTCTGCGTTCCGTGCGACTTGCGCTTCATCCCGCGCAGATAATTAATCAGCATTCCCCCTAACTATTTATAGGTGATGGTGATATTATTGGCAATGTTTACAGTCATGGCAAGTGACGATTGGGGACGCTCATCAATTGTTACCTTGGCGGTCATTCCCAGAATGCTGACATTCATGGTGTAATCTCCCGGAGGCACCGGAGTGGCAAACCGGCATGTTCCGCGATTTCCTTCAGTCATAATATATGTTGACGTATAGGTGCCTTTCGCGCCCTGGAGTACAAACTGGAATCCGTCCAGACGTTCCATGGACCAACTGCCGCTCTGTTTATTGATGACCACGTTGATGGTCTTTGGCGCTCTTTTGAGTTCGTCCTGTTCACGGTCGGCTGAGGCGCGCGCTTTCGCTCTTTCCTTTACGTCGCCTATCCACTGCGTTTCAAGCTGCGCGAGTTCGCCGGAACCTTTCATGCGCGAAATGGTCTCATTGATCTTTTCGAGCATTTTGGTGTCGCCCTTACGCACCGCGACGGCGTATGAATACCTGTTGATGATCGTATCCAGAATATTTGTATTATTGTAACTCTCGACGCTGCTGTAGTTGAGCAGGATTTCATCGCCGACAACCGCGTCTATCTCGGTACGATTCAGATATCCAAGAGCCTCATCAACAGTTGCGAATTTTCTAAGGGTTGTATTTGTCGCTGTAGTCTGTGACTCCATGAATTTATCCGCTGGACGGCCCGCCACAACGCCTACTGTTTTGCCCGACAACGATGCGAGATCCGTGATGCCGAATTCAGTTCGATGATGTGCGATAACGTCGCCGGTATCATAATATGGTGTGGAAAAATCAAAGTCGGCTGATCTATGCGGCTCACTTACGACTGAAGAAATAATCATATCAACGGTAGTCCCGTCTTTGAGTACTTCAAACAGATGATCTACGCCTTTGGTGCCTATCCATTTAAGAGGCTGGCCGATGGTTTTCCCGATCTCTTCGCCGACATCCGCCGCCAGACCCTGAAAACTCGTGTCTTTGCCGAATTCGAAAGGTGCGTTCATGCCTTCGGTGAGAACATGCACTTCTTTATTCTTTGCAATGACGTCAAGGGAATTGGGAGCTTTTGTTCCGTCTCCGCATCCGGCCAGTAAAATCGCCGCGCCTCCAATAAAAAGCAATCGTTTCATGTTTAACAAACCCTACCTCCTTATTTTCTCTAGATAATCAGAATTTCAAAAACATATTTTTCCAAACACGGACAACTTTTTATTTTAGCTAAATTTTGTGCCCGACCCAAAGCTTTTTTATGAAAACACCGATTAATTCGCTGTGCGGGCGAATCAGCATTTTCTTTGTTATACTCCCTGGCGCAGCCGGCTAACATTTGTTAACCACAGCATTCAACAAAATTACGCTAAGGAAACGCTGATTAATTGTCTGCGCGGGAGCAATCTCCCGCGCCCAAAGCGTCGGCAAGCCACCGCACTCCAAAACAAATGAGAAATGTTGGTTCCGTCGGGGTATTACTGCTAAAATGCCGTCTGACTTTTGTTAATGGAGGCAAAGATGAAAAAACTTTTAAAAGGAATTCTTTTACTTACGATCATTGGTTGTTTTGCTGGCGGTGGTTTTGCCGACGAAATTGCGGGAACCACCGAAATCACAGGGTATTATCAGCAGTACCGTGATTTCAGCTATAAATCAGGAGTAAGTGGTTGGGATTTTGATCCGACCAGACTGGCGGGCGGTGGATTTTCCATCGCGCAAAACATTGCCGACTGGTTCGCCATCTGGACCCAAGTGTCTTTCTATGGAACGGTGGATCAGGCATCGAATTACGGCAACATGAACTCTGTTCGTATCATCAACAACCTTCAGGGCATCCGTTACCAGACCAAGCAATACGGCCCGCTGCAGGTGTATGGCAAGGCCGGTGCGGGCGTTACCAACTACAGCCTCTACCTGGGCGGATACGATTTTGGCGGGACGAAATTCAGCGCCGGTTACGGCGGAGGCGCGCATGTCTGGTTCCACAAAAACATCGGCATAACTCTTGATGTTTCACACATCCTGAATTCGCTGCCAAATATGGAAAATTACTTCACGGATTATAACGGCAACAAAATGAAATTTCCGGACCGGGAAAAATTTGATTCAGGCATGGTATATACGACCGGACTGACATTCAGATTCTAAGGAAACGTCGAATAAATGGAGGGGCCATGCCCAGATACGCAACAGAATGGATTGATTATAAGCTTCCTTCCGGACAGGATTTCGCGGTCGCCGTCTGCGGTTACGCGGGAAAAGTCCGGCACATGTATATCGGGCAGGATCCTGTCCGCCGTACTTTTGTCCGGCATGTTTTTATCGATGGCGAAGCCTGTCAGACCGCGGAGCATTGCCTCGCTCTTGACTGTCGTCTGAACAGGGCGGAACCGGAGCATCTGCTTCACATGCTGGACATGACGGAAGATGAACCGGCGGACGAAGAAACGGCAAAGCAATGGGGAACGGACAGCACGCTTCAGTGCTTCCTCAGGTTCGCCCACAAAATTTCAGAATCCCTGCCGGAAGAAAAAAAGACCCAAACGGCCCCGCTGGAAGATTAATCCAAATTGGAGCCGCTCGTTTTGAGCAATCAATAGGGATTTTTACCCCGCCCGATTAATGCGGCTCCCGGTATTGGCTGCAGTCAATACCGGGAGCCGCAGATAGTTACGCTAGAACGGTATGTCGCTGTCGGTAATCCCGGCATCGCCGAATGGCTGCTCCGGTTCGGACGACGGGCCGGAAGAATAATCGGATTTCTCGTAAGATGCGCCGGTCGGCTGTGACGATGTTCCGTATGGCGGCGGCGCGTCGTAACCTCCTCCGCCCTGCGAATCGCGGCTTCCGAGAAACACGAGGTTTGACGCAATAATTTCCGTCGTTCGACGTTTTGCTCCGCTTTGATCGGTCCATTCGCGGCTCTGGATGCGTCCTTCAATATAAACCTGCCGGCCTTTTGCCAGAAACCGCTGGCTTAGATCCGCAAGCTTTGCCCACGCCACGATGTTGTGCCACTCCGTGCGCTCCTGCCTGTTTCCGGCTTGATCCGTCCAGTTGTCGCTGGTCGCCAGGCTGAAAGTCGCCACGGACTGACCGTTCTGCGTGTATCGAACCTCCGGGTCTTTTCCCAGTCTTCCAATGAGCAGCACTTTGTTGAGAGAACTCATATCATAATCCTTTCCCGAAACTAAGGAGCTGTTCAGAAATAATCTTTACAAGATTCCGCAGGATTTTTGCTGGAGGGCAAGGAAGCGGAACCGCTGCGTACTTAACCGTACGCGAGGTGACGCTGACGCAGCCATCCGGTAAAAAGACAAGGAAGATGTGAAGTTTATTTCGGAACATCTCCTGAATCAACGTGTCTTTGGTTTGTTTGTCGACGAAGGAGTCGTCGCTTTCGGCGTAGTTTTAGGCTTTTGCGTGATTTCAAGCAACTGGAGGCCCACCCGTGCCAGATCGGCTTCAGTCGCGGTCGGAAACCTTTCTAAAATATCCCTGTAATCGTCGATCGCGTTATCCCGTTCCTGAAGTGCGGTTGCGATCTGGGCGCGCTTGTAAAGAGCCGGCGGGACATATTGGCTCTGCGGATAATTGTTGATCACGCGCGTAAAAGCATCGACCGCCTGTTTCAGCTGGCTTTGTTGCATGTAGGAATCACCGACATTGAGCAATGCCCTGGCCGCCGATTCGCCGCCGGGATAAGCGTCAACGTAAGCATTGAATCCTTCGATAGCCATGTCGTAATCTCCGCGCGCGTAATCGCCCATCGCCTGGTTGAACATGGTGTCCGCCGAAATGCTGTTCGCCGAACCGGCCCGCGCCGCATTTTGCAATTTGTAGTCGTTAAACTGCTGCGCCAAAACGGAAACGCCTATTGACACGTCGTCGAGTTTTTCAAAAAGCTCACGGATTTCCCCACGCAACGAATTGTCCTGGCTTCGCGCGTCTTCTGTCCGGCTGTTAAGCGACGCGCCGATACGTGACAGCGTGTTGTTGGATTTCGCCATTTCATCGTTCAACTGCTCGATCAGGCTGCGCAGTCCGTCGAAGCGTTCCTTGTAGCTTTCGTTGAACTCCAGAAATTGTTTTTGAAGGGTCATGATTTCGTTTTGAAGCCTTATCAGTTCTTCTTTTGTGCCGGCTTGGGCAGAGGGAAGGCTGACGACAGTGACAATTAAAATACAAAGGCAGACATTGATAAATTTGATAGGTTTCATCTTCATGAAAATAATCCTCCTGTTCATAAAAACTAAGGAAATGCTAATTTATGGAGTGCGGGAGTTTGCTCCCGCTTTCATAGCGGCGGCTTGCCGCCGCATTCAACAATGTTACAACAACCACATCACGTTGCGCGCCTCTGTAGTTTGTAACGTCAACGACTTCTGCTTAACCGGCGCGGCGGCAAATTCCCGTGATTAAAGCGGCGGCAAGCCGCCGCACTCCATAAAGCGAATTATTCGGAGCTTAACGCATTACGATGCTTGCGCGGCGATTCAATTGCCAGCATTCTTCGGTGCGTTCCTCGCAGAACGGGCGTTCCTCACCGTAAGAAATGGTTTCTATGCGGCCCGACGCAATGCCCAGCTGGATCAGATAATCACGTGCGGCGTTGGCGCGCCTGTCGCCAAGCACCAGGTTGTATCTTGAGGAACCGCGTTCGTCGCAGTGTCCTTCGATTGTGATGCGTATATTCGGACGTTCCGTCAGTACGCGTGCGTTTGCCTGTAAAATTTGCCTGGCATCGTTGCGTATGGAGTAATCGTCTAGATCGAAGAAAATATCCTCAATATTGGCGTCGAAATACGCGGCGTCACCGATAAGAGACGACGGCGGCAGCAGAACTGTTTCGTCATCCGTGACGGTTACGCGGATTTCCGCCGCCGCGACGGCGACTCTGTTTGTCGCGCGTATTTGATACGTAGTTGACTCAAGAGGCCGTACCGTTCGACTTCCGGATGGTTCAACCGTACCGATGCCGTTGTCAATAGACACTTCCGTCGCGTCGGAGGTTTCCCATGTAAGGGTTGTGGCTTTACCACGTTGAATGGAAGCGGGACTCGCCCTTATTGTAACCCTTGGCTCGACCAACGAGGAAGGGCCGTCGGTTGTCGTTCCATAGTCACCGGCGCGGGAAGTCGGAGTAGTCGGAATAGTAGCTTTCTTGCATCCAGCCGACAGGAACAGTAGCGCAACCGTTATTGTCACCATAGATGCGAACAAGCTCGGGCGTTTTTTCATGGTGCTTCTCCTTGATTTATTGCGTTCCATTATTTTATAAACTGCAAAACCGCAGACTTACGAATTTAGGCGCAACGCGGATTTTCAAACAATATAATATAACATGTCCGCTGCGGTACGCGTCTCAAATAAACTTATTCCCGGACGTATCCGCCCCACGCGGGCGAAGTGTTGTTCCCCTGAGTCGTGAGCTGTTTCACGTCGCGTATGTCGGTGCTGTCAAGACGTGTCGCGTAGAGCTGCCAGCTTCCCGATCGGTCGGACTGAAAAACCAGGCGGCGGCTGTCCGGCGACCATGTAGGGCTTTCGTTGCTTCCGTTGCCGCTGGTCACCTGGTTGATTCTGCGGGTGGCTACGTCGGCTATAAAAATATCGTAGTTGGTACCGCGTCGCGGTTTCCAGTGGAATGCCAGCCACCTGCCGTCCGGCGACCAGGAAACGGCGTCCGAATCTCCTCCTTCCCTGATTATCGGGATAAGGTTTGAGCCATCTACGTCTCTTATATAGATCTGCCCCTGTTTATCTCCGGAGATATAGGCTATCTGTCTTCCGGAAGGCGACCATGTGGGCGAAGTTTCAGTTGCCGAACTATTGGTCAGATTTCGCCGTCGTGAGCCGTCCAGAGCGGAAATAAAAATATTGCTGTTGCCGCGCTCGGTGCGCAGGGCGAACGCGATTTCCTCGCCATTTGGCGAAATCGCCGGGGTGGATGCCAGCGTGTTAAACATGGGGAAGGGAATGCGGGAGCCATCGACGGTTGAAAATATGACAACCTCGGGATTTGGCCTGTAACTGACAAAGGCCAGCTTTGAATTGTCGGACGACCAGTTAGGAAAGAGGTTTATTGAATCGTTTTTTGTGAACGGCGTCGGATTATAGCCGTCGTAATCCATTAAATAGATTTCTTTCGCGTTTCCTCTTTTGGAGACGTACGCGATTTTAGTCGAGGCTATGCCGCGCGACGCGCCGGCCGTCAACTGATAGACTATTTCATCAGCCCATAAATGGGCGATTGAGCGAGTCTGATTGATCGTACCGGTATATACCTTGTTGAAGGTTTGTTGTTGCTGCCTGATGTCGTAAACGCTCACATGTATGCGAAGTCTTCCATCCTTTTCGGGGTTGATGGTTCCCGTGGTAATAAAATTGATTTTAAAGGGGAGTTCGCTCCATGCTTCGTAATCGATATCGACTTCCGGTCGTATAATCGGCTTATCGGGATAAAAACTCCGGTTTGCCAATGTGAAAAAACCGGCGAATGAAAGATCATCCCACAAAACCTGATTAAATGCCGACGCCACGCCGTCAAGTTCGGCTGACCCCGGAATAATCGGCTGCACATTCGCGACCGCCAGGATGATATCTTCCGACGCGCTAGGGAACAATGAAATCCGCGAAGAACTCTGAGGACGCAGGGAAGCCTGCATTGCAAGAACCGCAAGTAAAACCAGGAGCGAAATCTTTATCTTCATAATATCCCTTCTTTTTTTAGTAGCTGGTGGCTAGTAAAAGGTACTTGTATTTTCTTTTATTTGTTAAAACTAATTACTTGCCACTAACCATTCAGCGGCTAATCACTAGCTACTCGTCACTCGCCACTAGCCACTGATCCCGGCGGATGGACGAACCGCGCAACAAACTGAATCGGCTTGCCCTGAAATTCCCGCGGCGGCCTGCTCAGCGGATTCGCGCCGCGAATCGCGCGTTCGACGTTCAGGTCTAATTGTGGATTTCCCGACGACTGTTCTTTTTTTATATCGTAAATCCGGCCTTCTGAGTTGATAAAAAAACTGTAAGTCACATCAACGCGTACCCCTTGCGGGGGACGGAGCCACCCGTCGCTGATTCTTTTTTCGACAACCTGCGCGTACCAGGAATCGCCGATTCCACCAGAACCTATTCCTATAGCAACGCCCGAGCCTCCGCCCATTCCGCCTCCGCTGCCCGTGCCGGTCCCGGCTGCGCCGCCGCTGCCCGGCCGCGCTTCGACGGGAATGGCATTACCGGTCGACTGTGCCGGTTCCTTTGGTTTTACTGCTGTCTTTGCCGCGGGTGCCGCTGCGGGTTTTGGGTCAGGTTTCGGCTCCGATTTGGGTTTGGATTCCGGCTTTGGTTCTGTTTTGGGTGCAGGCTGCTGCTTTTTAGGAGTATCGACTTTCTCGGGAATAGGAATTGCCTTACTTTCTACTTCCGAAGGTTTCGGCGCTTCTTTTGCAGGCGCCGGCACAATCGCGGGAGGTTGAGGAACCAGTGACGGCTTGACCATTCCCGCGCCGCCGGAAAACTGATCTACAAGTCCGACGGTTGCGATATCCGCGCCGCCGATTCCGCCGCCCGGGCCGCTGCCAAGCTGAATTACCGTTTGAGGAAAAAACTTTACGCCAAAAATAAGGATAAGCAGCGCCGCGATGTGAACGGCAAATGAAATAATCGCGGCACGGCCATACTTTTCCTCTGTAAGCGGAATCTCAAGCATGGTTAGACGATTGTTTTCGCTATTCATTTTTTTAAGGGTCAGGGTTCAGTATATTGTTGTGTTTTCTGACCCCTGCCCCCTGACCCCTGATTAACGCCTTACTGGCTTTGGCGCGGGCGAATTATAGGGCCTTGTCACAATGCTAATTTGCGCAAAGCCCGCGCCGCGTATCGCGTCTACTACCGACATGGCGACTTCCCATTTCACTTCCCTGTCGGCCCGGAGAAAGATCGTTTCTTTAGGCCCTTTGGCGTCCCTTTTAAGCCGTTCAGGTAAATCCGCAAAATTTATCGCATCCGATCCGAAAAAAAGATCACCCTGGCGGCTGATGGAAAGGATGATGCGATCTTCCGGATTGGCTTCCCTGACATTGCGGGTTTCCGGAAGCTCAACATCAATTCCCGTCTGCATCATCGGCGCCGTCACCATAAAAATTATCAACAGCACTAGCATTACATCAACCAGCGGGGTGACGTTGATTTCCGACAGGGAAGTCGCCGTGCGACCTTGCGGAGTGGTGAACGCCATTTAGTTGAAACTCCGCTCGATAAGGTTCATAAATTCCATCGAAAAATCATCCATTTGGATCGCGATGTTTTTTATTTTGTTCACAAACTGGTTATACGCAATTACGGCGGGAATGGCCGCAAATAATCCTGCCGCCGTGGCGATAAGCGCTTCGGCTATCCCCGGCGCGACCGCCTGGATGGACGCCGTTTTTTCAAAGCCAAGCCCCATGAATGCGTTAATAATGCCAATAACCGTTCCAAGCAGTCCGATAAACGGAGTAACGGCGCCTGTTGTCGCCAGCCAGCTTAAATTTTTTTCCAGCATGGAAAGTTCCGCCGCTGAAGCCCTTTGCAGTGACCGCTGGATGCCTGCGAAATTACGATCGTTTAAGACAGGCTGCGTCGCGGCGGGCGCTTTCAGCGTCTTGATCTGTGTGTTTAGTTCCTGGTAACCGGCGGAAAATATACCGGGCAGGGCGGATCCGCTGTAAAGTTCGCAGGCTGCGTTGACTTCGCTCAAACGCGGGTTTTTTCGAAAGAAGGAGGCGAAAGCCATATTCTGGCTGTCGATCCGGCGAAAAGTCATCCACTTACGAAGAATGATCATCCAGGAAAACAGCGAAAACAGGACGAGCAACGTAAGAATGGCAAAAGCAAAGCCCCCTGTCTGAAAGAAAAGATCCAGGAGGGACGGCCCGCCCGCCTCGAAAAGTATGTCGTCCGGTGGTATCTCCTGCAGTAGAATCGTTGGAAAAGCGTTAATCGTAATGATAAAACCTCCCTTAAAACACCATTTAACAACAATTAAGGGTACATTAGCAGATAATTAAAATCAAAGAGTAATTGCGGAGGACAGTGGGGACAATGGCAACCCTGACCAAGGTCTTCATGGTCGTCATCGTCCCCTGACCTGACGTTGGCTGCTACGGCCTGCTTCCGGGTTTGATCGCCGTACTCCCTGCTTTGCATAACGGGCAATTTTCAGCGGTATATGTCGGTACGCTGAGAACCGCCAACGCGTCGCGCGGGACGCCGAGATCCGCTTGTCCGCCGCTGCGGTCAATCAGTGAGCCAGCGGCCAGAACGACTCCTCCCGCCTGCGTGACCACTTCCATGGTTTCTTTTGTGGAACCACCCGTGGTAACGACGTCTTCCACGACCCAGGCTTTTTCGCCGGGATTTATCTGAAAGCCGCGGCGTAATTTCAGCGAGCCGTCATGCCGTTCGGCGAAAAGCGCGTGTACTCCGGCAGCGCGCGCGACTTCATGCGCGACAAGTATGCCCCCAATGGCCGGCGCGATGACAAAGTCGGGCTTTTCCGCAAGCGAAAGTAGTTTTGCCGCAAGCGCCGAGCCGAGCGCACGCGCCTGTTCGGGCTGCCGCAAAACCAGCGCGCATTGCAGGTATCTGTCGCTGTGAAGGCCCGAGGTCAGCAGGAAATGGCCTTCAAGCAGGGCGTCGGATTTTTTAAAAATATTCAGAACTTCTTCCTGGGTCATAACGGCCTCATCCTTAAAAAAAATATCGAATCGCACAAACTGCTTATACGGAAAGAATAAATTATGATAAAGTAATTAGTTTCCATAGCAAAGGAGTTATTTATGTCAGGTCACTCAAAATGGCACTCAATCAAGCATAAAAAGGCGGCGACCGATTCAAAGCGCGGCCGAATATTTACCCGATTAATCAAGGAAATGACCGTTGCGGCACGCAGCGGCGGTGGCGACGTTGATTCAAATCCCCGTCTGCGGCTTGCGGTGTCAACCGCGAAGTCGCAAAACATGCCGGCGGAAAACATAAAGAAAGCGATCATGCGTGGAACCGGCGAGCTTCCGGGCGTCACCTACGAAGACGTCAGCTACGAGGGTTACGGTCCCGGCGGTGTTGCGATCATCATGCGCACGCTGACCGACAACAAAAATCGTACCGTGGCCGAACTGCGGCACCTGCTTTCAAAAAACGGCGGCAACCTGGGAGAAACCAACAGCGTCGCATGGATGTTTGATCGAAAAGGTTATTTCGTTGTTGAAAACTCGGTTGCCGACGAAGAAAAGCTTATGGAGATCGCTCTGGGCGCGGGCGCCGATGATTTACGCGAGATGGGCGGCAGTTTCGAAATTGTTTCCACTCCGGAGAATTTTGAAACCGTGCGCGCGGCGCTTGAAACGGCGGGCATAACGACGGTTGAAGCCGAAATCTCGATGCTTCCGCAAAATTACGTCAAGCTTGAGGGTAAAAACGCGCAGACGATGATAAAGTTGATGGATACGCTCGAAGATCACGACGACATTCAAAACGTCTGGTCAAACTTCGATGTGGACGAATCGGAAATCAGTGATTAGTGTGGAGTGTGGAGTGGGTAGCGATAATCTCTCAAAACTCAAAACTCCACACTAAAAATGCGAATAATCGGAATAGACCCCGGCAGCGGAGCCACCGGCTACGGAATAATTGAGACGGACGGTTCAGGGCATCGAATTGTGCTGTATGGCGCGGTTCAAACAAGCGCGAAAAAACCTTTTCACGAGCGACTGCTGAAAATCCATAGCGAACTGAATAAAATTCTCGCGCGCGAAAAGGCCGACGCCATGGCGATCGAAGAAGTCTTTCACGCGGTGAACATTCAGGCTGCGTTGCGCCTCGGCCACGCGCGCGGTGTCGCGTTGCTCTGCGCCGCCGAATACGGCCTTTCAGTTCACGAATATTCTCCTCTTGAAATTAAAAGTGCCGTGGTCGGCTATGGACGCGCGGATAAATTTCAAATACAGGCAATGGTGCGGCTGTTGTTAAAGCTTCCGGAACTTCCCGAGCCGGATCACGCCGCCGACGCGCTGGCGGTTGCCATATGCCATGCCAATAGAATAAAATTTGCTGCTTTAAAATAACACAGGAATATCCGGGCCGGCGCCGCCATTTACTCGTAAGCCGGACCAGACTAATTCTGATGCCGTGATACAATAATACGGTTAAGGCTGAGGGCGACGCAAGCGCCGGAGGCGCGTAACGTAAATAACCGTCGGTGGAGCGCGAAGCGCGGAACCGGCGGAGGCGGATATACTATACGTCCCTGCCCTACAGGGGTTGAACTTATACGCTTGCGGCGACGGGCGAGGAAATAATGAACGAATCAACACCTTTGCTGATTTCATTTGTGATTCCCTGTTACAACGAACAGGAAACGATACCTATTTTCTATAAAGAAGCCTGTATGGTTCTCGAAGAATTAAAACAGAAAAACATTAATGGCGAATTTGTTTTCATAGATGATGGATCGGTTGATAAAACCCTTGAAATCCTTGATCAATTAAGCACAAAAGACGATCGGGTGCATTACCTGGCGTTCTCGCGAAATTTCAGCAAGGAGGCGGCACTGCTTGCCGGACTGCAAAAATCCAGAGGCAACTATGTCGTAACGCTTGATGCCGATGGACAGGATCCTGTATCCATGATTCCTGGCATGCTTGAGCCTGTACTTTCAGGAGAATTTGACTGTGCCGCCACCCGGCGTGTAACACGCAAGGGCGAACCTCCCATACGTTCATTTTTCGCGCGGATTTTTTACAAAATCATGGGCGTTATTTCCAATATCCAGGTCGTTGACGGCGCGCGTGATTTCCGCCTGATGAACCGCGTATACGTGGATTCAATTCTCAGCCTTACTGAAAGCAACCGGTTTTCAAAAGGCATTTTCCCGTGGGTTGGATTCCGGACAAAGTGGTTTGAATATGAAAACACCCGGCGTGTAGCCGGCGAAACGAAATGGTCGTTCTGGAAACTGTTTCGTTATTCGATTGACGGCATCATGGCGTTTTCGGCAAAGCCCCTGGCTATAGCGAGCGTTCTAGGTTTTATATTCTTTATCCTTTCACTGGTCTTGATAGCCGTTATCGTCGTTCGTCGCGTTGTTTTGGGCGACCCTGTGGCCGGTTGGGCGTCAACGGTTTGCATAATCCTTTTCTGTTCGGGCGTACAGCTTTTCACAACGGGTATTTTAGGCGCGTACCTTTCCAAAACTTATACGGAAGTGAAGAAACGGCCGCATTTTCTCATAAAAATTGAAAAATGAAGAATTAACGGTAAGATGAAAAAATGAAAAAAATCTGGGATTTTTCACGCAATATATTTATAAGATTCTGGAATAGACTCGGGTTTGGCATACAGACAAAACTAATCCTGATTTTTCTTGTCGTAAAAGTAATCCCCCTGATTATATTGGCCGCCATCGCCTGGCGGGAATTCATTATATTGGGTGACGCCCTCAAAGGGATTTCCGTCACCGATTCAAAAACGGCGCTGAACGATATCGCGGTTGACAACATCGAGCGGATGACGACGGATACGGCGTTGAGGGTTGCGGATTTTCTCTATGGCCGGGATAGCGATATTTTGTATCTGGCCGATCTTGAGCCTTCGGAAAAAGACTATCGTCAATTCGTGGAAGGCAGACAGGGGAGGCTGATAAAGCGAGCCGAACGACATCTTGCGCCTGATGGGAAATCCTGGGTTTCCAAGGCGTTGCCGGTTGAACGAAAAACGGGAGACGTTTCTTCCAACAACGAAAACAATGACATGAATGGCTTCAATTATCGGCATCCAGATATCATGCGATACGTAAACGTGCCCCTTTATGACGAGGTCACATTTGTCGACCTGGATGGGCACGAACGGATCAAGGTCGTCGCTTCATCTTCGCCGAAATTGAATTTCCCCATGCCACAGGAAAAGAAAAACGTTTCGATAAAGGAAAATACCTACGTTAAGGCCGAAACTTATTTTGAGGAACTGAAGCGACTCAAGCCTGGAGAAATTTACGTTTCCGATGTTATCGGCGCTTATGTCGGCTCAAACTATATAGGCATGTACGTGCCCGAGGTCGTGGCAAAAGCGGTGGAGCAGCGCGGTTACGATATAGAGTATGCCCCTGAGAAACAGGCTTACGCCGGCGCGGAAAACCCGAACGGTCGAAGATTTGAAGGTATCGTGCGCTGGGCCGCTCCGGTGACGGATAAAAACGGAAGTATTACGGGTTATGTGACACTTGCGCTGAATCATGATCACATAATGGAATTTGTCGATTATCAGACCCCGATGTATGAGCGCTACACTGAACTGCCGAGCGCCTTTGACGGGAATTATGCTTTTATCTGGGATTATCAGAGCCGCAGCATCTGCCATCCCAGGCATCATTCCATTGTCGGTTTTGATCCTGAAACTGGGGAACGACAGATTCCCTGGCTTGAATCGTCGATTTATGACGCATGGCAGACGAGCGGCGTACAAAAATGGACGGATTTCATCAAAGACTGGCCGATCTTCGACCGGCAATCGAGAAGTAAAACCCCCGCGGCCGATCTTACGCGCGCCGGGTGGGTTGGATTGGACGGGCGGTATCTGAACAATGCTCCACAGTGTACGGGCTGGATGGATCTTACGAAAGACGGCGGTTCCGGCTCCTTTTATATCCTGTGGAGCGGACTCTATAAACTGACGACGGCCGCCGCGATTCCATATTATACGGGGCAATACGCGCCATCTGAAGCAAACGGCTTTTCCCGGCGAGGTTTCGGTTTCGTGACCATTGGAGCGGGGCTTGACGATTTTACAAAACCCGCCCAGGACATTGAGGTAAAACTCGGAACCGCCATTAATAAAAACCTTATTATTACAACCGTTCAGTTGGGGCTTGCAACCGCCGCGCTGATCGTTGTAGTGGTATTCGTAGCCGTTTGGATGGCTTCATTCCTGGCCGACAAAATCAACAAGCTTATTAAAGGCATATCCAGATTCAGGGCTGGGGAACGGCAATTCCGTTTCAAAGATCTCGTAAAGGACGAGTTCGGCGCGCTGGCGGATTCTTTTGACGAGATGGCGGACAGCGTCGTAGATAGCGTGAACAGCCCCTTAACTATTACCGATATGCATCAACGGATCATCTACATGAACGATCACGTTCTCAAACTTGGCAATCTTACCCTTGAAGAAGCGGTCGGTACTTTGTACAGCGAAAGCAGCATTTATCCTTCAAATACACAATATTGCCCTATTAACGCGCTGGCAGCGGGGCGCGAATCCGAGGCTTATTATCTGGAGCATTCCGACGGATATTTTAAAGGTACCGCGAATTACCTTCTGAACAAGGACGGCGAGAAAATCGGTTATATCATCGTTACCACCGACGTCACCGAAATGATACGCGAACGGATGAAGATAGAAGAGCAAAAGGCTTTACTGGATAGAATATTTTCTTCATCTCCGGATCTGATCTGGTATCAGGACGTGCAGGGCAAGTATCTTGCCGTAAATCCGCGTTTTTCTTCCATCGCCGGAAAAACACCCGAGGAATTCACCGGCAGGACGGCCGTGGAAATGCTGCCTCCGGACATAGCGGAGGAATTTGCAAAATACGACGCGATAGCCTTTAACTCTTCGCAGCTTTCTTTCTACGAGGAAACGATATTATTCGCCGACGGACATGAAGAGACAACCGACATGGTGCGCACTCCGATATGTGATTCCGATGGAAATTTGATAGGACTATTGGGCTTTGCTCGTAACGTTACGGCGCACGTGTCTATGGAGAACGAGTTACGCCGCATCAGGACAAATCTGGAACAGGCGGCATATGAAGCCAATCGCGCCAATGAACATAAGAGCGAATTTCTGGCGCGCATGAGCCATGAGATTCGCACTCCGATGAACGCGATCATCGGAGTTACCGGTATCGTGCTGAAAAAGCTTGAAAGTCTTGACTGCAATAATTCGGGACTTGCGCAGGTTAAAGAGCATGTATGCCAGATTGAAACTTCGTCGCAGCATCTGCTGGGTCTTCTGAACGATATACTTGACCTTTCAAAAATCGAAGCCGGCAAACTCGAGCTTTTGGAAGACAATATGGAGCTTAAAAAGCTGCTCGCCATGGTTGCCGGCCTTATTGCGCCGCCCTGCTCCGAAAAGAATATAAGCTTTGAAACATTTTTCGATTCTTTTTCGCCGTCAACCTTCCTGTGCGATTCCCTGCGTTTACGGCAGGTGCTTATAAACCTGCTCGGAAACGCCATAAAATTTACGCCGATACACGGAAAGATCGAATTTCGCGCGGAGAAGCAGGATCGGCGCGGTGGGCGGACCCTTGTAAAATTTTCGGTTCGCGATACCGGTATAGGTATTCAGGAGGAATCGATAGAAACCATTTTCCAGGCTTTTGAACAGATCGACGGTAGAATAACGAGGCAGCATGGAGGCACCGGGCTTGGACTGGCCATCAGCGCCCGGATCGTTCAGCTTTTTGGAGGGGAAATCAAGGTTCGGAGCACGATTGGCGAGGGCAGCGAATTCAGTTTCAGCATCTGGTTGCGCGAACTTGAATCAGATATTGCAGTTGTTGAAGAACTTGCCGATGCAACCGGGAAATTTACCGACAGGAGGATGCTCCTCGTGGACGATGTCGGAATCAATCGCATGATAGTGGTTTCCATGCTTGATGGTACGGGTATTTCCATAGATGAGGCTGCGGATGGCATTGCGGCGGTGGATGCTTTTATGGCTTCGGCTGAGAATACATATGACATTATCCTGATGGATGTGCAGATGCCCGGGATGGACGGCTATGAGGCTTCGACGGCTATCCGAGCGCTTGACCGCCCCGACGCGGGCAAGGTGCCTATTGTCGCCCTCACAGCTAACGCGTTTAAGGATGATATCGACAAAGCTTTACAGCATGGCATGAACGCGCATATCGCAAAGCCCGTGGAAATTGAAAAGCTACTGGCGGTGTTGTTCAGGTTTTTAAATGCTTAAGGAAGCACTGATTAAATACGCGCAGTGTGGATCGCTGTGTCAACACGCTACGTAATAAGATGGAAAAAAATCCCGGCGCGCCTGTTTTTATCAAGACCATCCGTGACGTGGACTACATGTTCGAAGCGGGAGAGCAAGGAATTGCTGATTTATGGAGTGCAGCGGCAAGCCGCCGCACTCCATAAATAGAACTAATAACTTGCCTTTGAAGGGCCTTTGATGACATGGTCCATTGGCCAGCCTATATCCTTGGCACCGGAACCGATGACTGACTGAATCAGGTCGACTTTACCGTTGCGCATACGAAACATGTGGAAATCCGGCAGATTGCCGGCGAAAAGCAGATAAGCGACCATGGTTCCGGCTTCAACATCCACCAGAAACCGCCGCGGGCCGTGGGTGGTTATGACCAACCCTTTTGGTGTACAATCGTGCGCCTTCATGGTAGCTTCGATACCGCTGCTGGTTCCTCCGGTTGTTATTGTGCCGTTTTCCCAACGGTCGCAGGGGGAGGCAAAAGGCGTACCCACTTCAGGTTCAGCGGCAAACATGTCGTAATAATCGTCGGCGGCAGCGATCATAGCCAGCCGGCTGCTGCGCTGTTCGGGGGGAATAATGCTTTCCCAGTCCTGATCCTTAAGAGTCAGCACAACCGGACCGTTAAATGCGAATTCGGTTTCACGTGCAACAAAAGATTCTATCTCGGAGATTCTATCTCCCTCGACTTTAAGCCTGACTCCGTACAGAATCGGGCGGGGAGTTCCTTCGGCAGGCGGTTTGACTCTGCTGCCGAAAAGCGGGTTTTCTTTTCCTGCGGGTTTCCCGGCGGGTTTAGGCGCGGTGTATGGCTCCTCTATAACACTGTTGGTATGCGTGCCGCATTTGTAGGTATCAAGCAGATCCCACTTGAGCATAACCTTGCCAGCGGTTTTCCACAGGCCCTGCCCTAACGGCATTTCGACGCCGTTTTCCGTGAATTTTACATTCGACACAACCGGGAGTTTTGACGGATCATTCGCTTCGAGCGCCGCGAAGTATTTGCTGACCGCTGCTTTAAGGCTGTCTCGCGTACAGGCGTCCGCGGCGAAAGCGGAAGTCAGTCCGCCGCCGGCCATCATTACTATCGCCAGGATCCAAGGTACCATTCGTTTCATACAAAAATTCTCCTGAAAATTAGAGTTGGTAATCAGCATAGGTTTAAAGAAACGCTAATCACGAATGCCAATATAGCATAAGCATATTTGATGTGATAAAAAATAAAGCGGGCCCCCCACCCTTTCAAAGGAGGCCCGCCTGTTCGCCACGACTTCCGGATGGGCTCCGGTTGTGGGTTGGGGAGGATTAATCGTAATTCCGCATAAAAGACAAAGCAGCCGCGCTAAACGCGCCGGTTTGCGCGTAAACGGCCGTACTTGCCTGACACAGTATCTGTGATTTTATAAGTCTGGAAATTTCAGCCGCCATACCGGCATCGCTGATGGGCGATACATGAAACGGTGTGTCGATGAAAAGATTTTGCGACGCGGATAAAATACTTTGTGGACAACCGCCCGAAATCGAACCAATGTTGAGGGTATTTACATTTCCCATGGTGAATTCCTCCGTGAATTCAATAACCAAGAGTACTCCCGACAGATTTTTGGCGCTTCCTGCGCGGCCCGCCGGGGCTTAAAATCCCTGTTCGTCGTTTCCGACAGTGCATCAGGATTTCACGGCGTTCATATCGTCACAACACACTCGAATGATTAAAAAAATAAAATTTTTTTAATTTTATTTTGGTCATTGATTTGCATGTATCTTCAGGCGGCATTTTGCCGTCAATTTTCAGAAAGGCGCAGTTATGACCCGATATTATGTCAACGGCGGGGAAATCGAGATTGATTCAGACTTCTCATCGTTCGACCAGATACTGAAATATATTGAAGATCGGCACCTTGAGCCCGCCTCCATTATCCGAGAAGTGCATGTGGACGGTCGTCCGCTCGCGCCGGAAGCGATTCGCGACGATGACGGAAGCTTCGACCGGGCCGGCGGCGGATGGGAAAAAATTGAAATCTTCACCGGCACATTGGCGGACATAGCCGCTGAATCCATAACCGGAGCGCAGGATTACCTGTTACAAATAGAAACCGGCGCACCGGAACTGGCCGCTAAATTTCAGGATTTTCCTGAATCAGCGGATTTCAGCAATCTGGGAAGTCTTTGCGAAGGCTTTTACTTTCTCTGCATATTGCTTGACAAACTTGCGACAGGTTATCAGTTGAAACTCAGCGAAATCATCGTGCGCGGTATTCCGATTCAGGAGCATCTGCAAAAATTCGTCGAGGTTGTAAAGCAGTTGAATGAAGCCCAGGAAAAACAGGAATATCTCCTGATCGCGGATACTATTGAATACGAAATTCTGCCGATTGTTCCGGTGTGGAAAGAAATATTTGAAGCGGTTTCGCAAAAGATCAATCAGGCGGGTTAATTTACCCTCGCTGGAATATCGGAATAATGTCAAATACCGCCTGCCGGTGCCAAAAAACTGACGGTTACGATGTTGGTGTGTAAAAATCCCTCTCAAAGCGGTGGTTTTCCGACACTCTGGATACATACGGGGGCGGGACCGCAAATAGGATTCGGTCATCTTAAACGCTGCCTTATTCTGGCGCGTGAAATTTGTGATTTCGCGCGGGTGTTTTTTATCCTTCGTCCGGACGATCAATGGAGCGGCAGTCTTATCGAGGCGCAGGGGCACGAATATCAAAACACCGATTTTTCCGGTCTCCAGTGCGATCATTCGCATTGTCCGTCCGCGATTTTGATCGACACGCGCGTTTCAGACGGGGTGGACGCCTTCATACGAACCGCGCGTAAAAATAACGTTCCGGTATTGAGCCTGCATGATATGGGATTGAATCCGCTTTATTCCGATATTGCGGTAGATGGATCAATAATCGGAACGTCTCGCCGTGACTTGCCGGCTCGTAAGATATTCAGCGGCGCGGCCTACATGGTACTCGACCCGGCTTACAGTTCACTGCGCCGGGAATCTTTGCGTATCGAAAAAGAAATCCGATCGATTTTTATCAGCCTGGGCGGGGGAAACGCGCAAAAATATTTCTTGCGGGTTTTAGACGGTCTGCGTCTTTGGGCTAAAGGAATCGAAAGAGAAATTGAAGTCGTCGGAATGAGCGGATTTGTTGATTGGGGGCAGGATGCTTTCAATGAAGAAAATTTGCGCCCTCTGCGTTTTCGCTGGGAATCGGGTTCCGCCGCCGGGTTTCTTCGCAAAAGCGATCTGGCCGTAACCGCCGGCGGAATATCTGCTTACGAGGCCCTTTGTACCGGCACGCCGCTTCTTGCGCTTTCATGGGATTCGTTCCAGCAAGCCGCCGTTGACCGCATGGCGGAATCCGGATGCTGCGTAAATCTGGGTGCCGGCGATGATTTAGCGCCTGAATTTCTAGCCAGATTGCTTGAAAAACTGGACGGAGACGTTTCCGCGCGTGAAAAGACGGCGCGCATTGGCATGGAAATCGTTGACGGACGGGGAGCCGGGCGCGTCGCGGCTATCATCCGCCGGGTAATCCGCCGCCGCACGTCTATAAAACCGGCAAATCCTATGAAACCTGCAAATTATAGAATCCCGAGGAAAACCAGATGATCCGGGCGATTCTGTTTGATCTGGACGATACGCTTTATCCTGAATGTGAATTTGCGCTCGGAGGCTACCGGGGCGTCGCGCGCGCGGCCGCCGCAAACGGTAAATGTGCGTATGAAGAAGCGTTTGACCTTATGCAAAACGTTTTCCTCACATCCAACAGAAAAGAGGTTTTTCCCTGCCTGCTGGAACGTTTTCCAGAACTCGACATGACGCTTGAGGATATGGTGCGCGTTTACAGGGAACACGTTCCGGAAATCGGTCTTTTACCCGGATACAGGGAACTGCTTGAGGAACTTGGGAAAATATATCGTATGGGAATAATTACGGACGGACTTCCCGCCGTTCAGCGCGGCAAGGTCGCCGCGCTTGGAATCGACCGGCTGTTCAATAAAATCATTTATTCCTGGGATTACGGGAAAGAGCGGCAGAAACCGCATATATACCCGTTTGCGCTTATACTTGAGGCGCTGCGAATACCGCCGCAATCGGCGGTATTCGTAGGCGACAATCCGGAAAAAGACGGCCTCGGCGCGCGCGGCGCGGGCATGTGTTACGTGAGAGTTACAACACCGTCGAATTTGACGCCGTCGTCAGATTTTTCCGATGAAATCGTGATAGAAAATCTGCTGCGATTGCCGCAGGTATTGGTAGAATTAAATCGGATTTTACAATGAAAACCGGATATGAAAACCGCCTTGCGGCAGCCGATGATCAGGGGTCGGCAGGCTTTAAACCTTATTATTGATAAGTTCAAAACTGAACTTATCGTCGAGACGGAAAATGCGCAAAATAAGCCAAATACGTTTGGGTAGCCGAATCGTCGGTTCCGGAGCAGGCGTTTTTGTAATCGCCGAGATCGGCATAAATCATAACGGCAGCGTGGACGAAGCCGTCAGGCTGATTGACACGGCGGCCGACTGCGGCGCAGACGCGGTGAAGTTTCAGAGTTTTCGCGCAGACCGGCTATTAATTCATTCGCGCGACCGCTACGAACAGCAGGGCGGCGAGGAATCCGCCTACGACCTTCTGCGCCGCTGTGAACTGAGTTTTACGGAACATGAAAAACTAAAAGCTCACGCTGACAAACGTGGAATACTTTTTCTTTCTACGCCCTTTGACATTGGGAGCGTCGATTTTCTGGACGGTCTTGGCGTTCCGGCTTTCAAGGTCGCTTCCGGTGACATCACGAACACGCCGCTTCTAAGGCACATCGCTTCAAAAGGAAAACCGGTTTTTCTTTCCACCGGCATGTCCTATCTGGATGAAGTAACCGAAGCCGTAAGCTACCTGCGTGAAGGGGGCGCGAAAGACATTCTGCTGATGCACTGCACGGCCAGTTATCCGGCCTCATCACGCGATATGAATTTGCGCGCGCTTGAAACGCTGCAATCCTGTTTCGGGCTTCCGACTGGGCTTTCAGATCACAGCCGGGGCATCCTGTTTTCAATTGCGGCGGCCGCGATGGGAGTGTCGGCGATTGAAAGGCATTTCACGCTTGACCGCGCCGCGGAAGGCCCGGATCACAAGGCAAGCCTGTCGCCGGAGGGATTGAAAAAGCTTGTAAACAATCTGCGCCGCTTGAAGGCAGGTATGGGTTCAGGCGAAAAACGCCCCGCTGAATCGGAAACGAACGGGCGTTGTTTGGGGCGGCGCAGCATAGTCGCCGCAGTTGATATACAGGCGGGCAAACGGGTCGGCCCGGATATGCTGACCTGCAAGCGTCCCGGCAGCGGCATTGCGCCCAAATATCTGGACCAGATATCCGGAATGACGGCGTGCCATTTTATCGCAAAAGACACGATATTAACGTGGGATGATTTGTATTTCACATCGCCGCCGCCTGAATAAAAGTGTTTATTTTTTGGTTTTATAACCACAAAGGGCACAATGAATGAAAAAAATATAGAACAATTCACTTCGTTTTTCTTGGCGTCCTTTGTGTTCTTTGTGGTTAATAATGTTAAACGGCGGCGTTACGGAGCATTTGGAAACCAGTGACGGGAAATGACATGCAGAAGATCAATATTCTGGTAACGGCCGCGAGCCGGCGCGTCGCTTTGATAAGAGCGTTCGGGCGCGCGCTGCAGCGGCTGGGGCTTAACGGAAACGTGGTTACGACCGACCTTAATTGCCTGAGTCCGGGCCTCTATTTCGGGAACCGCCACTATATCGCGCCGCTTACAACCGATCCGGATTACATTCCGCTTGTTAAATCGATTTGCGCGAACGAGGGTATTCGTCTTCTTATCCCCACGATTGACGATGAGCTGCCGATTTTCGGCCGACACAGGCATGAATTTGAAAAAATGGGCGTTCGCGTCGCGGTTTCCAGCGAGCAAACTGGACTTGTCTGTAACGACAAATACGCCTCATATCATTTTTTTAAGGAGCACGGCATCCCGTTCGTACGCACATGGCTGCCCGAAGAACTTGACCGTAAAACGCTTAAATATCCTCTGTTTCTAAAACCGCGGAGCGGGCGTGGGAGCGTCGGTGCATATCGTATAAAAAATGAACACGAACTCAATTTTTTTCTGGAATATGTTTCCGACGCGGTGGTTCAGGAATTTCTTACGGGCGCCGAATATACGCTTGATGTACTCGCCGATTTCGAAGGGCGGATTATCAGCGTGGTCCCGCGCGAGAGGATGGTTGTGCGTTCGGGCGTTTCCGACCGGGGGCAGACGTTTCGGCATTACGGACTAATAAAACTGGCAGTTGAAACAGCGGAAACACTGAAACTGTGCGGAGCGGCGAACATACAGGTAAAGCTGGAAGGCGACTCCGCAGTGATATTTGAAGTAAATCCGCGTTTTTCCGGAGGCATTCCGCTTACGATCGCATCCGGCGCGGATTTTCCCGGCTGGCTTATTGAAATGTGCCTTGGGCGCGGCCCGGAACCTTGCATCGGCGAATTCACCGACGGAATTGTCATGGCCTGCTATGAGGAAGCGCTGTTCCTCCCTTTCAAGGGAGGCAATTAACCTGTGTTTCCTGAAGGAGTGATATGAAGATTGTGATCCTTGCGGGAGGGAAGGGAACTCGTCTTGCGCCTTATACGACGATTTTCCCAAAACCGCTGGTTCCGATCGGCGACCGGCCGATTCTTGAAATAATCATCCGGCAGCTTGCGCGTCATGGACTTGGCGACATAGTTCTTTCCATCGGGCATCTGGGTGAACTGATAGAAGCCTATTTTCAAAACGAACGTATTAATATACCCGGACTTAGCCTTAACTATTTTCGGGAAAACGATCCGCTTGGAACCGCCGGATCACTTGCGATGATTCCGGGACTGGAAGAAACCTTTCTTGCCATGAACGGCGATATCCTAACAACGATTGATTACCAGGCGCTGATACGGCATCACCGAGAACAGAGCGCCGCGCTCACCATCGCCATGCACCAAAAGGATGTAAATATCGACCTTGGCGTGCTTGGAACCGACGACGCGGGAAGGCTCGTTTCATACGACGAAAAGCCGGTTTACAGCTTCAACGTGAGCATGGGGATTTATGTTTACGAACCTCGCGTTCTCAAATACATCCCGAAAGAAAGATACATGGATTTCCCCAATCTGGTGCGTGTTCTGATGGATCACGGTGAAAAGGTCGCCGGGTATCACTCGCAGGATTACTGGCTGGATATCGGCAGACGGGAGGATTACGAGCTTGCCCAGCAGGAATTTGAATCAAGAGCCGCAGAATTCCAGTTTGATTGAATGGAACGTGCCGCTTTCGGAGCCATACTTTTCAATAAATGAAGTCAAAGCGGTTGCGAAAACGCTTGCATCCACCTGGTGGACGGCGGGGCCGGAGGTAAAGGCTCTGGAAGAAGAATTTGCCGCAAAAATCGGTACGCGCCACGCCGTCGCGGTTTCAAACGGAACCGCCGCCTTGCATCTGGCCTTTCTTGCGCTCGGTCTGAAAGAAGGAGAAGACGTTCTGACTCCATCACTGACCTTTGTCGCCGCGCCGAATATGATGCTGCATATCGGGGCCACGCCCGCTTTCTCAGACGTTGAATCAGTTAAGGAACCGGTCGTTTCCGCCGCGACGCTTGAAAGGGCTCTGACGCCCGCAACGCGCGGCCTATGCGTGACGCATTACGGCGGATACCCTTGCAAAATGGATGAAATCATGAAATTTGCCCGCAAACGGAAGCTGTGGGTGGTCGAGGACGCCGCGCACGCTCCGGGTGCCGCATGGAAAGGCGTTCCATGCGGACGTTGGGGCGATATAGGGATTTTCAGCTTTTTTGGAAACAAAAACATTACCTGCGCGGAAGGCGGAATGGCCGTAACCGACAACGGCAATCTCGCGCGCCGTATGCGCCTGCTGCGCTCGCACGGCATGAATTCCGTGACATGGGATCGATATAAGGGACACGCTTTTTCATACGATGTAACCATACCGGGATTCAACTATCGTATTGATGATTTGCGTGCTACGTTGCTTCGCACCCAGCTTCGTTCTCTCGACCGTATAAACGCGCTACGCTCGGAACGGGCAGGATGGTATCGCGAACTTCTCGGCGGTGATTCGCGCTGGACCTTGCCATTTGAAGGCTATGAAGGTGTTTCATCGCATCACATTTTTACCGTTGTCCTGGGCGAAAAAATTTCCCGCGCGGTTGTTATGCGGCATATAAAGGAGCGTGGCGTTCAGACCAGTATTCATTACCCGCCGGCGCACCGTTTTTCATGCTACAGGAAATTGAAGTTAAAGTTACCGTCGCTCGTGAATACTGAAAAGCTAGGCAGGCGCATCATAACGCTTCCTCTGTATCCCGGACTCACCCAAAAAGAGGTGATTTATGTCGCGAAAACCTTCCGTGAAGCGGTCGATATTCAACGGAATTTGGAACCACGAATTAACACGAAGACGCGTAACGTGAATAACCGTCGGTGAAGAGTGAGCGTAGCGAGCGTAAAACCGGCGGATTGAGGCAACCCAGACCCCAACCCTGAAAGGGTTGAACTTTTACGTACTAACTGCACGCCGGTTACACGCCTCCGACGCTTGCTTTGCCCCGACCATTCGTGTTCATTCGTGGTAATAAAAAAATAAGGTCTCACAAAATGAGTAACGAACCACAAGTATTAATGCCTCCGCCCGGCGTAGTAATGGCGTTTCTACAGGGAAGAATGAGAAGCAGCCGTCTTCCCGGAAAAGTTTTGATGAAAATTCACGGCCGTTCGATACTTGAACGCGCGATAGTCAGGCTCAAGGCGTCGCCCGCCCTTGACGCGGTTGTCGTCGTAACGACGCGCCGCAAAGAAGACGACGCGATTACGGCGGAATGCGCGCGGCTTGGAGTTCCGTTTTATCGCGGACCGGAAGATGACGTGCTCGCAAGATTTTGCGAAGCGGCCGAAGTATTCAAACCTGAAATCATCGTTCGCGCAACGGCTGACAATCCCCTGATCGAAATAGGATCGATAGAAAGAATCATAACGGCGCTCCGTTTATCCGGTATGGATTACTGTGTTGAAAATGACCTTCCTTACGGCGCGGCGACCGAGGCGGTAACGGCGGCGGCGCTGGATAGATCACGCGCCGTTGCACGCGAAACCCGACATTTGGAACACGTCACGCTTTATATCAAGGAACACCCCGATGAATTCCGGGTTTTATCGCCTGATCCGCCGCCGGCCCTGCGCCGCCCGGATTTTCGGGTTACGGTTGATACGCCTGAGGATTTCGAGACAATGGAACGACTAATCGGCCGTTTTCCCGAAACCGCCGAACCACGCCCGCTGGAAGACTATTTCTAGAAATACCACAGATGGCTGGATGGGACGCCATCGTGACGCCGCAATCCATTTTGCAGGCGTTTTTGGTTTCAGTTTAAGTGTGGCTTTTGTTCGGCATATATCCCGCCGCAAAAGCGGCCCGGCTCGACCCGGTGGAAGCGCTGCGCTATGAGTGATATTATAATGAAATGATCTCAAGGGAAGTTTTAAAATTCTTGCGCAATGACGGCTGGTATGTGCATGAGCAGAGCGATTCTCATGTTCACCTTAAACATCCGTTAAAAAAAGGCCGAATAACCATCCCCGACCACCACGGCGATTTAAAAAGAAACACGGTTTTCATCATATTTAAACAGGCTGGCGGAATTGGGCTTGGAATATGAGAAAACTGACTTACCTTGCAGTGTTTGAAACAGACGAAGGTCCGGGAATAAGCGTGTTTTTTCCCGACGTTCCGGGCTGTGTTTCCTGCGGTGATAATTTCGACCACGCGTTCGAGATGGCAAAAGAAGCATTACTGCTTCACCTCTACGGTATGGAAACGGAAGGGGAGCAGGAACCTTTCCGTACCGATAAGCTTCCTAAAATCGAAGCGGGCTGCATGGTTGTGCCGATAACGGTTTTCCCCGATGTTTTTAACGACGAGATAAACAACCGCCGCGTAAAAACGACTGTAACCATTCCCAAGTGGCTGAAATCCGTCGCCGAAGTGGAAGACGTTAATTTATCACGGCTTCTGGAAAGCGCACTCAAAGAAACGCTTGGTATTACGAACAAACCGGGAGGTGTTCAATGATAAAAGAAAAGGTACTCAAAGGAATTTCGGGATGGGTAATGGTTGCAGCGCTGATTACAATCGTCGTAGTCACTTTACTGATAATGGGCGTCGGTGTGGGATTGATAAACAAAGGCATATCCGGGGGAGGCTGGGTGTTTCTCCTTGGAATTGTGATACTTTTGCTGGATCTGTTCTGCTGGAAAGGCTTGACGATTCTGCAGCCCAATACCGCAAAGGCGCTGCAACTATTCGGAACCTATAAGGGGACGCTTCTGGAACAGGGCTTGTGGTGGATCAATCCGCTGATGACGACGCGGCAGGTATCTCTGCGGATCAGAAATTTTGAGAGCGGAAAACTCAAGGTAAACGACCGTGACGGCAATCCTATAGAAATTGCGGCCGTCGTGGTCTGGCAGGTGGTGGATACCGCTGAGGCGCTTTTCCAGGTGGATAATTATGAGAATTTCGTGCATGTGCAGAGCGAAGCGGCGGTGCGAAATCTGGCAACCCGCTATCCATATGACGCGCACGAGGAAGATCAGTTGTCACTACGTCTGTCGGCCGAGGCGGTTACGCAGGAATTGCAGCGAGAGATTCAGGAACGATTAGCCAAAGCTGGGGTGGAAGTTATTGAAGCCAGAATCAGCCATCTGGCATACGCGCCGGAAATTGCGAGTGCCATGCTGCGCCGCCAGCAGGCTAGCGCCATTATCGCCGCGCGTCAGAAAATCGTTGAAGGAGCGGTCGGCATGGTAGAGATGGCACTGGAATCGCTAAACGCCAAAAATGTGGTAAAACTTGACGAGGAACGCAAAGCGGCAATGGTCAGCAATCTCCTGGTTGTTCTGTGCAGCGATCGGGACGCGCAGCCCATCGTCAACACCGGCACGCTGTATCAATAGACAAACGTGCTTACCGAGCTTGTTTCATCAATTGCCCCTGTTGCCGACATTATGAAATCAATCCCCGGTATTCCAAGCGTATTTAAAGGAAAAGATTCGACCGGAGGAAATTCCGAATCATAAGAGGTAATTGTAAAACCTGTTGAAGCGCCCCTCTGGGAACGCCGGCGGGGGCGCCGGCGTTCCCAGAGGGTGTTGAAAATACGGGCCTTCGATGTTATTGTTAACTCCAGCATGCATGATCAGGCGCAAAATTCATCGGATATGACAAAGAAAGATGCGACGGCTACCGTTGGAACAAAGGTAATTACGGTTACCAGCGGGAAAGGCGGCGTCGGCAAATCGAGTGTTACGGTCGCTTTGGCCATTACGATTGCGCAACGCGGTTTGCGGGTTCTTATTATCGACGCGGATTTTGGGTTTGCCAATATCGATGTCATGCTTGGAGTAACGGCTACCTATGATTTAAGCCATGTGATAAACGGCGGCGTCGATATTATGGACATCGTGTTAGACGGGCATCACGGTGTCAAGTTTATATCAGGCGGGTCGGGTGTTTTTGACCTTATGAACATTGGCGACGAACAGTTACATTCAATAGTGACAAGTCTTTTGAAACTTGAGGATGTTGCCGATGTCATAATTTTTGATACCGGCGCCGGCGTTAACGAAAATATTTTACAGCTCGTGCAATCAAGCACCGAAACTATAATAGTTACGACGCCCGAACCTACCGCCGCGATGAACGCCTATGCAATGATGAAAACGATAGATCAGTTGCCGGAGAAGCCGCCGATCAAGCTCATCATAAACAAGGCTGAAAATGTTAAAGAAGCCCGGCATGTAACACAAAGCCTTATTGATGTATCAAGCAAGTATTTAAAACTTGATATCAGCGACCTTGGGTATATCTTGTATGACCCTGTTGTGGGCCGGTCGGTAAAAGCGCAGGAGCCGTTTGTCGTCGCTTATCCCAAAAGCACGGCCGCCGTGAATGTCAGGACGATTGTGTCAACTCTAATAGATGCGCCGGGGACTGTAGCTCTTGCAGACGAAAGGCGAGGATTTTCGCGTTTCCTGCGCAAGTTTCTTTTCCCCTATGGATAGAGCTTCAAATCGACTTCAGCCCCAAGTGTCTCAAAAGGATAAACTACCTGTCAAATTGTGCAAACGCACTTCCGCGTGGCCTGAAAAGAATAAAGGGGATATTCTGGAGAGAGGATTTTGCGCGACTGAAACCCTCTCTCCCGCATGTGCATTAAATTTTATCGACGGGTGGGCAAACGCAGGCTTCAATGCTTGCCCGCCATTGGCGGCCCTGACGTGTGTTTCTACAATCCCGCAATTTATTCTCCAGAACTACTTCCGCACACTCGCGGAATGTTTTCGACTGTCGGTGTTGTATGCGCATTGCTTCTTTGTTACGCTTTTTCTGTTTAAGCGGGTCAATGCCGGTTCTTGCCAGCTTGCGCAATCCGCGGGCTTTGCCGCGAGCTTCCGCTAACGATAACAAGGGGTATATGAGATTTCATCGTCCATGACAAAACCATATACGTGCCGCAAGGCGCACGGAGCGCAGGAACCGAGGCATATAACGGGTCTGGTTACAAGCACCGCGCAGCGCAGCGATTCGCCCGCACAGCGAAGTAGTCAGCGTTTCCATAAGGAGAGGCGTCATGATACGTTTTATGTTTATTTTTTTAGTACTACTTTTTACGTTTGCGTTCGGGGCTACTGCGGCGGAAGACCCCGCGCAGCCCGAAGAAAGGTCCGATGCGGCGGATCTTGTCGTGGTCAGGGTATCGGGTAATCCGATTACGGAAAAGCAGGTTCTGGACGTCGTTAATCAGTTGGCAAGACAGGAAAATTTGACGCTCGAACAATCGCAGCAGCGTTATTCCATGTTTTTTGACAGGGCGGTTGAAAATCTGATTACGCTAACCTTAATGAGAGCGCAGGCGCGTGAAACGAATATCGTCGTGGACGCCGCGGAAGTGGATGCGCAGATTCAACAGATGTCTCAGCGTTTCCCCAATCCGGAAGCTTTTCAGAAGGCGCTGACCGATCAGGGGGCGACCGAAACAGCTCTAAGAGAAAGCATCATGGAAAACATCCGGATGCAGAAAATTGCCGATGCAGCCTCAAAAGACGTAGCGCGGATAACCGACGCGGAACTCGAAATATTCTATAACGACAATTCCGATAAATTCACACAGCCGGAGCGTGCGCGCGTAGCGCACATCCTCATGCAGATTCCGGCGGACGCCACTGTTTTGCAAAAGGCGGAAATCAGAAAAAAGCTCGAAGGTATCCGCATTGATATAGAAGCCGACCTCATTACGTTCGCCGACGCCGCCTCCAAGTATTCAGAGGATGCAAAAACCGCGGCAAAGGGCGGTGAAATGGGGTTCGTGACGCGCGATAATGTGCCGAAATCTTTCTCGGATATTATTTTCAGGGTAAAACCCGGAACGGTTTCACCGGCGCTGGAAAGCCAGTCGGGGTATCATGTTTTGACGGTACTTGAACTGAAACCGGCTGGAATAGCTGCGTTTGAAGAAGCCAAATCCGCCATTCGTCAGTTTATGGAACAGAACGCGATGCAGACCGCCCGTCAAAAATTCGTTGAAGAACTGAAAAGCAAGGCGGCAATCGAATACTTCATGACCGCGGAAGAATTCGAAAACCGCCGGAAATAGAACCACGAATAATTTATGGAGTGCGGGAGCTTGCTCCCGCTTTCATTGCGGTGGCTTGCCGCCGCTATCAATAAATTTACGACAACCACATCACGTTGTACGCATCCGGCACTTGTCGCGTCCACGGTTTTTGCGCCAGCAGCCTGGGAGCAAGCTCCCGTATTAAAAGCGACGGCAAACCGCCGCACTCCATAAAACAATTATCTATTCTGGAAGTACCCTTACCGCACCCTCGTCGGCCGATGCCGCAAATAGAGAGTACGCGCGCAGGGCGGGTGAAACATCACGCCTGCGCACGGGCTTGAACCCGTCCGCGCCTTTCGCCTCCTCTTCTTTCCGGCGGCGGTCCATTTCTTCTTCGCCGACTTCAATGGAAATCGAACGCTCCGGAATGTCGATAACAATAAGGTCTCCGTTTCGTATAAGGGCTACAGGCCCGCCGGATGCGGCTTCAGGTGAAACATGCCCGATTGACAGCCCCGAAGTTCCGCCGGAAAACCGGCCGTCGGTCACAAGGGCGCACTCCGTACCCAGACGCATCGATTTGATATAGGATGTAGGATATAGCATTTCCTGCATTCCTGGTCCGCCACGCGGGCCTTCGTAGCGAATCACAACGACATTGCCTGCTTTGACTTCGCCGCCCAGAATTCCTTCACAGGCCGCATCCTGCGAATCATAGACACAAGCCTTGCCGGAAAAACGGAAGATCGACGGATCAACGCCCGCCGTTTTAACGATGCATCCCCTCGGCGCGAGATTTCCGGACAACACGGCGAGACCTCCGTCGCGGAAATAGCAGCTATTTACATCGCGCACGCATCCTGATTTTCTGTCAAGATCGTGCGAATCATAGTATTTTTCCTGGGAAGCAAGCACCAGGTTGCGTTCTGCGGTGCCGGGCGCGCTAAGATAAAACTTTTTCGCCTCATCCGAAGCCGTCGGACGCGCGATGTCATATTCATCCAAAGCCTGTTTCAAAGATGGAACGTCCGCACGAGTGACTGACACGTCGATCAATCCGGCGCGGTCAAGCTCACCGAGAATTCCCATGATGCCACCGGCGCGATTTACGTCCTCGACATGATACGCCGAACTCGGCGCGACCTTACAGAGTACGGGAATCCTGCGCGATAGAGCGTCGATGTCCTTCATCGTAAAATCAACACAAGCTTCGCGGGCGACGGCCAACAGGTGCAATACGGTGTTAGTTGAGCCACCCATGGCCATGTCGAGCGCCATTGCGTTCATGAACGCCGTTCTGGTCGCTATGGAGCGCGGCAGTACGGAAGCGTCGTCATTATCGTAATAAGCGCGGGCCATGGCAGCAATCCGGCGCGCCGCTTTTTCAAAAAGCGTCATGCGATTTTTGTGCGTCGCCAGAAGTGTTCCGTTGCCTGGCAACGCCATGCCGAGAGCTTCGGCAAGGCAGTTCATGGAATTCGCTGTAAACATACCGGAACAGGAACCGCAGGAAGGGCAGGCGGCTCTTTCCATTTCCGCGATTTCTTCGTCGAAAACGGCGGGATCGGCTGCCATAACCATGGCATCAATCAGATCGTATTTTTTTGAACCGACAACGCCCGCTTCCATCGGTCCGCCTGAAACGAAAATTGCAGGAATATTCAGCCGCATCGCGGCCATCAACATGCCGGGAGTGATCTTGTCGCAGTTGGATATGCAGATCATGGCGTCCGCCGTGTGTGCGTTAACCATATATTCAACGCTGTCGGCGATCAGTTCTCTGGAGGGCAGTGAATAGAGCATTCCGTCGTGTCCCATCGCTATGCCGTCGTCTATAGCGATCGTATTAAACTCAGCGGCAAAGCAACCTTCGGCCTCAATGATCTTTTTAACGATCTGTCCGATTTCATGCAAATGGACATGACCGGGAACGAACTGAGTAAAGGAATTGACGACGGCGATTACAGGTTTTCCGAATTGCTCTTCCTTCATTCCGTTGGCGCGCCACAGGCTGCGCGCCCCAGCCATTTTTCTGCCCGCCGTGGTCGCCGCGCTGCGAAGTATCGTCATATAACATCTCCTTATATTATTATTTCCAAAAATTATCCCGGATTTATAACACAAAAACTTGAAATATACGGGTAAGAATTCAAAGTTTGCAGTATACTGTGTCAGTTATTTATGTAATACTGTACAAATATTTTGATATTTCGAAAGCAGATGCACAGGCATGACGAGCGTTGATCTGAGGCGACAGACAAGCATTTCCGCAAAGGATATTGAAGCGGCGGGAGTCTGCGGCGCGGCCGAGATAATTATAGACTCACGCGCGGTCCTGGAAGATTCGGCCCGTGATACGCTTGCAAAATACGCTATTGCCGTCAGGCTATCCGGCTCGGTGGATGGACAAAAGCCCTCGGAAGGTTCAACGCCGATGACGGACTCGCCGCGCATTGCGGAGTCTTTTTATTCTCGTGCGGCGCTGGATATCAAAGACGAAATCTGCTCCGTCGGTAGAAAACTATGGTTGCGCGGTTTTGTTGACGGCAATGGCGGAAACATTTCCTACCGCGTCGGCGAAAACGAAGTAATCTGTACGCCGACGCTTTTCAGTAAATTCGACATGGCCCCCGACGATCTGTGCCTGATTGATCTGGAAGGGAAGCAGCTTGCCGGACGTACGCAGCCCACAAGCGAAGTACGCCTTCATCTGGAAGTGTATAAAAACTCGCCACAGGCCAAAGCCGTCGTTCATTGCCATTCGCCTTATGCCACGGCTTATGCGATCTGCGGATGCGTACCGCCGCCGTCGATAAGTTCGGAATTCGATGTTTTTATCGGGCGCGTTGCTTTGGCGAACTACGAGACGCCCGGCACGCGGGAGTTTGCCGAAACGGTACGACCGTATGTCGCGCATCACAACGCCATTCTGCTCGCCAATCATGGCGTCCTGTGCTGGGCCGATACGCCGACGCACGCGGAGTGGTACGTCGAAAACCTTGAAGCTTTTTGTCAGACTTTCCTGATCGCCCGCCAGTTCGGCGTCCCATATTCACGTATCCCAAAAGAAAAAGCCGAGGCGCTAAAGTCAATTCGTGAAAAACAGGGATTGCCGGATTGCGATAGCGACGCTTCTTCCGTACCCGTGTTGTTCTAGGAAAGCGCTGATTAATTTCCTGTGCGGGCGAATCGCTTCGTTGCGCGGGGCTCGTAACC
>Ga0082212_10001449_pt1 | contig 34974 bp, 34 predicted proteins | sample TergutNt197P3_FD_71548 | JGI IMG/M metagenome (GOLD analysis project Ga0082212, IMG submission 71548) | Neocapritermes taracua P3 segment gut microbial communities from Petit-Saut dam, French Guiana - Nt197 P3 | ecosystem: Host-associated > Arthropoda: Insects > Digestive system > Gut ... | reverse complement strand
CAACTCTTTGTGGGTTGCAAACAGTTTTTTCAACACAGTAGATTTTCCGACTTGTCTTGCTCCTGTAACGCATAACGCACCTTTTTCATTTATTGCGGATTTCAACACTTCTTCGATATGACGCTTGATATACATAATTACGACCATTCCTTTCCGAGTTTTGGCACAAAACTCACGTTTGAAAGATTTTTCTTTCAAACTTGCTTCCTTTCGGCTAATTTATAAACACACTTATATTATATACGATATTAATGTAAAAAGTCAAGTGTTTTAAAAAATTTTATCCACAGTTTATAAGATGGGCAACTTTTCCCCCGCTTCCAGTTCTTAACCGTAGTCGTGGATACGTCCAGTAATTCAGCCAACGCAAGATTAGTCAACCTGTTGCCCCTCATATATTCTTTCAAGAATATATCCGAATTTTCCTTAAAAATATGATATTCGCTCATACAGAAATGCTTGCCCCGATTACAAGCAAGGGCAATATTTTTGAGAAGTTCAATATTCATGCCCTGTATGGTGAGTTGATTATTCTCGTATCTTGAAATTACATCATTCCCCACACCGACTATTTCAGCGAGTTCAATCGCCGATAATCCTGCCGAAAGCCGAGCGAATCGAATTCTTTTATAAATCGGGAGTTCCGCAGGACTCCCATTCAATACGCAGTGAGAATTTTTATTAAGTCTGCAACCCTGCATGGGGAACCTTATGACCAAACTCGGCAAGTAGCTCAAGTGCAGGCAGAACCCGCCCTTTGAACCACTCTTGTTTGGCAAATCAGCATCTTTTGTTTCCGTTTGTTCACTACCGCAGTGTCGGTAATACTTACGGATAACTTTGCTAAAGTATTACCTGTACATACGGGGAGGATATAATGAGGTCAACCGCCTTTAAGTTTCGGCTGACAGCCGCTTTGTCAGCCCTTCGTCTATAAACTTGTAATGAATGTCAACCTGTTGCACTCGATTCTTTTTTCCGCCGTTGGACTCGTGAACAACAATTTTCTCGATTAGTTCATTCACCATCGTTGCGGTCAACTCTGCCTCGCCCTTGTACTTTTTCATGACTTCAAAAAAGTTTTTTATTTTTGTAGGCTCGTCTAACTCTTCGGTTTGAGTCGCTTTTATTTTGTCAAGCTGAGAAATCACTTCATTTCTCTCGGTTTCGTATTTCGTCAACATTTCGTGAAAACGCTCTGTTGAAAGGCTGTTTAACGCACTCCCCTCGAAAAGCCGCTCTACCATTTTGTCAAGCTCGCCTTTTCGCCGAGTCAGCTTATCGAAAGCAGTGTCTCCTGCCTTGCGGCTTTTAGATTTGTTTTTTGTCAATGACGCACTTATAAATTCTTCAATGCGGTGTTCGTTAGCGGTCACAACAGCGATGTTTTCACGGATTTCCGCAAGCACTAATTCATACAAAAGTTTGTACTTTATATAGTGCATGGTACATCGTTTTTCCTTGCTATAGAGCCTGTACTTATAACAGCAAAGATAGAATATTCCGTTGGTTTCGTTTTCTCGTTCTCTCGAATTCCGTGCAAGCCCTAAATTTGAGTCACAGTCGGCACATTTTACTATACCAACAAATACGTTGTCTAATTCCCATTTGTTTCTGCGTTTTTTGATTGCGATTCGCTGTTGCACTAAATCGAAGAGTTCCTGTTCAATCAAAGGCTCGTGTTGCTCGGGAGTGACAATCCAATCCGACTCATCGTTCACGATTCTTTTTTGCGATTTGAATGACGGTTTTCTTTGCCTGTTGTAGACCATGCACCCGAGGTAGGTTTTGTTTCGCAACATTCGTTGAATGCTCGAAACGCCCCATTCCATGCCTGTATATGCCCCATTAACGGTGTCGAGCGGCGTTGGTATTTTCTCTAATGTAAAAGTCTTTGCGATTGCGTGTATACTTTCGCCGTTTGCAATCATTTCAAACATTCGCTGAACGACTGGTGCTGTTTCGGGATTTATAATGTTTTTGTGTTTGTCGGCGGGGTCTACCATGTAGCCAAATGGGGGAAACCCGCCGATACGTTTACCTTGATGTGCTTGCATTGATTTTACCGATTTGATTTTTTTCGAAATATCTCGTGCGTAAAATTCATTGATGACAGAACGAAACCCCATGATTTCGTCTTCACCCTTTGCAGAATCGATGTTGTCATTGATAGCAATGAACCTTACATTATTCTCAAAAAAGAAAATGTCAATATACCTTTCCCCACGAACAACTATCCTTCATTTACATCGACAATACCGCTAAACCGATAGTAAATATCAATCTGCTGTTGCCGATTTTTTCCCTTACCTTCGCCGTTGAAAATCACAATCTTGTCCACCAACTCAACGAGCATTGAACGAGTGATTTCCTCAATATCCGTATACTTTTGAATCGCCTCAAGAAAACGAATATTGTTTTCCGTCTGATTCTCACACTCTGAAAGCGTTTGATTCAGCGTGCCGAGCCGCTCCCGCACTTGTCTCAACTCCTGCTCGTATTTCGCCGAAACTGATTGATAACGCTCTGCCGTTATACTCCCGAGTGCGTAATCCTCGTACATTCGGTTGATGATTGTGTCGAGTTCAGACTTGCGTTTGTTCAGCCGTGCGATTTCGCTCTGGGCTTGCTTGAGAGCCTTATCTCCGCCCGATTTTGACAGACTTTCTGCAAACGCAACAATGTCATTTTCGTGAGATTTCGCCCGCTCCGCAAAATTGCGAATACTCGTCAAAAGCGTGTTTTGCAAGACTTTCTCGGAAATATAATGAGCGGTGCAGGTACTGCCGTAAGTACCGATATTTTTACTGCGATAACGATTGCACATAAATCCACGAATATGCAGTCCGCTTGAGGCTTTGGTGTACTTCAACGAGAGGTTGGCATCGCAGTCGGAACACTTGAGAAAACCCACATAAATATTCTCGTGGCGTTGCGAATTTTCCCGTTGCTTGATTTTCAGAACCCGTTGTGCCAACTTGAAAGTCTCTTCGTCGATAATCGGCGGATGTACGTTAGGAACGATAATCCATTCTTCCTCTGGAATTTTCACAATCTTTCTGTTTTTGAAAGATTTTGACTGATATTTATGCCCCACAAAAGTCCCCATATATGTCTTGTTCACGAGGATATTTCGCACCGTGCTTGACTTCCAATATGCGGGTAAATCGGGATGATAATTCCAATCCCAATGCACATCAGGGTTGGCGAATTCCCAATGCTGACGTGCCGTGGGGATTCCCTCATCGTTGAGTTGATTTGCGATTTTGCCTGTTCCCAAGCCGCTTACTGCCAACTCGAAAATGCGTTTGACAACCGCCGCCCCTTGTTCTTCAATAATGAGCTTGTGTCGGTCTTTTGGGTCTTTGATATAACCGAGCGGGGCAACGTGAGCGGTGTACTGCCCATTCTGCATTTGCGTTTTGCGAGCCGAGCGTATTTTTTTCGAGATGTCTTTTGCGTAGTATTCGTTAATTACACTTTTGAACGGCATAATCTCGTTATCGCCTTCGGCACTGTCAATTCCGTCATTAATGCAGATAAATCTGATGTCGTAATCTTGGAACAGAATCTCGGTATAATACGCCACCATAGCGTTATTACGCCCAAGTCGACTGAGGTCTTTGCAGACGACAATTCCGATTTTCCCCTCTTCGATGTCGCTAATCATCTGCTTGAAACCATTGCGTTCAAACGTAGTTCCCGAGACCCCATCATCGACATACTCGGAGAAAATCGGAAACCCACGCTCTTGACAATATCTCTGCAACATCATGCGTTGATTTTGTATTGAATTCGATTCAATGTCCCCGCCGTCGTCCCGACTGAGGCGACAATAAATCGCAGTTTGGTTTTGCCGTGCCATTTACACTCCTTTCTTGCAAGGCGGCAAAACGCTTGAATTTGTTCTTCTATTATACCGTAAAAAGTCGAAAAAGTCAAGCGTTTACCGAAAGATTCTGCTGCCATTATTCACCGAATTCTCGGCGAATAGCGGCTTTGATGATATCGGTGTAGGTTTGACTTCCTGTGAAATGCTCGACTACTTTTATCGTTCCACGATTATCGCTTATGTAAAATTCATTTGTTTTAGACGACTCTTCATTTTTAACTGCTTGAATGTGAAGATTGTCGTTATTCATGTGAGTCCTTTCTTGATTATTTTTGCGAACAGTAATATGTATTCCGACTGCGAATAAAAAAGTACAAGCCCCGAAAAAATAGGGCTTGTACTTTGTACGATAATGTGATATAATTTATGTTAATCATTCCTCACCCATCTGCAACAACTTCACCGCCTCGGAAAGAATCAGCTTACCGTCAACACGCTCAGTTGCGTGAAAACCAATCTGGTCACGCTGAGCGAATAACTCGTTCAACACCTTGAACCGAATGTCACGGCGGTCGGCAATCCAGTAATAGTTGAAATCACCGAAAGCCAAAGGCAAACTACCCGCTTTAATTTCGGGAACATACGGCGAAGTATAAACAGGTCTGCCGAGGAGCATATCGGGAGTCCCCGCAACCACGGACGGAGTCCAAATATACTGACCATTGCTGTCCTTGACCTTGCGAAGTTGTTTCATTGCAGTGTCGTTGGTGAGAAAAACTGCTTTGATTCTATACGGCGGTTTCAGACTGTAAAACAAATCAATAATATCATCGAAAGTAATATCAGTTTCACTCGCCGCAGTTACACCAATCGAACCGCCGCCGCTTTCTGTGAAAATACCTGTCGGCTTGCCGTCACCATCGCCAATGCAGAACGCCTCTTCTTCTCTTGCCCCGATTCGCCGTGCAAATTCTTGTGCGATATAGGCTTGAATATTGAAAGCAGAATCCTCGACTAACTCAGTGGAAGTTCGCATCATCGTGGCGAGTTTATATGCGTTCAAAATAATCTGTCCGAATACAGAGTCACTTTCGGGAATCTCATCGTTTTCCTCAATCCAAGAGGCTGTACCCGAGGCGGTCGCAATCGGCACTTTCAGTTTTTCAGAATTGGTAGTAATAATCCGAGCAATTCTGCGGAAGATATTCTGCTCCTCCAACGCTTGAATTAACTCGTTCATAAACTCCTCGGGGACGAGATACCCACCTGAAGTATCAGTTCCGATTGACAGGGCATTGGTAATCCCGCCGCCACGGAGCAGATTCCAAAAGTCGGTGCTGTATTGTGAAGTGTTGCGATTGGCAATTTTAGTACCGATGTTACTGACAAGCGGTTTTGAAGTCGGCAGACTCATTTGGTCTGCGATATCACGATGTTTTTCTAAGCGTTCAATTTCCCGCCCGAGGTTGACAATCTCAGCCTCCATGCGGTCGAATTCCTCACCATCGGCGGCAGACAGAATACCGTCAACCCGCTTTGTGTCAAGAAATTGTTGCGATTGATTCCAGAGTTTTGAGCGTTTTTCACGCAGTTCAGATATGCCCATTTGAGCCTCCCTATTTTTTAGATATATTTTATTTTATCGAGTCGATTTTGATATGAATTGAGGTTATTTTCGGAATAAAGTACACCGTCCGCAAAGCCAAGTTCGACTGCTTTCTTGGCATTGAAACATGACTCCTCATTCATGAGTTTGCTTATTTCGGAGCGTTGCAGTCCTGTCTTTATTTCGTAGGCATTTACAATGCCTTCCTTGATTTCGTCAAGCGTGGATTTGGCACGGAGCATTTCCGCACTGTCCCCGATGGCGATTGTGGCAGGGTTGTGGATAATCATATATGACACTGGCGACATTAATATTTCATCACCCGACATAGCGATTACCGAGGCGGAGGAGGCGGCAACTCCGTCAATCTTGACAGTGACTTTGTTTTTATATTCACGGAGCATATTATAAATCTGAGCCGCCGCAAATACATCACCACCCGATGAGTTAATCCACACAGTTATGTCCCCGACTGCCGACTGTAACTCCGATTTAAACAGAGCGGGAGTGACTTCATCACCCCACCAACTTTCGGCGGCGATAACACCATTCAAATGAAGAATGTTGTTTGAAAAGTTCCAAAATTTCATCATAGTTTATTAACCGAAAGGGTAGGCATCATCGTCCTCAATCGGCGGCAACCCCTCTATTTTACGGATTTCATTTGTTGTTAAAATACCTTGATTATGTGCCTCTTTGTAATATTCTAACCGCTTGTCTATTCCTTCGATGTTCTCGATTCCGATGTTTTTCTCTAAAAGTCCTCCGAATGTTTGTTGTTTTTTGTTCATGTTAATTTTCACCTTTCTTTTCCGTAAAAAATCCTGCCTGTTTTAATTCAACCATATTAGCGTTGACAAAATATTTATCGCCGCCGTCCTCGGCGGGAATGGGATTCATATGCTCCAAATCACGAATATCGTTAGCGGATAACCACCCGTTTTGCCGCCCGATTTTATAGCCCTCCATTCGTGTTTTGTAATCGCCACGGAGCATGGCATCAAGGTTAAAACGAATGGAATAATGCTTGCGTTCGGCGGGGGAGAGCAATGCCAAATCCATACACTGTTCAAGCCGCTTGACCCACGGGTTTATGGTGCGGGTAACAAACTCAATTGACTGGTGTTCTATGTTACTGAAAGTCGCACGTTCCAAATCGGCAATCATATGTGGGGGAACTCCGAAAATCCGTGCAATCTCGCCTAACTGATATTTTCGGGTTTCAAGAAACTGTGCTTGGTCTGGCGGAATTGTGATTGCCTTGAATTTCAAGCCATCATCAAGCACGGCGATGCTATGATTCCCGCTCCCACGGTAAAGAGCATTCCACGTTTCCCGAATATCAAGTGTTGAGTCTTTTCCGAGTCCCTCGGGATGTTCCAGCACTCCACTCGGATTCGCTCCGTTGGCAAAGAATGTCGCTCCGTAATTTTCGGCGGCGATTGACATTCCGATGGCATTTCGTGCAATCGCAATCGGGGAGTAGCCGACAAGTCCGTCAAAACCGAGTCCCTTGAAGTGAAGAACATCTTCACGTCTGAGCGTGATTCCGCCGTCTTTGGCTTTAAAATCGGCGGGACGTTTCTCATCACGATTACGATAATATGTGTAAAATATTTCACCGTTGTCATCCCGCCAAACGTCCATTTTATTGGGCATGAGCGGATACAAATATTTCACCCGACCCGAGTTGTCACGAATAATCTGTGCGTATCCGTTGCCCCATAAAAGTAGGTGCGACATAATCGTTTCTCGAAAAATAAATGAAGTCATTTCGACATTCGGCATGGTGTATAGTACATCGTGGAGCGGATGCTCGGTTGCAATCCGTGACCCGTTTCCATCGTGTTTTTCCAAATTGAGCGGGAGGCAAGCAATCGCCTCGGAGATAATTCTGACACAAGCGTAAACTCCTGTGGTTGCGAGGGCGGTGCGTTCATTGACCGAAACATCGGAAGATGAACGACCGAAAAAGAACGGTCTGCTTGTTGACAGTGAGTTTTGCGGAGATGCTTTTTTCTTTCGGGAAAATATACCCATGCACACCTCCGACAATAAGAATGAGCCGCCTCGCTAAAGACGGCTCGGTTATAAAATACTATGCGAGTGGTTGTCCGTTTATTCCGCAGATTCCGTTTCGGGCAATTCCCTGTCAATATAATCATCTACAATTTTTTCAATAAGACGATTTCGTGATATATCGCCCTCTTGTTTTGCGAGAGTTGTCAGCTTTTCGAGCGTTTCGGGTGTAAACCGTACGGTCATCACTTTCCGAAAAACATACTCCTTGCGAGGTTTTCTTTCCCCGCTATCAGGAGCGGAATACCGCCAACTTGAGTTACCCTCAAGGTTGTTGCTCAACAGTTTTCGACACAGTTTGTATTCATTCCCCACAAGACCTAATGACACGCAGAATATTCTCATTGAGAATTTTTCATTCGTGAATTCATCGGGAGCGGTGGCGGTGATTCTTTGCTTTGACTTTGCCGTTTCACACAACAAAGATATGAACTGCGAATATGCGTGAATTTCTTCGGCGGATTCGGTTTTGAACCACGGGAATGAAATTTCAGATTCGCCGATTTCAATGGGAAGTTCCTGTTCTTGATTCAGTTCAAGAGCCTTTTTAATCAGCGACTCTTTTGCGGCAACCATGAGTTTTAAGTTTTCGATTGCCTCGGGAGTGAATCCCTCAAGCGGAAAACTGATTGTCAGATTTTCGGGTTTTACAGATTTTTTCTTAGGCATAATAACTACCTTCTTTCGTTTTATTTGGTAGTCACATGATACCGTAAAAAGCCGCAAAAGTCAACGAACAAATCATGGATAAACGCTGATAAATACTGGATTATTCGGGGTTGACAGATTCATATTTTTGTGGTATAATTGAAAGCGGATTTTATATAATGCGAACAAGGACTTAATATGAAAAATATTGATTTTACAAAAATAACTGCTTGCGGTGAATGTTGTGTTGACTGTAAGAAAAAAGAACAAGGGTTGTGCGAGGGGTGCATAGAAACTGATGGTCACTGCAAGGAATGGGTTGATTCGGGGCAATGCCCGATACATAAATGTGCAAAAGAGCATGGTGTTCAATTTTTCGGATTATGTTCTGAATTTCCGTGTAACGAATTAACAAAAAAGATACATTGGAATCCAAACATAGTTGAACATTTAACCAACCTTGTGAACACGTATAAAGTATATTATAAACATAACGATTAACGATATTAACACAGTTTTATATCACATATCCCGCCATGATTCACGCTCCAATCGGCGAATCAACTCCGCATCGGTTTCAACTTTACGCTCAGGCTCATCCACGACTTTCCCGTTGCGGATAATCGTGTCGGTAGTCGGGTCGTAAACCGTAATTCCCGCATTGCCTTTGCGTTTATCCTCCTGCCGAATCGCCAAGTCAAGCGACATAACGGCGGCAACCACACCGTCAATTTTTTCACGGCTCTTCTTTTTTGACGGCATAATATTAGCAACTGCATCGGTTTCAATATGCACATTCTCGACCATCCAACGCAAAACAGGCTGACCGCCGTGCCGCAGTTTTCTGTCAAGAATGAGCCTGTAAAATTCCTTGCTCGGGCGGCTTAGAGAAAAATATCCCTGCCGAATTTTAATCATCTCGAAACTCATTTTTTCGAGGTTTTGCACCATCTGCGTTGCACCCCAAGCATCATATCCAATTTGACGAATGTTATAAATATCATCGAGTTTGTTAATTTCTTGTTCGATAAAATCATAATAAATAATCTCCCCCGCAGTGGCGTTCAAATGCCCCTCTTTAACCCAACGGTCGTATGGAACATGATGGATTCTCACCCGCCGATGCATACCCTCCTCGGGAATCCAAAAATGTGGAATGACATAGTAATTTGGGTCGATGTCAATCGGTGGAAAAATCAACACGAAAGCCGCAATGTCATCGGAGTCGGCTAAATCAAGACCGCCGTAACACTCCCGACCTTTCAGCTTTTCCATATCAATCGGAGCGTTGCCTAAATCGTATTTGTCCATCGGAATCCAACGCACTTCTGCGTTCGTCCATTGACACAAAAAATCACGTCGGAACTTCATTTCAAGAGCGGGGTCTTCTTTCGCCGCATTAAATTCCAAGAGCATATTTTTCATTGATACAGTCACATCAAGTGACGGATTCACCCGCCGCCAAACTTCCTGTGAATTCCAGTCATCATCGAGTTTTGCGGCATACACAACAGGGTAAAAACTGCCGTCGATTTTCCGTTTTTCGAGAATATCTAACGCTTTGTTATGCACGTCCCAACAGATGGAGTTTTTATCATACCCCGCAGTCGTGATTACAAAATTAAGCGGCTGTTTTCGTGCCACTCCCGCCCCACGAGTCATGGTGTCGTAAAGACCACGATTGGTCTGACCGAGCAACTCATCGAAAATAACGCCATGAACATTAAGTCCGAATTTGTTTTCGACAACAGAAGAAATGGCAGTATAATGACTTCTTGTAGGTCGATAAATAATACGTTTCGCAGTGTTGTTAATATCGCAGACACTCCGTAAATGTGGGTTCAGCAAAACCATATCACGAGCGACATTAAATACAATTAACGCTTGGTTTCGGTCATTGGCACAGCCGTAAATTTCCGCACCAAATTCTTGGTCGGCACACAAAAGGTAGAGTGCGACTGCCGCCGCCAACTCGCTCTTGCCCTGCTTTTTAGGAATTTCAATGAACGCTGTTCGGAACTGCCGAGAGCCGTCTTTGCGGTCAACAATGCCGAAAATATCACGGATTATCTGCTCCTGCCAGTCGAGTAAAACGAACGGTTTCCCCGCCCATTCTGATTTGGTGTGGCAGAGATGACCGATGAATTCTACGGCGTGGTCGGCTAATTCTTTGTTGTATGTTGATGACGGCAACATAAATTCTGTGGGATAATATTTGAAGTCGCTCATATCGCCTTCGGTTTACTGTTGAGCAATCTTGCCATCGCATCACGGTTGGGGTCATCGCCGTAATGCGTGGAGCTATTTTGAGCGACAATTGCCCAAATCCTGTCCCAGACCTCGTTGGCGGCTTTGAGATATTTTATGCTCGAATCAACCATCGGATTTGGTGATAAATCGGACATAACAGGCATCTGTGCAACCGTCCACTCGCATTCAAGCCACCGAGTTTTCACAATTGCGTATTCCTCGATTAACGCAGGGTTTATGAGGTGCAGACATTTCGTGCCTTCAAGCCATTTCACCGTCCGCTCGTACACCGCCTCGATAGATGTTTCCAAATCAATAAACGCATATTCTTCTAAATTTTTTGGGCATTTTCTCGGGACAGAATCAGCGTTATCAGTCGGCAAATTTACCACGATTGGACGGCGTTTGCTCGGGTTGCCGTCAAGCAGTTTGTCCGCTAAAGATTTCGCTTTTCTGCCACTGCCACTTCGTTTGCCGCCGTGACCGTTTGCCATAATAATCGCCTCCCGCAATTTTTCGTTTGTCCAAATATATGCGGGGAAGTCCGCCATAATTCCCGTCGAATTTACCGCCGTAAACCCGCTCCAAGCCCCGCCTGTGCCGACTTCGCCCCACCGCCCCCGTTCCCCCGAATATCGGCAGGGAAAATCAGAAAACTTGATTGAAAATGTCGAATTTCGCTTTTCAAAAAAGATTCAAAAATATTGACTTTTCAAAACAGCAAACCCGCTATATAAGCGGGCTTAAGTTAATCAACAATTTTTGAATATGCTTTTCAAAGGCTTGAAATGGCGGGAATCAACACGCCCCCCACGGTCGGTGAGGAAGGTCTACACAGTAGGTATTGTACCCGCCCCTCCCCCTGTCGAAATGCGGATTCGTCATATTGCACAAAAGTAAAACAAGAGTGTAGAGGCGATTCATTCGCCTCGAAACTTGACGATAACATTATAATCACCGACTGCACACTGAACGGCTGAACACCGAATAAAACATACCTGTGTTTATTCGTTTATTATTTTTTGCACTCGCACATTAAACAAATATAACATATAAATTTATAGAAGTATATAAATTTAGTGTAATAGGTGTGCGGTGTTCAATCTTTTTTCGACTCAGGCGGCTGTTTCAAAAAGCCTTCAACATCGCATACAGACTGGAGTTTCTCGAAGTCGATAATCCATGCACGCTCACGATTGCCATTGAAATAACGGTGGTCGCTCGGTTTATTCTTGTCAATGATATACGGTGATTTCTTCAACTGCCGTCGAAATTCGGGTTCAGTCAAAACCTCGCCGAGAATGGCGTGGTTCATGCGATACTTGGTGTAGTCGTCATAAATTCTCGGTAGCTTTAAACACAGATGTTTCCCGCTGTTTTCGATGAGATAATCCTTGTCGTACTTCAAGCCCATTCGTGCCATAATCTCGAATGCCTCTTCAATGACGTTCTTGGTGTGATTGCCGCCGTCAAGCAGATATTCCCGCACTGCATAGATGAGATGATTAACACATTCGTCAAAGCTGATGGGAAAGACCTGCAACCACGACAACTCAAAGAAAACGCAGACACGCTCGATGAGTTTCAACCCTGCATAGACACAGGCAAGGTTCTTTGTAACACGATTTGGGAAATTCCCCTTGACACGTTCAAAGCCTTCTTTGTACCACTCGTTCGCCTCTTCGGGAGTGGTGCGGAGAGCCACGTCAAGGAGCGTCCTGCCGAATGATTCAAGGAGGGATTTGTTATCCACAAGAGCCTCGAAAGTGTTTTGAAAATCCATGTTCTCTTCAATTTCATGGGGTGAAAACAATAACTCAATCGTCCGCTCACGAATCGCCGCCTCGGAAGGTGATGCTTCGCCCGCCACCAAAATCGGTGCAAGCAACTCGTAGGTGTTTAATTCCAACTTTGGCGTCCCACGCTCACCCTCATGACGGTCATATGAATCACGAAAGTGATTAAGCAAATCTTTCAGAACTTTACCGTCTAATGTTGCGGGTTTGAACTCGTTGATAAACTGCGGCATAAGGTTGGAACTTGCAGAAACGTCCATGAGCGAAAAGCGTGATGTTTGGTTTGCCGCCTTGATTGAAAAGCACGAGAAAATTACGGTTATAATGAATTCTAACGTCGCAGATTTGCCGCTCCCTGGAATTCCTACCATGAATAAATGTGGATATTTTGTTTCGCTTTCACGCAAATGGTGCTTGATAAAACAGCCCGCTACCCACGCAAGAATAGACACAGTTTTTGCATATTCGTTGTAGCCGAGAATCATACTGCCCAACTGCTGAAAAGTCTTTGCATTTAGAAATTTTTTGCCGTCCAAAATGCTTGTTTTTATTTTCTGGTGTTTTTCCAATTGAATAATCGTGTCAACAGAAATGTTCCGTGCTTTTACGGCTTTTGAAGTCGTGACAAAAACAAGCTCATCGTTATGATTATAAATCCCGAGAGTTTTCACGCCTAACTTTTCTTTCCATTCGAGTTCCTCAACAAACGTCTTGAATATTTCTAAATCGCCGCCCGTTCCAAGAAAACCGAGAGCGAGCGTTTTACGAGTTGTGGCTCTTCTGAACCGTTTAAGTTCAGAGAAATCCTCGGCAAGCAAGGTCAAGCGATATGTCTTTTTAGGCGTGGCAAAATCGCAAGTATACAGCGTTTCTTCATCGGTCACAATTATTCCGATTGGCACGATATAATATGTTGTAAGTTGTTTCACGTTATCGCCACGTTGTAGATAATAACAGCCACCTTCCTCAAAAATCGTGACCTCTTTCTTCTGTCGTTGAGCAGTTTTCTTGGTGGTGCGAGTAAAGCCATCGACTATGTTATCGCAAGCAACTCTGACAGTCTCGGCGGCATAATCTCCAGTCCACTTTTCTCGCATGAGTCCCGATTGCCGAAACAGGCGGTCGACTTGAGCAGATTCAGCGTTCGCCCACCACGCAATCTTCCCGCATAGAGCCATATCCGCCTCGGACTGCGACTTATACTTGCCCTCCCAAACACCGTTCCAGAGCGGTGAGAATGCCTTGTCTTTATCGCTTGCCATTTTAATCAGCTCATCATCTGAGAGGCATGATGTTCCTTTTTCGACTTTGCCTTTCACCGATGAAGTCTGCTTTTTCGGAGGCTTGATATATGTATCATGAATCCATGCAAGAGTGCCGTTATCATCGGCAATTTTATCGACACAGTTTGAGTATGGCACACCAGTCATCGTGAAGTACCGTTTCTCGGAATAGATTTCCACACCGTTCGCAGAATTTCGCCTCCCGACAGTCGGGAGCGTTCCACGCAAGAAAATATGCAGTCCTGTCTTGGACGGCGAAAGTTCTATGTATGTTGAATTGCCGACTTTATCGAGAATCGCCCCTGCTATATCATTCGGATGACCGTTCTCGTCAAAACATTTGTCAATGTCAATCCCGACAATTCCCGATTCAAGCGTGAACATGAAACCGATTCCAAGAAAGCCGTACTTCTGCATCGCAGCTACTGCCTCGTCGAAAGTAGCCCATGTTTCGGGTTTATTGGGCATGGCTTTGCCACCTGTGCGTGGATTGTACGGCACTTTGCAGTCCCTGCCTTTGACTTTTTCGAGCCGCCAACAAACCCAGTTAGGAAGTGCGGTTAGGGCTTTTGGGAAGGTTTGGTTGCTTGTATTCATAGGGCTTGTCCTCGCTTTCAATATGATATTTATATCGTATGAGAGCGAGTACGGGGTTTATGACGGTGTGAGGAAAATATTTTTTGAAAAGTGACGAAAAGGGGTTGCGAAAAAGCGAGAAATATGGTATGATATAATATATAGTTAACAGCGAGGTGAAACGATGAAAACAAAAAAAGAAATTAAGGAAATAGTGTCAAAAATATACAATGCAGGAATAGTTTATCTGGAGAATGTTTCCGATAGACTGCTTTGTTATGTCCGTGATTTATCACATAATTCGCAGTTAACAATATCCTACACATCATGCGAAGAGAATCAATGGGAATCACAAGTGAGCATATTTAGAAGAGGCAATGATTATAATATTCGTTACATTAGTGATGATGATAAATTTGTAGAGTGTTTAGCTATTGCAGAAGCATTAGCTTTAATTGTATTGGACTTTGCTCCTGAAAGTGAAGGGGAAAAATACCAAAAAGGAGAGATTACATATTTCGCACAACAATTACTTGAGTTAAACGCAAAAATTGATAATGGATTCATTTTGCATGAAATTTATAACCCTTTTGCCAGCGTGATAATAAGTAGAATCCATTCATTACGCCCGAATTATGTATTAAATGAAATATCGAAAGTACAGAAATTGAAAATAGATAATTTGATTGAAAAAATATTCACCGCAAACATGGAATCATCAATTTTATATCCAGAAATACGTTTAATAACTAATTATTTTAGAATGAAGAAAGGCGTATCACATAAAAATTTTCATGTTAGTGTACGTTCTACAAATGCTCTTGTAGAGCCTAAAGGAAGAGCAAGCGTTTATGAAGATGGGGTTAATATATTTCATAGTAGCTTGGAAAATGTACAGTCTTATTTTAGAAATTATAAAAATATTAACGCAGTGCGTATATTGCGTATAATTATTGCACATCAATTAGCTCATGTAATTTTGCACTATGTTATCCCGAATGAGCTGACTGGAAAAGACACAAATCTTAATTCATGTGAAATGGAACGGGAAGCCGCTTATTTTGCTCTTTGTTTGTTAAAACAACGTGAATCGTTATATATTGGAGATGATGACAATACTTATAATATAGCTTGCTATGAATGGGATAGATTGTCTAAATTAATATACCAAAATGATGAATTGATAGAATGGCTAATTGATGAAGATTCTAACTATGTTATTGAGAGTAACGGTTTCCTTGTTCAGAATGAGCAAAATAAAACTCCAGTTATTAACCAATTTTCTTTAAACATAGATTTAGTAACAGACCCGTTTATTCGTCATCTTATATTAGCTTGTATAGATTTACAGGCTGACTTCAAGTATATAAATGCTTCAGAAGACGAACGAAACAAATACATTGGCAATATGTTGAAAAGAGATGATTACATTATAAAAGACCAAACTAAGAGAGGATGCTCCGCAAGCGGGAAATCATCTGGCGAAATTGATATTTTTGTTGAAAAAGATAAATTTCCCTTTACTATTATAGAGGCTCTTATTTTGAAATCATTGAACACTTCCTACTTAAATACTCATCTTAATAAAATCTTTTACTACGATACCGCTGGAAACGCCTTTAATGTGTGTTTGTCATATGTAGAAACTAAGGACTTTGGTGCTTTTTGGAAAAAGTATTGCAACCATGTCGCAAAACATAATTATCCATTTCCTCTTGTTTCATTTGACACCAAAGTTGGAGAGGTTGAGTGTCCATATACAGACATTAGATTTATGACAACTGCACATGATAGAAATGGTAAAATCACGTTACTTTATCATTTTTGTGTTAAGATAATGGAATCACCAGTTAATTAATAGAATTTGTTGGTATGTAATTCCCCCCAAAAAAGTAGCCGCTCTGATTCAGAGCGGTCTTTTTTTACAAATTCAATCGTTTTATTTCCCCTTGCATTGTTCGTAAGAAAAGCTAAACTTCGGTATAGTAAGCCACCATCGCATTATTACGTCCAAGCCGACTGAGGTCTTTACACACGACAATCTGAACTCTGTTGCTTTCAATATCTTCAACCATTCTTTGGAAACTTGGACGTTCAAAATTTGTCCCAGAATACCCATCGTCAATATATTCGTCATGGACTAAGAGTCCATGTTGTACGCAATATCGGCGGAGCATTTCCCTTTGGTTGCCGATTGAATTAGACTCGGAATCGCCGCCGTCATCACGAGAAAGCCGAAGATATATCGCCGTCATTTGTTGCTGTTGCCTTTGCATTGCAACCTCCTCCCTAAACAAAGGCAACAAGCGGTTTTATTGCCCTTTCATTATACCACAAAAAGCCGAAAAAAGCAAGTTGTTTCGGCGAATTCTTTCGTGGAAAGAATTTATAATCCTTTCTTTATTTCCCGCAAAATAGCGTTTTTAACTATATCCTCATATGTTCTTTTATCAGAATAATAAGAAACCACTTTGAATGTTGTATTTCCTATTTCTTGATAATGCACGTTTTCCTCATTTTGATTATCGTTTGTATGTAAATTCACTTATATCACCCTGTACAAGTTTATGCGGGGACAGTTTGTCCGTTTCATTTATAACAAAAAAGCCTCGATATTTTTCAATCGGGACTTGCTTTTTTCGACAAAGTATGATATAATTATTTTGTTGCACTCTCACCTTGAACATATTCGCAAACAACGCTCTCAATAAAAGCATTACGACTCATATTGCTCTGCTCTGCGAGTTCAGCGATTTTCGCCAACATATCGGGAGTAAATCTCACCGAAACAATGTCTTTGTGAACCCGCTCCCGCTGTGGTTTTGATTCACTATCCGAATACCGCCAACTGCTGTTCCCCGATAAATTATTCATCAACAATTGTCGACACAGTTTGTACTCTGCTCCTTTGAGACCCAGCCCGATGCAGAATACACGCATAGCGAATTTCTCGTTCTCGAACAACTCGGAAACCTTGGCAGTCACCCGCTTTTTCGATTGTGCGGTAATACAGAGTTGGCTCACAAATTGCGAATATGCGGTTATGTTTTCGGGAGGCAAATCCGCTTTGAACCACGGAAATTGTAATTCGGATTCTGTCTGCTCAATTGGCAACTCGTCAACTTCGAGAGCCTTTTTAATCAGTGATTCTTTTGCGGCAACCATGAGTTTCAAATTTTCGATTGCCTCGGGAGCGAATCCCTCAAGCGGGAAACTGATTGTCAGCATTTCGGGTTGTTTTACAGATTTTTTCTTTGGCATAATAACTACCATCCTTCATTTAATTTGGTAGTCATATGATACCGTACAAAGCCGCAGAAGTCAACGCACAATTCATGGGTGAAAAAAGTCAGCTTTCACCCATTTTCAACAACTTCACCGCCTCTTTCAAAACGAGTTTCCCATCGACTCTCGCAGTGGCGTGAAACCCCACTTGGTCGTTCTCGGCGAACCGCTCATTCAGCACTTTGAATCGGAAATTTCGTCTGTCGGCAATCCAATAATGACCGAAGTCACCGAAAGCCATCACACTCGCTCCCTCCGCAATTTCGGGAACATAGGAACAAATGTACACAGGCTTGGCAAGGATTGTGTCGGGAAGTCCGTCTTTGACGGCGGGTTGCCAAATATATTGACCGTTGCTGTCTTTAATTTTGCGAAGTTCACGAATGGTAGAATCGTTCATAACAAACACAGAATTTCCCCGATATGGCGGCTTAACGCTGTGCAATAAATCAATCACATCATCGAAAGAAATCGCCGTAGCAGAAGAAGTCGTAACACCGACATCTGCACCATTTTCAGAGAATAATCCAGTCGGGCGGTCAGTGCCGTCACCGATACAAAAAGCCTCTTCCTCAGCTTTGCCGATTTCTTTCGCAAACTGGTCGGCGATATGGCGTTGTAAATCGAAAACAGAATCTTCCATTAACTCCGTAGATGCACGAATTAAACAACCTAATTTATACGGTTTCAAAACCACTTGATTGAATGTCACATTGGTTTCGGGAATGGCGGCGTTTTCGTTAATCCAGTTGACAGTCGCACCGCCTTCTGCAATCGGAATTTTCAGCGTGTCGCTTGCAGTTTTTACAATGCGGGAAATTTGCCTAAACACATTCTGCTCCGTCAACGCTTGCACCAAATCCTGTGCGAATTCATCGGGGACTAAATACCCGCCAGAAGTGTCAACTCCCTCGGATAAAATGTTGCTTATGCCACGCCCACGAATTGCATTCCAGAACGCTTGTGAATAGTCGCTGTCATCGTGAGTTTTACTCGGCGAATTTCTAATCACATTTGTGTTTGTCTTGAATTGTCGCTCCATATTTTTGTTGCGTTCGAGCCGCTCAATCTGATTGCCAATCTCGATTAACTCAGCCTCCATGCGGTCATAGACAGCCGCATCTTCAGTCGAAATCATGCCGTCAGGTGTCTGCTTTGAGTCGAGAAATGCCTTGGTCTGATTCCATAAATTCGTGCGTTTTTCACGCAATAACTCAACATTATTCATCATCGCTCTCCTTGTAATTGGCATCCTTCATGTTGCCGTTAATCAAATATCTGTCGCCGCCCAGCTCGGCGGGAATCGGCGGCAAATCCTCAAGTTTTCGCACATCGTTAATTGACATCCAACCGTTCTGCCGCCCCGCTTTGTAGCCGTCAATTCGGCTTGCATAATCGCCCCGCAACATTCCGTCAACATTGAACTTTATGACATACTTTTTGCGTTCACTCGGCGAAAGCAATGCCAATTTCAACGCTTGCTCAATGTGGATTACCCACGGATTTATGCTGTATTTCAAGAACTCCATCGACTGGTGTTCTATATTGCTGAAAGTCGAGCGTTCCAAATCGCCAATCATGTGTCTTAGCTTGTCGAGGGGTTTTCCGAGATTTCTGAAAAATTTTCAAAAATCGTCAAAGTTGCCAAAAAAGGATTTGACATCAAATCAAATCTTTTTTGATATTATAAAAAATTTGCTTTTTATTGAACTATAACATTTTCTTTGTAAATAAAAGATTTATTATATCAAAATTAAGTTTTGTGTGTGATACATTCTGTCAAGGTAGTAAATGAAAAAATTTTACCGCACTCGTTTACGAGTGCAGTAAATCGTATATGTACAAGATTCGTATTTCTGTCTTAATCATCTTTTTTTCAAATAATAAAACTTTCTTCTCATCAATATATAATACCTACTGAACAACCACTCATTTTTCAAGTACGAAAACAATTAAATCAATCGTATAATATTGTTACTATTGACAGAACAACCCCACATATGGTACAATATAAAGTAGCAGAATCGGGGGGATAATAATAATGCGAATATTACTTGTGGAAGACGATACCTCGCTCCAAAGCGGAATATCGTTCAAATTAAACAAGGAATGTCACGATGTTATCTGTGCGGATACAGTTAATAATGCAGTCAAATTGCTTGAAAATAGCAATTTCGATTTGGCGATTTTAGACATCAGTCTTCCTGACGGAAACGGGCTTGACATATGTCACCACATACGCCGTAACTTTCCATCCATATATGTATTGTTTCTGACCGCTAAGGACACAGAAACAGACATTGTTATGGGTTACGATATAGGCGCGGACGATTACCTGACTAAACCGTTCAGCGTATCGGTTTTAGTGGGAAAAGTCAACGCGCTTGAGAGAAGACTTTCCGGTAAAGAAATTTCAATCACAGGTGAATTAACGCTTGATATGGCTAAACAAACGGCAATCGTTCGCGGGGATTCCGTTGCATTAACAAGAAATGAACTTCGGTTATTGAATGTCTTTCTTTTGAATACAGAGCAAATTCTCACAAAAGAACAGCTTTTACAAGCACTTTGGGATATAGACGGCGATTTCGTAGATGAGAACACATTAGCGGTCAATATTCGCCGATTACGAGAAAAAGTGGAAATCGACCCGTCACATCCCATACTAATCGAAACGGTGCGAGGAGTGGGGTATAAATTGAATGTTTAAGCGGAAAGAAATCGAACTGGCGGCAAAAATAGACAGATTACTTGCCGGTGAACAAATCGAAATGCCTGCGGGACTTTTGGAGGAAAAGGTCTGGCAGGTTTTGCGTGTTTTAGAGCAATCAGAACAAAAAAGCAAAGCCGAACGCGACAGTGTATTGAGCCTTATGAGCGATATTTCTCATCAGTTAAAAACGCCGCTTGCTTCGCTGACCTTGCATTTGGATTTAGTGTGTGATTCTTCATTGACAGAGCAAGAGCGAATTACGTTTATTGATGAGTGTAAAAAGCAGACGGCGAAAATTAATTGGCTGACAGAATCGTTGCTGAAAATAGCAAGATTAGAAACGGGATTAATCGTTGTCAAAAAAATCCCCGCCGATATTGTTCAAACTGTAAAAGACACGGTTTCCTCTATGTCCGCACAAATTGCCACTAAAGGATTGACCGTCACAATGAATTTACCCGCGACACTCGAAATATTACATGACTCGGTTTGGACAAAAGAGGTGTTGTGCAATATCTTAGACAATGCCGTTAAATATACAGAAACAGGCGGGATTGTCGTTACTTTAGAAAAAGGTTCAATGTATACGCGAATTGATATTACCGACACGGGAATAGGGATTGCACCCAATGAATATACAAAAGTTTTTACGCGGTTTTACCGTGTTCGCAAAAGCGAATCCGAACGTGTAGAGGGTACGGGCTTAGGGCTGACCATAGCGCGTGAAATTATGCGACAGCAAGACGGAAATATCACCGTAAATTCGGAATCGGGCAAAGGGACTACTTTTTCAGTGTTTTTTCAAATATGACAAAACTGTAAGGTATTTGTCATGGTGTCGTAAGGTTGGCGAGTTATAATAAATCCCGAAAGGTGGGATATAAAATGAATACAGTTGTTAAAACAGAGAATTTATCAAGAATCTACAAAACGGGAGAAACAGACGTTCACGCATTGAACAACGCCAACATCTCAATTGAACGCGGTGAGGCGGTCGCAATCATCGGTTCATCGGGGTCGGGGAAGTCTACCCTGCTCCATTTGCTCGGCGGAATCGACCGTCCGACTAAAGGCAAAGTCTTTATCGAAAATGAGGACATATACGCACACAATGACGAAACATTAGCGTTGCTTCGCCGCCGTAGAATCGGGTTTGTTTTCCAAATGTATAATCTAATGCCGCAGTTAAGCGTTTATGAAAACATCGTACTGCCGCTCGGATTAGACGGGCGGGTTGTAGATAAACCGCGTGTTGAGGCTTTATTGGAGAACTTGGGACTTTCCAAAAAACGCAACAACCTCCCCAATCAATTATCGGGCGGTCAGCAACAGCGCGTTGCCATTGCCCGCGCATTAGTGACGCAACCCGCGATTTTGCTTGCCGACGAACCGACAGGCAACCTTGATTCCAAAACAGGTAACGAGGTTTTGAACTTGCTCCGCTCGTCTGCGGAAAAATTAGGGCAGACAATGGCGATTATCACTCATGATGAAAAAGTAGCGCAGTTCTGCGACCGTGTATTGCGGATTGAAGACGGCGTTATTGAAGTGGGGGAGGGTTGAGCTATGAAAATTTCAACCCTTGCACGGAAAAATTTTAAGCAGAGCAAAAGCATTATTCTAATGATTGTACTTGCTTCAATGTTGATTTGCTCGGTAACTAACCTCGGAATCAGTATGCAAAAAAGTATTATCGACAGCATTATTGAATACACGGGTGACAATCATGTAAGATTCAAAAACATTACCGAAGAGCAAGCGGCACAGATTTCACAGCGAAAAGAGGTCGCGCTTGCAGACCTTCACTTGGGTCTGAGCGGCATAAGCAGTCCCGTTGATGACAACAAGACAAATATAGGGATACAGTATTCATCGGGATTGGGGCAGGTCGCTAACTTCAACATTGATGTAGGGCGCAATGCCGAATCGGAAAACGAAGCGGTCATATCACCGCACTTAGCGGAATTGCTCGGTATCAAACCAAAAATAGGCGAAGAATTTGAGGTCGTTTATCGTGAATACAGTATAAACGGCACTGTTACAACAGAAACAACCATGAAATTTACGGTGTGCGGCGTTTTGCAAGAGCAGAAAATGTATGACGCAATGGAGCTTTATGTCATATACGTTTCAAAGCCTTTTGTTGAGAAGTTTAATCCCCAATTACAATTAGAGCTTCGGTTTAAAGACAGGGTTGAACCGCGCTCCGCTACGCATAAAATAGCCGAAACTTTCGGGTTGCAGGAAAAAGACTTTTCACTTAACGAGTCGTATTTATCAAGTGACTTAAACGACCCCTCTGCAATAATAATGATTGCGGTAATATTGTTTATTTTAGCTTTAGCGGGCGCATTGGTGATTTATAACGCATACAACCTTTCGGTTGTGAAAAAAGTCCACCAATACGGACTGCTGACGGTAATCGGCGCGTCAAAGAAACAAATTCGCCGCTGTGTGTATTTGGAGGCTTTATTCTGTATCGGTGTCGGGTTGCCGTTGGGGTTATTAGCGGGTACGCTGTTAGGCTATGTAGGATTGGGCGCACTTAACGGAGCCGCGAATATCCCTATATTATATGTACTCACGCCGTTTTCTTATTTAATATCCGTAATCGTTACACTTGCAATGGTGGGGGTGGGGGTTATGCGTCCCGCTCGCAAAGCCTCCCGCGTAACGCCTGTTGAAGCGGTACGATTCTCCGATGCCGAGGAAAAAGCAAGCAAGCGAAAAAAAGTCGAGAATGTTACCTTACCCGCTCTCGCTAAAATCAATATGTCGCGTTCACGCAAACGCTTAGTCGGAATTGTTCTGTCGCTTTCATTAAGTGGAATCTTGTTTTTGAGTTTTTCGACTGTCGCATTTTCAATGCTGAACAGCACCGAGAACATGACGGCTGAAATCATTGCTGGGGATATACAAATAAGTGTATCAAATTCTTGGCACATGGTAACCTCCGATACATTCCCCCTTGAATTGATTGATGAAATTCGCGGTCTTGACGGGATTACAGAATCATCTGTTTTTATGTCGCAAGTTTTCTGCGAATATATAACCGCAGATAATGGGGAAGAAGTCGCCATCTACGGTCAAAAGGCAGTAGGCGCAGAACCGGAAATCATGCAAAATATAATCGACAATGTATCTGCCGGAGATATAACAATAGCGGATTTTGATAACCCAAGCAACGTAATCGCCGTAATACCTAACGAAGAATTCATCGAGTATTATGAGCAATATGAACCTGGTTACAAGGAAACAATTTCCGACTATACTGTTGGTTCTGTTGTAAATTTTGACTTGCTGATTCAAGAGGATAACGGCGTTTTCAAAGCCGGTGGAGCGGTTACGCTGAACATTATCGGTATTGTTCGCCAAAATGAAATCCCGCCTTATGTTGAAAGCGGTTCTTTATATCCTATGTTCTATTTGCCGCAGGAGAATTTCACAAGGCTCGGTTGGGACGAGACATATGAAAAGTTAATCCTGTCAATAGATGATGAAAAACATGACGATATTTTCAACGCGGTTGAGTCATTGTGTGCAGAATATAATGAATTGCAAGTTTTATCTTTTCGGCGTTATAAAGACGAAATGTCGCGGCAAATGATGTCGCTTATAGCAATTGTTTTTTTGATATTGTTTGTGGTCGCATTAAACGGCGTAATGAATTTGATTGGCACAACCTTAATGAATGTCGAGCAACGCAAAAAAGAGTTAGGTGTGCTAATGGCAATCGGGTTGAGCCGAAAAAGTATCAGCAAGCTGTTGACCCGCGAGGGTGTGTGGGTGTCGTTAAGCTGTGTAGCGTTGTCGGTTGTATTCGGCTTGAGCCTCGGAATGGTATTGTTTAATTTGGTTGTCAACGCAGGTGCAACCTACTTGGAATTTCATTTCCCTGTTTTGCCTTTTGTTTCACTTTGCGCGATTTTGGGATTTGTTCCGTATGCCGTGACGATTATGGCGGTACGAAGGTTGAAGAAATCTACGATTGTGGATATGTTGGGACGTTGGGTATAGTTATATAGTTATTAAAGAAAGAATATCGCCCTTGATGTAAAAACAGGGGCGATTTTTTACTTTTATGAAATTATTAACCTTGACAAAAAATGTATTTTAGATATAATAGATATGTTAATATGTAAAATTCTAAATTCAAAAGGGTGGTGATTATGAAAATACTTCTCATTCAACCTAAAATGAACAAACGCCCTATGGACACCGACCTCAAAACAAGAATGTCGCCGTCTCTCGCATTGCTGACACTCACGAATCTCACACCGAACGAACACGAAGTCGCTATCATCAACGAGAACATAGAAAAATTTGACTATAACATAAACGCTGATTTAGTTGGAATCACTGTAACTCTTGACGTTATGCCTCGTGCTTGTCAAATCGCCTCTGAATTTCAAAAACGAAAGATTCCCGTAATCGCAGGCGGAATCCATGTTACCTGTTCGCCGGAAAGCTGTTTATCTTATTTCGACGCAATTTGTATCGGAGCCGCCGAAAGAGTATGGGTGAGAATAATTCAAGATGTACAGAATGGTTGTTTGAAAAAATCCTATCATGATACAGACGGTTTTTGCGGCGATGAAATCGTTTCACCGCTTTATGACTATAGTCGAAAGAGCAAATATCTCTATACAAATGTTGTACTTACAAGCAGAGGTTGCCCAAATCGTTGCAGCTTTTGTTATAATAGCTGTGAAAACAGAATGTATATTCGCAGACCGATTCCCGATGTAATTAGTGATATTAGGTCAATTAAAACCAATCATGTGCTTTTTATTGATGATAATTTTATCGGCAATGTTGATTATACACGCGAATTACTTAATGAAATGTCCGGCATGGATTTGATTTGGAGTGCCGCCGTAACAACTCGTATTCTTGATGAACCGAATTTGCTTGACCTCATGGTTCAAACAGGGTGTAAAAGCCTGTTTATCGGATTTGAGTCTATCAATTCTGTTTCTTTGGAAAGCGTTAATAAAGATAATAAAGTATCACAATATGAATCTCTTGTTGAATCACTCCACAGCCGTGGAATTATGATTAATGCAAGTATGGTTTTTGGTTTAGACGGTGATAATGAGGAAACATTTGCTCGAACGCTTGAATGGTTAGTAAAAATGAAAATAGACACGCTGACTTCGCATATTTTAACCCCTTATCCGGGAACTGAGTTGTATCGAAACATGGAAGCTTCCGGACGAATTGTTGACCATAATTTGGAAAAGTACAATACCGCCCATGTGGTGTTCAGTCCGGCTAACTTAACTGCCGAAAGTCTTTATAAGGGCTATCGTCGTATGTATCGGCAGTTTTATTCTTTCAAGAATATCATACGCCGTTTTCCTAAACATAAATCACAACGAAAGTCATACTTATTGTTTAATCTTTTTTATCGTAAATATGGGCGATTTACTTCTATAATCGCAAGACTTATACCTTTGGGTTTGTTAGGCAGATTAGCAACGAAGATTTCGTATAAATGATTTGAGGGAATTTCTAATCGTATTATTCTAAACTCAACCACAACGCCGGACGAACACCGGTAACATCGCTTGAACTGTTACGTACTTCCCTGCCAACGCTGTTTACACGCCCCGCAGCATCAACAATTAAAGAACGAGAGGCAAGCCGCCCCGGTGACCGCAGTACCCAAAACCACGTATAGTGCTTTCCGAGTTCTTTTGCGATTCGCTCTGAATTATACTCATCGTCTAAACCGCCGTCAAATTCTATCACATCGGCGTTTATTTGTCCGCTGTCACCAAAGTATTCCGCTACTTCTTCGACACTTAACAAGAATATAAAATCTTGCGTATCAACTCCGCCGTTTGTTCCAAACCACCGATTATCAAGATTCTGATTTGTAACCTTAATAATTCGCTCTTTGTCGTTTTCGTTAAAACTATTATATAACTCGCCATTGAGATATTCTCGCAAATCGCAGTCAGCCCACGTTATATCCATGTTTTCTTCGTGGTATAATCTGCGTTCTATAATTCTATCCGTAATAATTAACGCTCTGTCATCTTGAATACCAAGCACTTTCCAATCATACTCACCAAATTGTATAGTATCTCCTATCGACACATCAGTATAAAAATTTGTATTGTCACTATTTTTGTCCGATTTATCGGCAGTTGATTTAGGTCTGCTGGTTCGTTCTTCCTCCTCGGAATTAGTCCCTCGCTCGGAACAAGCGGACAGACTTAGCATTAACGCAGTTGTCAAAATAAATGCGGTTAGTTTTTTCATAGCGAAAAATCTCTCTTTATTCTATAAATATTATTTTGAGATTGTTAAGTCAATGTAGACTTGCAAGGGTATTGTTATATTATCATTGTCTGACTGCCATAGTTAAAAAGCAGAAAACATACCAAAAGAAATACCAAACGCCGGTACCAATCCACCAACCGATACATCTAAGGTTACGTTTACAAATTGTCCGATAAACCGCCCATATAAAAGGAAAAAACCACGAAACTGAGTAAAAAAGGAATACGATATAATCGCTTGCCGCAAAAAGAAACTCGTTGTCTTCAAATGTATACTTAATAGTGTCAAATATTGTCTGCGTGTATATCATATTAATGCGTTCACCATGATGCGGGAAAGCAAAGTTATCATCATAAACCCTGCTTCGGTTGAAAAAATACTCAGTTGTACTGCGCTCATCTATTCTCATTAAACGAACACGGTCTATAGGGAGGGTTCGATAATAACAGAAGCGAAGCTCAAGGTCATTTTCACGGTCTATGAAAACATGATAATCATGGAAACTGCGAGAATATTCAATTGTAACATAATCATCACCGAGAATTTGAACGGCACTTTCAAAATTCAAAACAGGAACACCTTGTATAGTCAGTTCTTCGTAGGTTTCAGAATCCGGGTCGCTGAAATGTCTTGACTCTTGCGGATAATCGGTATATGAACCGATTGCGACTTGTGATAAATCAACGCTCGTTACAGAATTTCTTAAATTTTGATTCTTTATATCGTTAGAAAGAGCGTTAAAAAACAACACACAAGAAACGATAATTCCGGGCAACATACTGAATAACAGCAGAAGAATAATAAAAACTTTTCGTTTATAAATGGGTGTTTTTATAAGATTTTCTTTCATGAATTTCATATCCTAAATCAATCAATTTATACCATTATAGTTGAATTTCAGGATAAAGTCAAGGTTTAATTCAAAATAATATAAGCCGTATTCTGTGTTGTCGGATTTTTTTATTGATAGTAATAATTAAGTAAATGATTTGATAAACAACGCAGATTGGAAAAACGGGAATTATAATACTAAAGATGAATCCATACCAGAATATTGTATATTTTACAGCTTCAAAACCGTAATATGTTTGACTGGCTCCTCCGGGTAAAAGCGGTGCATCATAATATCCGAATACGGCATTATAACAAGCGGGTATGAGTAACAATATATATGGGACAAATGATATTAGGAATATTATTTTCAATTTGTTTAGATTCTTCATAATTAATGCCCCCTTAAATCGAATTGTTCTAAAATTACATTTGCACTTCCCCAATCGTATACAATATAGCAATTATCGTATTTAACATTAAACGCATGGCTACCGTGGTCTAAAACCACAATATCATTTCCTCTTTGTATACTTACTTGTATATACGGACGGTCAAAAGATGAATAATACTCCGACAATTCCTCTAACGACAGCTCCGATTGTATCAGAATCGCACCGAAATACTGCATACCGTTTCCGTTACCGACAACCTTTCCCGCAACCGAATATGAAGATATAAGTTCACTGTTTTCCGGAATCGGTAGTTTTTTCAAATCATTTTTTACAGACACTGCAATAAAATTATTGATAATCATGATTGCGATATTAAACAAAATCGGTGATAATATCACAATTGTTGCTATTGTACTTAGGATTACTTTTATCTTATTTTTTCTGATGTTAAATTGTTTTATATGCTTAATCATAACGCCACCTTCACTCATACGAGATTCTCGTCGCCATAGGATAAGCCAATGCACCGATTATAGCGTATATTCATTATTTTGTCAATACTCATAGATTAACCTTATTCCCGCCTCTGACATACAATGTTTATGGTTTCTTACAATAAATATTAACGGAGGTATTTTTATGAACTGTCAAAAATTCAACTTAAAAGAACGTATGAGGTTGGTATGGTTGCAACACGTTTACTGGACGCGGTTACTGCTCATCAGCATAGCCGAACGATTGGACGACCAAGCGGATACAACCGCTCGTCTGTTGCAGAATCCCGAAGATATTGCTAACATTTTCGCTCGTTACTTTCCACGTCAATGTGTCAATGAAGTAGAACGATTACTTACAGAACATCTACAAATCGGTGCGGAGCTGATTACTGCGTTGCGTGACGGCAGTAAAAATGCCGATGAATTAGATAAGAGTTGGTACATAAACGCCGAAAAAATGGCAAAAGCGTTCAACTGCATGAATCCGTGCTACGATTATTGTGAGTTTAAGGATATGCTGTTTACTCACCTTGACCTTACTAAAAAGGAAGTCGCGGCAAGGTTAGCTAAGAAGTATAAAAAAGACATAGAAGCATTTGCAGAGGTAGAAAAGGAAGCAATTTGCATGGCAGATATGCTGACTTGCGGAATCATGAAATGTTGCTCACTGTAGGCAGTCTAATTCTTTCAAATCCTTTTAGGATTGATATATAATACTGCTCCGCCGATTATGTTTTGCATAAATGGCGGAGCAGTATGTTATAGATAACTTTTTACGATTACGAATTGAATGTTGTTTTTGCTCCGCAAGTATCGCAAAAACGAGCATCATCCGGATAGTTCCAGTTTCCCTTACAGGCTTCACAATCGGCGTTGGTACATCTGTTTTGGTCGGGAGCCGCAGACGGCGCACCTTCCAGACTTACCCCACACTTCAAGCAGAATTTGGATTCTACTTTATACGATTGTTGACCGCAGTTTGTACAATTTTTCATGGTTTCTCCTATTCATTATTTTATCAGTATTTGATTAGTATAACAGATTTTTTGCCGGTTGTCAAGTTTTATTTTTGGGGTGTTTAACAGCGAATTAATTTTAGCTGCTACAATTTTTTATTTACAATGTGAAACGATTACGGTATAATTTACGTATATACAATCAGAAAGGATTTCTAAATCATGATTGAAAACGAGTTAAAACTCATCAGAAGAATAAAAAAAGGATGTAAAAAATCGGCAGACGTGCTGATTAACGCCTATTACGATGAAATCTACATCTACGTCTGCCGACAAGTCGGCGATAAGCAGGAGGCAATGGACATCACGCAAGAGATTTTCATCACCGCATGGCAGTCAATCGGCGGATACAACGAAGATAAAGCGGGGTTCAGAACATGGCTTTATCGGGTTGCAACCAATAAAATCATCGACTATCGCAGAAAGAATCGTCCTGATACAATCCCGCTCGATGAAATATCAGAATCGGCACTAACAGCCGCATTTGACGAATCTGTGTTTGTTCGTGAAATCGAGGCGTATATATCAAGCCTTGAACCGCAAATCAGCCGAATACTGCGGCTTCACATATACGGCGGGTATAGCTTTCCCGAACTCGCAGAAATGCTTAAACAACCCGAAGCGAAAATCAAATCGCAGTATTACCGTGCAATCAGCAAAATCAGAAAGGAATTTTCAGACTATGAATGAACCGAATAAATACCCTAAAATCGAAATGCCAACACTTGACGAAAAACGCCGCTCAATCAACAAAATCATGGAACACGCTCCTAAAAAAAGACAAAGCTATTTCCGAGAAATCGGCGAATTGTTACGGTTAATCGGTATTCGCGGATTGTTCTTCGGTGTGGGCGATGCGGCGTTTCTCGCAGTAACCGCTACAATGATTATAGGGGCGGCACTGATGGCAATTTCGAGTGAAGTGCTGTATTCTGCAATGTTTTTCACCTCACCGCTGACGTATATTCTGTTGTATTCGCTTGTTACATGGAAAGAAAATCTTTCGGGAACACTCGATTTACACAAGACTTTAAAAATATCCACACGGCACATTACGGCGGTGCGAATGTTGTTCTTCGGCGGATTCAGCATTGCGGTAAACGGCATTATATCAGGGTTTGCGGTATTTGAATACAGACATAGTGAAAATACGGTGTCATATTTGAAGTTGCTCGAAATATCGTTCTGTTCTCTGTTCGTGTTTGCGGCGATTCTGCTTTTTGTCATGTTAAAATTCCGCAGTAATAAGTCACAGATTGCCTTTATATCGTTGTGGGTGACAGTCGGAGCGTTCGCAATAATCCCATTAGAGAATGTTTTACAAACACTTCCCCCTCTCATTTTGACTGCAATTGCAGTCGTTGCCGCAATCATATTCACAATTGAATCAAAAATTTACTTTAGGAGAATTTCCCACATATAAATTCAATCTCGCTTATATCGGGAAACAATGTTTGATGCTTTATAAAAGCAGAAAGGAAAAGTGTAAAAATGTTATCAGTTAATAATGTTACTAAAAATTACGGCGATTTCCTCGCACTTCAAAATGTAAATCTCACCTTTGAGAACGGCGTATACGGACTTCTCGCCCCGAACGGCGCGGGCAAAACCACGCTGATTAAAATGCTTGCGACCCTACTTTTCCCCACTAAAGGCGAAATTCTGTGGGACGGAGCGGAAATAGGCTCACTTGATGAACAGTATCGTGAAATACTCGGCTATCTTCCGCAAGATTTCGGATATTATCGTGGGTATTCGCCTGTGCAGTATCTGCGGTATTTGTCCGCATTAAAAGGTGTCGATTCTAAAAAGACAGATTCACGCATTGACGAGTTACTTGAAATGGTAGGACTTGCTGATGTTCGGGGCAAAAAAATGAAAAAGTTTTCGGGCGGTATGCTTCAACGTGTGGGGATTGCACAGGCTATGCTCGCTAATCCGAAGCTGTTAATTCTTGATGAGCCGACTGCGGGGCTTGACCCGAAAGAGCGGGTGCGATTCCGTAATATTATCCACGAATTATCCGCAGAGAGAATCGTGATTTTATCAACGCATATAGTGTCGGACATAGAATCAATCGCCGATTATGTGGTTATGATTAAGGATAAAGAGCTGTTCTGCTGTTCGCCGCCGTCAGAATTATACGAGAAGTACGGCGGCAATTTGGAGGACGTGTTTATGAAGGTGTATGACGAAGCGGGGGAATCATGAGAATACTGAAGTTTGAGCTTTTGAAACTCATTAAAACGCCGATGTTTTGGGTGTTTATGGTTTTGTCGCTGTCACTGAATATAATGGTGATTGTCAGTGAATCGGGTTGGAATAGAGAAGTCAATGAGTTAAGCCGTGAAATAGCGACTTCGGGTGAATACACAGACAGCGAAATCGGCAACATTTATGCCGACTACAACGCTTCTGAAATCGCTGATTCTATCATAGAAGCTGTACCTTTAAATCCTACGCTTGAACGGCTTATGCGTGATAAATACGACAGACAGCAAGCGGTCGCAGACGAATTTGCTGAAAATGGAGAAAGCTATTACATCTACGCAGGAGGTATGACACAGCACATTCATCAGCTTTTATTCGGGCAAATCATGGGCTTGATTATGATTGAAGCGGGATTATTAGCGGCGTTGGCTGTAATGTATTTAATCGGCTACGAAAAACTCAACAAAACAGAATTTGCCGTTTACTCAAGCAAAAAAGGTCGATGTGTGATTCGCAATAAATATGCGGCAGGATTGTTATTTGGAGCGGGCGGTTTTGTTACAATTGCACTTTCTACATTTGCTGTTTACTTCTCGGTGTGGGATTATTCGGGGTTTTGGAAAGCGAACGTATCAAGTGCCAATAATATGTTTTTTGACCCTATAGTGGGATTCCGCCCATTGGTAACGTGGGAGAGTATGACAGTCGCCGAATATTTTGCACGATATTTACTGATTGCGTTCGTTTTAACGCTCATACTCGCCGCTTTCGGCGGAGTAATAGGTTTACTTTTACGAAACACTTACACAGCGTTTATCGTGTTTGCGGCATCATTTTTAGCTATGTTGGCTGTGGGGTTCGTATTTGCGGATATTGGGTTTTACACGGGAGTGTATGTCGCGACATTCAACCCCGCTTGGTTGTGGTTATTACGCCCGCACTGGTTCGCGGATATGGGCATGAACACATTGTTTCCGTGGCATGAAACAAGGGGAATTATTATCAATGCGGTTATTATAATGGGGCTTACAACAATCATTATGAAACGGTTCAAAAGAAAGGATATGGTGTAATTATGCGTTTATTTCTGCATGAATTAAAGAAAATCTGGCGACCGGGTATATTACTCGCCATAATCGTTATAAACGTGATGTTCGGTTATGTTTTTACGTCACACATTCCGTTGGCTTCTATAACGAGCAAAGATTTCAATTCTGACTTGGCAGTATTAACAGAGCTTAGAGAGGAATACGGTGGCGAACTCGACTACGATGAATGGCTTGACGCTCATAAATATTGGGACAAATACTTTGCGGACATGGACGAGTTTATCATAGGAAACCCGCTTTACGAAAACGAGGGAATCTATAGTGGAGCGGACTTGTGGGAGTTTAGAAATAATTACGCTCCTGACGGCGAATTTAAAACCGAAGAAGAAGCTCAAGAATATTATGATTACTTTCATAATATGATGAATCCGTTTTTCGGTGGAGAATATGAGGAGCTGAGTAATTACGCTGTGTGGAAATTACAGTCGTTAGACTTTTTAATGGAACAATTAGTGCTGTTTCACGAAGATGAAACTTATCTTGACGATTTCATTAACTTGACTTTTACCTATGAAAACGGCGAGTTTATTAGCAGAACGGCAGAAAGACACTCCGCACTCTTGCGAAACAATACATCAGACGATGCATATAAGACCCTTTTCCCGGGGTGGATTGTTAATTTGTTTTACGACTATATGGAACTGGTAATTGTGATTGCGATTATTTCTGTCGGAATCTTTGTGTTACCGTTTGTTACTCGTGACCGCCACAGTCAAATGACGGCAATGCAATACAGCAGTAAAACAGGACGGAAAATTGTACAGGTTCAATTTTCGGCGGCATTGTTATCGGCATTGGCGATGACGTTGATTCTGATAAGCGTGTATGTAGCTGTGTTTATCACTGCTAACAGCGATTTTATTCCGTTTGTGAATGCCAAAATAGCGACAGTCATATTCAGTAATATTCTACCGTGGTGGAATATGATTTTTATGCAATATATCGCACTTCACGCTATCATGGCAACTGTTTTGACAGTCGGAACGGCGGCGGTGCTGTTCTTTATGTCGCTTCACAGCCGTGACTATATCACGTTACTGTTGAAGTCACTTCCTGTTATGACCGCGATAGGTTTCATCGGAATTGTTTTAGTGAATGAAGCGTTCACCGCTTACGGAATGATGTATTGGACTTTGCCGATTATCGGGATTGAGTTTATTATAAGCGGGATTGTATTGTTAATCGGGTTGGGATTGTGCGTGTTTGCTTGTAAACGGGTGACGAAAAAAGATTTGTTGTAATGCAAGGTTGTCAAGAGGGTCAAGGGTATCATAATTAAAAATGAACCCCACCGCACTTTGAAGTGTGGTGGGGTTGTTGATTTTCACAAAAGCCATAAATCCGCTGTTTAAGCCATATTTTTAATTACGCACAATAAACAAATCCCTTATTGGGTGAATCCTGATTCAATCACTCACGGGCAAAAAGTGCGATTTTGATAAATCGGGGTTTGCGTCTATACTATTTTTTCTTCTTTTCAGCGGGTAATTTTTTGTTTTTCCGCGTGGTTGGATTTTATCGGCGGTGATTTTTATGTTGAGCAAAAATTGAAGTAGCGAAAATCTTACTTGGCTGAATAAAGAAAATTTTGAATCGGTAATTCTGCCGTTCCGAGAAGTGGCGGTTTTGGAAAATCGGCGAAAGGAAAAATGCGATTTTGCAGTTTTTGACTTTGTGTAACTGAATCGGTGCTAAGACATAAAACTGCCGTTCACTCCGCTCTCGGTTGGGCAAAATCTCCGATTACGATTTGCTCATATTCCATATAATAAGACCCCCCTTGAACCGTTTTGTTTTTTGATAACTTGCGTGGAAAAGGATTCACAGAGTGTATATTATAGCAAAACAAAATTATTCCCTATTTATGATACGTTTGATATACTTGTGTGAGTAGCAGTAAAATGATGTCGGTGAGTTCACGAACAATCTGTTTCGTTTTTTCAAACGTGCAATAAGCACGAAGTACGAATCAACACAAACCGCTATATTTTTCAAAGAAAGATTGAAGTTTTTCAATAACACGCTGTTTTGTATTGGTACGATTGCTCTCTTTTGAAAAACGAGAAACCGGGGGTAATATTTTGTCAATATCAGTACCAGTTGTCTTGAAAACGCCGTCATAGAATACATTTTCGACAAACCGTTGAGTTTCCTCAACTTTAAGCCGCTCATCTTTTATAATAGTGTTCAAATCATCTTCTTTCTGTGCGAGAACGAAGGCTTCCCAATCCTTATCAACATCGCTTCCCGTATTTACGCGAGAAATAAATCCTTCAATCAGTTCCTTCTTGCTTCTGAGTTCAATGCTCGAATCCACCGCTTTCTGAATATCGTCAATGATGCTTTTATCGGTACAATTAGATTCGTGATACTTCACAACAAGCATTAGAATATAGTCAATATTGACTTCAATCTGCTTAATGAGTTCAATTTCAAAAACAATATCATCGTTTATATTCTCTTTTTCCGCGTCTGTTTTTTTGCTATATGTCTGATACAAATCAAGATACATACTCTGATAATCTTGGAAATCACGGTCACTAAGAATCTCATTAC
>Ga0082212_10001448_pt1 | contig 34977 bp, 34 predicted proteins | sample TergutNt197P3_FD_71548 | JGI IMG/M metagenome (GOLD analysis project Ga0082212, IMG submission 71548) | Neocapritermes taracua P3 segment gut microbial communities from Petit-Saut dam, French Guiana - Nt197 P3 | ecosystem: Host-associated > Arthropoda: Insects > Digestive system > Gut ... | reverse complement strand
AAATAAGCGACAGGCATAGCCGCATTGAAAGATGTCCCCTGGTAAGTAAGCGATGCGTTTTGCGTGTACACATTCACATATTCGCCGTAATTGGAGAATCCGCTTATCTCCCCATCTGTTATAGCCCCGACAGAGATCACTTCATTAAACGCCGCAGGAAAAGCTGCTTGGCTGCTGGAATCATTTCCCGCGGGAGCGATCATAATGATATTCTTCGCGTTGGCTTCTCTGACTGCTTCTAGGAGCTCTTCCGTGTACGCATCAAAGGTAAAACCGAAGTAGATAATGTCTATATTGTTTGCTATAGACCAATGGATAGCATCAATAATGGCATCGGCTTCCCCTACGCCTTTCTCATTCAATACTTTCAATGAGTAAAGCTCGGAGGAAGGAGCGATCCCTGATATGATATCCGATACCGGGTTCCCGTGTCCGTAATCGTCAATGTCGTATGGGTTTCCTTCAATATACGAAACCCCTCCTTTTAATATTTGGCTGTCTATGCCGGAGTCGAGGATTGCTATCTTGACGCCTTGTCCGATATACCCCTCATTGAGTAACTGCTCGGCTAAATGCTCAATTTCGTGTCCTAGCTCTTCGCAGCCAATATGTCCGGCGTCATGCTCAGGATGTTGTGCCGACGTAACAGGCGCGAGAAAGTTAGCAGAGATGATGAAAGCGATGAGCAATGCGATGCTCCTTAGAGTATGGTTTTTCATTGGTTAATTCCTTCTTTTCATGTATTCCAGACAATGCAGGGACTTCTATCCTCCTTTTGTTCCTATTTGTCTGGTACATTCACCGTAGCACGTTCACCTCTCTTTTTGGTTTGTAATACCTGTCCGGGACATGGGTTATGAATATTGTTGTGAATTGGAGGTTACCATTAACAGTTGCTCTTCAAAATCCTCCTAATAGAAACCTCCGTCAGTCCATGTTTTTTGGCAAGCTCCGAATAGTTCCGACCAGTGAACCCTTCAAGTATCTCTCTGTTTCTCTGATTACGCTCAACCTCGGCCAGCTTCGGAATGTAAATAGGCCTGCTTCCCCCGTATGTGTCAACAAGCCGCAGAAACACCTCAAGACCGGTCAATTCGGCGAAATCCCGATATTCCGGCGGTATATCTTCGATTGCCATTGGCCTCTTCATAAAACATCTCCTGTATGTAGGTTTTTCTTAATTATAGCTCCGCAAATGAAGAAACTGGTTTGTAACACCTGTAAATAACGGCTGTTACAAGCCGGTATTCAGATGTTCACCAGTTTCAAATACTCTATAACCCCTTAATCCTTAATGCCATCCGGATGACAGATTGTTGCACATAGTGACAAAAATCCTGATTATTTTTTTCAAACGCAGCATGATTTCCAAATGCTTCCTTGCTCTTGATAGCCTCGATCTTGCTGTTGACTCTTTAATCCCGAGAGCTTCCGCGATTTCTCTCGTACTCATTTGTTCGAGGTAAAACATTGTAAGGATTTTTTGATCATCTAGGTTTAGCCCCTTGAGCAGATTGGCCGAGTCCCCGTCCATGTCATTTGAATCTATATTTAATGTTTTCAAAACATCAAGTAACTTTGCTTGATACTGCGCCTTTCTATAATAACGCAGGCGTATATTACGCGCCGTAACCACCAGCCAGCCTTGCGGATGAGGATGATCCTTAACTTTATCAATAGCTTTTAACGCTTCTAAGAATGTATCATGTACTATATCTTCTGCCTGATGTGCATCTTGGGTAATTCGCATTACAAGTGATTTTATGTAAGAGTAATTATCCATGAATAATGTCTCTAGAAAAGTATTGTTGGAAATCATATATATAACCCTCCTACTATGAATAGCTTTTTACAACTCTGTAAAAGACGAAAAACATTATATCATTATGATCCAACGCAGAATAAAACCGCCTCTATACAGAAGCGGTTTTATTTGTCGCTTACGGTTAACCTTTTGCGAACGCCTCTTTCAGTTTCTCGTGAAGGAATACCGTCACATCGAATCCATCCGGGAGGGGGTATTGCTTTTTCAACTCTTTGAGGGAAAAGCTGACCTTCACCGAGCCGGGTTTCTTCTTTGGCGGCTTTTGCAGGATAGCGGGGATGCCTTCATCTGTGACCGACTTTCCGTCTCTGAACGCCGTCCGGAGGGTCTCGGCGGTCTTGACGGTCAGTTTTTCCTTTGATGGAGAATCCCCAAAGAAGAAACGAACCACCGCCTGCTGTGCTTCGGTATCGAGAAACGACAACTCATACCCCGCCATAACCGGGATGCGGTCTTGATCGAGCAGGTCTAGCAGTTCGCTCAGGAGATAGGTGAGCCTAATGTAGCGTTGGATTTCATGCCAGCTCACGCCATTTGCATTCGCCACAGTCTCCCGGCTCAGTCCTGCCTGTCCATTTTGGACAGGCAACTCCAACCCATTGTCATCACTGGCGTTATCGCCGTTTGGAATTATCCCTTTCTGCCTCTGTAAGGCTTCCATTTGGAGCTTGTACGCAAAGGCTTTCTCACTCGGCAGCAGCTTGTCCCGTTGCTCAAGATTGGTGGTGACAACGACAAGAGCCGCCGCGTCGTCATCCAGGTTTCGGTTGATGGCGGGTATCTGCCGATTGCCAAGTCTCCTTATGGCTTCCACCCGGTTATGCCCCGCCAGAATCTCAAACCCGGCAATTCCTTCAATATTACGGATGATGATCGGTTGATGCAACCCGTCCCTGTTGATGCTTTCGACCAGAGCGTTCATCTTTTCATCGCCGTATGCTTTGAACGGATGTTGCGCATAAGGACGAAGTTGATTGACGGATACCAGTACGACATCTTCAGCGTAAGCCATCAGGTTGAATTGGGCATCCAGCTCACGGTCTAGGGCTTTGTTGGTCGGGTCGGTGAGCGGCGGAGCATCCTGCCTTAACTGTTTTGATTTCCTTTTGAACTGTTCGGCAAACGATTCTGTCTTAGGAGGCATTCGAGATCACCTCCTTGGTGGCGGTCATAACCGGAATAAAACGAATGGTTTTGCGTGTTTTCATAAGAACACTTTCCTTCCGCATATAATTCGGGTAACTGCTTGTCCGTTTTCATTGAGCAGCTATGCCTTGTTCATAAATTTGAACACGCATATAAACGGACAAACAACCGGACCTATCGCTTAGGTACCGGTCGTTTTATGTGTATTTGTACTCTTCTCATGGGGCGACGTGCCGTCGGCAAAGGCAACGCCTAACGAGGGAAAATAAACGCCGTCAAGCGATTGGGGGTCGGCGGAGCACAGGATCGTTTCGCAATGCTGCCCCTTTTCGCTCAATTTGCTGACGATGCGGCGCATGAAACCCGATTTGCCGTTGCCGGGCGTCCCTTTGATGATATAAAACCGTTTCAGCCGATGTAAGCCGGGCCATTCGCCATAGAGCGAACGAAATCCCTCAGGCGTGTTTGCTCCTAAGAAAAATGAGGTGTTCACACCAATCCCTCCCGTCACGAACTATACTATGCAACGGGAGGGTGTTTGGCGATTCTTACCTCATTATATTACTCTCTCACCGGCGCGTACGCCGAAATCTTGCGTATCCGCCACCCATGCGGTCTTCACATCGAACATATTGAAATATTTGCAGGTGCTCTCCGACAACGCTTCCTTGTCGTCAACGATCAGGCAGTCAACTTTCATTCGTCCTCCTCCGGCTCCTTGCGCGGGTCAAAGCTCTTCGCCGTCAAACTCAACTCCGGCTTTGGCATCCTGTCGTCCACCAATCCCGCTTTTCGCAGGAGTTTTAACACCAGCGTCGCCGTTTCGGCGCGGCTGATATTGCCAAGCGGGTTGAGGCTGCCGCCGGAGCCGACGATCAAGCCGGAGCCGACATTCCACCGTACCGCGCCTAATGCCCATTCACTCACAGTTTCCGCGTCGCGGAAACCGTTAATATTTCCTATACCGCCCTCAAATCCGGCGATCCGCGCCGCTTTCCAAACGATCATCATCGCTTCCTGACGGGTGATCGGCCTGTCGGGGTCAAACCGTCCGCCGCCCACGCCGCTCACAAGGCCGTATTCATATGCCTTGCCCACGGCTCCGGCGTACCACATATTCGCCGATACGTCGCTGAATACCGCGCCGCCGTTGTCTGGCAAGCCCAATGCCCGGATGACGATGACCGCAAACTCGGCGCGTGTGATGTCGCGTTCGCCCGCGAACACGCTGCCGCCGATGTCGTCCATAATCATGCGGTTGGCCATTTCGCTGACGTAGGTTTCATACCACTTTCCGGCTGTGTCGGTGAAAGTCCGCTCGTTGTACACCAGCGCGTACGTGGAATTGGTCAGGCTTTTGACAATGACAATCCATTTGCCGTTTTGCTGAACCACAACCGTCGGGACATGGCGGGTTGTGCCGTCCGGCTCGACCAGCACGGCGGTGGTGACTTTCGCGGCTTGTTCCGCCGTGATCTCAATGATGCGCCCGACGTATTGGCTGAAAGCTGTAACCTCCGCCGTCTGACCGTTGTACTCCGCCGTGATGGTAAACTGCACCGGCGGCAGAACCAGCTCCGTGCCGCCGGACGCGACCGCGCTGCTGACGGCTTCCAGTATGTCCTCATCCGCAGCGATCGTGACGGTTACACTGATCAACACATCCGACGCGCTGTCCGCGCCGAGCATCGCCATAATCGCCGCCGTATCGATCGCCTCGGGCGGTACCTCATAGGTTACATTGCCGATCTGCGCTGTGATGGTTTTCATGTCCTCCAACGTCTGTATGACCGTTACCTCACCCGGTTCGGGTTTTGGATCAGGCTTGGGGTCGGGTTTCGGGTCGGGTGTGGGTGTTGGGTCGGGGTTGGACACAGGCGCGGCACGGGTTATGGTTAAGACATAAATCGCCGACAATCCGTCTTGCCCGGTTACCTTTATCCAATATTTGTTCTCGCCGACACTCAAATGTACGATTTCGCCTCTTAGCTCATTCGCGTTGATAAAGTCATCGCTGTCAAATAATTCCCAATCCGCGCCTGTACTTACCGTAATGTCAACGGTCAGCGATGAGACGGAATTGGCGGCGTTTGCGGTAATCGTTTGGGCTTGGTTGTCGATTGCCGCTCCGGCGGGAACGGTCACGCCTGTTACCTCTTTTGGCGTCGTCCACTGCGCGTAAACCGTGATACTCGCGCCGACGGGCGTAGCCGCCGTAAATGCCGAACCGCCGCCGTCAGCTTGCGTGTTCCAGCCGTCGAAAATGTAGCCTGTCCTTGCGGGCGGAGCCGGGAGCGCGTCGATGGTCGTATCGGGTTCCGTCACCGTCTTGGCGGCTGGGCTTGCTTCGGTGTCGCCGCCGTTTTTATCAAATGTCACGGTGTAGGACGCGGCTATTTTTAATGTAATCGCGTAATACGACTTGCTGCCGTCCTGCGCGGTAACTACTATATATACAACATCGTTGTCATCGAACAGTACAGAAGCAGTCGTTCCGGTAACAAAATCAGGATTTTGTGTCATCGTTACCATCGCTAAAGAGTTGATTTCGAGGTTAGATAAAGTCAATGTCCGCGATGTACCGAAAGGAAAGGATACCGTTCTGCTCTTAGGATCAGAAATAGTGCCTGTGCCGCTCCAACCTGCACCGTCAAGTGTGATGCCTTTCATGCCCGTCAGCGCGCTGTCGCTGGACGCCGCAACCCCCGGCAATGTCGGGTTCTGCGCGCCGCTAAAGTTTTTGAGCGTGGGCAGCGCGCCGCCGATGGCCAGAGTGCCGCCCGGAATATTCCATATATTCGTGTCCCAATTGTTGAACACGACGGAAAACGATATGCCGGGCGTAACGTTCGCGCCGTTGTTGTCGCCTTGTGCGCCTGTTACAACCGCTTCATTGCCGGCCGCGCCGATTTTCATATCCGCGCGGGCTTTGTTGTCGGTGAGTGTGCCGCTGTTATATCCAACCACACGCCCGACATTTGTGTTGCCTGTCACCATCAAACCAAGCGACACGCAGTTTGATATTGTACCGTCACTACGCCCAACCACGCCGCCGACTCGTGAAGCACCGGTAACGCTGCCGATGTTGTAGCAGTTTGATACTGTGCCGCTGTTATTATGCCCAACCACGCCGCCGACATTGCTGCCACTACTGGAAACACTGCCGATGTTGTAGCAGTTTGATACACTATCGGACTCATTCCACCCAACCACGCCGCCGACCCAACTATTGCCGGAAACGCTGCCGGAGAAAGCGCAGGCTGATACTGTACCATTATTAAATCCAACCACGCCGCCGACCTCGTTATTGCCGGAAACGCTGCCGATGACGCTGAGGTTTTTCACTGTGCCGCCGTTGACACAGCCGAACAAGCCGACATCGTCTGTAGATGTGGCGTTAATGTACAATCCGCTGATGGTATATCCCGCGCCGTTGAATGTGCCTGTGAATTGTTTGGAGTACGTGCCGATGGGTGTCCACGGGTCGTTGTTGAGGTTGATGTCCGCACCGAGTTCGTAATATTTACCCGCGTCCGCGTAGGGCGAAGTCCCCGCGTTGACAAAATCCGCCATCTGCGCCAGTTCCGCCGCGTCGGTGATTATGTACGGGTCGCCCGATGTGCCGTTGCCGCCGGAGAAGATGGGGGCCGAAACCGTCACGCCGTCTATTGCGATAAAGCCGCTGTTCCCGCCGCGTTCATACCAAATGCCGTCGCCCGTGCCCGTGCCGTCCGCCGCGCCCTTGCTCCAGTATGCGTCCGCGCCGGAAGCGGGGGTGTTTATGGTAATGCCGGAGGTGCTTAAAGCGTCGTATGTGCCGGGGGTGTAGGTGAGGACGATGCCGGCAGGGGCACTATAATCTCCGTCTATGGTAACGCCGCTGTTTTTTATTGCCGCCAATCCGCTGGAGGCAGTAACCGCGTATTTATTATTGGCAGTGCCGACGGCTTTTAGTTCCCCTCCGGTTATGATTGCACCACCACCAATTGACAACAACGCGCAGGCGTCGTCTGTGCGGTTTTCTCTTTGTACTTCGATTTTGCCGTCGGTCATTAAAAATGTACCGCTGTTTGATTTGTACACCGCGCTTATTGAACCCGCAACAGCAGAATCATGAGTATAGGTAAAAGAAGCGTCCCATAGTACCGTTCCGCCCGCGCCAATATTAAGTGTTATTCCGTAAGAAGAATTACCAGTTGATTCCGCTGTGCCTGTTATGGTGACGGCCGCGCCCGCCGGGACGGTAAGCGTCCCACTTGCGCCGTCGGCAATGGTCACGGTGTCGCCGTCCGCGACGGTGGGCGGGGTCGCGCTGTCCCATGTGTGGCTCGCCGCGTGTGCCGGGGGCGCAAGCGTTGGCATCAGCGTGAACACCAGCGCAAAGGTGAGCGTGAGGGACAGGGTTCGTTTGCATAGGGTTTTGAAGCCCTCGGTCAATTCGTATCCGTATTGTTTTAACATGGGGGAACCCTCCTTTCATTTTGCGCGGCAAGGACGCCATGCTGCTTTTAGTTTGGTATACTAACCCTGCCCTCCGGCTCGGCCGCGATGGCGGGATTGGTCTCCAAATAGGCTATGAAGGCTTCGGCGTCGCCGCCGTAGAAGGTCAGACCCTCGCCTCTTTCCATCATGGTGTAGCCGTCGCCGCCCGCCGCGATGAATTCAACGGTCGCCACGGTGTACGTTTTGCCGGGTTCGATCTCCGCGCCGTTGTTCAGCTGCGCCGACTTCACTCTGTTCATCGGTTGGGCTTCCGGGTCAAACGTAAAACGCAGCCCGCCGACTTGGATATACTGCCCTTCGGGTTCGGGGTAGAGGCTGACACCGTGGTCTAAAATTTCCAACACATCGGAGCCTTTCAGCTCCATCGTGACGATCAGGTTGGCGTAGGGCAGGACGGTCAGCACATCGCCCATCGTGACGTCGCCCGCCTCGATGCCGGCGCGGATGCTCCCGCCGCCGATAAACGAAATGTCGGCCCCGGTGGCGTAAAGCATGGAATCGGTGATCAGGTTGGCAAGGTTGGTGTCACCCGTGCGGACAGCTTCCCGCTCGCCGATCAGTTTGATGGGGGTATGCCCCACCACGACGCTTGTGACCGACTCGACCTTCGCTTCCCCTTCGGCTATTTTTGCGGCAACGGCGGCGTCTTGCGGGAGGTCGGTTTCATCGTCTCCTCCAGGGACAGGGATCACCCGCGCCGTCTTGGTCATCACGCCGTTGTCGAGCGTGATCTCCACAATGCCGATGTGCTCGGCGTAATTCCCCGTCTGCGCGATCAGCGTCCCGCCGACCATTCTGCCGTTTTCCAGCAGGGAATGGCTGTGCGCGTCGATGACCGCGTCAACGCCGGGAACAGAGGCCACGGCGTCGCTTTTCTCGTTCTCCGCCGTGAGGTTGTCGTCGCCCAAATGGGCTAGGGCGATGACTATATCGCACCGTTCGGCTTGAAGGACGTCAACCATTTCGGCGGCGGTTTCGGCGGGATTTTCAAAGGCCAGCCCTGTCATTTTGCGCGGGTCGGAGGACTTGACGGTCTCCGGCGAGACAAGCCCGAACACGCCCACGGTCAGGCCGTCCATCTTGAAAACCTTGTACCGCTCGAATATGTAATTGCCGTTGTATGTTACGTTTGAAGCCAGCAAGGGGAAATCCATCATGCCGGACAGCTCGGTCAACCGTTCGACGCCGAAGGTATACTCGTGATTGCCTGTCACCATCGCGTCGTACCCGGCGGCGTTCATGATCTCAACCATTGTTTCGCCCTTTGTGAGATTGGCTGCGATCTGCCCGTGCAGGCGGTCACCCGCGTCGAGGAGTAAGACGTTTTCGCCCTTCGCCCGCAAGTCTTTTGCCAACCCCGCGATGGTTGGCTCGGCTCCTGTCCTGCCGTGGGTATCGTTCATATGTAGGATGGTGAGCTTGCCGCTGATTGGCGGTTCTTCACTTTTAGGCGAACAAGCCGTCATTGACAGCACGAGGCAAAGCGTGAGCAGAACGGACAGGGCGCGGCATGTGGTTTTCATAGGCAGTTCCTCCTTGGTTAGGATGTGCAAAAGTCACATTCGATTGTGATAATTGCGGAATAATTGCAGTTGGCTGTGATTTTTCCTCTTAAATGCTGAATGCGAACAGGGTACCTCCCATTCGCATCTAGTTTTTCTACTTTTCAATATATCATAATTCATTTCTGTTGGCAATGTTTTTCCGCGCAGTTATTCTTAAAATAATTGGCTATTGATCAATCAGGCAGGGTTTTTGTGCAAATTTCCCGCATTTTGCTTTCCAAAGACTTCATATCGGAAAAAGTGTCGGGTTTATGCCGGGGGTCGCGCAGCAAAAAGGCCGGGTGATAGAAAGCTGTCATCCAAAACCCGCTTTTCTCGATCCATTGACCGTGTTCGCTTGTGATTTTATAGTCGGGCTTGATGATCTTCATCGCCGCCACCCTGCCCAAACAGACGATGATTTTAGGACGCATCAGTTTGGTTTGCTCCCGCAGCCAACCGATACAGGCGTCCTGCTCGATGTTGAGCGGATCGCGGTTGTTGGGCGGGCGGCATTTAACGATATTGGCTATGTAAATGTTTTCCCGCTTGATGCCAACCGACGCCAGCATCACATCCAACAGCTGACCTGCCCGCCCGACAAACGGCTCGCCGCGGATGTCCTCCTCCTGCCCCGGTCCCTCCCCGATCAGCAAGACCTCGCTTTCAGGGTTGCCGACGCCGAAGACCACTTGCGTTCTCGTTTCGCTCAGCGCGCAGCGAGTACAGGCCAGGCACTCCGCTTTCAGGGTTTCCCAGTTTCGATTATGAGTTTCTGTCTGCATTGTGAAAAACCTTCTTATTTCCGATCTTTTGTCCCCGCCGTTCCAGCTCTTCCTGAACCTCTTGCCACGGTATCCCTTGCTCCGACAACAAGACTAACAAGTGATACAGCACATCGGCAACCTCGCCCGCCAGCAGCGCGGGGTCGCCGTTTTTGGCGGCGATGATGGTTTCGGCGCATTCCTCGCCGATTTTTTTGCAGATTTTATCCAGCCCCTGCGAGAAGAGATAGTTGGTGTATGAGTTCTCGACAGGGTTTTCTTTGCGCGATTCTATCGTGTGATACAGTTCATCCATAACCTTAACCTCCCAGCGGGATTTCGTTGAAAAAGCAATTTGACCGCCCTGTGTGGCAGGCCGGGCCATGCGGGCGGCAGCGAACAAGCAGGGAATTATCCTCGCAATCGGCAGTGATGCTCACGACGTCCAAAAAGTTGCCTGACGTTGCGCCTTTGACCCAAAGTTCTTGGCGGCTGCGGCTGAAAAAAGTCACCTTTTTCGTTTTCATGGTCAGCCGCAAGGATTCGGGCGACATATAGCCCAAAATCAATACCTCTCCGGTTTCGGCATTTTGTGTAATGGCCGGAATAAGGGTCGTTTTTTCAAACAGATTGCCCGTCCGCGCCTCAAACAAGGCTTCCTCCAGCGGCAAGTCGCCTGTATACAGAGCCTTTCCGGCAATGGCGGCGTTGATCCTCATCCGGCGCAGTTTTTGAACGTCTCTCAGAGACGCAACCCCCCCGCTGGCCACCAATTCAATGTCAGGCAGAGCTTCACGGAGGGCCTTCAAGTGTTGCAGGGACGGGCCTTTTAGTAAGCCGTCTGTGGCTATGTCGGTATAAATGATGGTTTTGACCCCCCACGAGGCAACCTCTTGGGCAAATTCCAGTTCGTCGCGGCCTGAATCGTCTGTCCAACCGTGACCGCGCACCGTCCCTTCCTTGGCGTCGATCCCCACAGCCACCCGATCACCATAACGAACGATCGCTTCTTTGACAAAATCCGGGTCGGAGATTGCCGCCGAGCCGATCACAAACCGCCAAACGCCGAGACGCTCCGCTTCCTCCAAATCCTGCAAATTCCGCAAACCGCCGCCCATCTCCACCAAAGCCGGTTTGGCCGCTTGGCAGATCGCGCTGACTAGGGCTTCATTCCTGCGCACACCGTCTTTGGCTCCGTCAAGGTCAACGACATGGATTATTTGGGCTCCCGCTTCACGGTATGAAACCGCCACCGCCACCGGGTCGGGCGCGACGGTATGGACAGTGCTGAAATCACCCTGCTTCAAGCGGACGCACTGCCCGTCTTTCAGGTCTATCGATGGAACAATTTCCACTATAAAACTCCTTTGGTAGAAGCGATCCCGTCACGCGGGGCGCAGGCTGTCCGCAGTGCCGCGCCTACGGCTTTGAAGAGGGCTTCGGTCATATGGTGGGCATTTTCGCCTTCCACCTTTAAGTGCAGAGTGATCATGGCATTGCTGCAAAAAGCATGGAAAAAATCTTTGCTTAGTTCGTAGATGTTAGCGTCATTCAGTTGCATGAAAGAGCGTCCTCCGGCGTCCACAGCGGCGAACCCCAACGCTTCGTCCATCGGGATGTAAGCGTGCCCGAAGCGGGCGCGATTGTCCGGCAAGGCTTCCCTCAATGCCTGACCTAAAACGATCCCGACGTCCTCAACGGTATGGTGATCGTCCACATGCAGGTCGCCTTCGGCTTTGACGGTCAATCCCCATCCGGCATGGAAAGCCATCGCCGTCAGCATGTGGTCAAAAAACCCGACGCCTGTTTCTACCGTGATGTTTCCGCCTTTGAGTGAGAGTTCCACCGTTACGTCCGTTTCCTTGGTTTTCCTTGTCATTTGCATTCCTCCAATGCAGCCATCAGCCGCATGTTTTCCTCGTCTGTTCCTGCCGATACGCGCAGCAGCCCGGGCAGCAAGCGAACGGCGATTCCTTTGGCTTGCAGATGCTTAAATACGGTTTCCGCATCGGGTAGTTTCACCGTCACAAAGTTGACAACGGTATCCGTTACCGTGACGTCCGGCTTGCCTTCAGCCCATTGGCTGAGAAGAGCAAACAGCTTGTCCTTTTGCCCGATCAGCCGTTTTGCGTTCCCTTTTATCCATGCCGGGCGGCGCAGGGCGGCGGCTCCGGCCGCTTGCGTCAGCGCGTTTACGTTATAGGGCGACTTCACCGAGCGCATTGTGTGCGTCAGCTTTTCCCCGGCAAAGGCGAATCCCAAACGTATCCCCGCCATTGCAAGGTTCTTTGAGCAAGTTTTGAAAATGATGAGGTGTTCATATCGTTCGATAGCAGAAATGAGCGAGTGCTTCCCCTCTTCCCAAAAATCCGTATAGGCTTCATCAAGCAATACGGGGCAGTTCAGCTCGTTCACAATGCGCAGCGTCTCTTCTTGCGGGAATCCCTGTCCGGTAGGGTTGCATGGGTTGGATAAGATGACCGCGCCGGCCGTTTTCCCTTTTTCGATGATCTCATCCGCATCCGGGACGCCGGAAACCCTTTCCAGCCCGATACATTCCAGTTCACACAGGGCGGCGTAAAAACGGTACATCGAAAAATCAGGGTCGCAGACCAGCAGCTTGCCGCCGCGCGGCAGCAGCGCGCTCAACGCAATCGAAATCAACTCATCCGAGCCGTTCCCGGCGGTGGCACTGCCTTCCGGCGCGCCCCAAAAGGCTTCCGCCAATCGGCAAACTTCAGCCGCGTATGGGTCGGGATAGCGATTCAGTCCGGTTTCCCGCACCGCCGCCGTGATTTCGTCAAGCATATCCGGCGGGAGGGCAAAACAGCTCTCGTTGCCGTCAACGCGGACGTCCGGCGTTCCCATCATAGCCGGGTAGGGTTTGAAGCCGTTCAGTTTTTCAGGCAAATTCAAGGTTTCCGCACCTCCGCGCTGCGGGCGTGCGCTTCCAGCCCTTCGGCGCGGGCAAGCCGCGCGATGCTGTCTATCACAGGCAGGAAGGCATTTTTATCGTACGATAACATGCTGGTGCGTTTGAGAAATATATCAACCGATACAGGGGAGAAAAACCGCGCATGGCCTTCGGTCGGCAGGACATGGCTGGGGCCGGCCCAATAATCGCCCAGTGCCTCGGGGCTGTACGAGCCGATGAAGACCGCCCCGGCGTTTTGCACGCCGGCCAGCCAGCTTTCGGCATCCTCTGCAATGATCTCTAAATGCTCCGGCGCGAATAAATTGGCGATCTCCAACGCCTCTTCCTTTGAGGAAACGACCACCGCCGCGCTGTAACCATGCAGAGCGGCTTCGGCTTCCGCACGGCGGGGGATAGATGCGATTTGTTTATCCAATTCCGCACAGACAGCCTGAGCAACGGCTTCGTCCGTCGTCACCAGCACAGCACCGCTCCGCGCCCCGTGCTCGGCCTGACTGAGAAGGTCGGCGGCCACCCAAACCGGGTTTGCGGTATGGTCGGCAAGAATGAAAATATCGCTCGGCCCCGCCGTGGAGTCGATCCCGCAATGGCCGAATATCTGACGTTTGGCTTCGGTGACGTATTCGTTCCCCGGCCCGGTTACCACGTCGCAGCCCGGTATCAGCCCGATCCCCAATGCCATCGAAGCGATGGCGGGAACGCCGCCTATGGCGAAAACCCTGTCAACGCCGCAGATTGACGCCGCGGCCAGCACTTCGGGTTTGAGCTGTTTGCCCGGCGGCGTACACATGACAATCTCGCGCACCCCGGCCACGCGGGCGGGGATGGCTGTCATCAGAACCGTCGAAGGATACGCCGATGTGCCGCCGGGGACATACATCCCTACCCGCTGAACAGGACGCAGCAGAACGCCTACGTCTCCGCCGTCAGGATTTTTCCAAGTACCGCCATGCGGCAGCAGGCGTTTTTGGTAGTCTTCTATATTTTTTGCCGCGCGGCGCAGGTCTTCCAGCAGAGATGGGTCGCAGGCCGCTAAAGCCTCTTCCCATTCTTCTTTTGGGATTTCACGCGGCAGCGCGTTGTCAAACCGCATGGAGATGTCGTTGACGGCCGGTTCAAACCGCCCGAAAATATCCTCCATCAGGATATGTACTTCGTTCCGTACCCTTGCGGCGTCCTGTATCGAACTCCGCTGGACGGCACCGAGCCGCGCTATGGCCTCCGCATAACTCCTAACGATCGTTAACATGATTCTTTTGCCCCTTTCAATCCTTCGATCAAATTGTCTATCTCATTGCGCCGCAGCTTATACGCCGCGACGTTGACGATCAGCCGCGCCGACAGCGGCAGCATCTCGCGCAGGATAACCAGCCCGTTTTCGCGCAGGGTGTCCCCTGTCTCCACAATATCCACGATGGCGTCGCTCAACCCCAGCAGCGGCGCAAGCTCGCAGGAACCTTCAATGCGGATGATCTCGGCGTCAACCCCCAGCCCGGATAAAAAACGGCGCGCCACTTCAGGGTATTTGGTGGCGACGCGTTTGTGTTCCGCGCTCTCAAAAAACGCCGATCCCGCCATAGCGGCCAGCGCGAAGCGGCAGGCACCCAGTTTTAAGTCGAGCATTTCATAAAACGATCCGCCCTGCTCTATGATGGTATCCTTGCCCGCGACGCCAAGCGCGCACACCCCGCGTGAAACATAGGTCACAACATCGGGTGCTTTGCTCAGCACCGCTTCCAGCGGCGGCGATGTGCCGTCTTGGAAAGGCAACGGATGGATCAGCCGCCGCCCGGGGGTTTCCAGCGCGGAACAGTCATATCCGGCGCGGACAAGCAAAGCGCGGCATTGCTTTTCCAGCCGCCCTTTGGCAATGGCGATGCGGATGGGGTTATTCAAAGGGCAATCCTCCTAAATAATGCGCGATACTTACGCCGATTGATACAGCACTTCTCCCGTTTTGATAATATGTTCGGTAAATCCGCTTGGGTCATAGGTTTCGCTCAATAAATGAGGTTCTATATCAATGAAATCTGCTTTTCTTCGGAGTTTCTGCAGTAAAACACAAGTATCATACCAATTTTCCTCTTCAATATCATTGACAAATACCGCAATATCAATATCGCTCCATTCATGCGGATTTCCATTGACGTGTGAACCGAAAAGAATGATGGATGTTGGCGTTAATACTTTTTTTACCTCTTCGGAGTATTGTAATGCTATTTCCCTAATTTTTGCTTTATCCAATGCAGCAATTCCTCCGTTTCGTTTAGTAATCGTTTACAGTTTTCATCGTTAAGGTTCTTTGCGATTCGTTCCTTATATTCGGGATAACGGGCTTCCAGCTGAAGCGGAGTCAACCTTTCTAAAAGCGCACATTGTTCTTCAGAAAACACATTGTATAATTTTCCATAATTCGCCAGTTTAATTAAATCATGTATTTTCGGTGGTATCCCATTTGAGTTATGAGCAATTACAGCTTTCAAGGCTTTTTCAACCGTTAAATGACAGAAAAAACCCATTTGTAAATACTTGTTTGCGGATAACAATACTTTTGCGACTTCTAAATCCTCATCGCACAAATTAAACCAATAATCTGCTTTATCAAGCATTTTCATCTCCCCCTATCAAAAATAACAATCAAGTCACTCCAAATGTATGGCGAAGCCGACGGCGGGCGCGTCGCGCCCGAGCTGCTTCATCACATTTCCATACCAGCCGCCGGACAAAACCGCTCCGGCCGCGCCGTCTATATAGCCGCGGAAGAACAACCCGGTGTAATACCCCAGCAGCGGCGCGAGGCTGAAATCAACCGATACCTGCCGCCCCTGCGTTTCTTTCAAGAGATTGCGCAGAATGGCCAATTCATCGCTGAGATTGACGCCAACGGTTTGCTCCGCTTCGTCCAGCGCGTCCATCCCCCCGGAAAGGCGTACCAGCTTCACCAAATCATCTGCTCCGGGGAACTCGTCGCCCAAATCGGCGAAGTTTTTACGCCCGATCAGCGACAACGCCCGCTCTGTCTCCGTGTCATCCAGCTTCATCTGCCGAAACAGTTTTTGCAATATCCCGGCGTGGCTGACCTCGATGTGCGGGGTTTGCCCGTAATAGCGTTCGGCCGCCCTCCGCGCCAAATATAAAACTTTATGGCTTCTTGGCCTGCCGCCGATGATTTCGATCCCCGCTTGCCGGATTTCGGAAAACCCGTTCCCGTCCGCCCGGTAAACAGGCTGCGCATACCATAGTTTCAACGGCAGCGGTTCGTTTTGCAGCCGCGTCGCCGCCAGCCGGGCGATCGGCGCGGTGTTGTCGGGGCGGAGGACGCAGATGCGTCCGTCGCGGCCGATGACCTTGACCATCATTTCCTCGGAAATGGGGGAACCGATTCGGGAGAACAGCTCATACCGCTCTAAAACAGGAGTTGAAACCTCGGAGAATTTTTGCTTTTGAAACAGCTCAAACACCCCGGCTTCGCATTTGCGGCGCGCCGCGCACTCGTCGCGGAGCTTATCACGCATCCCCTCGGGTGTCCGTATCATCTTTTCACGCATCGCGGCAGCCCTCCTTCGGGTTGACGTTAGTTCATTTTACATGATAAGATGGATTTTGTCAATGTAAGGAGGTTGCTTTTATGGTCGTTACCGTTACCCTCAACCCGGCCGTCGACGTCACGGCGCGGATCGGCTCCCTCCGCCCGGGTCAAACCAACCGTTTGGATGAAAGCACCGTCAACGCCGGGGGGAAAGGCGTCAACGCCGCACGGATGATCAAAGAACTTGGCGGCAACGTCATCGCCGTTGGGTTCGCCGACGCTTTGTTTGTTCAAAAACTGCATGATTTGGAGCACAGATTCTATGAAACGGCGCAGACGCGCATCAACATGAAAGTGATCGACAGTTCCGGCGGCATGACCGAATTGAACAGCCCGGGAGCCCCGGTGGGCACGGAAGCCCACCGCTGGCTGGAACAGCTTTTTTTGGAATTGTGCGTTCCGGGGACGATTTTCGTCCTGTCGGGCAGTTTACCGCCCGATTCTGATCCGGGATTATACGCGCGTTATATTCACATGCTCCATGAAAAAGGAGCGAAAATCGTTTTGGACGCGTCCGGCGAAGCCCTGCGTTTGGGGGCGGCGGCCAAACCGTATGTGATTAAACCCAATAGGGACGAGATGGCGATGATCGGCAACCCGGCGGGTTTCGGCCTGCTGGCCAACTCGCTGGACAGCGAGGGCGCGCGGTTTTACGCCAACGGCAAAGAGTGGACGCTCCCCGCCCTCCCGGTTGAAGTCGTCTCCCCGGCCGGAGCCGGGGACTGTATGGTTGGGGCTTTGGCTTTCGCGTTGGATCAAAAGATGACTGTGGAAGAAGCCGCCCGGCTTTCGATGGCGTGCGCGGCCGCTTCGGTGATGACGCCGGGAACGGGATGCCCGCCGCTGGGATTGATTAAAAAACTCTTGAATGGATACGCATGAAAACGAAGGCGGAGACCCGCCTGCCGCGGGTCTCCGTCTCTATGAGCTTATATGCTTTTAGCCCTTCTTGGATACCGGGATATAAATGTCGCATACCTTCCCGGTTTCGCTCATCACGCGCTCGTCATACAACTCGAAGTCCACGCCTCCGTCGGCGTATTCGTAGCCGGACTTCGGGAACCACTCGTTCATAACAAAATTCCATGTCCCCTGAATGGCGTTGACAAACCCGGCTCCATCCGACGGCGGGGTCGAGAAGACGGCATAGGTTCTGGCCGGGATGTCAAACACCTCATACCCTTCGGGGATGGCGCAGCCGTCCTGCGGTTCGCAGCCGATGGCGTAGGTAAACGCGCCGTTTTCATCCATAGCGAAGCAGGCACCATATTCGGCATGGCTTTTGAGGAAGGTTTCCTTGTGCATTTTTTCGCATCGCCCGTCGTTCATGTAAGTCTGCCAAAAAGCGGGGATCTCTTTGCTGTTTTGGCCTTCCACATTGGTGGTGCGGATCGAGTATCCGGCGATTTTGAATGCTTCGCGGTTTACGATTTTCGGTTCCATCATAATTCCTCCGGTATTGTATTTTTGGATATGGGTCAGCGACGGCAGCTCGGGGCATTTGGCTTGCGCATGGATGCGGTAGGTCTCGGGTGAACACCCGTAGAGGCGGCGGAACGCTTTGGAAAAACCCGAATGGGTCTCAAACCCGTAGGTTAAGGCGATGTCGATCACCTTCCCGCCGCCCGGCAGTTCCGAAGCGGCGTACGCCAGCCTGCGCCTGCGCACATAGTCCATCACGGTATAGCCGGTGTTGAAGTGAAAGACGCGCAAAAAGTGGTAAGGCGAAAAGTTCACACGCGAAGCAAGAAACTCAACGCTCAGCTCCTCGCCCAAGTGCGCGTCGATGTACTCCAGTGTTTCCTGCAAAACAGGCGCGTAAGACAATGGCATCGCTCCCTTCCGCTGTACAGCAACCTTAGTATACCACAATAAGACCGTACCGCTGTTCCAAAATTGCGGAGATGCAAAACTGCCCGGGAGCGGCTCCCGGGCAGTTTGGTAACGGATCTATTCTTCCTTGAGCTTTTGCGCGCTTGCCTCCACTTGACGCAGCAACTCGGGCAGGGTGCTCAAGAATGTAAGGATATGCTCGGCATTGCTTGTGATCTCCTTGGATTGATCGGTGATTTGATGCCTGATTTCCGCCAGCTGCCCGATCAGCGGCGCAAGGATTTCATTGTTTGCCAAAGATTCCGACGCGGCCGATGTGCTCTGATCGCTCAGCGTTTTGATTTGGCCGGCCACCACGGCGAACCCTTTGCCGTGCTGCCCGGCGCGGGCGGCCTCGATCGAGGCGTTGACAGCCAGCAGGTTGGTTTGCTTGGAAACATTGATGACGCTGTCCCCCGATGAGTCGTATTTTTTCAGCAATGCCTCCAGCTCGGGTACGATCCCGTTCAATATATCGGCGGCTTGAACCAAAATGTCGATTTCGTTGTGGATTTCCCGGACGCTTTTGATGGTATCCTGCGTCTTCTCGTCGGCGTTGACGATGACGTCCAGCATCACCCCGATCGCTTTCCGCAGTTCATGGTCGCGGTCTTCTTCCTTTGCCAGCATCCGCTCGACCGCTTCGTTCTTCTCATTCAGGATGCTGCGGTTGTAGTCAACGCAATTTTCCTTATGGTTGATGCCTTTGGCAACGGCACCGGCCATCTTTTCACAGGAGGGATACCCGCAAGCGCGGCAGTCGTAAACCCGTTTGGAAGCCGTGTTCTTTTTCAGTTCCAAATAGGCGTTTTCCAGCTCCGGCCTGCCGATTTCGACCGTACTGACTGGTTTGGGCGTATAGCGGCGGATGAAATCGTTTAGATTCAATTCTTTGTCAAATTTTGCGAAATCCGGCCCGGGCGGAATCCCTTTTTTGACTTTATGCCGCATCGTTTCTTTCTTGACGTTGTGCATGGCTTCGCTGATGGCGTATTCATCGTCTTCGGTGCGGATGGCTCCGGTACCGGCGTTGCAGCCGTGCCGGCAGTTCAGCACGTCAACGAGGAACGGCTTGGAGCCTCCTCTGTTGCGGGCATACTCGCTCAGGAAATGGGCGGTATGCGGCTGACCTTCGATTTGAAATATCCATTGATCGTTTATATACTGCTCCACATTGACCCGCAGGCCGCCGGGAGAGGAATAGACCGAGCCGAGACCGTGCGCTTCGTTGTCGTATCCGGCCGGGGTGCTTCCGCGCCAGCTGACGCCGTTTCCGTCCAGGTATTCGAGCAGTTTCTTGTATGTAACGTTGTATCCGACCAATCCTCCGCAGTTGGGGTCGCTGAACTCGTCCGTCTTGGCGACGCAGGGGGAGAGGAAAGCGTAGGGAGGGGAGAGGTTTTTATGTTTTTTCATATAAATAGCCAAGCACATAGCCGGGCCGTGAACCGGCGACATCCGATCCAGCAGCTCGGGAGCATAGTGTTCCACATAGTTGACGACCGAGGGGCAGGGTTCGGTGACGATCCCGGTTACATTGTTTTTTGTCATGTAGCGGATATGACCCCATGTGCAGATGTCGGCTCCAAAAGAAGCGTCAAACAGCGAACTGACGCCGATGGATTTTAAGTAACCCAAAAGCTGCGGCCATTCCCGCACATTGCTGCGCAGCGCGGGGGCGACAAGAACCGGGATTTTCTTACCCGCCTTCAGGTCGGCGAAAAACCTTTCGGTGTCGTCATAGTAATCCCTCGCGCCGTGGGTGCAGCTCCGCAGGCACTCGCCGCAGACCACGCATTTGTCCCCGTCAATGTTGATTTTATGTACGCCGTCTTCGAGAGCGGCCACATTGGCCTCGTCGCAAGGACATTTGGAAATGCAAAGGTTGCAGCCAACGCATTTGTCGTTGGTGAATATTTTGCTGTATGCCATCGTTACCCCCCCCATTTTATAAGTTCCCATCGTTTACATTTATAATATGGTTAAATAATACACCGATGGACAAGAAGCGTCAAGTAAAAAAATATGCCATGCTATAATGTCTATGTCACCTTTTTCCCTTCTATTGGCATTTATCAGGTAGAAGGGTGAAGCAGCCCGCAGGGCAGTGGAAATTTACTTTCCGCGCCCGGCTGCGGGCGTCGCTGAACCTGACAAAGGAGGAGCGCGATATGAATAAACGCGAAGAGCTTCGGCAGGCACTGGACAATGTGCGTATGCCGGAGGAACTAAAAGCCAAAACGCTGGCCGCCATGAAAGAGCAACCCCCCCGTAAGGCTTCCTTCGAGGGGTTTGGCCGACTCGCCGCCATCGCGGCGGCCGTTGTCATGCTGGCCGTCGGCGGCACGCTGATATGGACGTATCTGTTCGGCGGCGGGCAGGGCGATTCGCCCGTGTTGACCTCACCGCCTGACGGAAGCCCTCCGCCAACGCCTTATGTCAGCGGTATTCGCCCGGAAATCACCATCATGCCAAGAGTGTTGGCTTGCCGCCAAATCATCGGTACCGGACAGGAGCTGATGGCCGACAAATGGCGGATCATCACCAATGTGGAAGACCTGATCTCCATCTATCAGGAGTACGGTTTTGAAGACGTCCAAATCGACCCGGACTTCTCCACGCAGACCGTCGTCTTCCTCTGCGATTCCGACAGCCCCGACCAAGTACCCCTGCCTCCGGTTGTTTCATTCGAGGGGGCGACGCTCGACGTATACAAACGCACCGAACCGAAAATGGCTGCAACCTCATACGTCGTCCCGCACGGAACCTTTCTTATCATCGAAGGGGTAATCGAAAGAGTCAACTATCATACCGAGCATGAGTTTCGTTACGACGGCGTTACCATTGAACAGCCGGACAGCGGGGTCATTATCCACCTGCCTGAAGCAGGCCCGACTGTTGAGCTCTACGAAGGTTTTTCAGTCTATACCGGAAGCGAACGGGAATCGGCAACCGTGATCGTCTCTTCCGAGTTTATGTCCGGCGTCATCGTCAAGTCGGAGGGTGCAAGGATCGCGTGGGACACGGTTGATATGTACCAACGTTGGGAGATTTCCTATCGTGATCCCGATACACTCCTCTATGGGGTTTACGCTTACGCCATGATGGATGACAACGGCAGATGGAGCGTTGAGTGGGTCAATGAACAACAGCAGCCGGAACCAACCCCGCCGGTTGTGGAGAAGGTGGTATACTGATATGGAAGACATCCTTCGGAAATACGGCGATATGGTATACCGTGTGGCGGTGACGCACACCGCCGCGCGGGAAGACGCCGAGGACGCCTCGCAGGAGGTTTTCCTCGCCTACGCACGGCAGCGGCCGGTTTTCAGCGACGAAAACCACGCCAAGGCTTGGTTCCTGCGGGTGACGATGCGGCTCTGCGGAAAGACGCGCATGGCGGCAAAACGCCGCCAAACGTCCGAACTGCATGAAAATATCCCGTCGCCGGACGGGGTGATGGGAAGTGACGTTTGGCTCGCGTTTATGTCTTTGGAGAAACAATATAAAGCCGTTGTCTACTTATTCTACTATGAACGTTTCTCCGTCGCGCAGATTGCGGAGATATTAGAAGTCTCCGGGCACGCCGTGAAGAAGCGGCTCGAACGGGCGCGCGAGCGGCTTAGGGAGATGCTGGGGGAGGATTTTGACTAGAACCCATCAGAATCTGCAGCACACTGGCTTCCCGCAGAATAAACGCCGTTTCATAGCGTTTCCCCAGTTCCGCGTTGGCTTGATAGGCTGTTTCGATGTCCGTCCAAACCAGCTCATAGCCCAGCCGCTTTTCATCCTCCGTGAGGTTTTGCATTGCGACTGTATCCTCGGCTTCAGCGGTGTAATAATATGATTTTTGCTCGAAGATTCCGTCTTCGGTCAAACTCAGCTTGCGGATTTCGTGCGTCAGCCCCATTTCGGCAACCGAATCCGGCTTGATCCGCAGCCCCGTTTCCTCCAGCGTTTCGCGGGTCAGCGCGATCAAGTGATCCTCACCCTGTTCGATCCCTCCGCCGGGGAATTTGTAAAACCCGTCGGTTTGGCTTCGCACCATTGCGAGCCTTCCGTCTCGGATGATAACGGCTCTCACGGCCTCGCGGGTGGTTTTCGGCCATCCGGGGCTGTAATTCTTGCTGTCAAAAACCTTCAATACCTGCAATCAACCCACCCCTAGCTTTGCTTCATCGAGCAGTTGACTTCTTTGCCGCTGGCTTTCAGATAATCCGTCCCCCATGCGACCATCGCGTCCAAAATGGGTTTGATGCTCCTCCCCAGACCGGACAAGCTGTATTCCACCTTGGGCGGCACAACCGGGTAGACCGTTCGGACGACGAGGTTGGCCTCCTCCAGTTCCCGGAGCTGTTGGGTGAGCATCTTAGGGGTGGCCTGCGGGATGGTTTTGCTCAGTTCGCCGAAGCGCAGAGTTTTGTCCAAAAGATGCCACAGGATGAGGGATTTATACTTGCCGCCCACCATATCCAGCGTGGCGTCCACCGGGCAGTTGCAATCGTTGCAGCCGTGGCTCATGGTTTCACCTCATGATATTTCATTTATTTTATGCTGTGATTTGTTTTGTATTGTCTCATATATCCTTCGTCATATAATTTAGATAAAAAGGTAAATATAACATTTTCATTCAATACCAAAATACCCTCATGTATACGATTCAAATCAAAAACAGGGGTATATTCATACTGTTCATATTTTTCCATAAAAATCAGCTTAAAAATGTTTTTATCTAACATTTCGATGCCAGTAACAACGCCCCGGCTTCCAAATTCAGATTCTATCCACCCGTCTGACATCATTGGTTTATGTTCCGAGTCATAGTCAATGAAAAGAAAAAAATCAACCATTTTACCTTGATATGTCTGTGCCCAATAACCTTGTATCTGAGGCCAAAGCCAATCAATCATTTCTTCGCTGTTCCATGCCGAGGGCGACGGCTCCGGTTCCAGTGATGGTTCCCCGCTCGGCTCAGGGGATGGGATAGACGACGGCGTCGCCTGCGGCGACGTTATCAGTTCTTCCGACTGTTCAGCGGCTGGCGGCGGATCATATGCCGCTTCCGCGCATGATGCCAGCAACAGTAATATGATGAGGGTAAGTACGGTCAAGCGTTTCATCAAGCATCCCCCCTATACTATCATTAAGGGTACTATATCACAATAAAGTGCGTACTTGCAAGATTGAAATCAAGTGTTATCATAGTCTTAAAGGAGTGGGATATATGGAACACTGTTCATGCTGCTGTACGCCGCAGACTACCGTCGATGCTATAGAAGAAAGCCGTCAGGAGATCAAAAAACTTTGGCGGAGATTTATCATCGCCGCCGTTTTCGCGCTGCCGCTGCTGTTCACCGCTATGGGGCCGATGGTGTTCACCGGGCTGCACCACACGCTGGGGATGCCCCCGCTCGCCTTCGCGGTGTTGCAGCTTATCCTGACCATCCCCATCCTCGGCGCGGGTTACGAGTTTTACACCAACGGGTTCCCGGCGTTTGTCAGGCGGAAGCCCAACATGTCCTCGCTGGTAGCCGTCAGCACCTCAGCCGCTATGCTCTATAGTCTCTACAACCTCGTCAGGGTGGCACAAGGGGTTCACGAGGCAGTCGATTCACTCTATTTCGAGTGCGCCGGCGTCATCATCGCCCTCATCTTGCTCGGGGAAACGCTGGAAACCGTCGCGGCGGGAAAAACAAGCGAAGCGGTAAAGAAATTGGCCGGGCTGGCTCCGAAAACGGCAACCGTCGATAAAGACGGCGTTGAAACGGAAGTCCTGATCGAAGACGTTCAAATCGGCGACGTTATCCTCGTCCGGCCGGGTGAAAAGGTTCCCGTAGACGGCATCGTTTTGGACGGGCAGACCGCTGTTGACGAGTCGATGCTGACCGGGGAGAGTATGCCGGTTGACAAACAGGAGGGCGACCCGGTGTACGCCGCCACCCTCAACACCACCGGGGCGGTGCGCTTCCGCGCCGAAAAGGTGGGCAAGGAGACGGCGTTGGCGCGGATCATCAAGCTGGTGGAGGAAGCACAGGGCAGCAAAGCCCCCATTGCCAAACTGGCCGACGTTGTTTCGGGGTTTTTCGTCCCGGCGGTTTGCGCCATCGCTCTGCTCTCGGCGGCCGGGTGGTTCTTCGCCAAAAACGGCGACGTTGGCTTCGCGCTGACGGTGTTCATTTCGGTTTTGATCATCGCCTGCCCCTGCGCGCTGGGTTTGGCGACGCCGACCGCCATCATGGTCGGCACCGGGAAGGGTGCCGAACGCGGCATTCTGATCAAAGGCGGCAAAGCGTTGGAAACAGCGCACAAGGTAGACACCGTCGTCTTTGACAAGACGGGAACCATTACCGAAGGCAAACCCGTCGTTACCGGCGTCGAAGGGGACGTTTTACTGTTAGCGGCCTCATTGGAAAGATACTCCGAGCACCCCATCGCCAAGGCGATTTGTGAACATTACAACGGCGAGTATCTAGATGTAACAGGGTTCAAAGCCAACATCGGGCAAGGAGTCGAAGGGGTCATTGACGGACAAAAAATTGAGATCGGGCGGGGCGTCCGCGTTTATGCGGACGGAGAGTATAAAGGCCGGGTTGTCGTCGCCGACACCATCAAACCCAGCGCGAAAGAAACAGTCTCCAAACTCAAAGCAATGGGGATCGAAGTCGTCATGATGACCGGGGACGGGCGCGAAACGGCGGAAGCCATCGCCAAAGAAGCCGGAATAGAACAAGTTTTGACCGAAATACTGCCGCAGGACAAAGCCTCCGAAGTGAAAAAACTGCAAGACGGAGGCCGCACCGTCGCCATGGTGGGCGACGGCATCAACGACGCGCCCGCGCTGGCGCAAGCCGACGTCGGGATTGCCGTTGGGAGCGGCACAGACGTGGCCATCGAGAGCGCGGACATTGTTTTGATGCGCCCCGACCTGACCGACGTGCCGTGGACATTGCGGCTGAGCAAGCTCACCATCCGCAACATCAAGCAAAACCTCTTTTGGGCATTCGGCTACAATGTGCTGGGCATCCCCATCGCGGCGGGCGCGCTGTATTTGTTCGGCGGGCCGCTGCTCAACCCGATGATCGCCGCCGCCGCCATGGCATTGAGCGACGTATCGTTATTGTTGAATGTTTTGCGGTTGAAGCGGATGAAGGTGCGGTGATATAATACTCTTAAGAAATGGAGGTCATGGATATGAAAAACAGTTTCCACACGCGTAGAGCGATTCCGATCGCTCTCTGTCTCCTGTTTTTTGTTCTTAGCAGCTGTACCGGGTCTATTCAATCCTCCATGCCAACACAGGAGCAAACAACTGCCCCGTCGGAACAGCCGCCGCAGGAAGCGGAACAAACCGCTTCCCCTTGGGAACAGCCGGACTATTCACCCAAGCCGCCATTGCCCATCGAAACAGTGACCATAAACAGCTCTTGGAAATGGAACACCTTTGCACGGGATTTTAATGAGGAAAATTATGAGTTTGCTGAAACATTGACGGTTTTGATTGATGGGCAGCTTGATTTTGCCCAACGGGACTTTGTGCCGCTCGGCAGGTCATTCAACGGGACGATCCGCGGCACCGTTGAGGTTGCGGGATATACCGAAGACGCCGTTTTGCGTGAAAGCATATACCCAGGCGGATACAACGAAGGATATGGTTTTTTCAACATCAGTAGCGTTGAAAGGATACATAGAAATCTGGTGAACGTATATTCATCCGAAGCCGGTTTCCCATTAACGCGCGCCGGGGAGCCAAACCTTGACGACTATATCCAAGGAAGGCCGATTGAGGTTGACGGAGAGGCCGTACAGCTCGAGTTTGAAACATCCGAAAGCGGGTTCGGACTATTTGGTCTGCGCTGCGGGGATTTGACGCTGGAAAACTTGGTATTCTCCGATATACGCCCCAAAGAACTGCGCCATATCATCGCGAAATCTGTTGATTCTCTGACCATGCGGAATACCGTAGTGGTTAATTGCTCTTTTCAGCAGACGACAGCCCTGCTGGCGTGCAACGCCGGACGTGTGCAGATAGATAATCTATTCGTATCACGTTATAACGGAACCATACTAACATGCGGCGGCGGGCTTATTAACTGGATATACGAGAATGCCGCGTTTTCACGCGTAGCGGTCGCTCTTTCAAATATCCAACTGCTCCCCGACAGCGGCGGTTCCGGCTATTCAGCGGGAGAGACGGCTCTATTGGTATCCCGTGTCGGAGGGTATGCTTCGTTCGGCAATATCGAAGTATACAACTGCTCGCTATACAGCCTGAACAGTGCGGTATTGTGCTTTCGGTACGGAAATTTGACGGAACTCTCCAATATTCAGGTACGCAGCAGCTCTTTTCTCGGGTTTCCCATTGCCGAAAGTCCTCTAACCGGCAAACGTAATAACTCGTTGCTGTTTGGCGGGCAAAACCCTCCTGCTGGAAGCGATATTCTTTTGCAGGACAGTATGTTCAACGCATACGGGCAGTTTGTGGTGTATGAAGCCTTTGGCTACAGCATCATCAACTGCGTTGATGTGGAGATCAGTTAACCACTCTAATAAAATAAAAAGCAGGCACATTCAAGCCTGCTTTTTTATTTTGCAAAATTTATCAGTTCCTCTTGACATTGATTCTATATAGGACTATACTATATAGTAGGAGGTGGTCAGACTGATTTCCAAAACCAACGGCGGATTCCTGATCAGTAAAATCAAGCAGATACAAGGGCGTGTCTTTGGAAAATTGCTTACGGAACATGGAATTGACCAAATCAACGGCGCACAGGGACGAATTTTGTTCGTGCTGTGGAATGACGATCATATCCCTATCGGTGAGCTATCGGGCAAAACGGGACTGGCCAAAACAACGCTCACAAGTATGCTGGACAGGCTGGAATCGTCCGGCCATGTCAAGCGTGAATACGACTCGTCCGACCGCCGGAAGGTCATGATCAGGCTCACGGAAACCGCCGCTCAGATGAAAAGCCGATATGAGAAAGTATCCGCACAAATGAATGACATTTTCTACGAGGGCTTTGACGATAGAGAAATTTCCGCCTTTGAAGAAAATCTGATGCGGATCCTAAATAATTTATCAAAAAAGGAGAACCTGAAATGAACAATGCAATACAATCCGAAATCCTCGTTTTGCGCAATCGCCCGATCGCCTATATCGCTTCCATCAACGAAGACGGTTACCCGCAAATGAAAGCGATGCAAGTTCTCGAACATGACAGCATGAAAACACACTACTTTTCTACCAATACAAGTTCAAAACGCGTACAGCAATTCCTCAAAAATCCGAAAGCATCCGTTTACTATTGCCAAGAGGTTTCATCATACAAAGGCGCGTTGTTTACCGGCGTGATGGAGGTTTGCACCGACCATGACACCAAGGCGTTTCTATGGCGGGATGGCTTTGAGAGATATTATCCCAAAGGCGTGGATGACGAAGATTATTGCGTCTACAAATTCACAGCGGAAACGGTCAATTATTATCATGGATTGAAAAACACAACTTTAGCGATAGAGGAGCTTTCAAGTTGAACGGCTGGTAAATCACCCGCCAACCGTCTCATACGGCCAGTCTAAAATCCCGCCGATGTCAAAGACATTGGTGTACCCCATCCCGATCATCGCCCGCGCCGCGCTTTCGCTCCTGCGGCCGCTGCGGCAATAGATGAAGATCAAAGCGTCTTTATCCGGCAGTTCGGTTTCAGCCCGCGCCGCGATCTCGGTGTCGGGGATCAGCACAGCTCCTTCGATATGTCTTTCCACATACTCAACTTCCGTGCGCACATCCAAGAGGATGAACGGCTCGCCGTCCATCCTCTCTTTTGCTTCCTCTGCCGTACATTTTCTATATTCCGCCATAGTCTCCACCCGGCCGCACGCCGCCAGCAGCCATACCGCCATCATCAAAATAAGGGTCTTTCTCATTGCTCCGTTTCTTCGGTGATCGTTTTCAGCACGGCGGCGGCTCCATCATAATCAAAGGATGTTTTGAGCATTTGATGCGCTTTTTCCAATGTGGCATTGGACTCTTCACCGAAGTCAAACTTCATCAAATTTTGGAGGATTTCCCCTGCCGTATCCTCATCAAAATTGCCAATGCCCTCCAGCGTCTTATGCACTTTCTCAATTAAAAGCGCGGGATCTCCTTTTTCTTTTTGAACGGCGGTTTTCTCTTCGGCAAACACCGTTGTCAGGTGTTGGTGCAGCGCGGTGATCCCTTCAATCAGTTCCGGGAATGTCCCGGTGCAGGTTTCGGTATCCCTGCTCTTTGCCGCCATCTCCAGTTTCAACGCCACCTCGCTCAGCCGCATGGCTCCAACGGTGGCCAAAGACGACTTCATCGCGTGGACGGAGATGGCGAAATTGCCGATGTCCCCTTCTTCGAGGAAGCCCGACATCTTTTGCCCCTCCGGTATGAGTTTATGCTGGAAAAGCTCCAGTGTTTCCCGATACAGACCCTCCATGCCTGAGACGCGGCTCAGCCCGATCTCGGGTTTGATCTCGCCGCTCTGCCCCACGGCGTCTAAAAAGGCACTGCCTGTTGCATTAATGGCGGGTTGTTCAGGGAGTGTCTTCTTTTCGGCCGGTTCGTGGTTTTCGGTTTTCTCAACCCATCTGACTTTTTGCTCGGGGAGCCACCGTTCAAGCATCGCAACCAGTTCGCCCACGTTGATCGGTTTTGAGACAAAACCGTTAAACCCCGATGCCAAAAACAGTTCTTTGGCTCCTTGAACGGCGTTGGCTGTCAGGGCAACGATGGGCAGCTCGCTGTATTTTCCGCCGAGTTTCCGTATTTCAGCCGTGGCTTCAATGCCGTCCATCTCCGGCATCATATGATCCATAAAAACAATATCGAAATCTTCCTGCTGAATCATCTGAATCGCTTTCGGGCCGCTTTCCGCCAGTTCGGGTTCGATTTGGAAGAGCCGCAGCAACCCCTGCGCCACACGGAGGTTGAAATCGTTGTCGTCAACAATCAATGCCCGGGCTTCCGGCGCGCACAGGGTGCGTTCCCTTGCCATGCCCCCTTTGAACTGCACGCCGGCTTTGCTGCCTTCCACAACCGGGATGGTGACGGCAAACGCTGTCCCGCGCCCGTATTCGCTTTCCACGGTAATCGTTCCGCCCATCATTTCGATAAAGTTTTTACTGATAGACAGGCCCAGCCCGGTGCCGACGATGTTCCGGTTATTGTCCTTATCGAACTGCGAGAAAGCGTCAAACAAGGCGGGCAGGGCTTCTTTAGGGATCCCCCGCCCGGTATCTTTCACGATAAAGGTCAGCTGACCCTTTGCGGCACTCACTTTCAAGGTAACCGACCCTTTTTCGGTAAACTTAACGGCATTCCCGCAAATATTGGTCAGCACCTGACGCAGCCTTATATCATCGCCGAACAAATACTCCGGCAATGCCCCTTCCCGTTCGAGCTTGAATTCAAGGCCTTTATTGCGCGCCATAAAGCCGAACATACTGTTGAGATTGTCTGTAAAGGCTCCGAAATCATAATCGACCGGATTGAGCGTCATCCGCCCGCTCTCGATCTTCGACATATCCAAAACGTCGTTGATGATGCCCAACAGCGAATGCGCCGACGCGCTGATGTCCTTCGCGTAACCCATTTGGCGTCCGTTGAGCGGCTCTTTGAGCAGAAGATCCGACATACCGATCACAGCGTTCATCGGCGTTCTGATTTCATGAGACATACTGGCTAAGAATGAGGATTTGACTTGGCTGGCCTTCTCCGAACGGTTTTTGGCGCGATGCAGGAATGTTAAGACAATACACTGCAACACCATCAGCGCGAGACCCACCAAAGCAAGCAAGAGCTGCATCGTCTGCACATCCCGGTAATACACGCTGTTGGTCGATATAATACCGATATGCCAGCCGTTGAAAAGCGTACGGAAAAAGGCGACGCTTTCCTCTTCGGAATAAGACGACCGGAACGGGAAGGCCGAAAAAGTCCCCTCCAGCAGCAACTGCTTTGCCAACGCCTCATATTGGTCGCCTATGTCGGTGAGTTTTTGGCCGATGTAGCTGTTGTCCGGGTGGGCAATAAAAACCAGTTCGGGATCGAACAGAACGCCGTAGCCGCTGTTCATAAAGTGCATCTGCCCCACATGGCGGGAAATGTCGGCAATCCTTACGTCGAGGCCGATGACGCCGAGCGGCTCGTCCGACCCTTCATGATACACGATTTTGGACAGTGTGGTCACAAGTTTGCCGGTGCGCTCATCAATATATGGGTTGGTATAAAACGTATCACCGGCTTTTTCCGCGGCTCCGATATACCACGGCCTTGCCATCGGGTCGTACCCCGGCTGGGGAACCCAGCTGGAGCTTGCGCGGGCCAGCTTCCCTTCTTCGGTAAAGACATAGAAGAAGAGGAAGGAATCCTCCCTGTCGTATTTGTGTTTGGTTTGAAGCCAATCCGTCCAAGCGTCAAGCGAACTCTCCAACTCGTCATATGAGCCTTTGCTCAACGCATACGTCCGCCCGAGGTCGAACGCCACATCGTCCAGCGTGTCTTTATAGCTCGCCAAAAACGCCGTGACGGTCTCCGCTGAAGCGTTAACAACCTCCTCACCGTAGGAGGAAACATTTCCGCTGACGATCCATGAGGCGAACGATCCGCTGATGACGATCATGATCACGAACGAGACGACAACCAGCAGATATTGCGCCAGCAGTTGTTTTTCCGAGCGCAGGAACGCTATCATTTTCAACATGGGAAACACTTCCCTTCCTCTACTATGATAGTCCATCGGCCTCCAAAATACAAGGATAAGTTTTCACATAAGAAAAACTGATAAATAACGTTTGATCCTTCCTTTTTGGAAGGCTTTATGCTATGATCTGTACTGTCCCGATCATGCTGAATGAGGTGTAAACTGTGAAAACACACCGGATACCCTTGGAATCACTGATCCAAACCGGCAAAGGTTCGATGAAGCCGGACAGCGGCGAACTGTTGATAGCGTCAAAGAGGGTTTTGGATAAAAACGGCATGAGATGTTATCTCCCGGGGAGGTATACCCTCCCTTTGCGGTTTGACATCACACTCAAAGCCAACTCATCGGATTTTGCCATGCAGATCGGCAAAGGCGGCGTCCATTTCTCCGCGCCCATCAACCATTCCGGCGGCGGCATACGCCGGACGGACATCGCAACGGGCAAAGAGGAACCGTCGAAGCACGAATACGGCTGCGACGTGCCGTTGGGCGAGTACACCGGCATATCGGCCGTATACGGCAATGAGATCACCTGGGTCGAGATCAACGGAAGGGTTTGCTACGCCACCCGCGCGGCTCCCTATCAAAAGCTGCCGGAAGCGTTCACCGGCGGATTCAGCTTGGCAATCGGCTGCGGCAGGGATGTGGAACTGACCGTACGGTCGATCACGGTCACCGAGTATGAAAACCTGGACACCCCGGCGGAGATCGCCGGACTGCCGGAGTTTTCCGCCTTTGAGTGGTACCTCAAAAGCCTGCCGCCGGACTGCCGGGATGAAGTGGTCAAAATGGATGACTATCTGTTGAAAGACCTGAAAAACGGTTTAAAATGCAAGCGGTCGGCAGACAAATACGGCAATGTAGGCTATGTCTCCCCCTGTGGATTCCAGTTCAAAATGCGCAAATACGGAACCGGCGGGCAGGAAAACGAGCATGACGCCGGGCAGATCGAGACAAGCTGGAACCAAGACCCGGAAAAGCCGGATCGCACTTCCGAAATGTTCAGCGCGCTGGCGGAAGAGTCGCCGGAATTTGCCGGCAGGATGTTCTCCAAGACAAAGGGCTGCAACAACGCGAAATGCAAAGCAAATTCGGTCATTACATACAAAGGCGAGTCAAAACGGACATGCGGGAGTGCCATCAAGTTTACATGGCTTCCCTCCGAGTTTGAGGATATACGAAAAGTCGCGGCGGCTGCGGAAGAGATTATTACAAAGGAGAAAAAGGCGAAAACGTAAATAATTCTTTACATTTGCAAGGGCGCGTGATACAATGCCGTCACGCGCCTTTGCCGCGCGAATCAAACAACCCCATAGCTATGTTTAAGGGTTCACCATCCTTACACGCAGCCATGCGGGGATTCAAAAATGAAAGGTGAAAAACCATGTTGCTCAAAGAACAAAAAACCAGCGTCATCGAAAACAACCGCATCCACGAGACCGATACCGGCTCACCCGAAGTACAGGTCGCCATTCTGACCGAGCGCATCCTCCAGCTCACCGAGCACTTGAAAATCCATAAAAAGGACAAACATTCCCGCCGCGGCCTGCTCAAAATGGTCGGCGCGAGGCGGAGTTTGCTGGATTATTTACAGAAGAAAGACATCGAGCGTTACAGGGCTTTGATTGCGAAATTAGGGCTTCGTAAGTAAGATATGCCGGACTCCGCGTTGGGCGGAGCGGACAAAGAAAGGAAATAAAAACCCAATGACAAAACGTGAATTCTCCGCCTTCAAGGTTTATGAAACCGTGATGGCAGGCCGCCCCCTGCGCGTGGAGGTCGGCATGATGGCCGAGCTGGCCGGAGGGAGCTGCATGGTGCGCTACGGCGACACCTCAGTCCTAGTCACCGCGACGGCTTCGGCGCAGCCCCGCTCGGGCATCGACTATTTCCCCCTTTCGGTTGACTTTGAGGAAAGACTCTATTCGGTCGGGCGCATCCCCGGCTCCTTCCTCCGCCGCGAAGGCCGCCCCAGCGAAAAAGCCGTTTTGGCTTCCCGCCTGATCGACCGCCCCATCCGTCCCCTCTTCCCCGACGACCTGCGCAACGACTGCGCCATCGCCGCCACCGTGATGAGCCTTGAACCCGACTGCGCCCCTGAAGTTCCCGCCATGCTGGGCGCGTCGATCGCCCTTTCGATCTCCGACATCCCGTGGGCAGGCCCTATCGCCGGTATCGCTGTTGGTTTGGTGGACGGGCAGCTGGTATTGAATCCCGCCACAGCCGAACGGGAAAAATCCAAATTACAGCTCACCGTCGCCGGGTCGGCGTCGAAAATCGTTATGATCGAAGCCGGAGCCAACGAGGTTGACGATGATTTGATGTTTGACGCCATCATGAAAGCGCATGAGGAGATCAAAAATCTGTGCGCCTTCATCACAAACATCCAAAACGAGATCGGCAAACCGAAGTTTGAATATGCCAAAGCCCATTTCAACGACGAATTATATGGAATCCTCAAGGATTCTATCATGGACGATTTGCGCCATTGCCTCGATACCGATGATAAAAATGTGCGTGAAGCCCGGATCAAAGAGCTGCGCGCCAAAATCGCGGAGAAACACGCCGATCAGTTCCCCACGCTGGACGCCGATTTGGGCGATGTGCTGTACAAACTGCAAAAGGCCGTCGTTCGCGCTTGGCTGCTCCAAGACAAGCGGGTTGACGGGCGCGGCATGATGGACATCCGCCCGCTCGATTCCCGCGTCGGGCTTCTCCCCCGCGCCCACGGTTCGGGCATGTTTACCCGCGGGCAGACGCAGTCGCTGACCGTCTGCACCCTCGGAACCATCTCCGATCAGCAGAAACTGGACAACATCTTCGATGATGAATACAAGCGGTATATGCACCATTATAACTTTCCGTCATACTCCGTCGGCGAGGCGCGCGGGTCGCGCAGCCCCGGGCGGCGTGAGATCGGGCACGGCGCGCTGGCCGAAAAAGCCTTGGAACCGATGATCCCGCCCGAATCCGAATTCCCCTATTGCATCCGTCTTGTCAGCGAAATTCTCTCCTCCAACGGCTCGACGTCGCAAGCCGCCATCTGCGGTTCGACCTTAGCCCTGATGGACGCGGGCGTGCCGATCAAAGCCCCGGTGGCGGGTATCTCCAGCGGTTTGATCACCGCCGAGGACGGCAGCTGGAAAACCTTCATCGACATTCAGGGCGTGGAAGATTTCTACGGGGATATGGATTTCAAGGTCGCCGGAACAAAGAACGGCATCACCGCCATCCAAATGGACTTGAAAATTGACGGGTTGACCCCCGAAATCGTCAAAAGTGCCTTTGAGATCACCAAAAGAGGGCGTTTCCAAATCCTCGACGAGATCATGCTCCCCTGTATCTCCGCGCCGCGCGCCGAACTCTCGCCGTACGCGCCCAAGATGATCCAAACGCAGATCGACCCGGAGAAAATCCGCGAGGTCATCGGCAAGGGCGGCAGCGTCATTCAGAAAATCGTCGCCGACACCGGCTGTAAGATCGACATTGAGGACGACGGCCGCATCTTCATCGCCGCCATCAACATGGCCGACTGCGAACGGGCGTTGAAAATCATCAACTCGATCGTCTTTGAGCCGACGGTAGGCGAATCGTACCTCGGCAAAGTCACCCGCGTCATTGCCATCGGTGCCTTCGTGGAATACGCGCCCGGCAAGGAAGGCATGGTGCATATTTCCAAGCTGGAGAATTTCCGCGTCGCCAAAGTTGAGGACGTTTTGAATGTCGGGGACACCGTTTGGGTAAAATACTTGGGCACAGATGAAAAAGGACGCATTAACCTGTCGAAGAAGGACGCGATTCCGAACGATTAACCACCCCGCTGTCTGCTGACAGCACCCCTCCCCGGAGGGGAATGGATGAATGGTAATTCCCCTCTATGGAGGGGTGGACGCGAAGCGGACGGGGTGGTTCCCCGTCCGTCCCGCTATCAAGGAGGCTAACAAGTTTGAAACAAATTAAAAATCACTCACCATAAAAAGAGCAAGACAATAAAGACTGCGGTGAGGCAGTCAAAAAAGAGATGGCGATTAAATCGGCAAGAGAACGGTGCCAGTAATAACGTAG
>Ga0082212_10001447_pt1 | contig 35006 bp, 30 predicted proteins | sample TergutNt197P3_FD_71548 | JGI IMG/M metagenome (GOLD analysis project Ga0082212, IMG submission 71548) | Neocapritermes taracua P3 segment gut microbial communities from Petit-Saut dam, French Guiana - Nt197 P3 | ecosystem: Host-associated > Arthropoda: Insects > Digestive system > Gut ... | reverse complement strand
GGAGGAAAGTTATTGTCGATATCCCCCTGGATAATATGGGCAGGCTTGAAGACTGCAAAAGATTACTCACTAAAGGCGTAACCGTACATACCAAAAGCGGCGAGGCATACAATTTTTACAGCCTGGGCATGAGGCCACAGGAACTGAAAGACTTTCTGGCTCCCTACGCCGCAAAATAGGAGATGATCATTTGAAAAGATCATGTGTGTGTGTGTTTATTTTGGTATTGTTTTTCCCGCTGGCTTCCTGCAGCAAAACCAATACATTGTCCGCGGCGGAAACAGGCAATGAGGGGGGCGCCTCTGCCGGTGAACTGACCGCGGCGCAGGAATGGAAAGAGATTTTCCTGGAAGAATTGCTCGCTGCTCAGGAATATTCCGCCGCCGCCGACTTTGAAAACCACGATTCTGAAAGCATGTATCCTCTTTTTCTGTACGCCGCTTATCTCATTGATCTTAATTTTGACGGCACACCCGAACTCCTGCTTTTCGGTCCGGGTACGCGTGACGGCGCCCAGGCGATGCACATATCCACGATAAACGGCGATAGCATCCAGTTGATATACCGTGGCTGGGGAGATATGGACGCTTTCAAACTGTACCGTAAAGCAGGAAGCAATATCCATGCTTTTACCTTTGTAAGTGCCAGGTGGGACATGACAAGCTGGGAAGGCGCTTATTATCTAACCAGCGCGGACACCAAAATGGACAGAGATTTCTCCTTGTCTGCGATATTTGCCAGGTTTTCGGAACGTCATGATTTCGATGACGAAGGTAACGAGCTTGATCCCACCTACACTTTCAACGGAAAGGAAGTGAGCAAAACTGATTATGACCAACTGACGGACAACTTGTTTGCCGGATATGAAGAGCTTCCTTACCGACCTGCCGGAATGATCTGGGATAGCGAAGGGTACGGAGATACTTTCAGCATAACACTTTTATCCCCGTCCGAAATAATGTTGTTCCTGGATTCATTTGATGAATAAGACGGTGCATAACTAACAATACTTGCCGAAGGTAAAGTAGCCCTCTATACTATGATCAAGGAGTATTGTATGCCGCAAACCATGACATTGGATGCAAGCTGTAGAATTGCAGAAAGCAGGTGATGAAGAAGGGTATATCCGATTAATGAAAACAGTCCCCCTTCCTCCTTATTTAGCAAAAGTTTTAAAAGAAAAAGTCGGGACAGATTATCTTATAAATAATGGCTGGAATTTATCAGAAGTGGAGGCTGCGTTTGGATCTAATTGGGTTAGTCGATAGAATTACCGCGGCTGAAATAAATATTGATTCTGGCAGAAAAGGTTTCACAATAAGAGGCAAAGAACAATTAATAATTAGCAAAGAGCACGTAACTCTCCAAAAATATTTGAATATACAAAGCTCTCTGGATATAATCCTTAGAAATGAGTAGAATGGCGTTTATTTTTAGTTATGTGCCATTTTTTAAGGCGTGAATAATACACATTGACAAAATATCAAAATTGAGTATAAAATATTAATATTCATTAAGAGGAGCATTATTTTTGAAATGAATATATTTAAAGCATTGTCGGAAGGGCATGGACAAATTTCTGAAACCAATATAACTTCATTTGTGAGTTATTTATTAAATAGCTCAAATGAATTGAAAAACTCATTTTTTGTGCTATTTGCTGACTTGATTGATACTGGATTAGACGAAAACAAAATTTGTGATCTGTTGAATATAAAACAAAATTTAATTAGAGAAAAAATTATCCACTTTTCAAATTCCTTCATTGTTTCGTCTGTACCTGAATATAGGATAAAAAAAGATAATAAACACTTAATACCAGATATACTTGTTAGAATATACTCAAAAGATAAACAGGAAATCAAGGCTTTTTTTCTCATTGAAAATAAAATAAATAAAGGTGCAGTCACACAAGGTCAATTAGAAAACCAGGTATCATTTTTTAAAACTTCTGACGAGGATTATGTACAAAACATACCTGTTTACTCGATCTTCATCACACCTGATGATGATATATTTAAAGCTTCTTATGAAAATGCAAAAAATGAAAATAAAAATACCGTTTGGCTTAAGTGGACAAATCATGTTGAAAACGATGCGTCAATTGAAGCAATATTGCGTGAAGTAATAAAATATGAGCATAAAGCGGAAATAGAGCCAATTGACTTAAACACTCAATTTATTATTAAATCATTCATAGATTATTTAGCGACAGAATTTTCTAAAAAAGAAAGAAGTAAAATGAATTATAGTGTTGACGGATTTGATGTAGTTTTACATGCGGAAGTAAATATAGATAATAAAACTTACACAATAAAAAAATTTGAAAATAAAATGATACGTGTATTTGATTATAGTGATGAGTTATTAGATATTCCAGTTAAGCCGTTTTTAAGGAAAATAAACAAGGAATACAATTTATGCATTGAAGAAGAACGAAAAAATACTCAGGTTTTAGGGGAAGAATATATTGTTGCATTGAACAAAAAAAATGGTACATAACAAACGGTTAGCGCAAGGTTACTGCTAGCGCAGTAATTTTAAAAGCCTTACGACGGCTCGGGTTCCGCAAAACCGTGTTCGGGCTTACGCCCTCTGCACGGTTTTGCTCAACAACATTTTGCAAGCCCTGGTCTTGCTATACAAGCCCTTATTCGGGCTTGCAAAACGTCGCCAACCTAGAACGTTAAGCGATATTGGGGTTAGCGTGACTGCAATAATAATATTGATTATTGACAAAAAAATATTAAAATAATATAATAGAAATAATATGCCAGATAAAAATATAATTGATATAACATATGATTTTTCAGAGGATTATAGAAAAAAAATTGATCCAGATAAATATAATTTAATTTTAAAATTTTGGCATAAAATATTATGGGAAAAATATTTACCCAATGGAAATATATTATTTTCTTTGATCGAAACTGATTATGGGTTAATACATAAATCTGATCTTGGAGAATATTATTTAACCAGTGATTCAATAGTGCACACTTATTCTAGGCAAAATTGCATGACAGATATAATAAAGCAATTTTCAAAAAACGAAATAGACAATTTTTTTTGTATTGCATGTCAGATCGGAGGTTATATATTATTTCCAGGTTATAAAATTGGAAATAAACAAACAATAAACGGTGCAAGGGGATTTAATCAAAAAATTGCTGATAGGTTTGATCTTACACTTGAATGCATTCGTCTATATTATAATAACGAAATTGATAATAAAATAAATCCTCTTGGAGAAGTATTAAATAGATACGATAATTTTTTTAAATTATTTATAGATTTTAAAGGATATTGTGAATATTTTTTATTACAAGATTTGGTAACAAACAATTATACCTATATAAATTTCTTTCTACCATTTAATGGGTTCAATACTAAACCTAGGCCAAATTCAGTTGATGAATATCGAATATTTATGGAAAATAATATCAAATTTGTCATTAATAGAAATAATAGGATTCAAAATTATTTAACTGAAAAAAATAAATATTGGTATAATTATTATTTAGTTAAAGCAAATAATAATACTATATTTAAATATATTGTAAATCCAGATGGTCAATTAAATAATTATGGCTCGCAATTATGTACTGTAAATAAAAAATGCATTGAAGGAGATATTAAATATATTAATGAAAATATCATAGATGATATGAAAAACAATAATGAAATTGTTGAAAAAGTCGATGGACGTAATTGGAATTATGAAAAATTAATAGACCATTATTTTGATAATGAAGGTAGTTTATATTCATATAATAAAAACCCAAATGAAAAAATAAAAGAAATTTATAGATCATTGCATATGTCAAATTATTTATGTAATAATTACTATAAATATTGATTATAAAATGCCCTAACTTCGTTTAACAATCGGTTAGAGCAAGATTACTGCTAACACAGTAATTTTAAGAGCCTTACTGTGGTTCGGATTCCGCAAACCTGGAACGTTTTGTGCCATATTTTCAAATAATCGAATAATGATTGACATATTTTAAATATTAAAATAATATTAATTCTATGGGGAAAATATGATAAAATGTGTATTTTCTACAAATAGTGAAATTGAAGCATTGCAGGCAAAAGATTTACTAGAAAATAATGGAATCACTATTTTGATAAAAAATTTGCACACTCAAAATATACTAGAAACAACGAAAATGTTTACAGGAATTGATTTGTTAGCTGGTAGTATTGAAATATATGTTACTGAACATGATGTTGATAATGCAGTTGCTCTGAAATATACATAATATCAAGAAACGAATTCATAAAGATATGGGAAACTGACGCCAAATGGAAAGACATACTTCAAATCATTACAGAATATGACAGTTTAGAGCTGCGGGAACGTGAATTTAGTTTTTTGCTTTATGACGCAAAAACACGTTATTTAAATTTCATAGAAAAATTTTCTTTATTTGCCGATAGAATTAAACTTAAGTATGTTTCTTCATATCTTGGAATATCTCAAGAAACGTTAAGTAGGATAAGATCCGCTCCATTATTATGTTCTTCTAAAAACCTAAAAAATTGACATAGATCAATGAAATCCATTTTTATCTGAGCTTATTATTATATTATGAACAAAGAAACACATAAAAATCGGCTTGCATATTTGGATAATGTACGCTCTCTCGTAATAATTCTGGTTATTACGATTCATTCGGCAGTCACCTACAGCGGTTTTGGCGGCTGGTATTACGTAGAAGGCTCTCCTAGAAAATTGTCAGTTTTTGGAATGATTTTTTTCGGGCTTCTTCAATCATTTTTACAGGCTTGGACTATGGGGGCATTGTTCTTTATATCAGCCTATTTTGCAACTAAAGCACTGGCGAAACGGACATCTTATAATTTTGTCAAAGAAAGATTATTTCGTCTTGGTTTACCATTATTGATATATGTTTTTATTATTTCTCCTATTATAATGTTCGTTATACGTGGCTTCTATTCTAAAAATATTTTTTGGGGAAATTATATCCTATTTTTAACAAAATTCTTGTGGATAGGTGCTACAGGACCTCTCTGGTTTGTTCAAGTTCTTTTGATTTTATGTATCATTTATGCTATTCTGAAAAAATGTTTTTCAAATGGAATAAAATTTGAAAATATTACTGCAAAAAACATTATTTTTACTATATTAATAACCACAATAATTGCCTTTCTTGTGAGATTGGTATTTCCGGTTGGGTCAAGTTTTTATAATTTGCAATTTTCATATTTCACTTCTTATATCGTAATGTTTATCGCCGGTATATTAATCGGTGAAAATAATTTACTCGAGAAAATTACAGATGAAAAAAATATACAATGGCTTAAAATATCCTTGTTTATTGGAATACCGCTTTGGTTTTTCATAATGTTGTTGGGAGGGGCGCTTAAAGGTCAAAGTTATTTTAACGGTGGTTTTAATTGGCAAAGTTTCGCCTTCGCATTATGGGAATCATTAACCGCAATAGGATTTTCAATAGGTCTTATTGCATTATTTAAGAAAAAAGTAAATATGGATAATAAATTCACTGGAATTATGAGAGATAATGCTTTTGGAATGTATTTTTTTCATGCGCCAATATTAATCAGTATTTCATTGATGTTGAAGCATTGGATCATTAATCCTGTACTAAAATTTGTTGTTGTAACTATAATCGCCTCAGTAATATGTTTGGTTTTTTCTTTTTTGATAAGGAAAATTAAACCTATTGGAATAGTATTTAAATGAGGCTCCCCGAGGCAAACCTCGAGGTATCCTGTAAGCCTTGCTTTATCTGCCAGGGAGCCTCGTTCGAGAGGAAATTTATTATACCGTCTGGTTATATCGTTAATGCTAAAAGGGACGAACTGGTCAAAATTTTTGACCGGTTCGAAAACCTGAAACATTCCACAGCGCAGCCCAAGGCTTTTACCGAAAAAGGCCTGTATATGCTTGCCACAATATTGAAAAGTTCTAAAGCAACGACAGCAACAATTGCCATTATCGAGGCTTTTGCAAAACTGCGTGAATTGTCGCATACTATTGCAAAGCTTGCAGATACAAAAGAAAAGCCGCAGCAAAAATCCCTGTATCTTAACGGTATGGGAAAATTAATGCGTTCAGTTCGCTAAATCGGGTTTTTAGCTTGACTCATTTAAAACTTCTTGTTAATATAATTGTGAAATATTTCACAGCAAAAAAGAAAATCGAAGGAGAAATCGGTGCCTGACACCATTTCGGAGTCGGCAAAAGAGCGGCTTCTGCGAATAATGCGTATTCTCGAGGGGGAAGATAGAAACTTTACATCCGCCGAGCTGGAAGCCCTGACTGGCTGGCCAAGAGACACCATCAGAAAGGACATTTCCTTTCTGCCGAAGCAGATTCAGGCCGAAGGCGGTGAACCGGAGAATTCAGATCGCAGTTCGGCAGGGACATTCTCTGGCTATTCGTCCAGGATACTCGTTTCCATGATTAAGGAAGCGCTTGGCCTGAATAGATGCCGTACGTTTTGTGTTGTGGGTCTTGGCCGCCTGGGTTCGGCTTATTTAAACCTTGGGCCGGATGCTTTGGGTGAATTTGAACTGGCAGCCGGTTTTGATACCAATGTAAACCGGGTAGAGATACTTGTATCACCGGTTCCCCTGTATCCGGCTTATAAAATGGGCGAAGTGATACAACATCTGGGCATTCAGATTGCCCTGCTCTGTGTTCCTGCCGAAGCAGCGCAGCAAGCAGCGGAAAAACTCGCTGCTGCAGGAATACGGGGCATACTGAACTTTGCCCCGGTAATAATAACCGTTCCTGCCGGAATAACGGTTCGAAACGTCTATGTCAGGGATGAGCTTTTGGCTCTTTCTATAAAAATGAATCAGGAGATTTAGTATGCGTGTGTACAATTTTTCACCGGGGCCTTCCATGCTGCCTCTGCCGGTACTGGAAAAAGCTGCAGCGGAAATGACCAATGCCAACGGAACAGGCCAGTCGGTAATGGAGATGAGCCACCGTTCCAATGAATTTAAGCCTATCATAGAAAAAACCGAAGCCTTGCTTCGGGAATTAATGGGCATTCCTTCCAATTACCGGGTGTTGTTTCTTCAGGGAGGCGCTTCACTTCAATTTTCCATGATTCCCCTGAACCTGGCAGTACCAACAACTGCCGGCACAAAAAGGCGGATTACCCTGATCGACACCGGAATATGGGCAAAGAAGGCAGTTGAAGAAGCTTCAAAATACGCGGAAGTAATAATCGCTGCTTCGTCCAAAGACAAAGCGTATACCTATATACCGCCGGCTCCGGCTCCCGGCGCCAACGATGCATATTATCACATCACCTGGAACAACACCATTGTAGGAACAAAATGGCCTGCCATTCCCGACACGGGAAAGGTTCCGCTGGTTACCGATATTTCCAGTTCAATTCTTTCCGAACCTTTGGATGTATCGCGCTTCGGCCTTATCTATGCGGGAGCGCAGAAAAACCTTGGTCCTGCGGGAGTTACGGTGGTGATTATAAGGGAAGATTTAATCGGCAAAGCTCCCGAACGGGTTCCGGCAATGCTTCGTTATGATATTTTTGACAAGGAAGGATCCATGTACAACACTCCTCCCTGTTATGGAATTTACATCATTGGCCTTGTGCTGGAATGGCTTAAAAATCTGGGAGGTGTAACGGCAATCGCCGAAATCAACAGAAACAAAGCTGATTTGCTTTACAATTACCTGGAAACAAGCAAAATGTTTTATTCCCCGGTAGAAAAAAACAGCCGGAGTCTTATGAATATTCCCTTTGTACCCAGAGAAATTAATCCGGAACGCAAAACCCTTCTGGAAAAACATTTTATCCAGGAAGCGGCAAAGGCAGGACTGGTAAACCTTGCAGGCCACCGGTTGGTCGGAGGAATGAGGGCAAGTATTTACAATGCCATGCCGGCAGACGGAGTAAAAGCTCTTATTGCCTTTATGGAAAAATTTGAAAAAGCAAATTAAGATTGTTTCATAATGCAACGAGTATTGGAACAAGCTTTAGCAAGGAGTAGTATATGTTTCGTATTCAAACGATGAATAAGATTTCTCCGCCGGGCCTGGAACTTTTTCCAAGAGAAAAATACGAAGTGGCCAGCGAAATACCGAACCCGCATGCAATTCTGGTACGCAGCGCAGATCTTCATTCGGTTGCAATTCCCGATTCGGTGCTGGCAATTGCAAGGGCCGGAGCAGGAGTGAACAATATCCCCATTCCGGCCTGCAGCAACAGAGGCATTGTTGTATTCAACACCCCCGGAGGAAACGCCAATGCGGTTAAGGAACTTGCTATAGCGGCGCTGCTGATTTCTTCGAGGAATATTCTGGGGGGATGGTCATGGAGTACAGACATTGCCGGCAAAGCCGACGAAGTGCCGGATCTGGTAGAAAAAGAAAAAAGCCGTTTTGAAGGGCCGGAACTGCGTGGAAAAACCCTTGGAGTGGTTGGCCTTGGCGCCATTGGCGTAATGGTGGCCAATGACGCTATGGCTTTAGGTATGCACGTTGTAGGTTTCGATCCCTACATTTCCGTTGATGCCGCATGGAATCTTTCTCACGGAGTGGAGCGGGCCGATACCCTGGAAGGGCTTCTGAACAAGGCTGACTATGTAAGTCTTCATCTGCCTTTAAGCGATACAACAAAAGGTCTTTTAAATGCGGAAAAATTCCGAATTATGAAGAAGGGAGCAAAAATCGTTAATCTGGCACGAGGCGGTCTGGTAAACGAAGCGGATATAATCAATGCGTTAAAAGATAAAAAACTTTCCGCGTATGTAACAGACTTTCCTACCGCAGAACTTCTGGCCTGCCCGGGGGCGATCTGTATACCGCATCTGGGAGCTTCCACCCCGGAAGCAGAGGACAACTGTGCAGTTATGGCGGTAAAACAGATCATGGATTACCTGGAACATGGGTTTATTAAAAACTCGGTAAATTATCCGCGCTGCAAGCTGGAATTTCGGTCCCCGTTCAGACTTCTTGTTGCAAACCGGAACATTCCCAACATGGTAGGACAGATCACGACGATTCTGGCCGAAGAGTCGATCAATATAACCGACCTTATCAACCACCACATGAATGATTATGCATACAACATAATCGACACCGAACAGCCCATACCCCGGGTACAACTGGAAAAACTTATTGCCATAGACGGAGTAGTTAAGGTGAGGGTGCTGCAGCGATGAACCGTTTGAAATCTCTGGGCTTGACTGTTTGTGCAGTATTGTTTCTTTTTGCCTGCGCCGCTCCTTCCCCGCAGGAAGAATGGTTTACCAAAGAACCGAAGGAAACGCAAAAACGAAAAATAGCCCAGATGCTTCTTGTGGGATTCCGGGGGACGGAACTGAAGGCGGATTCTTCCATTTACCGGGACATAACGGAACTGGGAATAGGCGGAGTGCTGTTCTTTGATTACGATATTCCTTCCCGGAGCAGACCACGGAATATCCTGTCCGGTGAACAACTTACCCGCCTTGCCGGGGATCTGCAAAATGCCGCTCCGGTTAAACTGTTTATCGCTATTGATCAGGAAGGGGGCCGGGTAAACAGGCTCCGCAGTGAATATGGCTTTCCGCCGAATCTTAGCGCCAAAGAAATGGCCGCCGGTACTGAACAAACCCAGGCCCAGGCTGAACAAACGGCGGCATTGCTTGCCGGGATTGGAATTAATCTTAACTTTGCCCCTTGCGTGGATCTTGATCTGAATCCTCAGAATCCCGTTATCGGCGCCTATGGACGCAGTTTTTCCGCAGACCCGGCAATAGTAGTAAAACACGCTTCTGTCTGGATCGATGCTCACCGCCAAAAAGGTATTATTTCGTGTCTTAAACATTTTCCCGGTCATGGCAGTTCTTCCGGCGATACACACGATGGCTGGGTGGATATTACCGGACTGTGGCAGGAAACAGAACTTATCCCATACCGCCGTCTTGCAGGTTCTCAGCGAGCGGACAAATTTCTTATGGTTATGACCAGCCACGTATTCAATGCAGAACTTGATCCCCGGAATCCGGCCACACTCTCTAAAGCGATTATTACAGGGATACTGCGGAACAAACTAGGGTTTAAGGGAGTAATTGTTTCCGATGACCTGGACATGGATGCAATCAGGGCCAACTACAGTTTTGAGGAAGCCCTGGAAAAAGCCGTAAATGCAGGGGTCGATTTGCTTTGTCTTTCCAACAACGGCAGCCAATACGATCCTGCGCTGGCCAAAAAAGCGCTTGATACGATTTACGGTCTGGTTCAGGAAGGAAAAATACCGGCGAAACGTATTGAAGAAAGCTGGAACCGGATAATGGCATTAAAGCGGATATAGGCTATATCTGCGCTTACCATTTGTTCTATGAGGTTGGGTTTGCTTTTATTGGTTATTCTTTTTGCACTAAAACTCTTGCAAAACCCATTTTTCCATTTATATATGGGTGATATTTTTTCTCGTGCACAATTTTATATCCTTTTTCCAATAAACCATTGAGTATTGGTCTTGCAGACACAGCAAATTTCTTTTTATAATCGCTTGGAATATAACAATTATCAACTACTAATATTTTTGTATCATCATATTTTATATATTTTTCTGGAATTTCTTTTAAAGGGATAATTTTCAAGTGTTTATATTTAGGTCTGTTATTAATAGATATATTTGTATACCAATGACCTGAAGCATCTGTTAGTTCCATTTTAGGTGTCAAAAAATAATCCACCCTGTTGTATCCTGCCCATACTTTATTATTTTGAAAATAATGAATATATGCCGTACTTACCGCATTTATTATATTGGATATAATTAAAAACTTTTTCCCGCTTTCAATAGTTATTTTCCAATAATCTATCATTCTTGAGAATGGCGGATTGGTGCATACTATATCTGCTTCTTCTTTCAGTATTTTCAATGATAATGAATGATCAAAACTTCCTGTATAACCTTCGGGGAAATCTTTAAATTCCTTAAACCCTGTTTTTGTGAATATATATCCTTTTGCTCCTTGATTAAACAAATCAATTTGACCGCTGTAATGAGTACATATTACCTTCTTTAATTCAAGCTCTTTAAAATTTTTTATAAAATATAACGGAAATGCTGACGTGTTTTTTTCTTTATCGTCAACAGCGTCATCGCAGTTGCAAAATACGGTTTTATTTTTCCATATTGATTTAGGGTACATTGATAATTCTTTTTCAACATCTTCATATCGGGTATAGAATTCGTCATTATCCGCTTTTCTGGCTTTTTTCAATAATTCCTGACTGGTAACGCCCCTTTCTTCAAGAGACGGCGTTGTTTTTTTTATTATTTTTACGATATGCTTTCTTTCTTCTGTCTTGATATATGTCTCTTTTAGAAACAACGGGTGAGATTTAATAAATTTGACATACTCATTAAACAAGTACGTATTAAAAAAGTATATTTCCTTGCTTTTTTCTTCCCGAAGGGTAATAAAATTGTATTTTATATCATTTTCTAAAGAGGCCATATCTTTTACTTCGCAAGCTAATAAATACTGGTAAACATTTTCCTTTGATTTGCCGGTCATATTATTGTATTCTTTTAGCCGCCTTTCCAGATTATTGGTTTTGCCAATTTTGCACTTGGTCATTTCTTTTGAGGATTGAACTATATAAACATACTGTTTTCCCTTCGCCAAAATAATTCCTTATCGCAATTATGCAATTTTGAGTTTTTTTTAGCAAGTAGAGGTAAGGTAGCTGCCGGATGGCTGATTTGTTGGATTCATCCAGGTTTGATCCCATAGCGCTTGCCTTGTCCTTTCCCGGCATCACACCATACTGGCAGAGGAAGGATTGCCCATGAAGCATATACGTGAACATGCCTGCCCCACAGGAGGGGAAGTCTGACCTGACGGGGACTTTCGGCGTGCAACAATAGCAGCCATGCCAAAGCATGCGTAAACGGCAGCCACGACCGACGTCCCCGCTCAGGGCAGATTCCTCTTAATGTGGGGTAGAATGGTTCGGAATGTGCTTCATGGATAACCTTATCTTAACGGTATGGGAAACTTGATGCGTTCAGCCCGCTAAATTGGGGTTTTCTTGCATATTCCTCTATTGTAACTTTCCACTGAATTAGCGTATTATAATAGTATGAAAAAGATAATAACACTAATTACGGTTTTTGTGGTTATTTCGGGAGCTGTTTATGCTCAGGATCAGGAGCCGGATTTTTATACCCAGCAGCTGGACAGTCAGACAACCATAGAAGGTATAAAAAGGGTGGTTCAAACTGCTTTCGCAGAAGGGGTCAGCGACGAGTTTTATGTCCGCGCTCTGGACAAACTTGTTGGTTTCCTGCCCAATATTTCAGGTGCATCCCAGCAAAAAGATGCAGACGATCTGGGCATTCTTTTATCGGCAAAACTGGGCGAAGACCAGTATGCGGCAGGAGGTCCAAATTTGTGGAAGGCCGTAGAATCATATACCAACCCTCTGGTACGGGCAGAAGCTCTTGCTTCTTTGGGTAAGGCCCAGGCGGTAGATTTTATTCCCCAGGTAGTCCAGCTTCTTTCGGACATCAATACCGATTCGGGAAGAGACCCCATGTCCCGGGAACAGGTTGCATACGGAGCAATTATCGCTCTGGAAGAATACAAGGACAGTTCAGGTTATCTTCCGGTCTTCTTTGTTACCGTAGGCTGGTATACTGACCGTATAAAAAGCAGGGCCAGAGAAGCGCTGCCAAAAATAATGGATAATCCTACCGAGCCTTTAATTTCCGTAATCAAGGGCAGTTCCTATAATTTTACGGCAAAATACGGGGCTCTTCAGGTTTTGGAAGAATCGGACGTTACTGCCCAGCAAAAAGCCCAGGGCGCCGTAGCGGCCCTTTCCGAAGCATGGCGGACCAATATCAGCCAGAGTTCCTTCAGAGGCACGGTGATCAATCTGCGGAAACTTTCTTTAAGCATGGTTCGCCGCTATGGTACCGAAGATGCCAATGTATATCCGCTGCTGGAAAAATGCTACCGCGAAGGCTCGGACCAGGAAGAACAGATAGCCGCTATTGCCGCCCTTTCTGCCCTGGCTTCGGATGATTCCGCCCGTATTCTTTCCGGTTTTCTTATGGACATAAACAACAGGCTTTCCCGGGGAACCCTGACTCAGGAAGACGAAAGGATGGTTCGTGTAATAATTCCGGCCCTTGGCAACACGGGCCGCCCCGGCGCACGGAATGCCCTGCGGGCAACACTTACGGCGGACTGGACCAGCACGGTTCATGTACTGGCCAACGATGCACTGAAGAAAATACCATAATCTGAAGTCTCGGGATTTTTTGTAACGCTTTTTCTGCAGGAGGTTGAAGGGGCAGCATTGATAGGGAGTGATGTAGTCATCGAAGGGGTCTCTAAGTCCTTCGGCGGCTTTAGGGCTTTAAACAACGTAAGCCTGAGTATACAAAAGGGTGAATTCTTTTCGTTACTTGGGCCCTCAGGTTGCGGAAAAACCACCTTGTTGCGGATTATTGCGGGTTTTGAAAGCCCTGACATCGGTACGGTTACTTTTGATGAAAAGAATGTGCTGAACCTTCCTCCCAACCGGCGGCCGGCAAATACAGTCTTTCAAAGTTATGCCCTTTTTCCCCATTTATCGGTTTTTGAAAATGTTGCCTTTCCCCTCCGCCTTAACAAAAAGCCTAAAACGAACACCAGCTCACAGGTAAAAGATTACCTTAAACTCGTACAGCTGGAAGATCATGCCGAAAAAAAACCGAATCAGCTTTCCGGCGGCCAGAAGCAGCGGGTTGCAATTGCACGGGCGCTGATAAACGAACCGCGGGTGCTTCTTCTGGACGAGCCGCTTTCTGCGCTGGATGCCAAACTCCGTCAGCATATGTTAATTGAACTGGATGAAATCCACGACAAGATAGGCATTACCTTTATTTATGTAACCCATGACCAGCAGGAAGCCCTGTCGGTATCCGATCATATTGCCGTAATGGATCAGGGAGATGTTTTGCAGGTCGGTACTCCTCATGATATTTACGAAAGCCCTGCAACAAGTACTGTCGCCCGCTTTATCGGAGAGACAAATCTTTATGACGGTACGGTTCTGACCAAAGAACTAATGTCCAGGCCGGAGACCGAATACATGGTAGAGCTGGACATTGCCGAACTTGGCAGGATAAAGGTAACCACGGTAGACGAAGTGGAGATCGGCCAAAAGGTAAGTTTTACCGTCCGCCCGGAAAAGATCATGATCAGTACCGATATGCCGGCCAGTAAACGGGAAGATATTAATCTTTTTCAGGGTATGGTGGATGAGCCGATATATTCCGGTTTTCAAACCAAGTTTTATGTAAATGTAAACGATAAAACCATGATCCGGGTAATCAAGCAGCATGCCAATTATTCCGACGAAGGCCCTGATATAGTATGGAAAGATCAAGTGTTCCTTTCCTGGAGCGCCGATGACGGCTATATTCTGGGGATTAAAGAATGAGCGATCTTTCAAAGCGGAATTACGGCCCGATTTATTCGCTGCCTATGGCAGCCTGGTTTACTATTTTCTTTCTTGCACCTCTGGGCATTATTGTCGTATATTCTTTTCTTAGAAAGGATCTCTATGGCGGTGTATTGCCGGAGTTTTCTCTTGCCGCTTACAGAAGTCTTCTTAATCCCAACTTTCTTATTATCACCTTCAGGACACTTGTTACTTCGGCTATTGCTACGGTAATTACAATCCTTATCGCCCTGCCCTGCGGTTATTACATGGCCCGCAGCAAGTATCAGACTTTTCTGCTGCTGCTTATTATTATTCCCTTTTGGACAAATTTTCTAATCCGGGTATTTGCATGGATGAACATACTGGGGAACAACGGTTTTCTTAATGAACTGTTGCTGCGTTTTGGCATTATTAAAAATTACATCTCTTTTCTTTACAACCAGAAAGCGGTGATCCTTGTTTTGGTGTATATGTATCTTCCTTATGCCATACTTCCGCTTTTTTCTACCATTGATAAATTTGATTTTTCCCTTTTGGAAGCCGCACGGGATTTGGGCGCTACCAAGATGGCGGCTATCAGGAAGGTGCTGCTGCCGAACATCAAAAGCGGAATTTATACTGCGGTGCTTTTTACTTTTATACCAATCTTCGGAGCTTATGCGGTACCTCTCCTGGTTGGAGGAAAAGATTCTTATATGCTTGGGAATGTTATAGCCGATCAGCTTACCAAAGCCAGAAACTGGCCGCTTTCTTCCGCCTTTTCGCTGGTACTTACCGTAATTACCACGGCAGGGGTTATTATTATGATGAACCTCCAGCGGCGTGAAGCCAAGATCAAGACGGATGAGTCAGGCATCAGCGAAAACGGAGGAACGCTTTGAATGTCAGAAACGTGTTCCTTAATTTTGTTACCTCTTTAAAACATCCCCCTGACGGTGAAGCAGCCCGTCATGCCCGCCGTGCATACCGCAAGCGTTTTTCTTTTTCGCAAACCGTGTTTATCGCAGTAATTATTTTTATGTTTCTTCCCCTTTTTGTACTAATCCTCTATTCTTTTAACAGTTCCAAAGGAATGAACTGGACCGGCTTTTCTCTGGTGTGGTATGAACAGCTTTTTTTCCGGTCAAGGGATCTGTGGCGCGCTTTCTGGTACAGTATTTATATTGCCTTTGCATCTGCGGCAAGCGCTACGGTTATAGGCACTATGGGGGCCATAGGAATAAACTGGTATCGTTTTAAATTCCGTTCGTATGTGCAGACCATTTCGTTTCTTCCCATGATTCTGCCGGAGATTATTATCGGGGTTTCCCTTTCCATTTTTTTTGCAAGGATAGGAATACAGCTTGGACTTACCACGATCCTGATCGCCCATATCAGTTTTAATCTTCCCTTTGTCTTTCTTATGGTTATGGCGCGGCTGGATGAGTTTGATTATTCGATCATCGAAGCGGCCCACGATTTGGGCGCCAATGAAATTCAAACGCTCCTTAAGGTAACAATTCCGGTTTGCATGCCCGGAATTGTGTCGGGGTTTTTAACGGCCGTTACCATTTCGCTGGAAGACTTTGTAATTACGTATTTTGTTACCGGTCCCGGATCTTCCACCCTGCCCATATACATTTATTCGTCCATCCGGTACGGCGTATCCCCTGTAATCAATGCGCTTTCCGTTGTTATGATCCTTGGTACGGTAATACTGACCTTTGCATTAAGAAATTTTCTTAAATATATAGCGGCAAAATAACCGTCCGGCACAAGACTATTAAGTGTTGGGCGGATTTAATCAAAGACAAGGAGAAAAGGATGAAGAAAAAAGCACCTGTGCCGGAGGCAGTCAAAATTATCTGCTTTGTGTGTATTGTTGCAGGCAGTCTTGCGATAAGCGGCTGTTCGGGAAAAGAAAAGCTGTATGTCTACAATTGGACTTATTATACTCCTCCTTCAATTATTGAAAAATTCGAAAAGGAATACGGAGTAAAAGTTATATACGACGAATTTGCTTCCAACGAAGAAATGTTCGCCAAACTTCAGGCCGGCGCCTCCGGTTACGATCTGCTTTTTCCTTCCGGGGATTATGTATCGATCATGATTAACCTGGGAATGCTGGAAAAGATCGATAAATCCCTTATTCCTAATTTGAGCAATGTATCCCCCGAAGTATTAAAAAGAACCTTCTATGATCCCAATATGGATTATTCAGTTCCGTATTTTTGGGGAGCCGCGGGGGTTATTGTAAACACCGCAAAAGTTCCGGTTTATGAAGAAAGCTGGTCTATCTTTGCCCGGACGGATCTTAAGGGCCGTATGGTTATGCTGGATGATATACGGGAAGTCCTTGGAAGCGCGCTTTGCTATCTGGGATATTCGGCAAATTCAAAAAGCCCCTCCGAACTTGAGGCAGCCCGTAATCTGGTAATTAATTCCTGGAAACCAAACATTGTTAAATTCGATGCGGAAGCGTTTGGTAAAGGCTATGCCCAGGGAGATTTCTGGGTAGTTCATGCCTATCCGGAGGTAGTGTTTGAAGAAATCGAAGGCGATGAGGAACTTTTAAAAAACACTGTGTTCTTTATTCCGCCGGAGGGAGGTTCCGCCTACATCGACAGCATGTGCATTCTTAAGGGAGCAAAGCATATTGAATTGGCCCACAAGTTTATTGATTTTATCCACCGACCGGATATTTATGCAGAATTTACCGACTTCTTTGGATTTCCCGCTTCCGCCAATTCCAAAGCCGGCGCCTATAAACAAGAGCCTCCCATCTTTACTGTGGAAGAAATTTTTAACACCGAGTTAAAAGATGATCTTGGAGAAGCACTGGAAATGTATAATAAAGCCTGGGAAACAATCAAGGTAGGACTGTAATCGGATACCTTATAATTGTTCCATAAGGGCCGTGTAGAATTGCAGGCAATGTTCAAGATTCTCCAATGATATCCTTTCGTCATGTCCGTGAATACGGGAAAGTTCTTCCGGATCAAGGAGCACGGGACTAAAACGGAAAATATGTTTTGACATATTTTGATAATGCCGGGAATCGGTTGTCGCCAGCATAAGAAAGGGGAGAACTGGGACGCCGGTGAATACCTTCTCCAGGGCAGTAGTAATCTCTTTCCAACCGGGACTGTTCCCCGTTTCCTGATCCTGTCCGCTCTTTACCGGATCGGTACCCAGGCCATGAACGCTTACATTAACCCGCTTGTCGGCAATTACTGTCTTGATCCGTTCAATGGCTGTTTCTGTAGTCCAGGGCGGAAGGAGCCTTAAGTTGATTACTGCTTTAACGGCGGAAGGCAGAACATTATCCGCCAAACTTCCTTCCAGCTGCGTTATGGCTGTTGTGGTGCGTAACAGCGCTTTGGTCGCCGGGCTTGTTCCTGCGGCTTTATAAAAAAGAGGCCCCATCATTCGTGCATGCTTCATTGCAAAAGCGGCGGCTCCGGTACTTTGAAGGCTAAGCTGTTTAAAAAATGCTTCCACTGCGGGAGTTAAATGCCACGGAAAAGGCCGCCGGGAAACACGCAGCAGCGCACGGGCAAGTATAGCCGCCGCCTGCTCATCCGGCGGCTGTGACGCATGGCCGGGTTTTTGGTCAACCGAGAGGCTAAGGCTTAAAAACCCTTTTTCTTCGATTCCTATTAAAGCCAAAGGTTTATTGATGCCTTTAATCTGATCTTTTGCTATGGGCGTGCCTTCATCAAGAATAAAGGAAAACCGCAATCCTTTTTCTTCGAGCCATTTGGCAGTTTCTTTTGCCCCCCATATACCGGTTTTTTCTTCGTCTCCGCCCAGAACGATCCAGATATCCCGCTGCGGTTTAAAACCGTTCCGGCATAGTGCTTCTGCGCTTTCCATCAGACTTATTACAATGTTCTTCATATCCAGAGCGCCCCGGCCATAGATATAACCGTCTTTTAATTCGGCGCCGAAGGGATCAAAGGACCATTTTGCGGTTTCCGCTGGTACCACATCGTAATGGCCCAAAAGTAAAGCTGGCGCAGTATCCACGGCGCCGGTATTATCTGCGGCGCCCGGCCAGCGGTATGCTGCCGAATAAGGAGAAAAAACCGTTCTTTCGGCGCATGTATGAAAAGACGGAAAAGTCTCTGCAAGAAAATTCTGAAAATCTACAAGCGGTTTTTCGGCAGCACTGTCACCTGCTTCGGCATTGCCCGGCCAGTCTGTCTTAATCCTAAGGGCAGCGCGAAAATGTTCGGTAAAATCCTGATTCATGGTTTTTAAATCCTTTTAATCCGGCGTAAAAAAATCTTTATTTTAAAATGAAAGAGCCGCAGAAATTTTGGAACGGTAAACTTTTTCGGTTATTTCTCCGTTCAAATAATCTTTTATTATAATCTTGATTACTTCGGGAAAAGCCTTCCAGTACCGTTCTGTCCAGACACCCATTTCGTTTCGTAGTTTTTTATCGTCCGCCTTGCTCATTTGACCGGTAGAAAAACTAATAAACTGATCGATCATTTCCAGAAGCATTCCGGGGGGAATGTTTTCCGAAGGATTGGCGGCTCTGTTTGGTATCCATGCGGCAGTCAATTCGGCAATTTGTTCGTCGGTCAGCTCGGGCGCTTCCTGCCTGATAATGCGGACAGCCATGTTCCGCACCGTTTCCCTCATGCCTTCGATACTGGCTCCCGTATTGATTTGGCCGGAAAGCTCCTGTGCCATTTTTTGCGGATCTGGCATACTGTCGCCAAACATTTCCAGCTCGCGCCGCCGGCGCACAACAGCGGCAGCCACCGCCTCAATGGATTTTTTGTCGCAGCGATTGAGGATATAATCCATTACCCGAACCAGTTCCTGATTAGCCATCTAACTCATCCGTTTGTTATTATATATCAAATCGAAAAAGAAAAACAGGTGGAGGAAATTATAAATGATACAGCATAGTACCGAGTGTAGACCTTATGTTGGGATAATGGTGTTGATTTTGCTCCAGAATATTTGTATGAACAGATATTCTGATGTAGTAGAATTTTAGCAGTTGGAATATTATAGATCGTATCCCACTCTGCATTGGGGTGGGATACTGAATTGAAAGATAAGTATTATCTGTTTGGGATATGATGCTTCTAGTGATTGGAAAAGATATCATTGTCAAAGGTCATGTTACGCGGGTCATTATATGCTTTCACAAACCAGAACAAACGACCAAATAGCCGAACTGCGAAAACTCCTCATGCTCTACATCGAAAAAAACGATAAACGAGTAAACGAAATAATCATTGCCCTGCATAACCTGACACTTTTGTTACCTGACGATCGATATTCTTCTAAACTGTTAATACCAACGACCGGCTCGACGGTTTTGGTTTGCTTAAACCGGTTTAACCTCATGTTAAGCCTCCTAAAAATTGATATGCTGATAATATATTGTGCTTAGGAGGCGGAAACATATACGTAATTTCTGCAAATTACGGCGTTTTTACTTGACATAAACCTCAGTTTTCTATATATTATGGCCAATTATGGTCAATGTACCTGCCTTGCCTCTATCGGGGTAACTTAATATGCACACTTGGCAGGTAGTTTTTTTGAAATGAACAAAATACCATCAAAAAAATATTTCTGGAGTATAAATTGGCTCAACATATTTCGATACGTGTTCCATGGAAAGATAACGGTTATTCAGGCTTAATTTGTAATAAGCCTTGCTATAATAATGCCTGTCTCAGGTTAAAAAATATTGTTGACAACCGCAATGAAGAACTTGAAAAGGAATTAGCCGGAGAAAAAATCAAGGGGCATGAAGCCGAAATACCCTGTATTGGCGAGGGTGGCGTTTTCCTGGCACAGGACACCCACCAAAAAACAACTATACACCCATATACAGAAAATAACCCTGAAACCCACGGGCATTTCCGTAATACCGAATTGGTATACCCGCCATTTTCGTTTCCGGCACGTCCGTTCGCATGGACCATGTTGAAAAAAGATAATATTGATAACATTAATCGCTTAAAGGAACTTTATAACATACAGTATAATCAAGAATTTGAACCTAATCTTCCATTTGTAACAAACTGGGTTCAGGATGCACGGAATCAGCGGGCCGTATTTGAAACCTTTTATCATAATGTTCATCCAGGTAAATCACTTTGCGTTGCTTATGCAAAACAAGTTCCTTTTATCGAAGATTCCAAGAGGGTCATCATGGGTATTGGTTTTGTTGAAAAAATCATTCCATCAGTTGATCATGAAAATACAGGTGAAAAACCTTTGCGTTCAATTACATGGGAAACCATGATATGCCATACCATCAGAAACGACAGAAAAAACGGTTTTCTTTTTCCCTACATCGAAATGATGAAATACGCGGCAGAACATCCTGATTTTGATATTCGTTCGATCACGGTATTTACTCCCGATGAGTATTTTGATGAATTCTCCTATGCTACCGAGTGGGTTTCTTACGATGCAATTATTGATGTACTTTTACAATCAATAAAGGCGCTTGGAATAATAAAAACCTGCATACCCGGAAATTGGGATGAAAGTATTGCATGGACAAAGGCGCGGCTCATTGAAGTGTGGGAAACCCGTGGGGCATATCCGGGTTTGGGAAGCATGCTTTGCGCTATGGGTTTTAAGTATGGACTTGTAATAGCCGAAGAATTTAAAGCAACGGAAACAGGTGAAAATGATTTCTGGCAGGAATTTGAAAAAGCGCTTCACAATCCGCAAGATGTTTTTTCGCAAGGCATTTCTGCAGCGATTGATACGACAATATGCAGTGCGTATTTGAATTTACCACAGGAACGCAGGAATTTATTCCGGCTTCTTTCCCGGTTCTCTTTATCACCCGAACAGGCTGATGTTCTCTTTAATAATGAAAAACGACAAAAATACGGCATTTATCTCACAGATGTTGAAATTATTTCCAACCCATACCTTGTTTATGAAAAATCCTGTCTTACCGAACCGGAACATCAAATTGCAATAAAAAAAGTGGATAGAGCGGTTTTTCCGCCTGATTATATTCGGGAAAAATATCCTCTTGAAAAACCTTCTGCGATTTCATCAGAAAATGACGAGCGCAGATTACGGGCGATTGCGATAAGTATTCTTGAAGAGCAGACAAATGCCGGGCATACGGTATTCCCGCAAAACAATTTAATTACAGAAATGAAGAATATGCCGCTTGATCCTCCGTGTATCGCTACTGCTGATATACTATACGGTATTTCCGGACATCTGTGCGATGAAGAGAATGGATTGATTGTGGTCGAAATGGAAGATGACGGAATAGCTTATCAACTTAATCGCATGAATGAAATTGATGACCTTATTCGCAAGTCAGTGGGCAAGCGCATTAATGCTGAAAGACACATAATTGAAGAACATTGGCGGGAACTTATTGATAAGGCCTTTGGGCCTAATGATACTGCTGATGCAGAAGAAAGAGAGAGGGAAGACACAGCGCGTCAGGAAAAAGCTGCAATATTAAAGGAATTGGCTGAAGCCCGCCTGTCGGTTCTAATTGGAGGAGCCGGAACCGGAAAAACGACGCTTTTATCACTGTTATGTAAATCCGAAAAAATAGCAAACGGCGGTGTCCTGCTTCTCGCGCCTACAGGAAAAGCGCGTGTAAGAATGAGCCAGGCAATGAAGAAACAAGGCATAACTCCTGATGCAAAAACAGTTGCGCAATTCTTGCTTCAAAGCAAACGGTATAACGGTAAAACAATGCGTTACCAACTTTCCAATATTGATGCAGATGGTGTTCCCGATACAGTTATCATTGATGAATGTTCCATGCTTACCGAAGAAATGTTCGGTGCGCTCATGCAGGCTTTACGAAAAAATGCCAAACGGATTATTTTTTTGGGAGACCCGAATCAATTGCCGCCGATTGGAGCGGGACGCCCTTTTGTGGATTTAGTAAACTATCTGAAAAAAGATATTTCTCCTGCAATTTTCCCCAAAACGGGAAAATGCTATGGGGAATTAACCATAACTCGGCGACAGCGCAGTAACGAAACAGGTAAGACAAGATTAGACACAGAATTGGCAAAATGGTTTACAAACACAAATTCCGATGACCTTGATGAGTCGGTATTTGAAAACCTTGCATCCAGCCAAAACGACAGCCATGTATCATTTAAGACATGGGAAACCAATGAAGAACTGGAAGAACTTATTTTTTCAACAATAAAGGAAGAACTTGACTTATCAGATATAGATGACGTAGATAAATTTAACAGCAGTCTTGGTAATGATAATGGTTATTTTAACATTGGTTCCGGTTCTTTTGCGGAAAAGTGGCAAATACTGGCTCCTGTTCGCGGTATGCCTCATGGTGTAATCAATATTAATCACCTCATACATACCAAGTACAGATCGGATTATCTTGACCTTGCACGAAAAACGTCAAGCCGGGATGTTCCGTGGTATGAAAAAAAGATACCTGCTCCAATGGGTTCTGAAAACATTGTTTATGGCGATAAGGTAATTCATCTCAGGAATAAAAAACGTAAAGGTTACAATTGGGATGAAAAGATAGCTGTAGAAGATTATGTTGCAAATGGAGAAATTGGCATTATTGCTCAATGTTTCGGTCAAAAGCTGGATCACAAATATTTAAAAATTGAATTTTCATCACAGCCAGGAATCTCTTATAGTTTTACTAAATGGGGAGAGGAAGCAGAATCTCCGCTGGAGTTGGCATACGCTCTGACTGTCCATAAAGCTCAGGGGAGTGAGTTTGAAATTGTAATGTTGGTTATTTCTGAGCCGTGCCGGCTATTGTCCAGAGAACTGCTTTATACTGCAATAACACGCCAGTCAAAAAAACTGGTAATTTTGTATAATGCCGAAGCACATAAATTACGAACATACGCTTCCATGTCTTTTTCCGACATCGCTTCACGTTTTACTTCTCTCTTTGAAAAACCAAAGATTGTTGAAATCAAAAAACGTTATTATGAGGAAAAGTTAATTCACAGAACATTGCGTGATGAATTTGTCCGCTCTAAATCAGAAGTTATAATCGCCAACATGCTGCACGAAAACGGTATTCCCTATGAATATGAAAAGGAACTTGTTATTAATGGTATTAAGAAATTACCTGATTTTACCATTGACGATGTTGAAAGCGGGAAAACATGGTATTGGGAACATTGTGGAATGATGAACAATGCCTCTTATCAAAAGCACTGGGAAGAAAAAAAGGCTTTTTATGAATCAAACGGCATCGAAGAAGAGAAAAACCTCATTGCAACCTATGATGACGAAAACGGTGGAATTGATTCTGTAAAGATAAAGAATATTATTCAGGAGCATTTTCTATAGTCTGATAAGACTTGACTTTTCATTATTAATTGTATATACAATATTGTAGGGAAGATTAACGCTATTCCTATTGTTGGGGTATAATGACAATATATGAGGGTTAAATTATGTTGAAAATATTAACCATTCGGAATTTTAAGGCTATAACAGATATGACGTTGGAATTTACACCTATGACTGTATTGATTGGGGGAAATGCATCCGGCAAGAGTACGATTTTACAGGCCCTGGATTTTTTACGTTCTTCTGCATTTCGTGATATTCCTGAGTATTTACGAGAGAAAGGCTGGGGAATAGAAGAACTTAAATCACAGTTAAATGACGGGCAAACAAAACCAATAGAGTTCATTTCAATTTATGAATTTTTAGTCGATGAAAAAAAACAATCAATTAGCTGGTATCTTCAAGTAAATCAGGAGAAAAGTAACTGGATAATAAAAGAAAGGATGGAAAACCTTTCAACAAACGAGGAAATTTATTCTCGTGGTTTTGGAAAAGGCGGGCCAATGGTTGCCGAAGGTTCAAATGCGTATGCTGGCGCTCCGGGGGCAGTCGCCCATAGTATTAAGGATTTAAATTTACAATCTTCCTGGTTAAAGTATATTGATGGAATTGATCAATATCAGTTATTATCACAATTAAAAGATTATTTATCCGGCAGCGTATTTTTTGGTCTTTTGTCTCCAGAGTCTATCAAAAAAGGAAATGGGCAAAGTTCGGTACAAAGCATCGGGATAAACGGTATTAACCTTGCAGCCTGTATACATAATATGACAAATAACAACAAGGAACTTCTGAACAAAACCGTTTCAGAACTTGTTGATTATGATGTAAAAATTGAAGCAGTTGATATTGGAAAAATTGAGCTCTATATTGATGAGAAATTTAGTTCTACAAACACCCGTATTAATAAAGATCATGTAAGCGACGGGCTTTTACGAATAATAGCATTTGTGGTTATTTCTTTGCTGGAGAGAACAGTCGCTATAGCCGTAGATGACGATCATTACTTTGCAGTAGATGATGATACTATTCTTGTTGCCCAGAAAAGAGAAGGGTTGATTCTTTTGGATGAAATTGAGAACGGTATTAATCCATATTTAACAGAAAAGGTTATTTTATCGTTGCGTAATCTTGTGGAAGAATCAGAGAGGCAAATAATTATTACTACCCATAGCCCGGTAATGCTTAATGATTTTAAACCTGAAGAAATTGTCTTCTTGTGGAGAGATAAAAACGGTTCTGTTCATGCAAAGAAATTTTTTGATACTGAAGAAATGAAGGAAGCGCTTAGCTTCCTTAATCCCGGTGAAATCTGGGAAAACTACGGAAAAGACACAATTCTATCAAAATTGGGTATTACCCCAGAGGATAGATAATGACTATCTACCTCCACTGTGAAGGTGTTACCGATTATGCGGTTATTCCTGCTTTAATAAAAAAAATATACAACTCGCAGAAAATAAATATTCAATGGATTAAACGGGACATTCTGAAAAATTTTAGGATGCATCGTAAACGCGATATTATAATTTCAGGTCATTATAAGAATATCAAAGCCCTTGCGGTATATTCACTGCAAAACGGCAGTAAATATATTGCTTATCACCAGGATGCTGATACTCATTACACTGAAGTCTATAACGCGATTATTTCCGAGTTTAAACCTTTGATGGGAAACGGCTTTTTCTGCCTTGCTATAGTCCCAAAAGAAACGATTGAAAGCTGGCTCTTGGCTGATGATAACGCTTATCCGGCAATACCCTGTGAACCAAAGTTACCTTCTAAACCAGAAGAAATATGGGGGCTTAAAAACAATGCAAATTCAAATCACCCATATAATTATTTTGTTAGAGTATTAGCCCAATTCAGACTGACTGATAATCGGGATGTTTACGCTCAAATTGCTGAAAATTCCTGTATCGAAGTCTTAAAGAATCGTTGTCCTAAAAGTTTTGGGCAGTTTTATGATGATGTGCAATCATTTGTGAGTGAAGAAGCCGCCTCATGAACCAGGGGCGGCTTTGTGCCCCAAAAGAAATCGCAAATTGATATTTCAAAACCCAACCAAGTAGACATATACTAAAAAAGACTTGCCTGCGCTACCTTTACTTTTTGGGGCTAATAGTGTATATTTTTTTCCATGGCGAAAAATAATCCCCTTATTAAGCCATATCTGAAATGGGCAGGGGGAAAAAGACAATTATTGGCTGAAATTAAAAAATATCTCCCAATGGGTATAAATAATTATATATATTACGAACCATTTATAGGAGCCGGAGCTGTTTTTTTTGATTTACAGCCTAAAAAGGCTGTTATTAATGATTTTAACGAGCAGTTAATTTTAACGTATAGTGTTATAAAGGAAAATGTTGAAGCACTTATAAAATTATTAAGAAAATATAAGGAGCGCAATAATGAAGAATACTATTATGAAATCAGAAACATAGATCGTAATCCGGTTAAATTTAAAAAATTAACAAATATCGAAAAAGCAGCTCGTTTAATTTTCCTGAATAAAACTTGTTTTAACGGTTTATATCGTGTAAATTCCCAGGGACTTTTTAATGTTCCCTATGGAAAATATAAAAATCCGGCAATATGCGAAGACATTGTATTACGCCAAATCAGTAACTATCTTAATTCAAATGAAATTGAAATCCTTACCGGTGATTTTGAAAATGTTGTTCAGAATGCCGATAAAAAATCGTTTATATATTTTGATCCTCCTTACCATAGTCCTGACAAGACTAATTTCACAGGGTATCAATCAGATGGATTTAATGAAGAACAACAAGAACGACTTCGCAATGTTATGATTAAAATGACAAAAAGAGGCGTAAAGTGTTTATTAAGTAATTCAGATACAGAATATATTCGGGAATTATATGATTATGTTTTTTTTGAAATAATACCTGTACAAGCAAAGAGAATGATTAATTCAGATTCTGCCGGTAGAGGTAATGTAAATGAGGTTTTAATCAAAAATTGGAAAAACTAATGCGGGATTTAAATATAACAATTGACAAGGCATGGAGAATTCTTTTTGAAAAACACAATATTGTTTCTAAAGTCTCTGTAAGTGGTTTTTTTACGATAAAGGCATCTGAAATCAATATTGTCAAAGAGGCACGTCTTATGGCAAAATTTGATCAATCATCTCAACTACCTGAAATATTTCAGCAAAATAATTTATCCATATTACCGATTAGTAGAGGTGAATATATTATTGGTAGTTTTAAAACGCATGAAAAAGTTATATACCCCAAAAAAACTAAACCTTTATTGGTGAGAATTCCAAATTTGGAAACCCTTGATTATACTAATTTATATAGCGAGGCATCTGCTCTGTTGTTTGCATTTAATAGTGGTATGATAAACGATGTAATAAATTCAAATGATATTTTTTATACAGTAAACGGAAGGATGTCATCAGGTTGTTTTGATTTTTTTATAAACAGCCAGGACTCTTCGCAAAAAATTAGCGTCCAAAATGCACAAGTCGAAATTGATGCTGGATATGAATTTCCCAATGGATTCTGTATTATTGAAGCTAAGAATATCGCTGTTGAAGAAATACTTATAAGACAATTGTATTATCCTTATAGACTCTGGACTGATAAAATATCAAAGCCAGTGATCCCATTACTCATGGTTTATTCTAATGATATTTTTCATTTTTTTCGATACAATTTTGTTGATGTTGAAAACTATAATTCATTGAAACTAGCATCGTATAAATCTTATACATTTGCAGATGAATCAATTACATTACAGGAAATTATAGATGTTTGGAAAAGTATTAAGACTTTCAATGAGCAGAAAGTCACATTTCCACAAGCTGACTCTTTTACCCGAATTATTGACCTTTTATCAATATTATTTGAACAAGAACTTACACGTGAAGAAGTTACTATTCAATATGAATTTGATCCACGTCAAACTGATTATTATATTACAGCCTGTATCTATTTGGGATTGGTAGAGCGAATAAATATAAATGGTGAAAGTGGCTGTAAATTATCTACTGAAGCAAAATATATAATGGCACTCAATTATAAACAAAAGAATTTAGCACTAATAAAAAAGATATTCGAACGTTCTGTATTTCATAAAACCTTTGGTTTTATTATAGAAAAAAATACAATACCAAATAAAAATGAAATATGCACTATTATGAGTAACTTTAATCTATCAATAAACCAAACCACTATTGTTAGAAGATCATCAACCGTACGCAGTTGGATTGATTGGATATTAAGAATTGCAAATACGGAAGAATATGATGAATAGCGTAAAAACTTTATCGCCTGAGCGAATCGCTGAAATAACGGCTTTCAAGAATACTGATTTTTTAGACTGCCCAATATTAACCTATGAGGAACTCAAGAAACTTCGACCTCGGCATCCCGAATATTTCAAACCCAAAAAGCAAGCCGTACAGATTCGCCTTGATGCCGATGTACTGGCATGGTTCAAAGGTTATGGGAAAGGGTCTCAAAGCCGGATAAATTCAGTGCTTCAGGAAGTTATGTTGCGGAGTGAGCAGGGGTGAAGATGAGGTTTGATACTGCTCCTACCACGGAGATATTTTTTTAAGTACATTTTTAGGAGGAGTTTTGTAGATATGTCTGAAAAAATGATCGAATTTGTACGAACGAAGGATTATCGTTTAATCAGATACATTGGGCGTGGTGGAACAGGAGTAACTGTTCTCTTAAAAGATGATCTAATAGATAAAGAATTTGTATGTAAAAAATATTTACCTTCATCAGATATTGACCCAAAAGAGTATTATAACAATTTTCTTGCTGAAATAAAAATACTTCATGAGGTGTCGCATTCAAATATTGTTCGGGTTTACAATTACCATCTATATCCAGAAAGATATACGGGCTATATATTAATGGAATATATAGAAGGGGATAATATTTCAGAATTTGTTTATAAAAACCCAGAAACGATTGATACTATATTCGAGCAAACAATTTCTGGTTTCAAATATTTAGAGGATAATAATATTTTACATCGAGATATTCGAGACAGTAATATATTGGTAACAAAAGATGGAATTGTAAAAATAATAGACTTTGGTTTTGGCAAAAAAATAATTTTTCCTGATGATGTAAAAAAAAGCATTAGTCTCAATTGGTGGTGTGATATTCCAAATGAGTTTTCTCAAAAAAAATATAGCAAAGAAACTGAAATTTATTTCGTTGGTAAATTATTCGAAAATCTATTACAACAAAACCGGATAGAAAATTTTTCATATTATTCTGAATTAAAATTGATGATTGAAGGTAATCCAATAAATCGAATACAATCATTTTCTTTGTTAGAAAATGCCATATCGCAAAAAAATAAACTATTGGAATATTTTTCAGATGAAGAAAAAGATGTATATAGATATTTTGCAGATTCTGTAACCGATATAATTTCTAAGATAGAAAAAGAATGTACATATTCCAATACTGATTATATTTTACAAAAATTAGAAGATATTTATCGTAAGAATGAGTTGGAGGAAAACATTCAAAATACAACGGCTATAGTGAGAGTTTTTTTAAATGGTGCTTATTATTTTAAAAGGAATGTAATAATTCCAATATGGAAAGTAAAGGATTTTATCAATCTTTTAAAAAGTTGTAGCCCAGAGAAATACAAAGTAATTATCCTGAATATACAGAATCGTTTAGATGGTATAAAAAGATATGAAGAAGAAGTTATACCTTTTTGATATACTATAAGGAGCAGCCCCATGCCTAAAAAGAAACCCGTCATCGACACTTCTAAACTCAGCCAAATAGACACATACACCTATCCTGAATACGACCGCGCAAACATTCCCCCGGTAGGCATGGCTCAATATGACACCGTAGCAAGCCCCGAAGCAAGATACGCATACGACCCCCACATAGACCCTTCTCTGCAATGGGCAGGGAAAAAAGAAGGAACATCCTTTACCGTCCTCACTTCCTCAATTCACATACACGAAAGTATTAAACCGCATAAAATAATCCGTTCTGTACAGACCATAGGCGATAATTACCAGGATGAACAGGGCTGGCTCTTTGAATCCGATATAGAGAGAGCGAGAAAACGCAATGATGCAATAGAATTTTACCAACATAAAAATAAATGGACAAACCGCCTCGTAGCCGGGGACAGCCTTGTTATTATGAACTCCATGCTGGAAAAAGAAGGCATGGCGGGACAGGTACAAATGGTCTACATAGACCCGCCCTACGGCATTAAATACGGCTCGAACTTCCAGCCCTTTGTAAACAAACGTGATGTGAAAGACAAAAAAGATGAAGACCTAAACACAGAACCGGAAATGATAAAAGCCTTTCGGGACACATGGGAATTGGGAATACATTCGTATTTAACCTACCTACGGGATAGGCTGTTACTTGCAAGAGAATTGCTCTCCGATACTGGCAGCGTTTTTGTGCAGATAAGCGATGAGAATGTGCATCATGTACGGGAAATTTGCGATGAAGTTTTTGGAAAAACAAATTTTAATGCGATGATTTATTACCGAACAACTGGCGGATTTGAAACAAATACATTAAGTCGCATAGGTGATTTTATACTTTGGTATGCAAAAAATAGAAAAAATCAAAAATATCATCAGCTCTATGAACCAAGAGATTCCTTAAAAGGTGATGAACATGGTAATTATCGCTTTGTTCAACTTTCAAATGGTGAACGTAGAACTATGTCCGCTGAAGAAAGAGAGGGAAAGAAAAATATTCCAGATGGTGCAAAAATATATAGAATTGGTGATATGACGAGTCAGGGACCAATAAGTGACCCGAGTCCATTTGAATTTAATGGAGTTATCTATAATCCTCAACTAAATAATCATTGGAAACCTAATTACCCTCATGGTTTAGAACGACTTGCAAAGGCAAATAGAATAATAGCCGTTGGTAAAAATTTGCAATATGTTAGATTTATTGATGATTTCCCCGTAATTCCAATAAATACAGCTTGGTTGAAAACTGGTGTTTCTGGATTTTCATCAAATAAGCAATATGTTGTCCAAACCAGCCCTGATGTCATCCAACGCTGCCTCCTCATGACCACCGACCCCGGCGATTTGGTACTCGACATCACCTGCGGAAGCGGAACAACCGCCTACGTTGCCGAACAATGGGGACGGCGATGGATAACCTGCGACACTTCCCGTATCGCCATCACCCTTGCAAAAAAGCGGCTGATGACCGCTACTTTCGACTACTATAAACTGGCACACCCCGATAACGGCGTGTCAGGCGGGTTTGTTTATAAAACTGTTCCTCATGTAACGCTTAAATCTATTGCAAATAACGAACCACCCCAACAGGAAACCCTTTACGACCAGCCGGAAATCGAAAAAAAGAAAGTCCGAATCTCAGGCCCTTTTACGGTTGAAGCCCTTCCGTCTCCTGTTGTAAAACCGCTTGAAAATGCAGATACCTATCCCACACCCTTCTTTTATGAAAACGCCGCCAAGAAACAATCAGACTGGATGCAGGAATTAAAAGCAACCGGCATATTGGGGCGCGGCGGAGAAAAAATTCAGTTTACCAGAGTAGAGGCTCTTGAAGGGACAAAGTTTCTGCAAGGCATAGCTGAAACAAAAGAAAATCATCCTGCCGTTATTTGTTTTGCCGGAGAAACCAGCCCCCTCGATACCCGCATGGTAAATCAGGCAATGACCGAAATGGAAAATATCAGGCCAAAACCTGCCTACATTATTTTCGCCGCTTTTCAGTTCGACCCGAGTGCAGCTAAACTTATAGACGATACCAAATGGCCGGGGCTTACCCTTCTTAAAGTCCAAATGAATACCGATTTAATGACAGCCGACCTCAAAAAGAAAAGTTCGGGGAGCCAAAGTTTCTGGCTTGTCGGTCAGCCCGATGTAGAACTCATAAAGATTGAAAAAGGTGAAAACAAAGGCAAATACAAAGTCAAGGTAAACGGCTTTGACTATTACGATGTCAAAAAGGGAATTGTAGAATCCGGCGGCACAGAAAAAATCGCAATGTGGATGCTTGATACCGATTATGACGGAATGTCCATAGAACCCAAACAGGTGTTTTTCCCGATGGAAGGAAAGAACGAAGGTTGGGACAAACTGGCAAAAACCCTAAAAGCCGAAATCGACCATGATCTAATCGAAAAATATCACGGAACAGAATCCCTGCCATTTGCGGTAAAAGATAACACCTACATTGCCGTTAAAATAGTAGATGACCGTGGAATAGAATGTTTGAAAGTAATTCCCGTGGGAGATTCAAATGGCTGATATTGTACTCTCCGAAAAAGAAGTCTATAGCAATATCCGTACCGTCCTTGCTAATGCACGGCAAAAAGCGTATTCCGCTATCAAGCTCGCCATGGTGGAGGCTTATTGGGAGATAGGAAGACAAATTGAACAAGCCGTTGGCGATAGAGCCGAATATGGGAAAGGGCTTTTACAGTACATTTCAATCCGGCTAACCAAAGAATTCGGGAAAGGTTTTGATGAGACCAACCTACGTAAAATGCGGCAGTTTTATCAAACTTTCCCAATTCAAGACGCACTGCGCCTTGAATTAAGCTGGACACATTACCGGCTGCTAATGAAGGTAAATGAGCCAAAACGGCGTGAATTTTATCTCAATGAATATGTCGAACCTAACTGAAGGAAAATAATAATGGCTGATGTTATTGACCAACTAATCATCAATTCCCCTTACAAAGAACCCGATGAGCATTGGAAGCATAACCCCGCCACACAGGCTTTTGACCGTGTTCCCGGCCGCCGCTCCGCAGGGTATTTTGTCGCAGGACAGGGAAGCAACCAATACAACGATTTAGGCGAGTTTATTCAACTTCCTATAGTTAATGAAATACGCAAAAGAGTTAAGTCCTGGCGAAACAATAATTACCCCGGTATTACAGGCATTACCCGCAAATTGATTGAACATTGGTACTCAAACGATGTACGCCGCTTTCCCTTATTTTTCTGTCAGTTAGACGCAATCGAAACCCTTATCTGGCTTACGGAAGCCCTCGAAGCGGAAAAGACGGGTATTGACATAAAAGGAGACGGCGGCGAATTCAAACGCATCTGTACCAAACTCTGCACAGGCGGCGGTAAAACAATCGTAATGGCTATGCTAATCGCATGGCAGGTATGCAATAAAGTATCATATACCCACGACAAACGCTTTTCAAAAAATGTTTTTATCGTCGCCCCCGGCCTTACGGTTCGTGAACGCCTGCAGGTTCTACGCACAGGCGGCGGTCATAATTACTACATTGAGTTTAATATCGTACCCCCTTCTTTGGTTGATAAACTCTTTCAGGGCAGGGTGGTCATAACCAACTGGCAAACCCTTGCATGGGAAGATGAAGAAACCCTCAAAAAAAAGAAGTCTGTTGATAAACGTGGCCCTAAAAGCATCGAAGCCTATGCACGGGAAGTATTAGGCGACATCTCAAATTATCACAATATACTGGTAATAAATGACGAAGCCCATCACGCATGGCGTAAGAACCCTGAAATAAAAGAAAAAATGTCCAAAGAGGATAAGGAATCCGAAAGGGAAGCGACAATATGGGTAAACGGTCTTGACCGTATTCATACCGCCAGGAAAATTTTAACCTGCTATGATTTTTCGGCAACGCCTTTTGCCCCTTCCGGCAAGAAAAACGAAACAGAAGCCCTGTTTACCTGGATAGTAAGCGACTTTGGCTTGAATGACGGTATTGAATCCGGTTTGGTAAAAACCCCTCGTGTGGTAGTCCGTGATGACAACACACCGGACGCAAAAACATTCCGTTCAAAACTCTATCACATCTACGCAGATAAAGAAGTTAAAGACGATATTAACCAATCCGCAAATCCCGACAAACCATTACCCGACCTTATTATTCAGGCGTATAATCTGTTAGGTGCGGATTGGCTAGAAAAGTACAAAGAATGGGGGAAAAGAAAAGTTGAAGTCCCGCCGGTAATGATAACCGTAGCCAATCGAACCGAAACGGCGGCAAGAATAGAAAACGCTTTTTTGCGTAAACACATTCAAATCGCCGAACTGTGTGAGCCGGAATATTTACGGCAGATAGACTCCAAAAAATTGGGACTTGCCGAATTGGAAAATATCACTGTTGATGAAAATAAAACCACTGATGATGAAAACACAGGGGAACGTAAGTATTCTCAAAAAGAACAAGCCGAAATTTTGAGAGAAACCGTAAATACCGTCGGACAAATTGGGGAACGTGGAGAGCAAATCCGCAATGTCATTTCCGTAGGTATGTTGACCGAAGGTTGGGACGCTAAAACCGTAACCCACATCATGGGACTTCGGGCTTTCTCCAGCCAGTTGTTATGTGAACAGGTTATCGGTCGCGGGCTGCGCCGCTCTTCCTATGAGATTGGTGCAGATGGTTTATATGAACCCGAATATGTAAATATCTTTGGCATACCTTTTACTTTTCTCCCGCATGAAGGGGACGGCGGCGGCGGCCTTACACCTCCTGTAAAATACCCCATTCAGGTAAATCTTGATAACGCCAAATATGAAATTTCCTGGCCAAACATCATTCGCTTTGAGCATGAAACCAACCCGCAGCTTCATATAGACCTTTCAAAAATAGAACCCCTTGTACTCGATGTGAAGGACACAAGGATAAGCGCCGAAGTAGCCCCGTTCCTTGAAGGTAAACCCGACCTTACTAAATGCACACCGATTGAACTTGAAAGTATTGCTAAATTTCGCCGTATGCAGGAAATAATTTTCAACACTTCTGCCCGTGTGTTTGAAACAGGCCTTGCCTCATGGAAAGAAAAAGGAACTCCCTACGCTTTTCTCGGTCAGATATTTCGCCTGGTGGAAATCTATCTCAATTCCGGCAACATAATAATTGAACCCGCCTTATTTTATAATAATGACTCTTTGAAAAGAAAAATAATGTATATGCTCAATATGAATAAGATAGTACAGCATCTGTGGCGTTTCATAGAATTTCAAACAACAACCCGCATAGTACCATTCTTCAATCCCGGAAACAAAATCCGCAGTACAGGCGATATGCAAACATGGTGGACATCAAAGCCCCGTGAACCCTTAAAAAAATCCCACATATCCCATTGTGTTTACGACAGCACATGGGAAGCCGCAGAAGCCTACAAATTGGAAAAAAATCCAAATGTTTTCGCTTTTGCCAAAAACGACCATTTGGGTTT
>Ga0082212_10001446_pt1 | contig 35015 bp, 30 predicted proteins | sample TergutNt197P3_FD_71548 | JGI IMG/M metagenome (GOLD analysis project Ga0082212, IMG submission 71548) | Neocapritermes taracua P3 segment gut microbial communities from Petit-Saut dam, French Guiana - Nt197 P3 | ecosystem: Host-associated > Arthropoda: Insects > Digestive system > Gut ... | reverse complement strand
GGGGGGGGGGGCGGGGGGGGGGGGGTGGGGGCTGGCGGGCCCCGCCCGGGGCCGGGAACCCCCGCCCCGGCCCTGCACCGCACCGGCGTCGCGAAAACACGACGACCGCGCGTGGAAGGATAGGCCCGTGCCCGAGACTCTCGACCCGCAGACCGCCGCCCGCCTCAAGCGCGACGAGCACGGCCTGGTCGCCGCGATCGTCCAGCAGCACGACACCGGCGAGGTGCTCATGCTCGGCTGGATGGACGACGAGGCGCTGCGCCGCACGCTGACGTCGGGGCGCGTGACCTTCTGGTCGCGCTCCCGGAGCGAGTACTGGCGCAAGGGCGACACATCCGGGCACCGCCAGTACGTGAAGTCCGTGGCGATCGACTGCGACGGCGACGCCCTGCTCGTCAAGGTCGACCAGGTGGGGGCCGCGTGCCACACGGGGGAGCGCACGTGCTTCCTCGCGGGGGGCGACCTGCCCGCGGTCGTCGGCGAGCGCGAGGGGGACGCCGCGTGAGCGCCACGCCCGCGACCCTGCCCTGGGGCGAGACCTGGCCGACGCTCGAGGGCTTCCGCGACCTGGCCTCCGGCCGCCGCGTGATCCCCGTGGTGCGCCGCGTGCTGGCCGACGACGCGACGCCGGTGGGCCTGTACCGGACGCTCGCGCACGGCGTGCCCGGCTCGTTCGTGCTGGAGTCCGCCGACGCGTCGGGGGCGTGGGACCGCTGGTCGTTCGTCGGCGTCGCGTCACGTGCGCAGCTCGTCTCCCACGGCGGCCAGGCCGTCTGGACGGGCGACGTCCCGGCGGGCATCCCCACCGACGGCGACGTCGTCGACGTGCTCGAGGCGACGCTCTCGGCGCTGCGCACCGACCCGATCGAGGGGCTGCCCCCGTTCACTGGCGGCATGGCGGGCGCGATGGGCTGGGACATCGTGCGGCACTGGGAGCCCACGCTCCCGGCGACCGCGCCCGACGAGCTCGGCGCCCCCGAGCTCGCACTGTGCCTGGCGACCGAGCTGGTCGCCGTCGACCACCACACCGGGTCCGTGTGGCTGGTGGCCAACGCGATCAACATGGACGACACCGACGCCCGCGTCGACTGGGCGCACGCCGACGCCGTCGCGCGGCTCGACGCCCTGGAGGAGCGCCTCGCGGCCGCGGGGCCGCGCGTCACCACGGTGCTCGACCCGGACGCCAAGGAGCCCGCGCTCGAGTTCCGCTCCACGCGCCAGGAGTTCGAGGCCGCGGTCGACGCCGGCAAGGAGGCGATCCGCGACGGCGAGGTGTTCCAGGTGGTGCTCTCGCAGCGCCTCGACCTGGACTGCCCGGCCGACCCGCTCGACGTCTACCGCGCGCTGCGCACCATCAACCCGTCGCCGTACATGTACTACTTCCATCTCAAGGACGCACAGGGCCGCGACTTCCAGGTGGTGGGCTCCAGCCCCGAGACGCTCGTCAAGGTCGATGCCGGGCGCGTGACCACGTACCCGATCGCGGGCTCGCGCCCGCGCGGCGCCACGGTCGAGGAGGACGTCGCCCTCGGCGAGGGCCTCTTCGAGGACCCCAAGGAGCTCGCCGAGCACGTCATGCTCGTGGACCTCTCGCGCAACGACCTGGTCAAGGTCTGCGAGCCGACGTCGGTCGAGGTCGTCGAGTTCATGAAGCTGCGCCGGTTCAGCCACATCATGCACCTGTGCTCCACGGTGGTCGGCCGGCTGCGCCCGGGCCGCACGGCCCTGGAGACGTTCAAGGCGACCTTCCCGGCGGGCACCCTCTCCGGCGCGCCCAAGCCGCGCGCGATCGCCCTCATCGACGAGCTCGAGCCCGCCTCCCGCGGCATCTACGGCGGCACGGTCGGGTACTTCGACTTCGGCGGCAACCTCGACATGGCGATCGCCATCCGCACGGCGTTCGTGCGCGAGGGGCGCGCGTCCGTGCAGGCCGGCGGCGGGATCGTCGCCGACTCCGTGCCCGCGCTCGAGTACGCCGAGTCGCGCAACAAGGCCGCTGCCGCCGTGCGCGCGGTCCAGCTCGCGGCCCGGTTCCGGCCCCTGGGGGAGAAGTGAGCCCCACCCGCGGGCGCAGCGCCCTCCTGCTCGTCCTCCTCGGGGCGCTCTCCGCCGTGACGGCCGGGCCCACGTGGGTGCGCGCCGAGACCTCGACCGCCATCGACCCGACCGTGGCCGTCGCCGTGAGCGGCGGCACCGCCGCGCCCGCCGTGAACGCGGCCGCGTTCGTGCTGGTGGCGGCAGGACTGGCGCTCGCGATCACCGGCCGGGTGGGGCGCAGGGTCGTGCTCGTGGTGGCCGCCGCGGCGGGCGCCCTGGTCGCCTTCTCCGCCGTCTCCGTCGCCCTCGCGCCCACCGACGTCGCCCGGGAGGGCGCCGTCGCCGCCGCGAACGTCACCGACCTGACCCGCGCCGCCTCCGTGACCGCCTGGCCCTGGCTGAGCGCCGCCGTCGGCGTGCTCGCGGTCGCCGCCGCGGTCGTGGTCTGGCTGGCGGCGCGGCGCTGGACCGCCACGTCCAGCCGGCACGAGCGCGCCGACGCCGCCGCCCCGGTCCCCGCGCAGGCCGACGCCGCGCAGGACACGCCCGTCGACACCCACGACGCCTGGGACGCGCTCACCCGAGGCGCGGATCCGACCGCTCCGCAGGAACGCTAGGCTGCTCCTGCTGAGCCAGCCACACCACGAGAGGCACGACAATCACCATGGCCGAGAACACGAGCACCGAGACCGCGTACCTGCCCGACGCCGCCCCCTTCCACAACGAGGGCAAGACCGTCGCCGCGTGGGTCGCCATGATCGGTGTGACGCTCGGGGCCATCATCGCGGCGGCCGGGTTCATCGGCCCGTGGCTGTGGGTCATCATCGTCGGGGCCGTGATCGTGGTCGCCTCGCTCGTCGCCGGCGTGGTGCTGCGCGCGATGGGCCACGGCCAGCCGTCGCAGTCCGCGCGGGAGCCCCGCGCATGACGACGGTCCTGGAAGGCATCGTCGCGGGCGTCCTCGAGGACCTCGCCGTCCGCCAGGCCGCCACGAGCCTGGACGAGCTCAAGGAGCGCGCCGCGCGCGCCGCCGGCGCCCTCGAGGTGGTCGGCCGACTGCGCAAGCAGGACGCCGTGGCCGTGATCGCCGAGGTCAAGCGCTCGAGCCCGTCGAAGGGCGCGCTCGCCGCCATCGCCGACCCGGCCGCCCTCGCCGCCGAGTACGCCACCGGCGGGGCCTCCGTGATCTCGGTGCTGACCGAGGAGCGCCGGTTCGGCGGCTCGCTGGCCGACCTGGACGCCGTCCGCGCCCGCGTGGACGTGCCGGTGCTCCGCAAGGACTTCGTCGTGACGCCGTACCAGGTGTGGGAGGCGCGCGCCCACGGCGCCGACGTCGTCCTGCTCATCGTCGCGGCCCTCGAGCAGACCGTGCTGGAGTCGCTCATCGAGCGCGTGCACTCGCTCGGGATGACGGCGCTGGTCGAGGCGCACACGGCCGACGAGGTCAAGCGCGCCCTCGACGCCGGCGCCCGCGTCGTGGGCGTCAACGCCCGCGACCTCAAGACGCTCGAGGTGGACCGCGGCGTGTTCGCGAAGCTCGCGCCGCTCATCCCCGACGACGTCGTCCGGGTCGCCGAGTCCGGCGTCCGTGGGCCCCACGACGTCATGGACTACGCCAGGGCCGGCGCTCACGCCGTGCTCGTGGGGGAGGCTCTGGTCACCGGAGAAGCCCCCCGCCGCTCCGTCGCCGACCTCGTGGCCGCGGGTCAGCACCCGTCGCTGTGGTCGGTGCGGCCGGCCACGCAGTCCTGAACCACCGAGAGGCCGACGTGAACCAGCCTGACCACCCCGTGAGCGACGCCCTGACGTCGACCCTGGCCCACCAGGTCCTCGGCAAGCTGTCCGAGCAGCCCGGCCCGTACTTCGGCGAGTTCGGCGGCCGGTTCGTGCCCGAGGCGCTCGTGGCCGCGCTCGACGAGCTCGAGACCGAGTACCGCAAGGCCCTCGACGACCCGGCGTTCCGCAACGAGCTCGACCGCCTGCACCGCGAGTACGTGGGCCGCCCCTCCCCGCTGACCGAGGTGACGCGCTTCGCGCAGCACTGCGGTGGCGAGGCCGGCAACCGCGTGTTCCTCAAGCGCGAGGACCTCAACCACACCGGCTCGCACAAGATCAACAACGTGCTGGGCCAGGCCCTGCTCGTGAAGCGCATGGGCAAGACGCGCGTCATCGCCGAGACCGGGGCTGGCCAGCACGGCGTCGCGACGGCGACCGCCGCGGCGCTGCTCGACCTCGAGTGCGTGATCTACATGGGCGAGGAGGACACGAAGCGCCAGGCGCTCAACGTGGCCCGCATGCGCCTGCTCGGCGCCACGGTGATCCCCGTCCAGATCGGCTCGAGGACGCTCAAGGACGCGATCAACGAGGCGTTCCGCGACTGGGTCGCCAACGTCGAGACGACGCACTACCTGCTCGGCACCGTGACGGGCCCGCACCCGTTCCCCGAGATGGTGCGCGAGTTCCACCGCATCATCGGCGAGGAGGCCCGCGAGCAGATCCAGGAGCGGATCGGCCGCCTGCCCGACGTGCTGTGCGCGTGCGTGGGTGGCGGGTCCAACGCCCTCGGCCTGTTCAACGCGTTCCTCGACGACCCGGACGTCGCGATCTTCGGCTTCGAGGCCGGCGGACGCGCGATCAGCCCCGGCGAGCACGCGGCCCGCTTCTCGGGCGGCTCGCCCGGCGTCCTGCAGGGCACGCGGTCCTACGTGCTCCAGGACGACGACGGCCAGACGCTGCCGACGCACTCCATCTCGGCCGGCCTGGACTACCCGAGCGTCGGCCCCGCCCACGCGTGGCTGAACGACATGGGCCGGGCCACCTACCGCCCGATCATGGACGACGAGGCGATGGAGGCGTTCCGCCTGCTGAGCCACACCGAGGGGATCATCCCTGCGATCGAGTCGTCGCACGCCCTCGCCGGCGCCATGCAGGTGGGCCAGGAGCTGGCCGCGGCGGGCAAGCGCGACCAGGTGATCCTCATCAACCTGTCGGGCCGCGGCGACAAGGACGTGGCGACCGCCGCCCGGTGGTTCGGCCTGCTCGACGACGACGCCCAGGCGGGCTCGGAGGGGGACCAGTGAGCACGACCGTGACCTCGCAGTCCGGCGCCATGCTGGACGCCACCGCGGCGGCCGGCCGCGCGGCGCTCATCGGGTACATCCCGCTGGGCACGCCGACGCCGGACCTCGCGATCGAGGCGATCACGGCGATGCTCGACGCCGGCGCGGACGCGGTCGAGCTGGGTGTCCCGTACACGGATCCCGGCGTGGACGGCCCTGTCGTCCAGCGGGCCGGGGAGGCCGCGCTCGCCGCGGGCACCCGCGTGCGCGACGTGGTCCGCGTGGTCGAGGCGCTCAAGGCCCACGCTCCCGCCGCGCCCGTGCTGGTGATGAGCTACTGGAACCCGATCCTGCGCTACGGCGTCGACGCGTTCGCGCGCGACCTGGCCGGCGCGGGCGGCGCGGGCATCATCACGCCCGACCTCATCCCGGACGAGGGCCGCGACTGGATCGCCGCCGCCGACACCTACGGCCTGGACCGCGTGTTCCTCGCGGCCCCCAGCTCGACGCCCGAGCGCCTGCGCATCACCGCCAAGGCCTCGCGCGGGTTCGTCTACGCCGCCTCGGTGATGGGCGTGACGGGTACGCGCGCGACGGTCGGCGCCGCCGCCGAGCGCCTGGTCGCCGACACGCGGGCGGCGGGCGCCGACCACGTGTGCGTGGGCCTCGGCGTCTCGACCGGGGAGCAGGCGGCGCAGGTCGGCGCGTACGCCGACGGCGTCATCGTGGGCTCCGCGCTCGTGAAGACGCTCCAGACGGACCGCCCCTGGACGCAGCGCCTCGACGACCTCCAGACCCTCACGGCCGAGCTCGCCGCCGGTGTGGCGCGCTCGCGGAAGGACGCGTGATGCTCCACGCATCGATCCCGAGCCCGCCCCAGGGCGTGTGGCACATCGGGGCGTTCCCCGTGCGCGCGTACGCGCTGGCGATCCTCGCCGGCATCGTCCTGGCCGTGTGGATCGCCACCAAGCGGTTCACCAAGCGCACCGAGGGCGGCACGTTCGACGACGTGCTGGAGATCGCGTTCTGGGCGGTGCCGTTCGGCATCGTCGGCGGGCGGCTCTACCACGTCATCACGACGCCGCAGCCGTACTTCGGCGCGGGCGGCGACCCGATCCGTGCGCTCTACATCTGGGAGGGCGGCCTCGGCATCTGGGGCGCCGTCGCCCTGGGCGGTCTGGGCGCCTACATCGGCGCGCGCCGCCAGAACATCCGCCTGCCCGTGTTCGCCGACGCCCTGGCGCCCGGCCTGCTCGTCGCGCAGGCAGTCGGCCGCCTCGGCAACTGGTTCAACCAGGAGCTCTACGGCGCCCCGACCACGCTCCCGTGGGGGCTGCGGATCGACCCCGACCACCTGGTCACGAACCCCGCGACGGGCACCACGTTCCCGGTCGGCACGACCTTCCACCCGACGTTCCTGTACGAGCTGTTGTGGAACCTCGCCATGGCGGGCGTCCTTCTCTGGTTGGACCGTCGGTTCCGGCTCGGGCACGGTCGCGTATTCTGGGCCTACGTCGTGCTCTACACCCTGGGGCGCGGCTGGATCGAGGCCCTCCGGGTCGACACTGCAAATCACGTCCTGGGCCTCCGGCTCAACGTGTGGACGTCGATCGTGGTGGGGCTCGGTGCTCTGGCAGCATTCGTCGTCGTGGGGCGTCTGAGGCCCGGGCGGGAGCCCGACGCACGGCGTCGGATCCCGGCCGATGCGGAAGGTGAGAACGCACCTGACGCGGAGACCACCACCCCGACCGACGCCACCAGCGACGACAAGACGGACTCAGGCGAGCCTGCAGGTCACGACCCCGACCCGGCAGCCAGCGCCTGACCAACGCCCGTACCCACGGGCACGTGTGAACCTAGGGCCGACGACGTCCCGCAAGCCAGACGAGGATGTCGCGCCCGGGGACGGGCGCGTCTGTAAGGACGGTGTTGATGAGCACGCCGCTGAACCGGCCGGGCCGCCAGGGGCTGTATGACCCCACGGCCGAGCACGACGCCTGTGGCGTCGCCTTCGTGGCGACGCTGCGCGGGACCCCGGGACGTGACATCGTCGACGCGGGCCTGACTGCGCTGCTCAACCTCGACCACCGCGGCGCCGTCGGCGCCGAGGAGAACTCGGGTGACGGCGCCGGCATCCTCACGCAGATCCCGGACGCGTTCCTGCGCGACGTGATCGCCGCCGAGCTGCCGCCCGCGGGCCGGTACGCCATCGGCACGGCGTTCCTGCCGCAGGACGTCGCGACCGCCGACGCGGTGGCACGCCGCTTCGACGAGATCGCCGCCGAGGAGAAGCTCGAGGTCCTGGCCTGGCGCGACGTGCCCGTCACGGCCGACCTCGTGGGCCCGACGGCGCGCGCCTCGATGCCGCTGTTCCGCCAGGTCGTCGTCGCCGACCCCTCGCGCGAGCTGAGCGGCATCGACCTGGACCGCCGCGCCTACCGCCTGCGCAAGCGGGCGCAGAACGAGCTCGACCTGTACCTGGCGTCGCTGTCCGCGCGCACCATCACGTACAAGGGCATGCTGACCACGTCGCAGCTCGAGCCGTTCTTCCCCGACCTGAGCGACCCGCGGTACGCCTCGGAGCTCGCGCTGGTCCACTCGCGCTTCTCCACCAACACGTTCCCGTCGTGGCCGCTGGCGCAGCCGTTCCGCCAGATCGCGCACAACGGCGAGATCAACACGGTGCGCGGCAACCGCAACTGGATGGCCGCGCGCGAGGGCACGCTCCGCAGCGAGGCCCTGGGCGACCTCGCCCCGCTGCTGCCGGTGTGCACCGACGGCGCCTCCGACTCGGCGTCGTTCGACGAGGTGCTCGAGCTGCTGCACCTGGGCGGCCGCTCGCTGCCGCACGCCGTGCTGATGATGGTGCCGGAGGCGTGGGAGAACCACGCCGAGATGGACCCCGCGCGCCGGGCGTTCTACGAGTACCACGCGAACCTCATCGAGCCGTGGGACGGCCCGGCCGCCCTGACGTTCACCGACGGCACGCTCATCGGCGCGGTCCTGGACCGCAACGGCCTGCGCCCCGGGCGCTACTGGGTCACGGAGGACGGCCTGGTCGTGCTCGCGTCGGAGTCCGGCGTGCTCGACATCGACCCCGCCACCGTGGTGCGCAAGGGCCGCCTCGAGCCGGGCCGCATGTTCCTGGTCGACACGGGCGCCGGGCGCATCGTGGAGGACGACGAGGTCAAGGGCCAGCTCGCCGGCCAGCAGCCGTACCAGCGCTGGATCGACGACTACAAGATCACGCTCGAGTCCCTGCCCGAGCGCGAGCACGTGGCCCACAGCCCCGCCTCGGTGCAACGCCGCCAGCGCACCTTCGGGTACACCGAGGAAGAGCTCAAGGTCATCCTGACCCCGATCGCGAACACGGGCGCCGAGCCCCTGGGCGCGATGGGCACGGACACCCCGATCGCGGTGCTCTCGAGCCGCCCGCGCCTGCTGTTCGACTACTTCACGCAGATGTTCGCGCAGGTCACGAACCCTCCGCTGGACGCCATCCGCGAGGAGCTCGTGACGTCGCTCGGCAGCGCCATCGGCCCGGAGCCGAACCTGCTCGCCGACGACGCCCAGCACGCGCGCAAGCTCGTGCTCGACTTCCCGGTGGTCGACAACGACCAGCTCGCCAAGATCGTGCACGTCGCCAAGGACGAGCGCCTCGAGGGCGTCTTCCGCTCCTTCATGGTGCGCGGCCTCTACTCGGTCGCGGGTGGCGGCGCCGCCCTGTACGACCGGCTCGAGGCGATCTTCGCCGAGGTCGACGAGGCGATCGAGAAGGGCGCGACGCACATCGTGCTCAGCGACCGCGAGTCGAACGCCGAGCTCGCGCCGATCCCGTCGCTGCTGCTCACGTCCGCGGTGCACCACCACCTGCTGCGCCGTCGCACGCGCACGCAGATCTCGCTCGTGGTCGAGGCCGGTGACGTGCGCGAGGTGCACCACGTCGCGCTGCTCATCGGCTACGGCGCCGCGTGCGTCAACCCGTACCTGGCGATGGAGACCGTCGAGGACCTGGCCGTGCGCGGCTACCTCGACGTCACGCCCGAGAAGGCGGTCGCGAACCTCATCAAGGCGCTCGGCAAGGGCGTGCTCAAGGTCATGAGCAAGATGGGCATCTCGACGATCATGTCCTACCGCGGGGCGCAGATCTTCGAGGCCGTCGGCCTCTCGCAGGAGCTCGTGGACGACTACTTCGCGGGCACCACCTCCCGCCTGGGCGGCGTCGGCCTCGACGTCGTCGCGGCCGAGGTCGCGGCGCGCCACGCCGAGGCGTACCCGCCGTCGGGCAACCCCGACCCGCACAAGCGCCTGGTCACGGGCGGCGAGTACCAGTGGCGTCGCGACGGCGAGGAGCACCTCTTCGACCCGGAGACGGTGTTCAAGCTCCAGCACTCCACGCGCACGGGCCGGATGGACATCTTCCGCGAGTACACGCGGCGGGTGGACGAGCAGTCGCGCCGGCTCATGACGCTGCGCGGCCTGCTGCGCTTCACCCCGGAGCGCGAGCCGATCCCGATCGACGAGGTCGAGCCGGTCAGCGAGATCGTCAAGCGCTTCAACACGGGCGCCATGTCGTACGGCTCGGTGTCCCAGGAGCTGCACGAGACGCTCGCCATCGCGATGAACCGCCTCGGCGCGCGCTCCAACACGGGCGAGGGCGGCGAGCACCCGGCGCGCCTGTACGACCCCGAGCGCCGCTCGCGGGTCAAGCAGGTCGCGTCCGGCCGGTTCGGCGTCACCAGCGAGTACCTCACGCAGGCCGACGACATCCAGATCAAGCTCGCGCAGGGCGCCAAGCCCGGCGAGGGCGGCCAGCTCCCGCCGGCCAAGGTGTACCCGTGGGTCGCGGAGGTGCGTCACTCGACGCCGGGCGTCGGGCTCATCTCGCCGCCGCCGCACCACGACATCTACTCGATCGAGGACCTGGCTCAGCTGATCCACGACCTCAAGAACGCCAACCCCGCCGCGCGCATCCACGTCAAGCTCGTCTCCGAGTTCGGCGTGGGTACGGTCGCGGCCGGCGTCTCCAAGGCGCACGCCGACGTCGTCCTCATCTCGGGGCACGACGGCGGCACGGGCGCCTCGCCCCTCACGTCGCTCAAGCACGCGGGCACGCCGTGGGAGATCGGCCTGGCCGAGACCCAGCAGACCCTGGTCCTCAACGACCTGCGCGACCGCATCACGGTGCAGGTCGACGGGCAGATGAAGACCGGCCGCGACGTCGTCGTGGCGGCGCTGCTCGGTGCCGAGGAGTTCGGCTTCGCGACCGCCCCCATGGTGGTCTCGGGCTGCATCATGATGCGCGTCTGCCACCTGGACACCTGCCCGGTGGGCGTGGCCACGCAGAACCCGGAGCTGCGCGAGCGGTTCACGGGCAAGCCCGAGTTCGTCGTGAACTTCTTCGAGTTCATCGCCCTGGAGGTGCGCGAGCACCTCGCGTCGCTCGGCTTCCGGTCGATCGACGAGGCCGTCGGCCAGGTGCAGGTGCTCGACACCCGCAAGGCCGTCGAGCACTGGAAGGCGGTCGGCCTCGACCTGGCGCCCGTGCTCGAGCAGCCCATCCCGGCCAAGGGCTCGGCGCTGCGCCGCACCCACGCGCAGGACCACGGCCTGGCCAAGGCGCTCGACAACCAGCTGGTGGCGCTCGCGCAGCCGGCGCTCGTGGACGGCACGCCCGTGACCATCGAGCTGCCGGTCCGCAACGTCAACCGCACCGTCGGCACGCTGCTGGGCCACGAGGTCACCAAGCGCTACCGCGGCGAGGGCCTGCCGGACGGCACCATCGACGTGACCCTCACGGGCTCGGCGGGGCAGTCGTTCGCGGCGTTCCTGCCGCACGGCGTCACGCTGCGCCTGTTCGGCGACGCCAACGACTACGTCGGCAAGGGCCTGTCGGGCGGCCTCGTGGTGGTGCGCCCGGACAAGGCGTCGGTGCTCGAGGGCGCGGCGAACGTCATCGCCGGCAACGTCATCGGCTACGGCGCGACGTCGGGCGAGATCTACCTGCGCGGCCGCGCGGGCGAGCGGTTCGCCGTCCGCAACTCGGGCGCCACCCTGGTGGTCGAGGGCGTCGGCGACCACGCGCTGGAGTACATGACGGGCGGCACCGTGCTGGTACTGGGCCCGACGGGCCGCAACCTCGGCGCCGGCATGTCGGGCGGCACGGCCTACGTGCTCGACCTGCGCGCCTCGGCGGTCAACGCGGCCGCCGTGACGTCCAGGGAGCTCGAGGTCGGCCCGCTCGACGACGCCGACTGGGAGACGGTCCAGGCGCTGCTGCGCCGCCACGTCGAGCAGACGGGCTCGAACGTCGCCGCCGCGCTGCTGGCCGACAACGCCGCCCGCGCGCGCTTCTCGCGCGTGCTGCCGCTGGGCTGGGCCCGCGTGCGCGCCGCCCTGGCACAGGCCGAGGCGGACGGCATCGCGATCCACGGCGACGGCCAGTGGGACGAGAACGTGTGGAACAACATCGTGGAGGTGGCTCGTGGCTGATTTCCGTGGCTTTCTGAAGGTCCGTGACCGCGAGCTCCCCCCGAACCGCCCGGTCGAGGTCCGCCTGCGCGACTGGAAGGACGTGCACGCCCACCTCGAGGAGGGCCAGCCGTTCCTCAAGGACCAGGCGGGGCGCTGCATGGACTGCGGCATCCCGTTCTGCCACCAGGGCTGCCCGCTGGGCAACCTCATCCCCGAGTGGAACGACCTGGTGTGGCGCGGGCAGTGGGACGACGCGATCGACCGCATGCACGCGACCAACAACTTCCCGGAGTTCACGGGCGCGGTCTGCCCGGCTCCCTGCGAGTCGGCGTGCGTGCTGGGCATCAGCCAGCCGCCCGTCACGATCAAGAACATCGAGCTCGCGATCGCCGAGGAGGAGCGCTCCCGCGGCCTGACGCCGCAGGTTCCGCAGCGCCTCACGGGCACCACGATCGCCGTCGTCGGCTCGGGCCCCGCGGGCCTGGCCGCCGCCCAGCAGCTCACGCGCGTCGGCCACACCGTGGTCGTGTACGAGCGTGACGACGCCATCGGCGGCCTGATGCGCTACGGCATCCCCGACTTCAAGCTCGAGAAGCACATCATCGACAAGCGCCTCGAGCAGATGGAGGCCGAGGGCACGCGCTTCCGCGCCGGTGTCGAGATCGGCAAGGACATCCCGTGGGACGCCCTGCGCCGTCGCTTCGACGCCGTCATCGTGGCCACCGGCGCGACCGTGCCGCGCGACCTGCCGCTCGCGGGCCGCGACCTGCGCGGCGTGCACTACGCGATGGACTTCCTCACGCCGGCCAACAAGGTCCAGCGGGGCGAGACCGTCGAGGGCGCGCCGAACGCGGCCGGCAAGCACGTCATCGTCATCGGCGGCGGCGACACGGGCTCCGACTGCGTCGGCACCGCCCTGCGCCAGGGCGCCGCCAGCGTCACGACGCTCGCGATCGGCAAGAAGCCGCCGCTGAGCCGCCCCGACAGCCAGCCGTGGCCCACCGACCCCCTCGTGTGGGAGGTCTCGACCTCGCACGAGGAGGGCGGCGAGCGCACCTACCTGGCCTCGACCGTCGAGTTCCTCGGCGACAAGGAGGGCGGCGTCGTCGCCCTGCGCGTGGCCGAGACCGAGTACCTCCCCGGCGGCCGCCGCGAGCCCAAGAAGGGCACCGAGCACGTGATCCGTGCCGACCTGGTGCTCATCGCCATGGGCTTCACCGGTCCGGAGACCGAGGCGATCGTCGCGCAGTCCGGCATCGAGCTCACCGAGCGCGGCCTGGTCCAGCGCGGCGAGGACTTCGCCACCAACCTCCCGGGCGTCTACGTGGCAGGCGACGCCGGCCGCGGCCAGTCGCTCGTCGTGTGGGCGATCGCCGAGGGCCGGGCCGCCGCGGCCGCCGTCGACGCGCGCCTGCGCGGGTCGACCGAGCTCCCTGCTCCGGTGGGCCCGAGGACGGTCGCGCTGAGAGGCTGAGCGTGGCCCGTTCGGGGCGCGCTACGCGCCTCGAACGAGCAAGATTGCGGCAGGAGCGTCTTAGATGGGCGTGGTGTGCGTGCGCCCACGTTCGACGGGGGCGCACCGCCGGTACAGACCACGGGCGTGAACAGCGCCCGCGCAGGCCCCGGGCACCAGCCGGGGCACCCTGATGACGAGGCTGGAGACATGCGCAGAGCCAAGATCGTTTGCACCATCGGACCCGCCACGAGCTCGCCGGAGAACCTCCGCAAGCTCATCGAGGCCGGTATGGACGTGGCCCGAATCAACCGGAGCCACGGCTCGTTCGAGGAGCACGAGGCCGTCTACAACAACGTCCGCGCGGCCGCCAAGGCCACCGGTCGCAACGTGGCCATCCTGGTCGACCTCCAGGGCCCGAAGATCCGCCTCGGCAAGTTCGCGGAGGACAAGAAGTACTACCTCGAGGTCGGTGACGAGTTCACGATCACGACGGAGGACATCGCCGGCGACCAGTCGATCGTCTCGACGACCCACAAGGGTCTCGCCGACGACGCGAAGGCGGGCGACGCCCTGCTGATCGACGACGGCAAGGTGCGCCTGCGCGTCACCTCCGTCGAGGGCCCCCGCGTCCACGCGGTGACCGAGATCCCCGGCCCGATCTCGAACAACAAGGGCATCAACCTGCCGGGTGCCGCGGTGTCCGTCCCCGCGATGTCCGAGAAGGACATCGAGGACCTCCGCTGGGCCCTGAAGATGGGCACGGACTTCATCGCCCTGTCCTTCGTGCGCAACGCCAAGGACTACGACGACGTCCGCGCGATCATGGAGGAGGAGGGCCGGGTCGTCCCGGTCATCGCCAAGCTGGAGAAGCCGCAGGCGATCGAGAACCTCGAGGAGGTCATCGCCGCGTTCGACGCGTTCATGGTCGCCCGTGGTGACCTCGCCGTCGAGATGCCGCTCGAGCAGGTCCCGCTGATCCAGAAGCGCATCGTCGAGCTGGCCCGCCGCAACGCGAAGCCCGTCATCGTCGCCACCCAGGTGCTCGAGTCGATGACCACCAACCCCCGCCCGACGCGCGCCGAGGCCTCGGACTGCGCCAACGCGGTGCTCGACGGCGCCGACGCGGTCATGCTCTCGGGCGAGACCTCGGTCGGTGACTTCCCGATCATCACGGTCGAGACGATGGCCCAGATCATCGAGGCGACCGAGCAGCTCGGTGCGGACCGCATCGCCCCGCTCGGCTCGCGCCCGCACACCCGCTCGGGTGTCATCACGCAGGCCGCCAAGGAGATCGGCGAGCAGCTGGGTGCCAAGTACTACGTGACGTTCACGCAGTCCGGCGACTCGGCCCGCCGCATGTCCCGCCTGCGCTCGCAGATCCAGCTGCTCGCCTTCACGCCGGTCGCCTCGACCCGCAAGGAGCTGGCGCTGAGCTGGGGCACCGAGGCCTACGAGGTCCCCTCCGTCGAGTCCGTCGACGCGATGGTGGCCCAGGTCGACTCGACCCTGCAGGCCAACGGCCTCGCCGAGCCGGGCGACCGCGTCGTCATCGTCTCGGGCGCCCCGGTGGGCGTCCCCGGCACGACGAACTCGATCCTCGTGCACAAGGTCGGCTCGACCGACACCGGCCGCTGATCTAGCCGCCTGACGCGAGAGGCCCGTGGGTGAAAACCCACGGGCCTCTCGTGCGTCGTGCCCCGGGTGGGACTCGAACCCACACTCCTCGCGGAACCCGAGTTTGAGTCGGGCGCGTCTGCCAGTTCCGCCACCGGGGCAACGCTCGTCCCCACGGCGTCGCCGGGGGGACCGAGGCACCATCGAACCACATCCCGCATGTGAGACCGCGCCGCGACGGCCTGCGGGCGATGACGGCGTGGCTGGTCGCAGCGGCATCCCGGACTAGGATGATCGGCGTGACCGAGAAGCCCGCACTGCCGCTGGACCTGCCGCCCATGCTGGAGCCCGAGGCCCCCGCCGTTCCCACCGCACCCGCGCGTCCCGCGCGCCGCGCCGTCGTCGCCGAGGATGAGGCTCTCATCCGCATGGACGTCGTCGAGACGCTGCGCGAGGCCGGGTTCGAGGTGGTCGGCGAGGCCGGCGACGGCGCCACCGCCGTCGAGCTGGCCGTGGAGCTCAAGCCCGACGTCGTCGTCATGGACGTCAAGATGCCCGAGATGGACGGCATCACCGCCGCCGAGAAGATCGGCAAGGCGCACGCCGCCCCCGTGGTGCTGCTTACCGCGTTCTCGCAGACCGAGCTGGTCGAGCGCGCGCGCGACGCCGGGGCGATGGCGTACGTCGTCAAGCCCTTCACCCCCGCGGACCTGCTGCCCGCCGTCGAGATCGCCATCTCGCGCTACCAGCAGATCGGCGCGCTCGAGGCCGAGGTCGCCGACCTCACCGAGCGCTTCGAGACCCGCAAGCGCGTGGACCGTGCCAAGGGCCTGCTGCAGACCAAGATGGGCCTGACGGAGCCCGAGGCGTTCCGCTGGATCCAGAAGACGTCGATGGACCGCCGCCTCACCATGCGCGAGGTCGCGGACGCCGTCATCGAGCAGGTCGGCGGGGCCTGACAGACATGCGCGCGACGCCTCAGGTGCGGCCGGCGGACCGCGACGACCTCGTGGTCGTCGCGGCGCTGAGCGCGTCCGCGCGCCCTGCCTCGCCGGCCGAGGTGACGGTGGACCTCGGGGGCGAGGAGGCCCTGCGCAACCACCTCTCGGTCTACCTGGCCGCGGGCGGCCAGCTGCTCGTCGCGGACATCGACGGGCACGTGGTCGGGTTCGTGCTGGCGCGCACGGTCGAGCCGCACCTGTTCGCGACCGAGCCCGCGATCGTGGTCGACACGCTGTTCGTCACCCCGGACACGCGACGCCGCGGCGTGGGCCACGCGCTCATCGCCGGGATCGCCGCGATCGCGGGGGAGGCCGGCTCGCCGTACGTCTACGCGGGCGCCCCTTCGGGGGACCGCGCGATGCAGCGCTTCCTGGCCCGCCTGGGGTTCGCCCCGGCCGCCGGCCACCGCGTGGTCCCGACGCCGGTCCTGCTGCGCCGCCTGGCCCAGGAGAGCACGCCCGCCTGGCGGGACACCCGCCCGCGCCTGCGCCGGGAGACCACGCGTGCGGCGATCGACGACCTCATCGCCCGCCGCCGCCGCGCGCGGGACGCCGGGCTCCCCACGGGGGCGCTCGACCTGCGCGTGCTGCAGGAGCAGCAGCCGGACGGGCAGCGCTCGGCGTCGTGACGCCTACGCGTCGATGAGCATGCAGGTCAGCCGGCCCGTGCAGATGCGGCGGCCGGACTCGTCGGTGACGACGATCTCGTAGGACGCGAGCGAGCGCCCCAGGCTGAGGGCCGTCGCGACGCCCGTCACGACGCCCTCCCGCACGCCGCGGTGGTGCGTCACGTTGAGCTCCACCCCGACGGCGGCCCGTCCCGGCCCGGCGTGCAGCTGGGCGGCGTACGACCCGAGGGTCTCGGCCAGCACCGCCGACGCGCCGCCGTGCAGCAGGCCGAAGGGCTGCGTGTTGCCCGCGACGGGCATGGTGCCGGAGGTGCGCTCCGGCCCGACGGCCGTGAGCTCGATGTTCATGCGCTCGATGAGCGTCCCGGTGACGTCGGGCAGCGGGACCGCCGCGGCCGCCGGGGGAGTGTCGGTCATGGCAGGTAGGTTGACCCCGTGACGACCTCCGCGGCAAACGCACGGCCTCGCCTTCTCCTGATCGACGGGCACTCGATGGCCTACCGGGCCTTCTTCGCCCTCCCCGACACGATGGCGACGACGTCGGGTCAGGTCACCAACGCGGTGTACGGGTTCACGTCGATGCTCACCAAGCTGCTCGCCGACGAGCAGCCCACGCACCTCGCGGTCGCGTTCGACGTGTCCCGGCGCTCGTTCCGCACCGAGCGTTTCCCGGAGTACAAGGGCACGCGCAGCGAGACCCCGGCCCCGTTCCGCGGCCAGGTGCCGCTGATCAAGGAGGTGCTGGAGGCGCTGCGCGTCCCGGCGCTGGAGCGGGAGGGCATCGAGGCCGACGACATCATCGCCACGCTGGCCGGCCAGGCGTCGGCCGCGGGCATGGAGGTGCTGGTCTGCTCCGGCGACCGCGACTCGATCCAGCTCGTCGACGGCGACGTGACGCTGCTGTACCCGGTGCGGGGCGTGTCGGAGATGGCCCGCTTCACGCCGTCGACGGTCGAGGACAAGTACGGCGTGCCGCCGTTCCAGTACCCCGACCTGGCCGCACTGGTGGGGGAGACGAGCGACAACCTGCCGGGCGTGCCGGGCGTGGGACCCAAGACGGCCGCCAAGTGGGTCGCCCAGTTCGGCGGCCTCGACCCGCTGCTCGACCACGTTGGCGAGCTCAAGGGCAAGGCGGCCGAGAACCTGCGGGCCGCCGTCGACCAGGTGCGCCTCAACCGCGAGCTCAACGCCCTGCTGCGCGACGTCGAGCTGCCGCTCGGCCCGGACGACTTGGTGCTGCGCGGCTTCGACCGCGAGGCGCTGCACCGCGTCTCCGACACGCTCCAGTTCGGGGCGCTGCGCGACCGCCTCCTCGCCGTCGACCCTGCTGCGAGCGACGAGCCCGGCGATGCCGCGGCGGAGGCCGCGGGGTTCGACCTCGACGTCGTCGAGCTGCCTGCCGGCGGCCTGGCCGCCTGGCTCGGGGCCCGGTCCGGCGTCACGGTGGGCGTCGACGTCACCGGCAAGGGCACGCCGGCCTCCGGTGACGCCTGGGGGATCGCGCTGGCCGCCTCCGGCGAGGGCGTCGCCTACGACCTCGCCGACATCGGCGCCGCCGACGAGGGCGCGCTGTCCTCCTGGCTGGCCGACCCGGCGGCGCCCAAGGTGCTGCACGGGGCCAAGACCGCCTGGCACGCGCTCGCGTCGCGCGGCCTGACTCTCGACGGCGTCGTCTTCGACACCGAGCTCGCCGCGTACCTGTGCTACCCGGACCAGCGCGGCTACGACCTGGGCGATCTCGTGGCGCGGCACCTGGGCCGGGAGCTCCACGTGGCCGACGACTCCGCGCAGGGCGCCCTCGACCTCGACCTCGCCGACGACGGCGCGCACGGGGTGCGCGAGGCGACGCGCGCGGCCGCGATCCTCGACCTGTCCGGGGCCCTGTCGGGGCAGCTCGCCGACCGCGGCGCGTCCGAGCTGCTGACCGACGTCGAGCTGCCGCTCTCGCGCGTCCTGGCGCGCATGGAGGACACGGGCATCGCGGCCGACACCGACTACCTGACCGAGCTGGAGCGCGGCTTCGCCGACCAGGTCGCACAGGCGGCGGGGGAGGCCTACGACGCCATCGGGCACGAGGTGAACCTGGGCTCGCCCAAGCAGCTCCAGGAGGTGCTGTTCGGCGAGCTCGACATGCCCAAGACCAAGAAGACCAAGACGGGCTACACCACCGACGCGTCCGCGCTCGCCGAGCTCTACGCCAAGACGGGCCACCCGTTCTTGGAGCACCTGCTCGCCCACCGCGACGCCAGCAAGCTGCGCGTCACCGTCGAGGGGCTGCTCAAGTCGGTGTCCCCGGGCGGCCGCATCCACACGACATTCCAGCAGACCATCGCCGCGACGGGCCGCCTCTCGTCGACCGACCCGAACCTGCAGAACATCCCGATCCGCACGGAGGCGGGGCGCCAGATCCGGCGCGCATTCCGCGTCGGCGAGGGGTTCGAGACGCTGCTGACGGCCGACTACTCGCAGATCGAGATGCGCATCATGGCGCACCTGTCGGGCGACGAGGGGCTCATCGAGGCGTTCCGCAGCGGTGAGGACCTGCACCGCTACGTGGGCTCGCGCGTGTTCGGCGTCGAGCCGTCGGGCGTGACGTCGGCGATGCGGTCCAAGGTCAAGGCGATGTCCTACGGCCTGGCGTACGGCCTGTCCGCGTTCGGGCTCTCGCAGCAGCTCGGCATCGCCACGGGCGAGGCGCAAGGCCTCATGGACGACTACTTCGCCCGCTTCGGCGGGGTGCGTGACTACCTGGACGGCGTCGTGGAGGAGGCCCGGGCCACCGGGTACACGGCCACGGTGCTGGGCCGACGCCGCTACCTGCCGGACCTCACGAGCGACAACCGGCAGCGCCGCCAGATGGCCGAGCGCATGGCCCTCAACGCCCCCATCCAGGGCAGTGCCGCGGACATCATCAAGCTCGCCATGCTCAAGGTGCAGGCCGAGCTCGACGCCCGCGACCTGCGCTCCCGCCTGCTGCTCCAGGTGCACGACGAGCTCGTCGTCGAGGTCGCCCCGGGCGAGCGCGAGGCGGCCGAGGACGTGCTGCGCACCCAGATGGGCGCCGCCTACGCGCTGGACGTGCCGCTCGATGTGTCGGTGGGCACAGGTGAGACCTGGCACGACGCGGGGCACTAGACCGGCGCGCCAAGTCGTCGTGCCCGACGGCGTGGCTCCCTAGGCTCCCTGGTCTTATGGGCTGGTTCATCCGCGTCATCAAGGGCGTCGTCATCTCGCTCGGCTTCATCCTGCCGGGCGTGTCCGGTGGCGTGCTCGCCGCGATCCTCGGCCTCTACGAGAGGATGCTGCACTTCCTCGCCCACGTGACCAGGGACTTCAAGGGCAACTTCCTGTTCTTCCTGCCGGTCGCGATCGGTGGCGTGCTGGGCCTGGTGCTGCTCAGCAACCCGCTCGAGTACCTGCTCGACCGGTGGCAGGTGGTGGTGCTCTGGGGCTTCGCCGGCGCGATCGTCGGCACGCTTCCGGCGCTGCTGCGCGAGTCCGTCTCCCGCGGGCGGCGCGACCGGACCGACGTCGTCTGGCTGCTCGGCACGTTCGTGGTGGGCGGCGTCGCGCTGTACCTGCTGCCCGCGGCCGCAGGCAACGTGCCCGCCAACTTCCTCGGGTTCGTGCTCGCCGGCGCGCTCATCGCGCTCGGCGTGCTGGTGCCCGGGCTCAGCCCGTCCAACCTGCTGCTGATCCTGGGGCTCTTCACGCCCATGCTCCAGGGCTTCCGCGACCGCGACCTCGTGGGCACCTTCCTGCCGATCGCGCTCGGCGCCGTCGCCGCGCTCCTGGCCTTCTCGAAGCTCATGGAGCGGCTCATCGACCGCCACCACTCGCGCGTCTACCACTTCATCATCGGGCTGGTCCTGGCCAGCACCGTCCTCATCGTGGTGCCCACGCAGAGCGCCGAGGCGATCGACTACACCGGCGCCGGCGTCGGTACCGTGGTGGCATCCGTCATCGCCCTCGCGGCCGGACTCGGGCTGGGCCTGTGGACCGCACGCCTCGAGGCGAAGTACAAGGGAGCCGCCGCATGAGCGCAGAGGACCGCGTCGCCGCCATGACCTTCGCGAGCATCTACCCGATGTACGTGCAGAAGGTCGAGCGCAAGGGCCACACCGTCGAGGAGCTCCACACCGTCATCGGCTGGCTCACGGGGTACGACGACGCCGGCATCGCCGACGCGGTCGCCGACGGGCGCACCTTCGCCCAGCTCTTCGAGCAGGCGCCCGCGATGAACCCGAACGCGAGCCTCATCACGGGCGTCATCTGCGGCTACCGCGTCGAGGACATCGCCGACCCGCTGCACCAGAAGGTGCGCTGGCTCGACAAGCTGGTCGACGAGGTCGCCCGCGGCAAGAAGATGACCAGCATCCTGCGCGGCTGATCCGCGCCGCGGACCCGCGCGCAGCCCGCCTCGGCGCGGGACCGCTAGGGAAGGTGTTCCTACCCTGGGCGTTCGTGACCACCACCGCGCCCTCCCGCACCACGACCTCGCAGGCCGACGCGACCCTCACCTCCGGCGCCTCGCGCCGCTTCGACCGCGTCCGCGCTGCCGGCGTCGCCGCCGCGCTCGGCGCCGGCCTCGTCTCCTCCGTCCAGAGCCGCGTCAACGGCTCGTTCGGCGCCGCGCTCGGCAACGGCTTCCTCGCGGCCACCATCAACTTCGCCTCGGCGCTCGCCATCCTCGGCGTGCTCGTCGCGTTCTCGCCCAAGGCTCGCAACGGCCTGGTCCGTGTGTGGGACAGCCTGCGCGCCGGCCGCCCGGGCGCCAGCGACGCCATGAAGGCCGCCCACCCCGGCGTGGCCGGCATCGGCCGCCTGCGGTGGTTCCAGGTGATCGGCGGCGCCGCCGGCGGCCTGTTCGTCACCGCCCAGGGCATCACCGTCGGGTCGCTGGGCGTCGCGCTGTTCGTCGTCGCCGTGACCGCCGGCCAGTCCGTCAGCTCGCTGTTCTGCGACCGCCTCGGCTTCGCCCCGGGCGGCAAGCGCGCGATCACGCTGGGCCGCGCCGTCGGCCCGGCGCTCGCCGTCGCGGCCGTGCTCGTGAGCCACTGGCGCAACCTCGGCTCGGGCCAGAACCTCGGGCTCGTCGCCCTGCCCGTGGTGGCCGGCGTGTTCGTCGCCGCGCAGCACGCGGTCAACGGCCGCGTCGAGACGACGGCGAGCCACGCCCGGTTCGGCGACCGCGTCGACCGCGGCGCAGGCGCCCTGGCCGCGACGTTCGTGAACTTCCTCGCCGGCACGGTGGTGCTGCTGGTCGCCCTGGGCGTCTCGCTGCTGATCCAGGGCCTGCCGTCGGGCGGCTTCCCGTCCGAGTGGTGGATGTACACGGGCGGCGCGCTCGGCGTGGTCTTCATCGGAACTGCGGCTGCCGTCGTGCACCGCATCGGTGCCCTGCTGCTCGCGCTGTCCCTGATCGCGGGCCAGATCACGGGGGCGCTCCTGCTGGACCTCGCCGGCGGCGGCACCCCCGCGGTGACGACGCTGATCGGCGTGGCCCTGACGCTGGCCGCGATCACGGTCCCGGCGATCACGACGCGCAACCCCGCGAGATAGAGCGTGTGACCGCGAGATAGCGCGTGCGCTCGCGAGATAGCGCTAGCGCCCGCGAGATAGAGCGCTGGGTCGCGAGATAGAGCCACCATCCCGGCCCCGAGCGCTCTATCTCGCGCGGCGACGCTCTATCTCGCGGCCCGGAGCGCTATCTCGCGCTCCAGGGTTCTATCTCGCGGGCGAGCGCGCTATCTCGCGAGGGGCGGGCGTTCCGTCACGAAGATCGCCGTCCCCGGCAGGTACGCCCCCCGCTCCGGGCCCCAGCCGCCCCAGACCTCGTCGTTCCAGGACGGCCATTCCGGCTCCACCACGTCGAGGATCCGCAGCCCCGCCGCCACGACCTCGCGCACGTGGTCGCCGAGCGTCCGGTGGTACTCCGCGTAGAGCACCCGGCCCGCCGCGTCCCGCTCGACGTACGGCCGGCGGTCGAAGTACGAGCGCGTCGCCGTGAGCCCGCGCAGGCTCGGGTCGTCGGGGAACGCCCACCGCAGCGGGTGCGTCACGGAGAACACCCACCGGCCGCCGGGGCGCAGCACGCGCGCGGCCTCGGCGTGCACCCGCACTCCGTCGGGCACGAAGGGGATCGCCCCGAACGACGTGAAGACGACATCGAAGCTCTCGTGCGCGAACGGCAGGTCGCGCGCGTCCGCCTGCACGACGGGCACCCGGACGCCCGCGGCGGCGTCGAGCGCGGCACCCCCGGCGAGCATCCCGTGCGACACGTCGGTGGCGACGACGTCGGCGCCCCGCCCCGCGAGCCAGCGGGAGCACTGCGCCGCCCCCGCCCCGACCTCGAGCACCCGCTTCCCGGCGACGTCGCCCAGCAGCCCGGCCTCGGCCTCGGTGAGCCCCTCGGGGCCCCAGCGGAACCCGGCGCCGCCCAGGAACGCGCCGTGCTCGTCGAGGTACTCGACCGCGTTCGCGTCCCACCAGGTGCGCCCGGCGGCGCCGCCCTCGGCGTCGGGCACATGCTGGTATCCCACGGAGTCGACGTCGCTCATGGGCCCATCTTCCCGTGACCTTCGGCCCAGGTCGGCCGCACCGTGCGCCGACCGGCACGACGTGGCCTGACCACCTGGTTAGGATCGCCAGGGCGCATGTGCGAGGCGCCGCCCGTCAACACCCTCGAACCCCTGGAGGACCTGTGCGAGTCGGACTGCTGACCGGTGGCGGGGACGTCCCCGGCCTCAACGCGGCGATCCGTGCCGTGGTCAAGCGCGGCGAGGGCGAGTACGGCCACTCGATCGTCGGTTTCCGCAACGGATGGCGTGGTCTTGCCGAGGGTGACGTCATGCCGCTCGGCCGCCAGCAGATCCGCAACGTGCTGCCCATCGGCGGCACGCTGCTGGGCACGGCTCGGTACCACCCGCACTCGGCGGACGGCGGCATGGACGCCGTGCTGACCACGCTGGAGGCGGAGCGGATCGAGGCGCTGATCGTCGTCGGCGGCGACGGCACGCTGCACGCGGCGAGCAAGGTGGCCGAGGCGGGCATCCGCATCGTCGCGATCCCCAAGACGATCGACAACGACGTCTGGGGCACGGACCGCTCGATCGGCTTCGACACCGCGGTGACGATCGCCACCGAGGCCGTGGACCGCATCCACACGACGGCCGAGTCGCACAACCGCGTCATGATCGTCGAGGTCATGGGCCGCACGGCCGGCTGGATCGCCGCGACGGCGGGCATCGCCGGCGGCGCCGAGCTGGTGCTGGCCCCCGAGCAGCCGTTCGACATCGAGACGATCGTCAAGTTCCTCAAGCACCGCCACCGCGCGCACGCGAGCTTCTCGATCATCGTCGTGGCCGAGGGCGCCGTGCCGGCCGAGGGCACGGCCATGAAGTACGAGACGCAGCTGGGCCGGTTCGGCGAGATCATCGCCGGCTCGATCAGCGAGCGCCTCAAGAACGAGATCGCGGAGCGCACGGGGTTCGACACGCGCGTCACGGTGCTCGGCCACATCCAGCGCGGAGGCACGCCGACGCCGGAGGACCGCATCCTCGGTTCGCGCTTCGGCGTCGCGGCGATCGACGCCGTCACGCGGGGCGAGACGGGCGTGATGACGGCCCTGCGCGGGGAAGAGGTCGTGCTGGTGCCGCTCTCGGAGATCGCCGGGAAGGTCAAGCACGTGCCGACCGAGCTTCTGGACGTGGCGCGCGCGCTCGCCTGAGGCACACGAGTTTGGCTCAGACCGCCGACCACCGCTAAGGTGGTCGGCGGTGCCGTGCGTCCGCTGACGGGTCCTTCTCAGGAGTGACCGAGGGTGGAGCCGGCCTCCAAGTCCCTGTCCGCACGACTCCTTGTCCACATCGGAGCATTCACTTCATGACCATCTCCACCACGAAGTCCGTCCCCCAGGTCGCCGTCAACGACATCGGCACCGAGGACGACCTTCTTGCCGCCATCGACGCCACCATCAAGAACTTCAACGATGGTGACATCGTCGAGGGCACGATCGTCAAGGTCGACCGTGACGAGGTCCTCCTCGACATCGGCTACAAGACCGAGGGTGTCATCCCCTCGCGCGAGCTGTCCATCAAGCACGACGTCGACCCGTCCGAGGTCGTGAACCTCGGTGACGTCGTCGAGGCCCTGGTCCTCCAGAAGGAGGACAAGGAGGGTCGCCTGATCCTGTCCAAGAAGCGCGCCCAGTACGAGCGCGCCTGGGGCACGATCGAGAAGATCAAGGAGGAGGACGGCGTCGTCACCGGCACCGTCATCGAGGTCGTCAAGGGCGGCCTCATCCTCGACATCGGTCTTCGCGGCTTCCTCCCCGCCTCGCTCGTGGAGATGCGTCGTGTCCGCGATCTCATGCCGTACGTCGGCAAGGAGATCGAGGCGAAGATCATCGAGCTCGACAAGAACCGCAACAACGTCGTCCTCTCGCGCCGTGCCTGGCTCGAGCAGACGCAGTCCGAGGTGCGCTCGACCTTCCTGCAGACCCTGCAGAAGGGCCAGGTCCGCCCCGGTGTGGTCTCGTCGATCGTCAACTTCGGTGCGTTCGTGGACCTCGGCGGCGTCGACGGTCTGGTGCACGTCTCGGAGCTGTCCTGGAAGCACATCGACCACCCGTCCGAGGTCGTCGAGGTCGGCCAGGAGGTCACGGTCGAGGTCCTGGACGTCGACTTCGACCGCGAGCGTGTCTCCCTGTCGCTGAAGGCGACGCAGGAGGACCCGTGGCAGACCTTCGCCCGCACCCACGCCATCGGCCAGGTCGTGCCGGGCAAGGTCACCAAGCTCGTCCCGTTCGGTGCGTTCGTGCGCGTCGAGGACGGCATCGAGGGCCTCGTGCACATCTCGGAGCTGGCCGTGCGCCACGTCGAGCTGCCCGAGCAGGTCGTCACGGTGGGCCAGGAGGTGTTCGTCAAGGTCATCGACATCGACCTGGAGCGCCGCCGCATCTCGCTGTCGCTCAAGCAGGCCAACGAGGGTGTGGACCCGGAGTCCGAGGACTTCGACCCCGCGCTCTACGGCATGGCCGCCGAGTACGACGAGAACGGGGAGTACAAGTACCCCGAGGGCTTCGACCCCGAGACCAACGAGTGGCTCGAGGGCTTCGAGGCGCAGCGCGAGGCCTGGGAGGCCGAGTACGCCAAGGCGCACGAGCGCTGGACGGCTCACCGCGAGCAGGTGCGTGCGGCCTACGCCGCCGACGCCGACGCGGCTGCCGACGCTGGTTCGGCTCCGGCCGGCGCGTCGTCCTACTCGTCGGCCGCCCCGGCCGCCGAGGCCACGGGCACGCTCGCCTCGGACGAGGCACTCGCGGCTCTTCGCGAGAAGCTGACGGGCAACTGATCACCGAGCAGCCAACGGCTCGGAAGATCGCCTGATCGCACGAAGGCCCGTCACCCCCTCGGGGTGACGGGCCTTCGTGTGTCTAGGGTGGGCTCATGCCCTGGGCCACCCGCAGCTCCCGCACCGTGTACGAGAACCGCTGGATCCGCGTGCGCGAGGACCAGGTGGTGCTGCCCGACGGGCACGACGGCACCTACGGCGTGGTGGAGATGCAGCACGCGTCGGTGTTCGTCGTCGCGCTCGACGACGACGACCGCGTGCTGCTGGTCGACGTCGACCGGCACACCGTGGGGCGCTCCCTCGAAGTCGTGGCGGGCGGGAGCGACGGCGACGACCCGCTCGTCGCCGCACGCCGCGAGCTGCGCGAGGAGGCCGGGCTCGAGGCCGCCGAATGGGTCGAGGTGGGGCAGATGGACGCCCTCAACGGGGTCTGCGTGGCGCCGGAGGTCGTGTTCGTGGCTCGCGGGCTCACCCCGGCGGTGACGGCCGAGGCGCTCGCCGCCACGCGCGCCGAGGAGGGCATCGCGGCGACGCGCTGGGTGCCGTTCGGCGAGGTGCTGGGCATGCTCGCCGACGGGCGGGTCCGGGACGGGGAGACGATGGCGGCGCTCATGCTGGCGGGCATCCACCTGGGCCGGTTCCGGTGACGAGGGTCGCCGTCTCGGGTGCGTCGGGCCTGATCGGGAGCGCGCTGCGCGCGTCGCTCGAGGCCGACGGGCACCAGGTGCTGCCGCTGCTGCGGCCCGGCCGCCCGGGCCACGGGATCGCGTGGGACCCCGAGCGCGGCACCATCGACGCCCGCGCGCTCGCGGGCGTGGACGCCGTCGTGCACCTCGCCGGGGAGGGCGTGGCGGCACGGCCCTGGACGCAGCGGCACCGGGACGCCGTGCTGAGCAGCCGCGTCGACGGGACCACCCTGCTCGCGACGGCGCTGTCCGGGCTGGACCGGCCGCCGCACGTGCTCGTCTCGGGTTCCGCGATCGGGTACTACGGCACCCGCGGCGACGAGCTGCTGACCGAGGCGTCGACCGCGGGGCACGACTTCCTGGCCGCGGTCTGCGTCGCCTGGGAGGAGGCGACCGCGGCCGCGCAGGCGGCGGGCGTCCGCACCGTCCACGTGCGCACCGGCATGGTGCTGTCGTCGCGCGGGGGAGCGCTCGGCCCGCAGCGGGCCCTGTTCCGCGCCGGCCTGGGCGCGCGGGCGGGCCGCGGCTCGCAGTGGCTGTCGTGGATCCACCTGGACGACGAGGTCGGCGCGATCCGGCACGCGCTCGAGCACGACGGCGTCGCCGGGGCCGTGAACCTGACCGCTCCGGAGCCCGTGACCAACGCCGAGTTCGCCCGGGCGTTCGCGGGCTCGTTCGGGCGTCGCGCCCGGCTGGTGATCCCGCGGCTGGCGACGCTCGCGCCGTTCGGCGTCGGGCCGCTGGTGGACTCGCTGCTGTTCGCGAGCCAGCGCGTGGTGCCGGAGGTGCTGGCGCGGACGGGCTACGGCTTCAGGCACCCGGACCTGGGGGAGGCGCTGGCGTCGCTGGTCTGATCAGGCGCGGTCCGCGGGCACCGCCGGGACGTCCGCGAACTGCGTGTGGTACAGCTCCGCGTACAGGCCGTCCGCCGCCAGCAGCTCCGTGTGCGTGCCCTGCTCCACCACGTGGCCGTCCTCGAGGACGACGATGAGGTCGGCGTCGCGCACCGTCGACAGGCGGTGGGCGATGACCAGGGACGTGCGTCCCGTGAGGGCCTCGTCGAGCGCGGCCTGGACGGCCGCCTCGGACTCGGAGTCCAGGTGGGCGGTCGCCTCGTCGAGCACCACGACGTCCGGCGCCTTGAGCAGCAGGCGGGCGATGGCCAGGCGCTGCCGCTCGCCGCCGGAGAGGCGGTAGCCGCGGTCGCCGACGACGGTGTCGAGGCCCTCGGGCAGGCCGGAGACCAGGTCCCAGATCCGGGCCGCGCGCAGCGCCGTCTCGAGCTCATCGTCGGTGGCGGTGGGCCGGGCGTAGCGCAGGTTCTCGGCGATGGTGTCGTGGAACAGGTGGGCCTCCTGCGAGACCACGCCGACGGTGTCGCGCAGGGACGCGAGGGTGACGTCGCGCAGGTCCAGGCCGGCGATCCGCACCGAGCCCTCGGTCGGGTCGTACATGCGCGAGACGAGCTGCGAGATGGTCGTCTTGCCGGCGCCGGACGGGCCGACCAGCGCCACCATCGCGCCCGCCGGGACCGCGAAGGACACGGACCTGAGCGTGTCCGACGTCGGGTCGTGGCGCAGCGCCGCCACCGACTCGAGGGACGCGAGCGACACCTCGTCGGCGCGCGGGTAGCGGAAGGTGACGCCGTCGAGGGCGACCGACGCACCCTGCGCCGCGACGGCGGGGCGCAGCGAGACGGCGTCGGGCTTGTCGGCGACGGTCGGGACCAGGTCGAGCACCTCGAGCACGCGCTCGAACGAGACGAGCGCCGTCATGACGTCCACCTGCACGTTGCTCATGGCGGTGAGCGGCCCGTAGAGCCGCCCGAGGTAGCTGGTCATGGCGACGACGATGCCCACGGTGAGCTGGCCGCGGATGGCCTGCACGCCGCCCAGGCCGTAGACCAGGGCGATCGCGATCGACGCGACCGTGATGAGCCCGACGCGGAACCACGTGGCGAACAGCGCCTGGCGCACGCCGACGTCGCGGAGCTTGCCGGCGGCGTCGGCGTAGAGCCGCGCCTCGCGGTCGGGGTCGCCGAACACCTTGGCCAGGTGGGCGCCGGCGACGTTGAAGCGCTCGTTCATGAGCTGGCCGGCGTCGGCGTTGAGCTCGTACCCCTGGCGGGCGAGGTCGGCGAGCCGGCCGCCGACGAACCGCGCGGGCAGCACGAAGGCGGGCACCAGCACGAGCGCCAGCAGGGTGAGCTGCCACGACATCGCAAACATCGCGCCGAGCGTGAACACCACGGTCAGGCCGTTCGAGACGACGTTCTGCAGCGTGCTGGTGAACGCCTGCTGGGCGCCCAGCACGTCGCCGTTGAGGCGCTGGACCAGCGCCCCGGTGCGGGTGCGGGAGAAGAAGGCGAGCGGCATGCGCTGCACGTGGTCGAAGACGGCGGTGCGCAGGTCGAGGATCAGCCCCTCGCCGACGGTGGCCGACAGCCAGCGCTCCGCGACGGAGAGGCCGGCGGAGACGAGGGCCAGGACGGCGGCGGCGAGCGCGAGCCAGACGACCAGCGGCGTGTCGTGCTTCGCGATGCCGTGGTCGATGAGGACGCGGAACAGCATCGGGGTGGTGGCCCCGACGGCCGCGTCGATCACCAGCAGGCCCATGAAGATCGTGAGGCGGCCGCGGAACGGGCGCGCGAACCCCATCACGCGGCGCAGCGTCTCGCGTGTGAGGTGGTGGTCGGTGACGGACGAGTCCTGCATGTAGGACCGCAGCCCTCGGCCGCCGCCCATGCCGAGACCGGCGCCCGGGGTGTGCATCGTCATGGTTACTGAGCATACGTCACGATGTCGCATGCTCAGTAGCTCGGGTAGGGTGACCCTTGTGACCCCGGTGAACGAGCTGCGCGACGACGCCGCCTCCCTTGTCGAGCTGGTGCACACGCTCATGCGTGCCCTGCGCCGGGAGGCTGCCGAGGCGGACGGCGGGCTGACGCCCGGTCAGGCCCGCCTGCTGCGCGTGCTGCACCGGGCCGGCTCGCCGCTGCGTGCCGTCGACCTGGCGAACGCGCTCGACGTCGCGCCCCGGTCCGTGACCACCAAGGTGGACCAGGCCGAGGCGGACGGGTTCGTGCGCCGGTTGCCCGACCCCACCGACCGGCGCGCACGGCTCGTGGAGCTCACGGACGCCGGGCGCGAGGCCCTGCACGAGATGTGGGTGGGGCGCCGGCCCGGCGCCGCCGAGCGGCTCAAGCGGCTCGAGCCCGAGGAGCGGGCCGAGCTGCTGAGCCTGCTTCGCCGCGTCGTCGACGCCCCGCACGCCGGTTGAGCTTGTCGAAACCTCACGACGGGGGAGGATGAACCCCATGCTCCGCATCGGCCTCACGGGCGGGATCGCCGCCGGCAAGTCCGTGGTCGCGCGACGGTTCGCCGACCTGGGCGCCGTCGTCGTCGACCACGACCAGCTGGCGCGGGACGCCGTCGCGCCCGGGTCCGTGGGGCTGGAGCGCGTCGCGGAGGCGTTCGGTCCGGGCGTCATCGCGTCGGACGGGTCGCTCGACCGGCCTGCGCTCGGCGCCCGCGTGTTCGCGGACGACTCCGCCCGCAGGATCCTCGAGCTGATCGTGCACCCCGAGGTGCGCCGCCTGGCCGCCGAGCACGAGGCCGACGCCGTCGCCCGCGACCACCGCGCCGTCGTCGTGCACGACATCCCGCTGCTCGTCGAGACCGGGCAGGCCGGGCACTTCGGGCTGCTCGTGGTGGTCGACGCGCCCGTCGAGCTGCGCGTGCAGCGGCTCGTGACCTCGCGCGGCATGGACGAGGAGTCGGCCCGCGCGCGGGTCGCCGCGCAGGCGTCCGACGACGAGCGCCGGTCTGCGGCCGACGTCGTGCTGGACGGCACGCACTCCGACGACGACCTCCGGGCCCAGGTGGACGCCCTGTGGGAACGGTGCGTGGCGGAGGCGGTCGCGGAGGAGTCAGGGGCGGAGTGACGGTGGCGGGCCTGCGGCGTCCCCCTAGGGATGAACCCCCGCCCGGCCCGTCGACGCCCGCCGAGAACGGGGGGCATCACCGAGTGACCCCGGCCGGCGTCGGGCGAAGGCTGCTCGACGTGACCTCCACGACCCTGACCCGCACCGACGGCCGGTGGGCCCGCACGCTGTTCCTGGTCTGCGGCATCGCGCTCGTGCCCTGGATGGTGTTCCTCGCCACGCAGCTCCCGGAGACCGCCCAGGCGCGGCACTGGGCGGCCGCGTGGATCGGCCTGGACACCCTCGAGGCGATCGGGCTCATCACCACCGCCGTCCTGGTGCACCGCCGGCACCCCGCCTACCGCCAGACGGCCGCGGCGACGGCCACCCTGCTGTTCGTCGACGCGTGGCTCGACATGACGACCGCCGCCCCCGGGCGCGAGCTGACCACGGCGATCGTGCTGGCCGTGGCGATCGAGCTGCCGCTCGCCGCCGTGTGCGCGTGGGTGGCGGCGGGGCTGCCGCAGCTGCAGGGGCGGCGGTCCGGGCCCTCGCGCTAGCCCGGCACGGCGAGGCCGGCGAGCTGGGGAGGCAGCCCGTCGCCGTGGGGGAGCCAGCCCACGGCGCGGGCGTGCACGATGATCCGGTGGTCGTTGCCCCACGCGCCGTCGACCACGGAGTGGCAGCTCACCAGGGTCAGGTACCGGCCGCCGTCGGGCAGGCCGTGCGGGGCGCGGCCGATCACGTCGGCGCCGTCCTGCGGGGCGACGAGGTAGCCGGGGACCTCGACCTCGTAGACGAACCAGGCGTCGGGCGTCTCGATGACGACGACGTCGCCGGGCACGAGCGCGTCGACGTGCAGGAAGTTGTCGCCGTAGGTGCGGCGGTGGCCTGCGAGGCTGACGTTGCCGACCTCGCCGGGCTGCTGACCCTCCGCGAAGCGCCCCGCCGCGCCGGAGTCGAGCACGCGGACCGTGACGCCCTCCTTGACGGGGGTGCGGCCGTCGTTGACGTCGCCGCGCGTGCCGGCCTTGCCCGCCCAGGACGGGACCCAGAGCGTGCCGATGACGGCGCCGTCCGTGGCTCGGGGCCGGGTGGGGGCGTTCTCGAGGTCCGTGCGCAGGGCAGAGACGAGGTTGGTGGGCAGGGGGTTCGCCAGCGTGAAGTCGCGGAGGGCCGCCGCCGCGGTGCGGTTGGCCTGCCAGGACGTGCCGTAGTAGTCCCACGCCCAGGTGGCGGCAAGGGCCAGGCCCGCCAGCAGGACGACGGAGGCGACGATGCGGACCGGGTCGCGGCGACGGGGTCTAGGCATGGTGCCTCCCTCGCATCGCCGGGACCTGCTCGGCCGCCGAGGCCGCCAGGCCCCGCGACCTCCTCCGGTCCAGGAGCACGCCGACGGCCGCCGCCACCGCGACCCCGCCGGCCCACTCCACCGCCCACCAGGGGAAGCCCGGGTCGACGCGGCGTCCGGCGATCACCTGGTCCTCCTGCTCCTGCTCGACGGGCATCACACGGTGTCCCCGCACCAGCAGCCGGTGGGAGTTCACGCCGGTGGGCGTGCACGTCAGCAGCGTGACGTAGTCCTGGGTGGGGTCGGGCTGGAGCTGGGAGTCGTCGTCGGGGTGGATCCGCGCGATGTGGTCCACCGCGTAGACCAGGCGCCGGCCGACGACGTCGAGCGAGAAGAAGTCGCCCGGCTTCAGGTTCTCGAGATGGGTGAACAGTTCGGCTGTCACGAGCCCCGAGTGCGCGGAGAGCACGGCGTGCGTGCCGACGCCTCCCACCGGCAGGGCGGTGCCGAACAGGTGCCCGACGCCGCGCAGCAGCACGTCGTCCGACGTGCCGTGATAGATGGGAAGCGTCAGGCGCAGCGACGGGACGGTGAGCTCGGCCATCACGTCGCCCGGCTGGGGGGACAGCTGCGAGCGGTACTCGCCGTAGGTGGCGTCGCTCGCGCCGGTGGTCCCCGCCGCGAGCCGGGCGTTGTACGCCTCGGCCTCCGCGAGCATCTGGTCCTTAGCCGGGCCGGGAAGCGCGGCCACGGCGTGCGCGTAACCCGTCAGCTCGGAGCTCTGCACGCGCTCGGCGAACCAGTTGGACGCCCCCGGGTACAGGAGGAGCCCGAGCCCCACGGCGACGAGCACCATGAGGGCGATCGTTCTACGGGACACGGGCACCTCCCTGCGCGGCGGAGGAAGGGTGCGGTCCGCCGGGCGACGGACCGCACCCCGCCCCTCGGGCCGTCAGCGCTGCGGCTGACGACGGGAACGGAACACCAGCACGCCCGCGGAGGCGAGCACCAGCAGGCCGCCGAGCGTGAGGAGTGCCGTGCCGGAACCACCCGTGAGCGGGAGGGTGAAGCCGGCGTTCTTCTCGACGTTGACGATGACGGCGGTCCAGCCGGTCTCGGATGCCGGGCCGGGGGCGACCGTGAAGGGCACTGCCTGGGCCAGGAGCTCGTAGCCTTCCGGCGCCGTGACCTCGACGAGGTAGTACGTCACGGCGGAGCCGTCCTGGTTCTTGGCCCGCAGGCCGTCGACGGTGAAGCTGCCGTCCTGGCCGGACGTCCACCGAGACTTCCCGTCGACCGTCACCTTGTTGGCGTGCGCGGCGTCGGTGTAGATCTCGAAGACTGCGCCCTCGAGGTGGTCAGCCTCGTTGAGGGCAGTGTCGAGGTTGTCCTTGTCGGCCGTCTTGAGGAACCTTGCGCCGCCCCACACGGTCTTGACCGTGTTCGAGGTAACTGTGCCGCCGTTGGTGAGGAGCGTCCCCGTGTTGGTGATCGTGCCGTCGCCGACGTCCGTGACCTTGGTGGCGAGGGTGAGGCGCACGTGGAGGTGGCCGACCTCGGAGGCGGCAGTGTCGTCGGCATCCGCGTCGGCCGGCACCGTGTTGCCCTTCCCGACCCACGCGTCAAGATCTGCCTTGGCCGCCTCGAGCTTGTCGAGACCCGGCTGGAGGAACTCCACCGTGACCGTGCCGCCCGCTCCCGTCGGTGAGGTGAGGGCGTAGTCGACGCCTGCCACGAGCCGGTAGGGGTCGTAGCCGGCGTCGCCCGGCTGCGCCGTGGCGGGGTAGGTCGCGTCGTACCCAGAGCCGGTCGTCCCCTCGAGGATCTCGACAAGGTGCCAGCCGTTGGCCCCGATGAACACGCTCGCGCCCGTGTACGTGAGGCGCGTGTCCAGGGTGTCCGTGACCTGGTAGGACGTGACCTGCTCGTCCGGCACGTCGGCGCGAAGCCACCAGCCCACCGTGTCGCCGAGCCCGGACGCGGTCGAGTCGTCGACGGCCTTGCGGACGCCGAGCTTCTCGTTCTTCGGGTACACGTGGACCGTGTAGAGCCACGACGAGGCCTCGTCCGGGTCCGTGAGCGGCAGCGTCACGAGGAACGGCTGCGACGGGACGACGCCGTCGGGCTGCGCGGTCTCCGTCACGAGATAGAGCCCGAGCGGCAGGCCCGCGAAGGTGACGATGCCCGGGCCGTCGTCCTCTGCCTCCCCGGTGACACCCGTCTCGGTGGTGGTCTTGGCGGCGAGGAGCGCCTGGCCGACGATCATGCTGCTGGCCGCGAGCCATCCGGCGTTCGTGCTCAGGTCGACGCCGTCGATCCTCTCGACCTTGAACGTCACCCCATCGATCGGTTCGGATGTGGGCGTCTTGAGCAGCCCGTCGGCGGGGGTGCCCGCGTTGGCGGACGTCTCGTGCTTGTGGACGATCAGCGTCGCGGTCTGGGCAGGGTCGACGGTCGCGGGGTTGACGTCGGCGGATGCGGGTGCGGCGAGGGCGCCGGCGCCGAGGAGCAAGGCTCCGACGGCGACGCCGGCCCACCCGACCCGGCTAGTTCGTGTGGTGGTGAACATCGTGATCTCTCCTTCGGGAGTGTCGTCAGGCGTGCGTCGGTGCGTAGCGGTCCGGCGGATCAGGTGCACCCCCTTCCCGAGGGCGGCGACCAGACGCTCCAGGTGTGGTGTCGGCCGCGGCGGCGAGGCGCTGCGAGCGAGGCCGCGAGCGCGAGGGCGAGCAGCGGGAGGGCGATCCGGTTGAAGGTGCGCCATGCGTCCTCGTCCGATCCGGCGAAGGGCAGCGGGAGGCGCGGCAGGTCGGTGACCTCGACGGTCCCGTCGGGCAGCACGCGCACCTGGGGCATCGCCGTGGTGGTGACGGTCCCGTTCGTCACCGTGAACCGGACCGGCTCGGCGAGCAGGGCGTAGCCGTCGGGGGCCTTGGTCTCGAGCAGCCAGTAGGTGCCGGGGGCCAGCGAGCGGATGGCGAACCGTCCGACGGGCGCTCCATTGCCGGCGACCGGGACGACCGCGTCCGGGATCTGCGCGCCCGGCCGGCCGCCGTCGTCGGCGAGCAGGGCGAACTCGGCGCCGTCGAGCGGCGGGGGAGTGCCGCCCTCGGCGGGGCCGACCTTCTGGATCAGTACGTCGGGGTAGCCGGCGTGGTTCGTGACCGTCACGACGACGGGGGTGCCCGCGGCCGAGGCGACGAAGGAGCCGCACGGGTCGGCGCTCCCGCAGGTGATCGTCGGGGAGCCCCAGATGACGCCCGGGACGGTCGGGAAGGTGGTCTCGGTGACCTTGACCGTGGCGCCGTCGGGCACCGAGATCCCGGTGACGGGAGCGCCGACCTTGACCTTCAGGGGCGTGGCCGCGACGCCGTCGACCGTGTAGCCGACGGTGAACTCGGTGCCGGCGGGGACGACGCCGGCGGCGGGACCGTCGAGCACCTTGGAGACGCCGAAGGTCGCCTTGGGTGCGGTGGTCGTGTTCGTGACGCG
>Ga0082212_10001445_pt1 | contig 35015 bp, 26 predicted proteins | sample TergutNt197P3_FD_71548 | JGI IMG/M metagenome (GOLD analysis project Ga0082212, IMG submission 71548) | Neocapritermes taracua P3 segment gut microbial communities from Petit-Saut dam, French Guiana - Nt197 P3 | ecosystem: Host-associated > Arthropoda: Insects > Digestive system > Gut ... | reverse complement strand
ATCCAAAGGATTTTACGACATCAAGCTGAATACCTCCCTCGCCTGTCGCCTAAGTCAGAGCGAAGGCGAACAGATCAGTAAGGGCGAAAGACTTCCCTTCCTGTCGAACCGCATATCATTGGAGCCAAAACTTATCTGGAATTATTTGCGCAACTTTGAAGCCAATTACTTAGCAACCATCAACCTCACGGGTTCAACCATCGGCGAACGCAGCCTGAATCCGCTCTGGAGCGTATTTCAAAAACTGCAACTATCCTATATGCTACCGTCTGTCGAGATAAACCTGACAACCGACCACTATTACAACGAAGTACAAAATTCCGAATCCGTTAATAATATTTTTTTAGACCTTTCATGCCGTTACAGGCACAATAAATGGCGTTTCTCCGCAGAACTGAACAACCTGCTAAACAAGCGCCAGTACGGTTACACCGAATATTCCGGCATCCGCAGTTACAGTTCATGGATTCAAATCCGCGGCAGAGAATTTCTGGTCGGCGCTCAATACAGGTTTTAGCTTTCTTACGCGCTACACTCTAATTATTTGTACAGGATCAGCGAGTAACAGCGAAAAAATACGTTAGTTATGTTTTTCTTCTGAAACTGTCAATGGTTTATCGCAAGCCGGTACGCTGTTCACACCGTCGAAAATATGAAGGAAATAAATATACAACATACTGTAAATAAAACAATTCTTTTCATAATGAGATTCTTTTAAAAAGTAAATAATAGTCTTTTTTGTAAAGAAATAATTTAAATTCAAGGGCTGAAGACTTGAAAGAAACTGCGTGTAAAATATCAAAGCGAAACCAATAACCACCAGCGTAAAGCTCGCCATCTTTTTCATATCTTTCAAGTTCTAATACGGTAGGCCATAGAATTTTAGGATTGTAATTCAAATGCTTCAAATCCAATCTTATGTCATGAATTATAGAATGAGCTGAAGCTATAAAATCAGATTCAAATGTAAGGGTATAGCAATCCTCACAATCAATAGGTCTAAACACCTGTAATTCACCAGATTTAGAAACCCTTCCTACTAACTTCCATTTAGTTCCTTTTAAGTCAGTCTCCTTTTCGCAGGAAAAGCAGACGGTAAGAAACAATACTAAAACAATTTTGCCTGCTTTCATTTCGTTTTGCTTATAAAATTTGGTAATAAATAAATAAAATGACAAAGTATCGTCATGGTGCGAGGAACGAAGCAATCCAGTCATTAACTTGCTCATTGGATTGTTTCGTTCCTCGCAATGACGGTATAATATAACTATATATTTTGTGACACCACCCGCGTAGGAATGAAAAAATCCTGATTTTCCGGATCAGCCAGTAACAGCGAAAAAATACGTTAGTTATGTTTTCCTTCTGAAACTGTCAATGGTTTATCGCAATTTGTTTGATAGCCGGTACGCTGTTCACACCATCGAAAACATGAAGGAAATAAATCCCGTTAGGCAAATTCGATATATTCAATTGAACGGTGTTATTTTGTGTAGTCGTACTCAGAACCATGCTTCCCAGCATACTATACAGGCGGATGTTGTAAGCCGGGTTGCCGTTAAGGCCTCTTGCGCTATTGTTAATTTCAATATAAAGAACGTCATTGGCAGGATTGGGATAGGCTATGAAAAATTCTTCTTCATCCTCCTTTTCCTCTTCCTGATTTTTCTTTGAGCCGGCGTATACATAGATATATCCGCTATCATAATGACCGCAGGCATCGTAAGCTCTTGCTGTTACCGTGTATGTCGCTTCTTCATAAAAGTTGACATATAACATATTACCGCTGCTCCAGTAGGAATACCACGTCGATGATGGCACGCCGGTAATATCCCATAAATAGCTGGTAGGGGTAGCGCCGGAAAAGTATGCCGAGTACATATACGTACTTGAACCGGGCGCTACATTTTCGGGCCCATAGATAGATTCAAATCGTGTTGATAACGCTACGTTAAACCTTACAAATTCTTCTGCTCCATAATTGATACTCACCCAGCCTCCGCCCTTACCGGTAGCTGTAAATTTACCGGGGTTGCCCGGTACCGGCGTCAGGTTGGCGCTGCAACCCCAGGTATGTCCCGGTGGCGGATTGGTAACAGTGAATGTCCCTGTCGAGCCAAAACATATAAGGGAAGGGCCATTGATGACGGGTTTTAATATTCCATCAAGCGTTTGAGGAGGGCTGCTTAATCCCGGAGCAAGCCAGAAATCAAGACGTCTTTCTTTATCCGAATGAGGTGTACTGCCGGTACTGCCTGTCCAGGATACGTTGAACTTGCCGTAATAATCTGTCAAAGGGGCACAACCGGTGTCTCCACCATGCAATTGTCCAATAACCCGATAAAAATTATTAATAAAAGGAGAACCGGACGAGCCGCCTTCTATTGCTCCATTTGTAATGGATACTTTCCAGTGACTATTCGCCGGCGAACTCGGTCCGAATTTCCAAGACAATGAACTTGAATGATTTTGTATACTACCGGAAAAACTGATTTTTTTCACATCTCCTGAAGGATGATGAATACCTGCTCCGCTTATAACAGTGCCGCCGGAACGATCCCATCCTAAATAATACGGCCAAACAGCCGGTAAAAACCGTGGATCCTGAAGTGGATTTATTCTTAGTAAGGCGAAATCAGAAATGGAATTATTTGCAACAACAATTGCACCCGAAGAGGTTCGCCCTGTTGTCGATGGCGCCGGGCCATTCGCACATCCGGGATGTTCGTAGTCCCAATAAAATATCCATCCGCTTGCATTTGAGGTTTCGCCCGGAAGCGGCAGTGCATCATATATACGCGTATTTGTGCTACTTTCAATAAAACAATGGTCTGCTGTTAACACATAAGGCGTATAATCATTGTTGGTATTATTAATCAGAGCGCAGGAAGCCGTATATGATAGGTTACCGTTTGGGTATATTGCTAATGCCACTGCATGTTTTTCCACTTTCCATGAATTACCTTCCTGACAGTTAATATTTATGTTACAGGGTTTCGCATCGCCGAAACTCCTGACACCTTCAATAAATGGATTATTAATATATTGATATCCATAATCAATACGGGAGATATGAATAATGGGAGATTCTTTGACCGATGCCGGTTGATAATATTCAAAAACGACAGTCTCGCCGTAAATAAGAGCTGTAGCGAATTGTACAGGTTTTCCCCTACTTCCTTCAATAAATTCGGATGTAATTGCGCCAATGGATTGTTTAGTATCTTCACTGTACACAAAAAATTTTGCACCCTCAGGTAACCAGAATTGGTCATAATGAACATTGGTGGATAACGCGCCGGGCATTTTTACCTTCAAATGCCATATTTTTCCGCCATTGTCCAAAAGTTGCCATACGCCTGAATTTTCAAGCGAATAATTAACCGTAATACCGACAGCGTAAGGTACAGGGCCGAATGATTGGTCATTTTCCAAGTTTTCTTTCCTGATTTCCTCAATGTCGGGAGCAGGTAATACGATTATTTCTTGAAGTATTGCCTTGATACCGGTTGATAAACCGTAAGGCTGTTCTTCTGTTGTACGCTGCGCAGACAGGTTTAATGCAATTATACAACATGCTGTAAATAAAATAATTCTATTCATAATGGTATTTGTTTAAAAAGTAAATAATTTGATTTATTTTTATAAAGTTTTAATTCATTATTTCTCAGTTTGTAAGATTTAATGAAAGGTATTGTACGACGTAATATGTCTACTCCGTCATAATAATCACCCTCATACAGTTCTGTGTGAAGCATTTTATCATCTATTCCCCCAGGTTTCGGATGCAATAAATCCAGCTTGAATGTTTGGGTAATACTTAACATAGTAGCTGTATAGTCGGTATCAAATGTTAGTATGTTGCACTCGGTACATTCTTTCGGTTCAACTTCTTCCTTATACACAGAATAAACATAAGATACCCATTTCCATTTAGTTCCTTTTAAGTCAGTCTCCTTTTCGCAGGAAAAGCAGACGGTAAGAAACAATACTAAAACAATTTTGCTTGCTTTCATTTCGTTTTGCTTAAATAATTTTATCCATTTCGTGTTCTGTAAAAAAATACTAAAAGTAAAACATCCAATTCCATGCCGGATAGAAAATAACTACAAATTTTTTAGCGCCGTTTACCTCCTTTCTGTTCAGCAAATAATCATTTCTCCGACCTTACAAAGATAGAATTATTTTATTTATTTTGCAACAAAAATTTTTATTGATTTTTTTCAAAAAAAGTGTAAAAGATAAAAATCTACAAAAACGCTCTTTTATCGGGAATAAAGAATGAAAAAGTTGCCGGCAGATAACTACGGAACCACTGTTTCTTTTTCTTCAATACAATAACTTGAAAAATAGCCGACTGCGCCGTTCGACAGATTGGTGTGGATATTTGACGGCGGCCCGCCGAAAATCGGGTTCTCGCCGTACTTTTCACGCATACAATGGCTGATAAATTGATAATACCCTTTTTCAATATTTAAGATATGTAAACGTATACGGTCGCCGGGTACTACCATAAATACATTCTCATTATCCTCATTCCATGCTATCACATCCGGGTCGGTTCCATCTTCAAAAAACGTTACATTGGCGCCGTTTATATAATCGCCGTTATACATCAAATCATTTGAAATGAGGGAATTGCTAATCTTTTCATTGGAAATGCTGTCATTTATAAAAAAATTGAATAAATAATAATTTTCCGTTTCTGCCGGTTCCTGCATGTAGAAAATAAGTGAATAATGTTTGATTCCCATGATATTGATAACATTAAAGTCAATTGAATCAACAGGTACAACCGGTAATGTTGTTGTTTCGGCTTCATAGCAATCTGTTTTTCCGTCATTCCCGGAATCAATTTCGACCGAAAGACGATAGGTTATTCCCGGTGCGGCCGAAAACCGCCTTTGGCTAATGTAATACCCGTTATTCTCATATACAAACGGATATTCGCGACCATTCGACGACGTCACTTTCACCTTGGCGTCATTAATTACCGGATTGTAGGCATCATAAAAATAGGGAGAAGAACTTGTTACCCTGATATATTGATTTTTATATTCATCCGTCAGGCATCCGTAGATAACAATCACAGGTTCGCTGTCGCTAGTATGGATGTCAATAGGCGCCGTACAGGAGAAAAACAGTACAAGCGTCAATGACAGCCTCCACCAGCCCCTCCAATAGGAGGGAGATTGGGCCGTCATTTTGCATCTGTTCACAATCCGGAAAACATATGGAGGAAAGAGATTGGTTATTTTCATATATTAGAATTTAAAATTATACGAAATGGAAGGCACAATACCGAACAAATACAACATTTCTGCATACGGCAGGCCGGTTTCTTCGTTTTGACGATAGGTGATCATCCACGAATTTTTCTTTCCGTAAGCGTTATAAAGCGAAACATTCCACTCGCCATGCCACCGTTTCTTGACGTCCTGCCGAGGTAAATAAGTAAATGACAAATCAAGACGGTGGTAATCAGGCCGTCGATATTCATTCCGACCGGAATAAACCGGAAAGTATTCGCCATTGATTTCAAAACGGCCCGAAGGATAGGTTGTCGGATTACCGGTTGCATATACCCACACAGCCGAAATCGAGATGGATTTAGATAAATCGTAGTTTGCTACAATGTTCAGACTGTGGGTTTTATCGTAAGGTGAAAGATAGGTTACGCCTTTATTTATTTCCGGTATGGTACGATCGGAACGCGAAAGGGTATAGTTCACAAAACCGGTCAGGTCGCCCCTGTTTTTTCGTACCATAAACTCCGCACCGTATGCCTTTCCGTTCCCTGCGCGAACTTCACTTTCGAGATGCTTATTCAACATCAGTTCGGCATGTTCAGCAAAGTCTATGACGTTTTCTTGCTTCTTGTAGTACAGTTCAACAGAAGCCTCAATTACGTTATCATATAAATTGCGAAAATAACCGACTGAAAACATATCAACCGTCTGAGGTTTAATATTGGGGCTTACGGGAAACCAAATATCAAGTGGAGAACCGGACGCAGAATTGTTGGCTAACTGCATAAACTGCACATTATGAACATAATTCCCCTTAACGGACGAAGTCTCGCCTGTTTTCAGCACAAAACCTATTCGCGGCTCCCAGGCAGTATAGTTATTATAGATTTTCCCTGATTTATAGTTAGTTGAATCCACCATCCGGTATTCGTCATTATACTTGAAAACAGTAGCCTTTCCCATATTCTGAAAAAAAGAAAAACGGGTTCCGTATTTAACACTGAAAATGTCCGAAAACTTCTGCTCGTTTGAAATATAAACGCCATGCTCCAAAGCATTTGTGCCGTCCACTTTATAGTCCATCGAACCCAAAAAGGAGGCATGACCCGGCTGAAACTGATGAAAAGTACTCGTAAGCCCGTAAGTCATGTTCCATAAATCATTGATTATGTGATTCATATCTAATCGCAACATGTGATCCGAAATACTTGAAGTCCATGTTGCTTCCATATTGTCTATTTTTGATTCCAGTCCGTAATCATACCTGCTTAAATTATAACTTATTTTCGATGAGATATTGTCGGAATAAATATGCCGCCAGGTTAATGATGCCGCCCCGTTTCCATAAAAAAACTTACCCATGTCAGCGCTGAAATTATCTTTGCCATAATATCCGTTGAAGTTAAGTACATTCGTTTGAGAAAAACGATGCGTTAATTTGCCGTTTAAATCATAGAAATAGACAGCCGATCGGCGTAATGATTGATTTTTAGATAATTTCAGGAACAAGTCCGCATAACTGCGCCGTCCCCCAGCAAGCCATGAAGTCCTGTCGCTAAGCGGCCCTTCCAACGTCAACCGACTGGATATCAGTCCTATTCCACCTGTTCCTTTCAGTTTATCCGGATGGCTGTCTTTTGTCCTGACGTCTAACAGTGAAGACAGCCTGCCTCCATATTTCAAAGGTATGTCGCCCTTATACAAGTCAAGTCCGCTTAATACATCATTATTAAAAACCGAAAAGAAACCGAGCAAGTGCGAAGCATTGTAAACATTCGTATTATCAATCAGAATATAATTCTGGTCAGGTGAACCGCCGCGCACGCTAAAACCCGAACCGCCTTCCGATACTGCCTGTACGCCCGGTAAAAGCTGTATAGCCTTCAACAAATCCACTTCCCCCATTAATGCAGGCATTTGCCTGATTTCAACGGCCGACAGTCGTTCCATGCCCATTGTCACTGTCTTTATCCGATCATCCGTCGCTGTAGCTAACACAATAACTTCATCCAGATTTAAATTATTATCCAGTGCAAAATTCCTGATCTGATTTTGTTGCAAGTCGACTTTCCATGTTTCTTCTTTATAACCTACATAAGTAACCGAAATGGTATAAACACCTTTATTATCAAACAAAAGCGTGTAATTCCCGTCTGCATCCGAAAATACGCCAAAAGCAGTATCATTTACTCTAATTAAAGCAGACGCCAACGGCTCTCCCGTCGAACGGTCCGTCACTTTCCCCGTTAATTCAATTTTTTGCGCGATACCTGCATAAAAAGACAAAAAACACAGAAGCAAAAAAAAACTTCTTCTGAAACTCATACTTTTTATTATCAGAGCGGCAAACGAGGCTCGAACTCGCGACCCTCAGCTTGGGAAGCTGATGCTCTACCGACTGAGCTACTGCCGCATAATAATTTACGGGTGCAAAGGTATAGTAAAAAAAATACATTATCAAATAAAATTTTGACGAATGGAAATATTCATTTATTTTTGTGCTGAAAATCTTGCAGATTATTCATCAAAAAAAAATACAAATATGAAAAAGTTAGTTTTGTTAACACTATGTGTAACGGGTTTGTTAAGTTGTACCCAGAAACGTCCTTCAGTTATTGAACGGCCTGTGTTCGATGTTCGGAATACTTCGATGATCGAAATAGATAAAATTGAAATGTCCGATTCTGCCACAATTTTCCATATCGACGCTTTCAGCATGCCAGGCAGCTGGGTTGCGATTGATGTGAATACTTTTATCAGAGAAAGCGGAAGCGACGAGAAATTAGTGGTTACGAAGACGGAAGGGATTGAAATAAGCGAGAGAATGACTATTCCGGAATCGGGAACTGTTTCGTTTCAGCTATTTTTTCCTCCGCTAAAATCGGGAGTCAAAAAAATCGACTTTTTGGAAGATATTGAGCAGGGAGGATGGAAAATAATGGGAATACACTTATTACCAAATGCAAAAGTCAGGATAGAACCTGTTCCAAATGATGTGATCAATACAAAGACTGCGTCCTTGCCTCTTCCTGTGTACAATTTAGAATCGGCTCAAGTGAGTGGTCGAATATTTGGATATGTGAAGGGCATCGGGTCAGGCAATATAACTGTCTTTATACCCAATGCGATAACCGGCGAAACCAACCAGGTAGAAATTCCTGTTTCGGACGACGGATCGTTCAGTGGTGAAATTGTACCCGGCATGGCTGGAATCTTCAATTCTTCCGTTGGAAACTTGTTTATTGTTCCGGGTCAGGAGATAAAAATTTATTCCGACCTAAAAAAACGCAATCGTTTTGAATCGCGCTATCGTATGGACAAGGAACCTGGCGATTCCATCAACACCTATATTTCAGGATATTTTACAGCCGACGAACTGAATATTATCAGTCAGGCGACACGCGGAATGATAGATTATCAAAAACTGATGAATGAAACGGTCAATATGAAACCGGAAGAATTTAAACGCCATATTCTTAGCCTCATGAACAGTCAGATAGATGATCTGAAACAAAGAAACTATTCACCGTCCACTCAAACGATGGCAGAGAACAGCATCAAATTGTCAGCGTTTTCTTTTTTAATGCAATACGAATCCTTTATTAGCGCGGCTTATATGCAGGTGAACAATATAAAATCGGAAGATAGAAGTAAAATCACATTTAAACCCGAGAAACCCGGCGACGATTATTATTCGTTTCTTAAAGGACAAATAGCCGATAATATGGCATTTCTTTCCGGCTTCCGTTCGTTAGCTACGTCGCTTAGTAATGTGTTCAGTCTTCCAGACGGAAATGATCAACCTGCAAAAGAACGTTTCGCCTATTTCAAAGAAAAAGCCGCACTTGTTTTAGGCGCCGACAAGGGTATCCTGTTTGATCTGGTACAATTAAAAATCTACGGGTCGCAACTCAACGATCTGAAATCATATACCGATGCAGAAAAACAGGAATTACGCGAAGTTTTTAAACATAATCCTGTTTACGCCCAAGCGTTGATTACCGAAAGCGATAAGTTGGAAACCCTTTTAGCTGCCAACAAGGAAAATAAGGAAAGTATTTTAAACGATCTACCTCAGGTCTCTCAGGAAAAATTGCTCGACGCCATCGTCGCCAATTATCGCGGTAAAGTTGTGTTGGTTGATTTTTGGGCAACCTGGTGTGGCCCGTGTATGGTTGCAATGAAATCAATATTACCAATGAAAGAAGAAATGAAAGGAAAGGACCTGGTTTTCCTTTACCTTACCGGCGAGACGTCGCCCTTGGGCGACTTTACCAAAACATATCCCACCATAACCGGCGAACATTACCGTATGAGCGCTGCACAATGGAAATATATGTGCGATACCTATAACATACCGGGTATCCCTACCTACATGGTTTACGACCGGCAAGCAAAATTGATTGACAGATTTCTCGGATTCCCGGGTGTTGATAAAATAAGAGAGGCTATCGAAAAAGGGCTATAAAATAATTTAGGAATTATAAACTATAAATTATGAGTGTTCAGTTAGATGGAAAAATTATCGATAGTCAAGGTAGGAGGAAAAATTGTTGAAGAGGAAGATTCGCTTCAACAGTTGATGGTGGATTTTCTGAAAATTGAAGGCGCTAAAATACTTGTGCATGGAGGAGGGAGGCTTGCGACTAAGACAGCCGAACAACTCGGCATCGAAAGCAGGATGATAGATGGACGGCGTATCACAGACTGTGATACTTTGCGCGTCGTTACAATGGTCTATGCAGGTCTTGTCAATAAAAAAATAGTTGCTGGATTACAGGCTTTAGGGGGAAACGCAATCGGTCTTACCGGAGCAGACATGAATATCATGCGCTCCGATAAACGACCCGTTACAACGATTGATTATGGGTTTGCAGGCGATGTTAAAGAAGTAAATATTAATGCTTTAACACTTTTACTTCAAAATAGGTACATTCCTGTCCTATCGCCATTAACGCATGATAAAAAGGGTAACCTGTTGAATACGAATGCCGACACGATTGCCGCCGAGACAGCCAAAGCGCTGGCAACAATATTCGATGTCACCTTAATTTATTGCTTTGAAAAAAGCGGTGTATTGATGGATGAAAAAGATGATAACAGCATAATTCCACTGATAAACCGTGAAATCTATGCGAAATATAAAAATTCAGGCATTATTCAGGGGGGAATGATACCCAAACTGGATAATTCGTTTCAAGCTGTTGAAGCAGGCGTTAAGCAGGTGATTATCACTAAAGCATCGGAAATAACCAACAATAGAGGAACCGTAATTATGAAATACACCCTATAGTTCATAATTCATAATTCATAATTAACTAAATCAGCGCGTACTCCACCACTTCCGCAATATCGGAAACATAGTGGAATGACAGCCCTTTCAGGTATTCTTCCTTTATTTCGCTGACGTCTTTATTATTATCTCTCGACAGTACAATATACTTAATGCCGGCACGTTTTGCAGCGAGTATTTTCTCTTTGATACCGCCTACCGGCAATACTTTTCCACGCAATGTAATCTCGCCAGTCATGGCCAGATTCATGCGGACTTTTCGTTTGGTAAAAGCCGATATAAGCGACGTCACCATGGTTATGCCCGCACTCGGACCATCTTTCGGTATGGCGCCTTCGGGCACATGAATATGTACGCTCAACTCTTCAAACACAGATTCGGTAATATTAAAAATAGTTGCGTGAGCGTGCACATATTCCAAAGCGATTACAGCCGATTCTTTCATAACATCGCCCAGATTACCGGTGACAGTCAGTTTGGGCGTTTTGTTTTTACTCAAACTTGTCTCAACAAAAAGAATCTCACCGCCAGCAGCTGTCCACGCTAACCCCGTGACAACGCCATAATAATCGTTTCCCTGGTATTTATCCAGCGTAAACTCTGCGACGCCAAGATATTCGCGTATGTGCTCGGGCATAATCACGGAAGGCGTTTCTTCTTCTGTTGCAATCCGGCGCGCAAGTTTACGCATCACCTTGGCAATCTTTTTTTCCAGTTCGCGTACGCCGCTTTCACGCGTATACGAATCAATAATAAGTCGAATCGCCTGCCTGTCTAATTTAAATTTTTTATCCGGTATTCCATGCGCCTTCATCTGCTTGGGAATAAGATGCTTAATGGCTATATACGTTTTTTCTTCGGCAATATAACCGCTGACTTCAATCAGTTCCATTCGATCCAGTAACGGTTGCGAGATGGTATTCAGATTGTTTCCGGTAGCGATAAACATGACTCTGCTTAAGTCGAAATCAATGTCCAAATAGTTATCATGAAAACGTTCATTCTGTTCCGGATCAAGTACTTCGAGCAACGCCGATGCCGGATCGCCTTTAAAATCATTGCCGACCTTGTCAATCTCATCCAACACAAATACCGGATTGGACTTACCTGCTTTCATGATACTTTCGATGATGCGACCACCCATTGCTCCGATATAGGTTCGCCGATGACCGCGTATTTCGGCCTCATCATGAAGGCCGCCCAGCGAAATTCGCACATATTTTCGATTCAACGCTTCAGCAATCGATTTACACAGGGATGTTTTACCAACGCCCGGAGGGCCATACAGGCAGATAATCGGAGAACGCAAATCATTTTTGAGCTTGAGTACCGCTAAATGTTCAATAATGCGTTCCTTCACCTTTTCCATACCGTAATGGTCGCGGTTCAAGATACGTTCAGCACGTTTCAGGTTGAAATTATCCTTACTGTACTCGCTCCACGGAAGATTTACAATTGTCTGTACATACTGAAACTGAACGGAATAATCAGGTGATTGCGGGTTCAGGCGTTCTAATTTAACAATCTCTTTTTCAAATACTTCACCAACCTCTTTTATCCATTTTTTCTTTTTGGCTTTACTGCGTAACTCGCCTATATCAATATCAGTAATATTATCGCTCCCCAGCTCTTTTTGAATGGCTTTGATCTGCTGTTGCAGAAAATATTCCTTTTGCTGCTTATTAATATCTTCATGCGTTTTTAAGTGAATGGATGCCTTCAATTCGAGTAATTGATATTCGCTATTTAGTATAAAAAGCAAGCGATATGCACGGTCTTTCAAATCATTGATATTCAATAGTTCCTGTTTTTGCGCCGGATCAGTTATCACATTACAGGCGGAAAAGTTAATTAAATACAGGATATTCTGATTATTGCGTATCGAAAAAATTAAGTCGCGCGGAGGGTCCATCGTTGCTATTAACATCTTGATTGTCAAATCTTTAATAGTAGAAGCAAGCGCTTCAAACTCTCGGTCGGATTTTTTGGGGCGCGTCTCTTCCAATTGAGTAATTCTTCCGTAGTGAAAAGGTTCTGTTTCGGTAAATGATTGAAGCATAAAACGTTTCTTTCCCTGAAGGATGACAGTGGTCGAACCGTCCGGCAATTCAAGGATGCGCATAATTTCAGCTATTACACCAATTTGGTATAAATCGTCAAACTCAGGCTCATCAACAGTTGAATCCTTCTGACAGCAAACGCCGATCATCATTTTTTTTTGTGCGGCATGTCGTATCAGGCGCATCGATTTATTACGGCCTGCGATAACCGGCATTGCCACGCCTGCAAACAGTACCATATTCCGCAAGGGAAGAATAGGCAGAATATCTCCCAATCTATCTAATCCATCAGTAAAGTCCTCATCTTTATCACATTCCATCAATATCGGGACTGAAATGATTGATTCTTCCAAATCTTCAAAAAGACTTTCTTGATATATTGTTAATTGTTTTTTATCGTCCATCAGCAATTATTTTATTTCAATTCGGGCGCAAAGGTAACTATTCTCACTTGAATTTCGCTAAATTTTCAGAAAGTTTCTTTGAACGCAGCTGACAGGGAATTCACAGATTGCTTAACAGACGGCGTTGCCTTGTAAAATATTCAATTCTGTTTCGTTCGTCAACTTCTGAAATTTGGTTAGAACTTCTTTTCTTCAATTGCATCCAGATCATGAAATTTTCGACCATTTCCTTATTGTAGGTAAAAATCTCATATTTTTCGAACACATGAATGAAGCATACATTCCTTCTCGGTGCATATACATAGCTATAGTTGGTATCAATATTGAGTTGAGAAATGTAAATATTTACTTTTTTGCCTGTCTCGGGATAATAGCCATAGTTAGCAACTTCCTGTAAATAATCTAACAATGCGCTCAAATCTTTTTTAATTAGCGCTTTTTCTTCGTCATTAATGATGCGGATGGAATAAAAGTACTGAATATCGCATACCAGAAAATCAAACAGCATCCGGTCAAATATGAAATTTGTGTTTTTAAAATTCTTTATTGCCTGATAATAATCAGCAGTAAGTCGGCTTGATTCTTTTGAAATAACAGCCTGTGAAAACTGAACTGAATCTTTTTCATGGCCGTATTGATATACTCTTTTGAACATATAGAACTTATTCAGACGTTCATAACCTGCAAGCAACTGACGGGGTAACTTGTTGCAAATTGTCATCAGTTCCGATTCGTCATCATCAGTGTAATCTTTGTATGATTGAATAATTTGCTGCAAGAAATTAATTTCATCTTTTGAAGGATCAAGATAATTGATCTGTCGCATTAGAAATGGAATTTGACCAGCAGAAACGCCAATAATTTCATCAATTGAGATTTTCCATTCGGAAGCAATCTTTACAATTTCCTGAAAAGAAAATGCTACCTCCTTACGCAGCCTTCTGTACACAGCTTCACGCTCAATAAATAAGACATCCATCAATTCCTGTGTTAATTGATTTTTTTTAGGATACTTTTTGCAAATTGCATCAAGAAAAATATCATACCAATTGTTTTCCATAATTAATAATGTTTAATATTCGTTTTTGAGCGGTAAAGATACAACATGTTTTCAATTTATGTGTATTAACCTCAAAAAAACGTAAAAAATCCATATTATTACATGATCAGAGCAAAATTAAACACCTAAATTATCGTAATCATTCATAATAACCCGAAATCAGTAGCTTTTCAAATTTCGAGATGCATAAGAATAACATTTCCTTACTATATACGATAAAACCGAAAAAGATTTCATCACATTGCATCATTGGCGTTTTTTTTTATACTTTTGCGGGGAGTTTGAAATTTAAATGTCTAAGGATGATGACTAAGAATCGGATACTTGCAGTATCGAGAAAAGTTATGCTTTCATTGTTTGCCGTATTCATCACGCTGTGGATATATGGATTCCAGCGTTATTTTGTATTGAATTACCATGAACAGGCGCAACTTTTCCGTTTTTCCAGTTTTTATTTCTATTCCTATATTAATAGACCTGGAGGACTGTCAGAATATATCGGTTCATTTCTCACGCAATTTTATTTCTTTCATCTGGCGGGTTCAATGATTATTGCAGGTATAACTGTGGTTGTATTCAAGCTTTTTTACGGGATATGCAAAAAATACGACGATATCGAATTGTTTTTGATCATCCCGTTCATCCCTGCCATACTGTTATTTATGTCTTTCATGAACATCAATTTTAATATATCGTATGCTGTTGGATTATTGTTTGCTTTGGGTGGATTCATATTCTATTGCTCTTTTCGTCCTTCGATAAGAAATATGATATATATTCCGCTTTATACAGTCGTGTATTTTGTAGCAGCTGGTAACGCATTTTTGCTACTGGCGTTGATTGTGATTTTTGAATTGTTTAAAAGAAAAACTAAATATAAATATCTTTATTTATTAATGGCGCTTTCCTGGTCGGTTCTTTTACCATGGTTGGTTTGGTGGAAATTTTATACTTTACCGCTCGCTGATGCTTTTTTTTCGCTTACATTTATACAAATATTGTTCCCAGCATGGTATCATCAGATGCTGTGGTTGTCGATACCCATTCTTTTCCTTTTTTGTTGTTTCGCAGCAAAAAGGAGGCGACAATGGCGTATGGCGACATGGAAGCATCTTCTTTTAAATTGCCTTACTATCGTGGCAAGCCTGTTTTTCGGCGTTCGCAGTGTATACGATCGCAAGGCGGAAACGCTATACCGGATGGAAAGCGAGGTGCAGCAAAACAATTGGGAAATAACCATAATGCTGAGTAATACCTATCCAGGCACGAATCGACTGGTCAGTTATTATACCAATATTGCCCTTGCCCTAACAGGTCAGTTGCCAAATCGCATGTTTCATTACAAACAGGTGGGACCCGTCGGTCTGTTTTTCGACAATGAAATGACTTATTTTACGCTGGGCGAAATATACTATCAATTAGGAATGTTCGTTGAAGCTGAACATTGCGCGTTTGAGTCATTGGTTGTAAGTCCCAAAGAACCCGGTGCACGAACGTTACACCGTTTGACGCTTATCAATATCGCAAGGCGCGATTCTGCCGCCGCCATAAAATACATCAACTTTTTCAAGCAAAGCTTCGCCTATCGAGAATGGGCACAACAACAGCGCAAAAACCTTTCTTATGCTATGACAGACTCTTTATTTTCCATACCTGATATGCCTGTTCTCAGCCGTTTTAATGATTTTTTTCTTGATTATTATTTTCCCGACCGCGCGTTGCTGGCGATTTTGAAAGCAAATCCGCAACATAAAATGGCTTTCGAATGTATAATGGCATATTATATGTTACAAAAAGATTTTGAGAAAATAAAATGGTGTATGGATACTTTTTATGAAAATTTTCATTACCCCATCATGCCCGAACACTATGAAGAGGCTATGCTTGTATATCATGCGGTCGTGCAAGCCGGCGAGGATTTTTTTATACAGTATCCTGTCGGCGCCAGTACCCGCGAAAAATTTGCCCATTATAACCAAACGTTTAACATGGCTCAGACAAATATACGTTACCTTGAACATTTAGAGAAACAGTTTGGTAATACATACTGGTATTATTTACATTTTGTAAAACCCGTTTTATTGCAGAAAAATGATGAAAAGAACCGGTATTGAACGACAGACATTATTTTCGACAGTACTGGCTGTTTGTGTTGCCATGCTGATCGTATTATCTGCCTGCAGTAGTCCCGACAGCCGCAATACCGCCTTACAAAGACTACCGACCATTTACCCAGATTATCAAGGAACGACAATTCCTTACAATATTGCACCGTTGAACTTTATGATTTGCGAAGAGGCATCTTCTTTCGTTGTACGTCTGTCTGTTGCAGGAAAGGATTCATTCGACGTTTTTTGCAAAGAGAAAGTCAATATTTCTTTACGAAAATGGAAAAAACTGCTGAAAGAAAATCGCGGCAGGCAAATGGAGATAAGCATCTTTGCCAAAAAAGCTGACGGATGGGTTCGTTACTTGCCGATTCGCTTTACAATTGCTCACGATCCGATAGACAGTTATTTGGTTTATCGATTGATAGAACCTGGTTACGAAGGACTTGGAAAAATGGGTATCTACCAACGATGCATCGAAAACTTCGATGAAAGCCCAATCATACTTAATACGCTTTTAGACAACAATTGCGTCAACTGTCATTCCTTTTGCAGGGGCAATCCGCAAACCATGCTGTTCCATGTACGACTTCAACATGCTGGAACAATTTTTGTTAATGACAACAAAATCAACAAGATCAACACACAGACGCATGGAATGATATCGGCAGGTGTTTATCCTCGTTGGCATCCTGCAGGGAGATATGTGGCGTTCTCAACCAACATTACAAAACAGAGTTTTCATGCGACTCATGATAACAAGGTGGAAGTATATGACAGGGAGTCGGACATTGTGATCTATGACGTCGAAACAAATACCATTTTTATTGACAGTTTGATACATTCAAAAAGCCGATTTGAAACATATCCTGAATGGTCGCCTGACGGTAAATATCTATATTTTTGTAGCGCTCCGGTATATGAGATGCCCCAACAGTATGACTCTATACGTTACGATTTATTTCGTATCCCTTTTGATGCTACTTCTGGACGTTTCGGCGAACAGATCGATACGCTGGTATCAGCAAGCCACATCGAAAAAAGCATTGCTTTGGCGCGTGTTTCACCTGACGGAAATTATCTGATCTTCTGCATGTCCGATTATGGTTGTTTCCCAATATGGCACCGTGAAAACGACCTGTACCTGTTAAATCTTAAAACGGGAGATGTCAACGCTTTGAATGTGGTCAACAGCGACCAGAGCGATAGTTATCATTCATGGTCTACAAACGGGCGATGGATAGTGTTTAGCAGTCGTCGCATGGACGGAACATTTACCCGTCCATATATTTCATTTTTCGATACAGAAGGGATTGCCCATACACCTTTCCTGCTGCCGCAAAAAAATCCTTTGTATTATGATAATTCCCTCAAATCGTTTAACATTCCCGAATTGATTACAGGAAAAGTGAAAGTATCGCCATACCAACTTGTGAAAGTAATAAAAAGCGAGACAATTCATGCAAAAAACAAATAGAAAATTGATTTATATGGTTACCGCAGTCTTTCTTCAAAGAAGCCGATTATCTCGTTGATTCGTTGCTGGACGCTTTCTGCAAATGAGAGATTTTCGGGCGTGAAAACACGTAATGCAGCACGAAACGCCGACATTTCGATGTCTTTTGCAGCCATGACAGGGTCGCCGTCGATGTGCATGACGCCTGCTGCCTGTCGGACAATGCGGGCTTCTTTTGTACGGAATGTTTTTATTTTACTGTTTTTGTCGATTGTCTTTGTGAAGAGTTGCAAAGCCAATGGACCAATATCCAGCAAATTGAATGGCGATAAAATGGTAACATCCATTTGTCCGTCACTGATGTCGGCGCCTGGCGCAATGTAGGCATTGTAGCCATATTGCGAAGCATTGGCACAGGTAATCAGAAACGCCTCTTCACTTAGCGTATTATTGTTAATATGCAACTCGTATTTTTCAGGTTTATAATCCAGATAATTCTCTACAATATCTTTCAAGTATGTAAGTTGACCGCGGCGTTTTTCCTTTGCAAAGTCCGCACTAACAGCTGCGTCGAAGCCTACGCCACAGGTACAAAAAAAGATATGCCCATTTGCGCTGCAAGCGTCAATTGTAGAAATATGATCTAAAAAAATGACGCCCATAGCGCTTCGGATGTCGAAAGGAATATGCAGCTCGCGCGCCAGACCATTACCAGAACCTCTCGGAATGATACCCAAGACCACATCCGTATGAATCAAATTCCGCGCTACTTCGTTCACCGTTCCGTCGCCGCCTATCGCAATAACGCAATCTGCATGATCATTGATAGCCCTTTGTGTTAGCACTTTGGCATGACCTCCGTATTCCGTATATGCGATAGTCAGCGCAATCCCTTTTTCCTTACACCGTTTCCGCAGGATACCGGGGATTTTATCTTTTGAACCTACACCGGAGATCGGGTTGATAATGGCAACTATTTTTTTCACTAATCCTTTCCGCTACTGTAATTCGCTGCAAAAATACAACATATATCACTAAATTCATAATTCATGATTCATAATTCATAATTTTTCATTACTTTTGCATCGTTTTTTTCACCGCACATGATAATAAACCGAAAAATGAATTTGTTAAGAGAGAAATTATCCAAATATGACGCTCCGCAAAAGGCTAAAGCAGCAGGAATTTATCCCTATTTTCGGGAAATAGAAAGCGATCAGGACACTGAGGTTTACATTCAGGGAAAAAAGGTACTGATGTTTGGTTCAAACGCTTATTTAGGATTAACGAATCATCCAAAAGTAAAGGAAGCGGCCATCAATGCAACCCGCAAATATGGTACGGGATGTGCCGGTTCTCGTTTTCTGAACGGAACTTTAGATATCCATGTGCAATTGGAACAGCGTTTGGCCCAATTTGTAGGAAAAGAAGACGCTATTTCATTTTCAACCGGCTTTCAGGTCAATCTGGGCGTTATCTCCTGTTTAACAGGTCGCGAAGATTATATCATTTGGGACGAGTTAGACCATGCATCCATCATTGAAGGTATGCGTCTATCCTTCTCTAACAAGTTGAAATACAAACACAATGATATGGATTCGCTGGAAAAGCAACTTCAAAAGTGCGAACCCAACAAAGTCAAACTCATCGTTGTGGACGGCGTATTCAGCATGGAGGGCGACGTTGCCAATCTGAAAGACATCACATTTTTAGCTAAAAAATATAATGCAAGCGTCATGGTTGACGAGGCGCATGCTATCGGCGTTCTCGGTAATCACGGTCGCGGAACATGTGATCATTTTTGCGTCACAAAAGATGTTGATCTGATAATGGGAACGTTTAGTAAATCGTTTGCAGCCCTTGGAGGATTTATCGCTGCCGACAAAGATACGATTAATTACCTGCAACACCATGCCCGTTCCTATATCTTCAGCGCCAGTTGTACGCCAGCTTCCATTGCTGCCGCCAGTGCTGCGTTAGATATTATGCTTAGCGAACCTGAGCGAATTGAAATGCTTTGGACGTTAACACACTACGCATTAGACGGTTTTCGGCGAATGGGGTGTGAAATCGGTCATACATCAACGCCGATTATTCCTTTGTATATTCGGGATAATAATCTGACATTCAGTATTGTTCGCAAACTGTTTGACGTCGGCATTTTTGTCAATCCGGTTGTTTCGCCCGCTGTTGCTTCGCAGGATACATTGATTCGTTTCTCTCTTATGGCTACACATACCATCGGGCAATTGGATTTTGCATTAGAGGCTATCCGGAAAATTTTCAAGCATCATCATTTGATAAATTAATCAGGTAAATATGAAATATTGCTGTTATGCATCAGGAGCAAGAGGTTACTCCAAAGCCACAAATAAACTCAATAACTACGATTGGCTGTGCGACATAGATAAAGCACAGCAAATGACAGGGTTCGTCGAAGTACAGTTCAAAAATACACGCAAGGGATATTATCTCAACAAAGAACATTTACCCCTGAAAAAAGGGGATGTAGTTGCTGTCGAAGCGTCGCCCGGGCATGATGTAGGTACTGTCACGTTGACAGGGAAGCTCGTTTTGCTTCAAATGAAAAAAAACCGGTTTCGTTTCGATGATGAACCCAAAAAAGTGTATCGCTTTGCAAAACAGGCCGATTTGGATAAATATGAAGAATCAAAGAATCGCGAGCACGAGACGATGATTCAATCGCGTCAGATAGCGGCCGACTTAAGTCTTAACATGAAAATCGGTGATGTAGAGTATCAGGGCGACGGCAACAAAGCCATCTTTTACTATATTGCCGACGATCGCGTTGATTTCAGGCAACTGATAAAAGTGTTGGCGGAAACGTTTCATATCCGTATCGAAATGAAACAGATCGGCGCGCGTCAGGAAGCTGGTCGCATCGGCGGAATCGGCCCGTGCGGTCGAGAGTTGTGCTGCTCAGCATGGGTAAGCAGTTTTATTTCGGTTGCCACTGATGCGGCGCGCTTTCAGGACTTGTCCATGAACCCCCAGAAACTGGCCGGTCAATGCGCGAAATTGAAATGTTGCCTCAATTATGAGGTAGATGCATATGTGGAAGGGCGTAAACAACTGCCTTCGCCTAAAATAGAACTGCATACAAAAGACAGCGCCTATTATTATTTTAAAGCAGACATTTTCAAAAAGGAAATCACCTACTCAACCGATAAAAACCAGCCTGCTAACCTTGTTACAATCCCGTCAATGCGCGCTTTTGAAATTATTAACCAGAATAAAAACGGAGAAAAACCAATCGCCCTACTGAGCGATACAGTTGTAAAAGAAGAAAAACGCGATTCCAAAGACATTCTTGACGACAGCGTGTCGCGTTTCGACAAAATTAAAAAGAAGAAAAAGAAGAAAAAACCATTCAATAATATCATGCGTAACGGACAGTAGCGAATCCGGCGCCGTATCATCACTGGCTTTCTTTTCGTCCGGCGTCGATTCTGAGAAAGACAAATAGCAGAATGGTAAATCCCCATAAAGAGGAACCACCGTAACTAAAAAAAGGCAAAGGGATCCCAATGACCGGAACAAGACCGGTTACCATACCGATATTAACGATTACATGGAATAAGAAGATCGATGCCGTACCGTATCCATACACTCTACCGAAGGTCGTATTTTGCCGTTCGGCAAGTACGATCAAACGCAATAAAAATACGCAGAACAGGATGACTACTAATGACGATCCTAAAAAACCAAACTCTTCGCCCACTGTACAAAAAATAAAATCCGTATCATGTTCAGGCACATATTTAAGTTTGATTTGCGTACCGTTCAGGAATCCTTTTCCTGAAAAACCGCCGGAACCGATTGCGATCACCGACTGGTTTACGTTGTATCCGGCGCCTGCCGGGTCGTCTTCCAATCCCAGCAAGACGCGGATTCGCTTCTGCTGATGCAATCCTAATACTTCATCAAACACATAATCAACAGAATAGAGAAAACCGATGGAAAGAACTGCAAAAAGGGCTAACAGGGCATAATGCCAGACAATTTTCTTGACAGAATACATGGCAAGAAAAATGGAAATGCCGGTAATAAGCGCGATGGCTATCCATACAAAATTGATTTCCCAAAACAGTGAAGCAATATAAGATGCCAAGCCCGACAAAGCAATAATTCCAAGCAGATAATAAGATAACGCCCTTTCTTTCAGGACATACCATAATACGACACAAATAATCGCAAGTATGATACATAAAACAGTAAATTCGTTTATCGGCGTATGATACCACATCAGATACTCATATTTCAACTGAATAACAAAAAAAAGAATGGCGCACATACTTGTAAGGAGCACATACCCTGACATCCCTTCCCTGTAAAAGACAAGCGCCAAAGAAAGAAATACAATTGCCGTACCTGCTTCATGCTGCAACATAATACAGAACGTAGGAACAAGAATGATCGCGACTGAATTTATAAAGTCTTTAACTTTCAATAAATTAAATTCATATGAATGCATATATTTGGCAAGCGCCAGCACCGTGGCGAATTTCGCAAATTCAGCCGGTTGAAAACGTAGTGTAGACGTGATAACCAACCACGAATGTGATCCTTTGATGTCCGGCGCAAGAAAGATAGTTGCAATCAGCAGCAAGGTGATAAAACCATAAATCAGATAGGCAAATGTCTCGAAAAAATGCTTGTCCAACATCATTATCAGGAAGATAAGTATGGCCGACGTTCCGATCCATATCAACTGCATACCCGGACGGCCCGTAGTTGCAAATATTTTTGGATTATCGATGTCAAAACTTGCGCCATAGACACACAACCAACCTGCCGTTACCATGAATACAAACAGAATAATGGTAAGCCAATCTACAGTTTTAAACAAACTTGTTTTCTTAGACATCATCATCGTCGTCTTCAATTATTTTCTTAATATAATTTAAGGAACCGGGGCGTGTATCCCAATTTATCATTTTTGTTTCGATCCATCTATCCCATTCAAACAAGTCGCCAAACAAATATTTCTCAAGCATCAGTCGCGCCATCGGTACAGCAACTGTCCGACCGGTACCGCCATTTTGCACAAATACGGCAATCGCTACTTTCGGATCATTCATCGGTGCAAAAGCAATACAGGCCGAATGGTCGCGTCCATGCATGTTTTGTACAGTACCGGTTTTTGCGCACACCTCAACGCCTTGCATGTATTTCAAATCCTGACAGGTACCCCATGATACGGCATTCTTCATTCCTTCAACAACATATTCATAATATTCACGGTCGATACCTGTATATTTGGGTATTAAGTATTGCGATTCTAACGGCATATCCTGAATTTCGCGTACGACATGGGGAGTTATGTAATTGCCGCGATTGGCAATCGTAGCGGCAAGATTGCATATCTGTAAAGGTGTAGCGCCGATTTCACCCTGACCAATCGCAATTGAAATGATACTGCTTGACGTCCATCGCCGGTTCTTCAAAACAAAATCAAAATAACTGCTGCTTGGAATGAATCCACCGCTCTCTCCGGGTAAATCAATGCCGAGAGGAACGCCATAACCCATCCTGACCATATAACTCCTCCATACATCATACGCTTCCTGCACAGTCGGATAATTGGGATTTCTGTCCAATAGATCATGAAGCCCCCAGCAATAAAACGAATTGCAGGAAGTCGATAGAGAACCGAGTACATTAATCGGTGTGACATGGCTATGACAGTAGGGACGCCCGTTAAGATAGGGATATCCGCTATAGCAGGAATATTCTTTTTCTTTCGTAATAATGCCTTCCTGTAAAAGCAACAGCGCCTGCGTCGGTTTAAACGTTGAGCCGGGAGAGTAGTCTGCCTTGATAGAACGGTCAAAAAACGGTTTCTGCGGATCGCGTTCAAGCATTCCATAATTTTGTCCGCGCTGATGTAAATTTAACAGGTTGGGATCATAAGAGGGTGAAGTCACAAGGCATATTATTTCGCCGGTTGACGGCTCAATCATCACGATTGCGCCCAATTTATTTTGCATGATTTTTTCGCCGAAGGCTTGTATATCCATATCAATCGACAATGAAATATTTTTTCCGGAAACGGGTGCAATATCATTTTTTCCATCTTCATATTTTCCTTTTATGCGACCTCTTGCGTCGCGCAGCATGATCTCAACGCCCTTCTCGCCACGTAAAATTTTCTCGTAAGAACGCTCAACGCCCGAACGACCGATATAGTCGCGTCGTACATAATAATCGTCATTTTTAAGATCGTTCGGATCAACTTCGCTTATATATCCTAACACATTAGCTGCATTCGAGCATCCGTATTCGCGTAATGAACGGTTACGAATATAAAAACCGGGGAATTTATATAGTTTCTCCTGCAAAACGCCATAGACATATTCAGTCAATTGATTCATAAATACTTGCCCCACATATGAGTTATATCCAGGCGTTTTTCTGATATCCACTATCCGGTCGTCAAACTGTTCTTTTGTCATCCCTATTGTCTTGCAAAAATCAATCGTATCGAATGAATGTATTTCACGCATCACCACCATCAAGTCGTAGGAAGGCTGATTATATACAAGCAGGTTTCCGTTGCGGTCATAGATCATCCCGCGAGAAGGATAAAGCGATCTACGCTGTAATGCATTACTTTCGGCCGACTTTTTATAATTATCACTCACAATTTGCAGAAAAAACAACCGAGCGATAAAAATCAACAAGCTAATGATGACGGCGCCGCCAATCACATACCGGCGTTTATAGTAAACGTAATTTAGTCTGTCGTTCTCCATTTTCTTTTATTTCCCAGATTAAAAGCCTCAATAATAAAGATAAGTAGTAATGTAAGAAAAACGCTTGAAATCAAGCGGATAAACATTTGCCAGGGTTGAAAAAAACTGAACGCTTCGATTGTAAAAAGAATCGCGTGATGAACCGTAACCAAGATCAATGCATAACGTAAAAATTTGCTTAATCCAAGCAGCCGAATGGAAGGCATACTTCGATCAGGAAGTTCTTTCAAATCAGCAAACTGTTCTAATAAAGGATTGCGAATAAACCCTATCAATGAACAGGTGGCGGCATGGATGCCGATCGTATTGGAAAAGACATCAATGATAAGACCCAGTAAAAATGACAGGACGATCACGCCTGAACGCGATAAGTCAATCCTGAATTTCAAGACTACATACATGTACACAAATGGCGTGACGATTCCAAATAAATGTATATTATTTATTACAAGCGCCTGAAGCGACACAAATACAAAAAAATAGATAACTTCCCGAAACCTTCTAATCATTCCTTCTCGCCTCCCTTTCAATCTCTTTTTGTTCTTTCTGCAACAGGTTAACAATGACGCATAATGCACTCAACGACTGAAAATCCGTAGCAAGTTGCACTTTCAACGAATAAAAGTTATCATCCGTTTTCTTGTTAAATGATTCAACTGTACCAACCATAATTCCGGCCGGAAAAACATCCGAATATCCGCTTGTCTCAATTGTATCACCTATCTGAAAGATTGCATGGGTAGCAATCTGATCCAGAAAAGCATATCGCACATCGCCCCCATCCCATGAAAGTGAACCGGAAAAATTGGAATGCCGTATTTTACAACTCACCCTCGATTTCACATGCAATATCGACATGACGACTGAATAAACATTGTTGACCGTCGTAACGATGCCCACAAGCCCCTTGGGAGAAATGACGCCCATGTCGGGACGAATACCGTCGTTTTCACCTTTATTGATTGTAATGTAATTAGAGGAGTATCTGACACTGTTACTTATGACACTGGCCGTAATGGTTTGGTATTGATAGTTTCTTAATACTGTATCATTCAGGAAGACCTGACTAAAAGTAGTAGTGTCGATCGTTTTAATATTCATTTGTTCGCGCAACCGAAGCACTTCCATTTCGAGCTGGCTGTTGCGTTCCAGTAATTCATGATTAACTTTCTGCAAGTCGAAATAGGAAAAAAAAGCGCCGGACATATGCAATAATCGCCCCGTAATGGCGTTTGCCGAACTTAGCATAATATTCTGCTGATATGCATTGTTTCGATAAATCAATGTAAACGAGACTATTTCGCAAAGGATAAACAAAAACCAGTGCCTCTTCGCAACGATGAATGCCAGTAGTTTTTGCATAATAAAATGTTAACTCTTATAAAGGAAATTATATTTATTCAGATGCTTCAATGCAATGCCTGTACCTCGTGCTACTGCGCGAAGCGGGTCTTCTGCCACGTGAAACTGAATGTTAATTTTATCAGTCAAACGTTTATCCAACCCACGCATCAGGGCGCCGCCTCCGGTAAGATGAATACCATTACGAACAATATCCGTATAGAGTTCGGGCGGCGTATTTTCCAGCGTGTTCATGATGGTCGATTCTACTCCTAATATTGATTTATCCAAACATTGGGCGATTTCCTGATAGGAGACAGGTACTATTAATGGTAAAGACGTCATCTGATTGGGGCCTTGTACAATAAAGTCGTTTGGCGGGTTGTCCAATTCTGGCAGCGCAGCGCCGACATTAATTTTAATTTCTTCAGCAGTGCGTTCGCCTACTTTCATGTTATGCTGGCGTTTCATATATTCCACAATGTCCCGTGTAAACACATCGCCAGCCGTAGTGATGGACGTTTTTGTTACAATCCCTCCCAACGATATAACCGCTACTTCGGTAGTACCGCCGCCAATATCAACGACCATCTGTCCTTCGGGCTTCTCCACGTCTACTCCAATCCCTATGGCAGCAGCCATCGGCTCGTCAATCAGATACACTTCACGTCCTCCTGCACGTTCAGATGAATCCCTGACGGCTCGTCGCTCCACTTCAGTAGCTCCCGATGGCACGCATATTACAATACGTAACGGCGGTGAAAACCAATGATTTTTCAGATTCAGCATCTTAATCATACCTCGAATCATCTGCTCGGCGGCATAAAAATCAGCGATCACGCCATCACCCAGCGGACGTATGGTACGTAAATTCGGATGTACCCGGCCATCCATCTTTTGAGCTTCTCCTCCAATGGCAATTACTTTGTCCGTACGCCTGTCTAATGCCACGAACGATGGCGCATCCAGCATGATTTTATCATCGCAGATAATAATTGTGTTTGCCGTTCCAAGATCAATCGCTATATCTTTTGTAAAAGAGAATAATCCCATAATAATAATGATTAGTGATTCGTAATTCGTAATTAATGCTTAAAGTGTCTAATACCTGTCTTAACCATACTCATTCCATGTTCATTGCAGTATGCAATAGACAAGTTATCATTTATCGATCCGCCAGGTTGAATGACAGCAGTAATACCGGCTTCTTTTGCAATTTCCACGCAGTCGGGAAACGGAAAAAAAGCGTCAGAGGCCATGACTGCGCCCTGCAGGTCGAAATGGAACGAACGTGCCTTTTCTATCGCCTGCTTTAAGGCGTCGACACGCGATGTCTGTCCTATTCCGCTTGCGAACAATTGCTTGTTTTTCACCAAAGTGATCGCGTTCGATTTGCTGTGTTTCACCAGTTTGTTCGCAAACAATAAATCGGCAATCTCCTCCTCAGTAGGGTTCGTTACAGTTATACATTCCAGATCGTCAGCCGTCTGGATATTTGTATCTCGTTCCTGCACCAATACGCCGTTTAACAATGAACGAAATTGATTTTTGGGAGTATTTACTGCCTCGTTACGTTTCAGGATAATCCGATTTTTTTTCTTCATCAGCACATCCAATGCACCTATGGTATAATCCGGAGCGATGATCGCTTCAAAAAATAGTTTATTGATTTCTTCGGCTGTTTCCGCATCGATTACATCATTAGTAATCAGAATGCCTCCGAATGCGGATACCGGATCGCAGGCTAAAGCGTCTTTCCAAGCATTAAGAAGGGTATTGCGTGAAGCAATTCCGCATGCGTTGTTATGTTTTAGGATGGCAAACGTCAATTCATCGAATTCATCTATTAAATTGACTGCCGAATCTATGTCCAACAGGTTATTATAAGAGATTTCCTTTCCGTGAAGTTTGTCGAACAATTTGTCGAAATCTCCGTAGAAAACACCTTTCTGGTGTGGATTCTCACCATAGCGCATTAAATAGGCGTCGTCGTTTGCAGCACGAAAGGCAGATAGTTCGGTTACATCAAAATAATTAAAAATAGCGCAATCGTACCCGGACGATACGGCAAAAGCCTCTTTTGCAAAAAAACGACGCTCTACAAGCGTTGTTCCTGCTCCTTTTTCTTCCAAAAGACTCATAAACGGTGCATACTGTTTCCGAGAAGCGATAATCACTACATCCCTGTAGTTTTTTGCAGCAGCCCTGATAAGCGAAATACCGCCAATATCAATCTTTTCAATAATAGCGGTTTCTGCTGCTCCGGAATCTACCGTTTCCTTAAACGGATACAAATCGACTATCACCAAATCGATTTCCGGAATCCCGTATTGGCTGATTTGTCCCTGATCGTTTTCATCGGAACGGCGGGTAAGGATACCGCCAAAAATCTTCGGATGAAGTGTTTTCACACGTCCACCAAAAATTGAGGGGTAACCGGTGAGCGTTTCGACCGATTCGCACGGAACACCCAATGAATCAATAAATTGTTGCGTTCCTCCGGTCGATACAAACCGGACGCCTTCGGCATGAAGTTTATGAACAATAGCATCTAATCCTTCCTTGTGATAAACCGAAATCAAAGCGCGTTTTATCTTTCTGTAATCTTCCATATTACTTCTTCTATTTGTAAACCGCGCAAAGATAACGATTTATTTTTTAATGCGTAGCGCTACATGCAAATATTTTATCCGACAAGATTTTTCAATTTACTGAATATCTTTTCTTTGATGGATTGGCTGGGTTGAAAGTTTGGTGACGATTCAAGCTTGCGAATAGAAGATTTCTCTTCTGATGAAAGCGATTCCGGAATATAAACGCTTACATTGACGAGTAAATCACCCATGCCATAGCCATTCAGCGAAGGTAATCCTTTCCCGCGCAAGCGTAATATCTTTCCCGGTTGCGTGCCCGGTTCAATCTTCAATTTCGCGCGTCCATCCACAATTGGCACTTCCACAGTATCTCCCAAAATGGCCTGTGGAACAGTCAATAAAAGGTTGTATATCAAGTCATTTTCATCACGTAACAGTTCCTTGTCCGGTTCTTCTTCAATGACGACGAGCAGGTCGCCGTTGATGCCTCCAAAACGAGCGGCATTACCTTTTCTGCGAACCGACAATTGCATTCCTTCCATTACACCGGCAGGTATATTTATTTCGATCACTTCGTCGTCGCGCAAAATGCCCTCACCGTAACAGGCCGGGCATTTCTTTGTAATCGTTTTGCCCTGTCCGTTGCAGGATGAACACACAGATTGCGTTTGCATCTGACCGATAAACGTACTTTGAACACGCGTCACATATCCGTCGCCATGACAAGTCTGACACGTGGTAATGCTTTTATCATCTTCAGCGCCGCTTCCCTGACATTTCTTGCAGGGAACTTGCTTTTTCACTTTGATCTTCTTTTCTACTCCATATGCAATTTCTTTCAGCGTCAATTTCACTTTTACCCGAAGATCGGAACCGCGTGGAGTCGCACGACCGCCCCTTGATGAGCGACTTCCAAAACCGCCGAAACCGCTAAAATTACCAAAACTGCTAAAATGGCCTCCAAACAAATCGCCGAACTGTGCGAAAATGTCTTCCATTGTCATGCCACCGCTGAAACCACCGCCGGCAGCTGAACTACCGACTCCTGCATGGCCAAATCGGTCATAGCGCTCGCGCTTATCCTGATTGCTCAGCACATCATATGCCTCCGCCGCTTCCTTGAACTTCTCTTCGGCCTCCTTGTCGCCCGGATTTTTATCAGGATGATACTGAATCGCTTTTTTTCGGTATGCAGTCTTTATTTCATCGGCTGATGCGCTTTTTCCTACGCCCAACACCTCGTAGTAATCTCTTTTGGACATATCTGTTTTTAGTTTATTCTCCTACTACTACCTTCGCATGACGCAACACTTTGTCATACAATTTATAACCTGTCTGTACACAGTCGATTACCATACCTTTTTGGGATTCGTCAGACGCCGGAAAGGTAGCAATTGCTTCAAACAAGTCGGTATTAAACAACTGCCCCGTCGTTTCAATCATTTTAACGCCCTGTTGCGATAAATAGCTGATAAACTTATCATAGATAATCTGCACGCCGTTCACGGCCGATTGCAAATCGTCGGTCGTTTGCAATGTATTCATAGCCCGCTCAAAATCATCGATAACAGGAAGCAGGTTGGTTAGCGCGGTAGCGCCGCCCGACTTAATCAAATCCGCCTTCTCGCGTAGTGTGCGCTTTCTGTAATTATCATACTCGGCGATCAAACGCAGATGTGAATCGTTCAATTCAGTATATTTTTCTTCCCAACTGGGCGCATTGACGGCATCCTGACGCTGTAAATCATACTCCTGTTCATCTTCTACAACGTAATTTTTCTCTTCCTTTTCATTGACCTCGAATTCATCTGCATCGACTGACAATTTGTCGTCTTCCGAAGTATTATCCGACTTATTTTCCGTATCATCCTGTAAATTTGTCATATCATTGTTTTCGACATTCGCATTCAATTGCGCCTGCTCAGCTACCGGATAGGTCTTTTGGGACTGTTTGTTCATATGTATACTTTTTATTTTTTGTCATTTCACTCTGCTAATAGCAAAAATGTTGCCAATTATAAAAATAATACCTAACTTTGCCCTATGAAATTAAAAAATTGCACTTATGAAACGATTTTTATCCATGATATTCCTGGCATCTTTGTTTTCAGCAGCCCATTCACAGGAAGTATCATGCCGTTATGGATTCATCTATGAAATTAGTAACAGTCCGAATTGGGGAAAAGATAAATTGGTCATTACGAGCGTTTACGCTTACTCCCCTGCAGAAAAAGCCGGAATAAAGCCATTCGATATTATTGAAGAAGTCGAAGGCATACCTATTACTGAAAATGAATTGGATGACATTTACTCATTCCTGAATCCTGAAGACAAAGACATTGTAGAACTGACCATTAAAAATGTTAATGGCGTCCGAAAAGAAAAAATCATCAAGGAATGTAAGAGTCTGCAATCACTTTCCGAATATCAGCTATGTACGGCTTTTTCCATGTATGCGGTGGAATATTCGCAGGAAAGATTTTTTTCCTGTCCTTTCATCACATCTCAGACCAAAGACCCCGTCGATTTTACTCAATTCAAAACTTTCAGTTTTTTTGGCAGGGACAGCGAACAACCTGAATTAGCTTTGAAAATCAACGAATTAATACGAAAAGAATTGGGGAAAAGAGGGCTTGACTTTGATCCGGTCAACCCTGATCTGTTAGTGCATATCTACTATTCGTTTAACAAAAATGCGAATTTCAAGCCTAAAACGCCTATAAAAACAACTTCAAAAACGTCGCATGAATCTGAAAAAAATGAAGATGTTTACCGGTATGACATCACTAACGACCGGATGGTCAAAATGCCGTTTTTACCGCCCGGCACAATCGAATCCGAAGCAGAATACATCCTTAAATTAGGGTTTCGCCTCGAAGACAATAAATTAACCAAGGGACGCGTACTGTGGGAATGTGAAGCCAACGAATTGCTGAATGAATCGTTTTCGCTTGAAGAGTTTGCAGCATTGCACGTTCCGCTTATGAGTATGCAATATCCCTATATGAAATATGGCCGTAACGTACAATTTCGCATCTCCAAGAAAGTGTATAACTATACCGGCGTCAATTATTTTATTGACAATATTTCGGTCATCGCATCTATCGATCCTTATTCGCCGGCTGCCATCGCAGGAATCCTTCCCTACGACCAATTGGATGCAATTAATGACAAACGGATGGACCGTACTGCAAAGCAATTTACCGCCACCTACCACACCTTTATCGTTAATACAATGAAATATAAAGATATTAACACCCGCTTCACCGATGTAAACGGTTTTCCCGACTGCATGTATTGGAACACCTTAAAATACCCGCTTGTCGTTAAGGAATTTAACAATAAAAAGAACTTAACTGCCTTTTCGTATCTTTTTAATTTTGCACCTTTCATCAATCCTTCGGAAAACAACACCTGCTCCATGAAGCTCAGGAGGGAAAAGGAAAAATTGGAATTTATTTTACGTCCAGAAATCCGTACGGAGGTTACGATAGTAGTTGATTAATGTATCATTATGATTTTTCCTCAAAATTTCGAACAAAAAACCGGATTCGATAAAATACGTCAATTAATTAAACTTCAATGTCTTAGCACTCTTGGAAAAGAGAAGGTTGATGCTTTGATTTTTTCATCCTCCCTACAGGAAATAACTGAATATTTATCACAGACAGCCGAATTTGTACGCATCATGCAGGAAGAAGATGCTTTTCCGGCGGATTATTTTATAGATGTACGCGAGGCGCTTCATCGCATCCGACCTGAAGGAGCCTTTTTGGATGAGAAAGAACTGTTCGACCTGAAACGTTCACTGCAAACCATCTTTGACATAACACGATTTTTCAATCGGCAGGATAATGCAGCCGAAATTAAATATCCTGCGCTTACCAATTTAGCCTGCGATGTCCCTGTTTTCCCAAAAATAATCACACAAATCGATCGAATCCTTGACAAGTACGGGCGAATTAAGGACAATGCTTCGTCCGAACTGATGCGTATTCGTAAAGATATGCACACCGTGATGGGGAGTATCTCACGCAACCTGCAATCCATTCTTCGTACCGCTCAATCAGAAGGTTATGTAGAAAAGGACGTTACACCCACCGTTCGCGACGGACGGCTTGTAATTCCTGTATCTCCCATGTTCAAACGTCGCATCAAAGGGATCGTTCACGACGAATCGGCGACAGGAAAAACAGTTTTTATTGAACCGGAAGCCGTCGTCGAAGCCAATAACCGCATCCGTGAACTCGAAAATGAAGAGAAACGTGAGATCATGCGCATCCTCGTTGCATTTACCGATACGGTTCGACCCTCAACGACTGAACTCATCCAATCGTTCATCTTTCTCGCTACCATCGATTTTATTCGCGCAAAAGCGCTCTTTGCCATCGAAATTCACGGACTTAAGCCGTTCGTCGTAGACAATCCATTCATCGACTGGATACAAGCTATCCATCCCCTACTCTATCTGTCGCTCAAAAAACAGGAAAAGAAAGTCGTCCCGTTGGATATTACATTATACGGCAGCAACAGAATATTGATAATTTCCGGCCCTAACGCCGGCGGAAAATCCGTTTGCCTCAAAACTGTCGGATTACTGCAATATATGCTGCAATGCGGATTACTGATACCTGTTCACGAGCGCTCGCGCGCCGGCATTTTCGACAAACTGTTTATCGACATCGGCGACGAACAAAGCATTGAAAACGACTTGAGTACCTACAGTTCGCACCTCATGGCCATGAAGTTTTTCATTAAAAACTGCGACGACCGAACTCTACTCCTCATCGACGAATTTGGAAGCGGTACAGAACCTGTCATTGGAGGCGCACTGGCCGAATCGCTGCTCGACCGTTTCAACCGCAAGGGCGGCTTCGGCATCGTAACCACCCATTACCGGAATCTGAAACAATATGCCGAAGACCACGACGGCGTCGTCAACGGCGCAATGCTCTACGACCGCAACCTGATGCAACCGCTCTTTACATTATCTATCGGACGCCCCGGCAGTTCGTTTGCCATCGAAATAGCCCGTAATATCGGACTGCCGGAAGACGTCATTGTTGATGCCTCCCAAAAAGTAGGCAGCGACTACATTGATATGGACAAGTACCTGCAGGACATCGTCCGCGATAAACGCTATTGGGAAAACAAGCGGCAGCAAATACGTCTGCAGGAAAAAAAACTGGAAGACGTGATATCCCGTTACGAAAAAGACCTCGAAGCGGTAAACCTGCAGCGGAAAGATATCGTCAAGGCCGCTAAAACCGAAGCGCAACAGATGCTGTCGGAGGCAAACGCCAAAATAGAAAATACCATCCGCGAAATCAAAGAAGCACAGGCCGAAAAAGAACGCACCAAAACAGTGCGGCAGGAGTTGGAAAAGTTCAAAGAAATCATTTTCGACACAGACGAAGCGGAAGATGCCGGCATTGCCCGTCAAATAAAAAAAATAAACGACCGACAAAACCGTAAAAAAAAGCGCCGTCAAAAAACGGACGCTTCTCCATCAAAACCTGAAAGCACAATTACCTTTGCAGCAGGCGACACGGTACGAATAAAAGGTCAAACTGCCGTCGGTACGATCATTGACATCCACGAAAAACAAGCCACCGTAGCGTTCGGCATGATCAAGAGTACCGTCAAGCTGGACAAACTCGAAAAAGTCAGTCGCAGTCAGTTGAAAAAAGAAACAAAGTCGCATACCTTCGTCAGCGCCCAGACCGCCGAAGCCATCTACCGGAAGAAGTTGAATTTCAAACACGAGATCGACATACGCGGCATGCGCGGCGACGAAGCGTTGCAGACAGTTGCCTATTTCATCGACGACGCCATACTCGCTAACATATCCCCCGTACGCATATTGCATGGAACCGGCAATGGCATCCTGCGCCAACTCATTCGCGACTACCTGTCGACTGCATCCGGCATAAAATGTTTCAAAGACGAACACGTCCAGCTCGGCGGCGCCGGTATTACCGTCGTCGAACTGTGAATAATCTTACCCTTCAATCAAATACCGGCTCAGCCCCCTTGTTTTTGTACTGAATTCCGCGCCAATCTTCACTAATCGCCGGTTGCCTGCGGTAAAGGGAATCAGATAGCCTTTTTCGCCGATCTGTTTCAGGGCGTCTTCGGCAGTACCGTTCCCTGTAAGTTTAAATTCAAACGCATAGACGGTATCGTCGGTTTTGACAATGGCGTCGGCGCGGCCAACGGCGCTCTGCGGCTCCACTTCGACAAACTGCCCCATCAGCTTGAATAACAGGTAAAAGACTGTCTGGTAGTGCTTCTCGGTCTTGTTGTTGAGACTGTAAGGGATTCCGGCAAAGAAGGCTTTCAGGCGGATCATAAAACTTTCCACGTTGCCGTCCTGCAAGTCATCGACAAACGTTCCCGCATAAAACTCCGACATGACATTTGTTTTAGGCATGAAAGCGGGGAGCAGTTCGTACAGAAAACCATACTTGACTTCATTGTTGGGGAATCCCAAAATATAGGTTTCACTTTTTGCATTATAGTCCTTAATAGTCAGGTATCCGCTCTGGTACAGCAGCGGTACCGGGTCGCTGCCTCCCACCCTGTATTCGGTTATGGCGCGTGCCGGACATTTTACATCCTTTTCCATACTCGGTATGTCAAACTGCATTTTTTTCAGCATTTGCACCAGAAAA